>OUNK010000727.1_pt2 | contig 25449 bp, 15 predicted proteins | sample 1755341 | NCBI WGS metagenome assembly OUNK01 (sample SAMEA3914788, study PRJEB12502) | metagenome | biome: forest; material: soil | place: Canada | collected 2011-07-03 | depth 0.1 m | reverse complement strand
GGGCAGGCTGTAGGGGACGACCTGCTGCGCGTTGTAGACGCAGCCGGTGATCAGTGGGCGATCGGGGTTTCCTTCCAGGAAGGAGACGACGACCTCCTGTCCGATGCGGGGGATGAAGATGCTGCCCCAGAGGTTTCCCGCCCAGCCTTGGGCTACGCGGACCCAGCAGGAGCTCTTCTCATCGTTGGTGCCGAGTTGGTCCCAATGGAACTGGACGACGACGCGGCCGTACTGGTCGGTCCAGATCTCCTCTCCCGCTTTGCCGACGACGGTGGCGGTCTGGGTGCCTGCGATGACGGGGCGCGGCGTGGTGAGCGGCGGATGAAATGCCGTGGTGGAGGGAAATGCTTCGAAAGAGTTCGAGTAGTCGTCCTGGGTGCCGCGCATCGCGACGCGGCGAAGGACGTAGCTGGCATTCAGGTTGGTGCGGTAGTGGCCGGCCAGAGTGAACGTCGCGCCTGCGTGGAAGGAGCGGCAGAGGCTTGATCCGCGCAGCGTCGTTGCCGGGACTTCCAGAGCAGCCAGACGCCGGCTGGTGATGGTCTCGCCGTCGCTTTGTGCGCTGTAGATGCCCGGATAATCGTAGATCGAACGAGTCGTATCGGTGCCGCTCGCCGTCGCGAGAAGCGTGGTTGCGGGGGTGGTGAAGTTGTAATCGTCCGACTTGTACTGGCCGGCGGTAACCGCTTGTTCGAGTGCGCAGTCGATGACGATATCGTCGGAGTTGTAGCCGGGGCCGCGCCCAACGAAGCGAGCCGAGGTAAGGCCGGGGCAGGTGCTCCACGAACTGCTGTCATCCACCAGCACCAGGGTGTGCTTCGAGGCATCGTGGGTGAAGTAGTAGGCGATGCCTTCCTCTTCGAGCAGCCGGCTTACGAAGGCGAAGGCGGTTTCGCGATACTGCACGCAGTAGTCGCGGGCGGTGTAGGAGCCGGTGGTTTTGTCGGAGAAGTCGCTGAAGCCGAGGTCGGAAAAGATCTGCTTCACGATATCGAGGCTGCTCTTGTTTTGAAAGATGCGGCAGTCGGCGCTCATGGTCAACATCCAGAGCCATGGGTGCAGCTCGGCGAAGTAGGTGGTGAAGCGGTCGTCGGTTCCTGCCTGGGTGAAGCGTCCGACGATTCCGTTGACATACTGGAAGCTGCCGTTCGACAGCGCGATTTGCAGCGTGATGGCCTGGCCGACGATCTGGCCGAAATCGAGCGACGCGTTTGCGGAGTAGAGTTCGAGATCGTAGCGAAACAGCTCGGAGATCGCCTCTTCTCCACGGTAGTTCCGAACGAGGAGGATATTTGGCCCGAACGGCGTGGTGATCTGCGTCGGCAGTGCGGTTTGTACGAAGCTGGCCATCTTAGAGATCGCCCCCAATCACGACGGCATCGGGCGCGGTTTGGGGCTGGTCGCTGCCGTTTGGGGACTTGAGCCAGGCAAGGCGGCCGAGTTGCGGGCGACGGTTATTTGCAAGCGTGGGGCCGATGCCGGAGAGGCCGGCCCAGGGAATCTCCTCGACACGGAGCTCCAGCTTGAAGGTGAAATCCATCTCTTCGCCGAGATAGAAACCGGTGAGGCTTTGCAGGGCGTCATAGGCCGCGCCTCCGGGCAGAAAGCTTTCGAAGGTTCGCAGGTCGAGGGAACGTAGGCAAATTGTCACGCCTGCGTGCTCGTCCCAGACGCGCTTGCCGAGGATCGTGCCATCGCCCAGACTCTGGTTGCGTCCCTTGCTTGTGCCTTGGCTTGTTCCCAAGATCGTCCATTGATCTTCGCCGAGGCTGAGCCATGCGCCGGTGAACTGTTCCACAGTGACGGCGATTTGGAAGTAGTCGCTGAGCAGCGCCTGGAGACCGCTGGCGGTGTGCGGGCGGTGGGCGAGCAGGCCGCTGTAGTCCAGCAGGGCGCGGTCGGGGACGGCGAGCCGATTGCGCGCTGCCGAATCCGGGTCGCGCCCGAGACCGAAGCAGGCGTAGAGATGGTTGGCGGCGAGGCCCTTGTCCGGCGGTGCATAGGTCAACTCCGGATGATGCATCTCATGGATGCGGTAGACCAGCAGAATCAGGCGGTGGTTGAACATGTCAAGAAAATCGCGCAGGGCGCTTTTCTTGTCACGCAGCAACTGCTCGGTGTAAGCCACGGGGAGCGGTCCGTGCGCTCCCGCGAGGCCGAGGAAATTGACCAGCACCTGCGGGTAAGGCTCATGTTCGTTGGGTGGAGAGATGTGGTGAATGTCGGAGCCAGGGAAGTCCCATCCCATGCGCGAGCGAAATCGCACCGGCACAGAGCCGTGCGCGGGCGGGCGCGTGCTGTCTGCTTGCAAGTGGGAGAGAATCTTCACCGCCTGATAGAAGCTGAAGGAACTGCCATCGGCGAAGATGCGGTGGAGCATGGTGCTGCCCGATCCCCACGCGTGGCGTGTCCGGACGGCGGACTTGCTGTGCTCCCTTTCTTCCACGGTCATAGAATCTCCTGCGTGCTGGCCAGCGGCGCCCAGCGCTTCCACTCGCCGTCGATGGTGCTGCGCTTGGCGACGACCTCGGTGAAGGTGTTGACGGAGGTATAGAGGCCGAGGAAGTGCCGGAGCACAGAGGCCATCAGCAAGGGACTGCTCCCCTTATAGCGCATGGTGTCGAAGACGAAGGTGATTTCGGTGCCGCGGCGAAAGCCGCGCCAGGCATCGGGGCCGAAGCGGCGCAGCACCCTGCGGGTCTCCATGGCGCAGATGCCGCCGATCTGCTGCTGCACAAAGCCGCGTTCGTTGAAGGCATAGAGGCGGAGAATCTCCTGCAGCGCCTCGAGACCACGGTCGTTCGAGGTGAGGGATGCGGAGTTGAGCGACAGGCTTGAGACCAGTCGCCAGAGAGAAGGACCGCCTAGCGGAGGGTAGAGCGGGACCGTGGGCTTGGTGACGCAGGCGATCCGGAGCACCGGGGTGGCGTCTTCGATGTTGAGTTGAGCGCGGTCCGGCAGTTGGCTCGCCAGCCAGCGGTTGGTGCAGAGCGTATGCGCGAAGACGGTGCGGTCGGCGGGGGCGGCAGGGTTGAAGGAAAGATCAACGAACGACAGATACATGTCGGTGCCGCGCAGGTCGGCGCGGTCGGCGCTGGTGCGCCTTGCCAGCCAGAAGGCATTGGGGCCGGTTCCCGAAACGGAGTGGCGGAAGGAGTAGAACGGTTCGTAGCGCTGTACGGGGGCGGCGGGATTCACCGAGCTGGAAACGGACGAGATGGAGTGAATCTCGGTCGTCGACTCGCGCCGTATGTCGGCGACCAAGCGGTATTCGAGCTGAAGGTTATCAAGGCGGATGGGCTCCGATGTCTTTGGAAAGAGGTTGATGATCGGAGTGCATCCGAGGCGAAAGTTGTTGGCGAAGATGGCAGGCTGAGGGGATGGGAGATCGCTGAGGACAAAGAGCAGATTCAGGGTGTCGGAAGCGGCCGCTGTGTCCCGCGCGCAATGGCGCTTCGCGAGCCCGTCCACATCGAAGAAGAGGAATTTTTCCTGAAAGTTGAAGTATTCCTGGAGCAGCCGATAACCGGGCTGCGCGTTGGACGGATAGGGAAGAACCTCTTCCTCCGGTCCGAACCCGACGCTCTTCAGTGCGCCTATGCCCAGAGAAACGGGCGTCGGGCTGCTCTTATCGACCAGCAACACGTCGGTCGCAGTGCCGAAGAGGATGTCGTAGAGGACTCCGGTGAGTTCTGGAGGACCATCGAGAAAGACGCGGAGGCCGGTGAGGAAGTCGGGCTTGCGCAGCAGGTCCTCGCTGGCGCGAAGCTGGATGCGGAGGACGGCGCCGCCTGAGGCGATGCCGTGATAATCGGCGGGTTCGAAGACCGCTTCGGCGACGGTCACCGGCCAAAGCGTCGTCGGGTAACAGGTATAGAACCTGCAGGTCAGACCGCTGTCGTCCCGCGCGAAGAGCGAGGTTTTGCGGGGAATGGGAAAGCCGCCGGTGAGTCCCTTGATGGTGCTGCCGACGTCGAAGCATGCGATCGCCATCGGCGGCAGTGGCTGGACCAGTTGCGGATACAGGACGCTGAGCAGAGCGCTGGTGATGTCTGGGAACTCCGCCTTCATCTGTCGCTGCAGGCGGGCGGTGAGAAAGGCGAAGGATTCGATCAGCCTCTCAACATGCGGATCGGCGGTTTCGCCATGGGGCATGTCGAGCCGCTTGGCGACCTTGTCGTGCTCTCGTGCGAAACCGCGCCCGGCATCGCGCAGGTAGCTGAGCTCGTCAAAGTAATAGCGGAGGAGGTCTTCGTCTGCACGCATTGCGTTGGGGTATTTCTCCAGTTCAGGGTTGGTGGATCACGGTCGAGGAGAGAGGGGCCGGCTACTCTAGTTCGCCTGGCGAGATGGCGGCGCTGTCGCCGTGGTGAAAGAAGATGACAGGGAATGATACCGGTTGCGTCACCCTGTCCAGGGTGACCGCTCCTTGCAGGCTTCCCATCATCGCGGTCGGATCCTCTGGGTCTTCGCGCAACACCAGGACAGGATTCTGCAGGCGGGGTTCGAAGGCTGCGATCTTCGCGAGGATGGTATCGCGGAGGAGGGTCGCGTCGGAGAGGCTGCCACTGTTGAGCGGCGAGAGTGCGGGGAGGCCGAAATCGAGCACCGTCTGAGGTTCTGAGATCGGATCCCAGCTTCGCCTGGGCGGCTGGCGTGGGGGAAGGCGTGTGTTGAGCAGATGATCGATCTCCCGTTGAATCGACTCGAGCAGCAGGGGAAGACTCTGGAGTCGATACGGCTCGACAATGCGACGGTCGTCCACCTCCTCGAGAAAGCGTTCGAAGAGGGGGACGGCCGCGCCATCGACGAGCCTCGGGCGGGGTGCTAGGTGGTGGCGTTGGTGGCGAGATTCCATGTTGCTGCGTTGTTTCCGGGGTCGGTACTTGCGGTGGCTGCCTGCTGTTTATAGGTCCAGGAGATGGCGGTGTAGTTAAAAGTGAGGGTTTCTTGCGCCTTGCCACCACCACCACCACCAACCGAGACGGAAGAAACCAGAGCGTTGGTGAGCGTGTACACCCAGGTGGCCGTCACTGCACCGTTGTCGTTCTGGCCGACGGTAATCGTGACAGTCGGTAGCGGAGTCGCCGTGTTGCAGCAATTGATCAGATTGCAGGACGCGAGGTCCTGATACTTCGTCACGGTGAAATCCTGGTGGTTCGGCTTTCCCGAGGTGCGTTTCGCATTGCTTTGATCGCCGGTGATCTGCTGAGCCACGCCGTGGCTGTACGACAGCAGCTCGATCTGGCCTACATAGCCCGTCAGCGAGCACTCTCCCTTGATGGAGGTGCCGGCGTTAAGGATAATGACGTCCATGGATGTTCTCCTGAATATTTACGGTTGACTGCACAGACTGCACATTACGCCGGAGTTCGCTTCGCTCTTACTTGGCCGGAGGTGGAAGCTCTGCGACGAGGCGAAGTGAGACAGTCAGCTCGTCGAGCTGGAAATGCGGCTTGAGGAAGACGATCGCTTTATAGGCGCCTACCTTATCGGCGAACTCGGTGACATCGACGCGCGCCTCGCGAAGCGGGAAGGAGGCTTTGACCGCCTGTGGAGCGTCGTCGGTCAGCAAGACATATTGCGAGATCCACTGGTTGAGGTAGGTCGCCACGTTATCGCGGGTCATGAACGAGCCGATCTTATCGCGCATCATCACCTTGATGTAGTGAGCGAATCGGGACGAGGCGAGGATATAGGGCAGCATCGAAGAGATGCCCGCGTTGCGGGTCGCCGAGCTGAGGTTGTACTTCTTCGGCTTGTTGGTGGTCTGACCCCCAAAGAAGGTGGCGTAGTCCGTCCCCTTGCAGTGGCAGAGCGAAAGGAAACCGAGATCGTTCAACTCCTTCTCGCGGCGATCGGTGATGGACACCTCCGTGGGGCATTTGAAGGTGATATCCCCATTCTCGGTTTTGAAGGTGTAGATCGGGAGATCCTCGACCATGCCGCCGCCCTCAGCACCGCGGATAGCGGCGCACCAACGATACTTTGCGAAGGCATCGGTGATCCGTGCCCCGAGCGCATAGGCGGGGTTGCCCCAGAGGTAGTTCTCGTGATCGGTGTCCGAGCCATCGAGGACCTCGGTGTAGTTAAGCCCATCGACCGGCTTGGTCTTGGGGCCATAGGGATAACGCATCATCATCCGTGGCAGGGTTAGGGTCACGTAACGGGAGTCTTCGCCGTCGCGGAACGAGCGCCACTTGATGAGCTCGGCGGTCTCGAAGATCTTGGCCAGATCCCGCGGTTTGTTCATGTCGCTGAAGCCCTCCCAGTCGAAGAGGGCGGCGCTGGCGGCAGCGATGAACGGCGCATGGGCCGCAGCCGCCACCCCGGCGATGCCGGAGAGTGTGGCCACGTCCTGCGGGTCGCGGCCGAAGGCGTAGTCGCCGATCAAAACGCTGAACGGATTGCCGCCGTACGTGCCGTACTCCGCCTCGTAGATCTGCTTGAAGAGGGCGCTCTGGTCGAACTCCACCGCGCTCTCGATGTCCTTGACCAGGTCCGTTTTGCTTGCGTTCAGCAGACGGATCTTCAAATGCGTGCCGGTCTCGGATTTATCGACAAGGTAGTGCAGGCCGCGCCAGGAGGCTTCGAGGGCCTGAAAGTCCTTATGGTGGAGAATCAGGTCGAGCTGGGTCTGCAGGAGCTCGTCGATCTGGGCGATGCGGGTCTGGATGGCCGCGACGACGTAGGTCGTGTCATCGCTCGTGTCCCCCTTGGGGGCGACGACATCGGCCAGATTAGCGCCTGCTGGCACCAGGGTCATCTTGAGGCGTTCCTGGAGCGTCGGCTGGTCCGGATACTTCTTCGCCAAGGTGTCGTCGGTGTCCTGATACCACTCCTGCACCGTCGCTTGATAGTAGGCGTCGCCCTTGACCTGCTTCAGGAACTCTTCGACCAAGCCCTGGGCGCTTGCACGCAAGGAATCCGAGTTGCCGCGAACCATAAGAGCAGCCACGCTCGCAACGGTGGGCGGATCTCCGGCTACAACCTTGGATAGCCCGGTATCGGGTGCGTTCGTTTCGTCTGCCATTTCTTCGTCTCCTGGGCGGAGGTGACTCTCGCCCTTCCGCTACAGTACGTTTTGATCGGCAATCGGGGATGCGGCGCCTGGTTGCAGCGTCAACCCTCGCGAAGCGACCGGCCTGCCGTGTCGAGGCCGGTCGCCTGGTTGCAGCGCGTAGTTCTATTCCCCGCCGGCGTTTTGCGAGCCATTGGTGGTCGAGGCCGTGGACTTTGGATAACTCGTGGCGTCCAGCGCCAGGTTCTCCGAACCTCCTCGAGTCAGCGCCTTGAGCTGCTGGGCAAGTTCATCGTTGCCGTCCAGCTTGCTCAAGAGGTCGCTCAAGCGTCCCCGTGCCTCATAGAGCGTCTTCAACTCGGGAGTATTCTTGATAATCCATAACGGATTGAACATGTAGAGCGGATCGTCGCTGACCAGGTTGGCCAAAAGCGCATCGAGGGCATCGGTGCTGTCGAGCTTGGGCACCTGTCCTTCGATATCGACCGGCGCGAGCGTCTCATAGGTGCCGTCGGCGGCCTTCGGGCGCATGTGGTCTTCGACGCCGCTGAGCTTCAACTTCGGATTGATGGTGGCGAAGATTTCACGGAAGCTGTCCCGATCGATCTCGACGAAGGCACGATCACGCAACTTCGTGGGTGTCGGGCTGGGGACATTTCCGGAGAGGTCGGCCAGAACCCCCACCACCAGGGGCAGTTCCTTGATCTCGAAGGCATCGCCGATCTGAACGTCATAGGTGATCTGGACACGCGGCGGCCTTACTCGGTCCAGTTTGTGCTGAATACTCTCTGCCATACTTCTCCCTCTGTCCCGCTTGGGTGAACTTTGAATCCGGAGCGGCAACAAACACAAGTAACAATTCGAACGAATGGGCAGATTACCAATGCCGACTCGGTTCGAAAATCAGTAACTATGGAGCCCACGTAGTCTAATCACAAACCATCGACATTTCCACACAATTCTTTTTGCGCAGATTGACCTACGGTTGAGCGTGAAGATCCTTTAGTCATGCACGGCCAGCCGGGTCGAGTCGCAACAATTTAATGATGTCGCTCAGTTCGCCCTGATCGCGGATCAACTCGGGCAGAAGTTCATCGAAGTGCAAGTTGCCCCACGAGACGGCTCTCCAGATGAGGTAGGGCGTTGGGCTGTGGGGATCGGTCTCGTGCAGGAAGGCCGCGATCTCTTCGAGCTGGCTGTAGGCTTCGGCGCGGGTGCGGATGCGATGGCCTGCGACCGCGGTTGGAGGGTTCATCTCTACCGCCACGGCCTCGGTGGCGATCATGGTCTCGAGCGTGAGAGGGGCAGCAGGGGGAGGCTCCATCACGGGGGGCGCAGGCTCCTCGCTGCGGGTCGCATCCAACATGGTCTCCATCAACTCCGCGACCGACGTCGCTTCGGTGCGGAACTTGAGCAAGCCGGGCGACAGCTTACCAGCTTTCTCGTCGATCAGGTCATCGAAGGCTCGTACCTGCCGGAGAGTCTCGAGCACGTCCTCGTTCAGCGCGGCGAACCACCGGTACGCCGTTAGCGTAACGCTTTGCTGAAAGCGTGCCATGCCCATCTCCTGAGCTGCTCTGTCGCTGGAGGGATTATGTAAGATCGCCTCCCAATCCGCGAGCGAATAGGCTGGAACCCCTTCCATGGCGGGATGCGTGAGGCGCAGCAGGCGGAGGCGGCGCGACACCTTGTCGTTCACCCATTGCAAGGGGGCGAGCCTCGCGCCAAGGTCGTCGGTGGTCGCGGGGTACATCTCGTCCCAAAAGGCCGCGCAGAGGCGGCGCATCAGCTCGAGGCCGCGGGCCGCCCCGGCGAAGCTGTCCAGTTGAATCCATGCCTCCAGCAGCCATACGGCAAGCTGGAGGTCTTTGCTGCGCTGGGCAAGCGCCTCCGCGCAGAGGGCCTCGACCGCAGCCCAGTTCGCCTGCTTCAGCTCCGTTTGCCAGACGCCCTGGGGAAGGCCGGCGTCGTCCTCGCGCCTGGCGTCGCGGATCTGTTCATGCGTTCCTTCGTAGCGCAGCCACTCCCCACAGGGATGCTCTGGGGAGATGGGCGCCAACAGGCGATCGAGGTCGATAAGCAGCGGGTCGGGCGTACGTCCCATTCTTACTCTCCGTGAACCGTTTTCAGCGTCGCGAGCGACACCTTGGCGGGGAATGCAGGTACTGGCAGCGTTGCGCCGCCGGGTTTTGCGCCGATGGGCAGCAGGTCCATCTGAAAGTAAACCACCGTCTCGGGAGGGGCGGTGGCACTTGCCGATGGGAGGGCCGCGATGTTCGGGATAGTCAGGGTGTACTCATCCGGCGTGCTTTCGAGCGTGGACGCATGATCTTTGAGGAACGCGAATAAGGACCACGCGTCGCTGTAGCGGTAGGCTACGCTTCCTCCCTGGACCTGTGCTGCCGGGGATGGGTTGACGGCAGCCGGCAGCTGTGGGGAGTTGTTCGCATAGCGCAGCGTCAATGCCACTGGGTCCCCCAGCTGCCAGAGGATGGGAGGTGCATCGCCGGGATCGGGTGGGTAGCTCAAGACCTGTTGGCCGACACGCAACGTCCATTCCGCGATCCGATTGCCGTAGACCTCGCGATCGCGATTGGTGCGGAAACGAACGTTGAGGCCGAACGCGGGGGCGGGATTCTTGGCGTTGCCCAGGACGAGGGGACGCGCGACGGCCACAGCTTGCAGAAACGCAACGGCACCCTGGGGATCCTGCGCGGCAAGAAGGAGGGCATTGCTCAGACCGGGGCTCTCGCGATCGAAGGTGCTGTAGAACTCGGCGATGTCGGAGGGCTCGGACTCGTAGCCGGAGCGTGTGTCGAGCAGTTGCGAGAACGGAAATCGTCCGGCGAGCCGCTGGTTGAAGTCGGCTGCGATTTCGTTGAAGCGATTGATTGCTGAGGTGTAGCAGCGATTGACGGCAAGGCTCGCGAGACCGGCGCCGACGCGAAGAAACACATCGTTGGAGCGACCGATGGCCGGAACTTTGCAACCATTGTCAGGAGTGACCTTGTCGAGGTCGGTCGAAATATAGGTCTCGAGCGTCTGGATGGGACTGTTCGGCTTCTTGGCCTGGAGAGCTGCCACATCCTTTGCGATGTTCAGCCATTTCGCTTGGAGCTCGGCGTGACCGCGCTCACCGCCCAGCAAGGGCAGGAGCAGTTCCACGTCGGCCGAGAGAGCTTCGATTTGTTGCCGCTGACCGGCAAGGTACGCCTGCAAATCCTCTGACGAGGAAACGCCGTAGAGCCACTGCGAGACGGGAAGATCCGTGGTGCCGGCTACCGGGGAAAGGGTGGGGGTGTAGAGTCCGGGCAAGCGCTGGTTGATCCGCAGCAGCAGCGAGCTTGCCTGGCGTGCGAGAGAGCGGTTGAGGCAGGAGCCTTCGCTCGACGCATGCAGCGAGGAAAGAGAGGCATGAATCCGCTGCAGCTTGTCGAGCGATTGTGAGAGGTTCTGCAGTTCGGTGTCGAGCGCGGTCTGGGCGTTTCCCTGATTGGGGTTGGGCATAGCCGCGCCCTGCAGCGTCGTAAACATTGCGAGGGCCGTGCGGCGATCGACAATATCCTGGACGCCGTCGCGATAGGCGGAGGGAAGCTCCGGGATGAGATCGTTCTCAACCTGGGACCGCAACGCGCCGAACTGCAGCGCGCGGTTGAGGTCATCCGGGTTCCAGACGGTTCCGGATGGAATCAGAGTACAGGAGCTGGCCTGCGCGGCGTCGGCGTACTGGTCGGACATCAGTTCGCTGCCGAGCAGAGCGTTCAGGACCGACACTGCCGTACGCACCTGCGCGTCGAGCCGCGCGGTTCCGTTCGAGAGATCCAGCACGGCGGGATTGGCGACCAGGTCGTTGTTGAGCTTGGCCAGCGCCTGCGCGCCCCGGGTGTTTATGTCCTCGGTGAACTGGTTGTCGGCGAAGGGCATCGCGTCCAGCTTCGGGCCGGTTGCCGGATACCTGTCGCGGCGGAAGCTTTGGGCCAACCAGTCATAGGTGCCGTCCTTCAGTTGATTGTCGAGCGCTTGCGCCCTGCTGACGATGGAGCGCAGCTGCTCGTTGGTCGGCGTACCCGTCGAAGAGGCCACCCCCGCGGAGGTGAGCGCCTGCAGCCCGTCCTGGTTAGCGAGCCCTTGCACCTCGTCGATCAATGAATTCTTCCCGAACCAGCTGAGAAAGAAGTCGTTGAGGCGTGCCTTTGTGGCGCTGGCCGTGAGTTGGTCGTATTTTGGTGAGATTTGCAGGGGCTTCCAAGTCGCCTCGAGCAGGAGCCGCTGGTAGGCCGGATCCCGGGCGAAGCGGCTGCTATCGGGCAGATCGCGAGCGCCCAGATAGTGCAGTAGCTCATTGAGTTGCCTGAAGCCTCCTGAATCCGGGCTGGTGATGAGATTGTAACGGTCGATGTTCGTGCCCAGCGCATTCAGATCGGAGAGATATCGGTCCAGGTCCCGGTAAGCCGGATCGGAGGACCAGGAGTTTCCTGAGGGGTAGCTCGAGGAGGAGCTGCTAGCGGCAGGCGTTGCCGCCACCTTCGAGTAGAGCAGTGTCTGAATGCGGCTCTCGAGCGCTTTCTTGCAGGAGCTCAGAACGACGCTCTCAAAGGTCCCCTCCAACGTGTCGCGAAGGTTGCTGTGTAAACCCTCCAGATCGACATAGGAGTAGGGCATCGCCGGCGCGTAGTACTCGCTTTCATGCGACGAGCCGAGCGTTGTGAAGAGATCGACGGCGGGCGTGACGTCGGCGCCCGAGTAGCCAGCGATCTCGTCGAGGCTGGAGGTCAGCGACTCCAGCGTCGGGTCGATATGGTTGTTTTGGAGGGTTCCGATGCGATGCCAGGCGTGGACCGTTCCAAGTCCCAGCAGGACCGTCAGGGTACAGGCCACAACCTGAGCCAGCATAACGGACCGGTTGCTGGAAAAGAAGCGGCCGGTGGTCGGTGTCGCGAGATGGCGCTCGGTGAATACTTTGAACTGGAAGAGGTTGCGGACGTAGAGGATGGCATCGGTGCCGCTTGCGAGGAAGCCCGGCACCATCCTGTGTCGCTCTGTCTGCGGGCTGGTTTCGGCAGCCTCCGGAGTCGATTCGCGCCCGCAGAAGTAGATGCCGCGGAGCAGATGCGGGGAGTGGTACGCCGTTGTCCGAAATAGGACGCTAAGCAGGAAACGCAGTGGCGTTCGCAGGTTTTGTAACTCGAAGGGGAACAGAAAGAGATCGTTGGCGGTGGTCGTCGTTGTGCTCTCCGCCAGCATCTCGAGCTGGCGGCGGAGAAGCACTTCGTCGATATCGTCGAAGGCTTCGTCCACCCACGCCGGGCTGAAGGTGCTGTTCAGCGCATGCGGATTGGACCAGCCGAAGAGATCATCCGCCGGCTCCGGAGTCGCACCGCCATTCGTTCTCGCACGCGCAGCGAGCGTCTCCTCGAAGAAGCTGCGAGAGTAGCTTCCGAAGCCTGTGACCGCATCGCACTTGGTCACGAGCAGATAGACCGGCAAGCTCAGGCAGAGGAGCCGCTGTATGTCGTCGAGCCGCTTTGCAAGCTCGGCGATTCGAGCGGCACGACGCGGATCCTCCGGATCGCTGTCGGCGTGAATAAAATCGGTCGCGGGAATCGTCAGGATGATGCCGTTCAGCGGCTGCCGGGGACGATGGCGAGCCGTCAGTTGAAGGAACTTCCGCCACCCGGCCCGGTCGGTTGGGGCGTCGGACTGGGGGGCGAAGCGTCCCAGAAACCCGGGTTCCGACGTTGCCGGCGGCGCCGACGACAGAAAGCTCGCACCGGGAAGATCGATTAGGACCGCTTTGTCGAGAAGCAGCCAACGCGGCGCGAACTGGCTGGCTCCGTCTGCCTTCGAGGCTGGCTCCACGATCTCAGTGCTCATCCCGGAGAGCGTATTGGCGACGGTCGACTTCCCCGATCCGGTCTCGCCGACCAACACGTACCACGGTGCTTTGTAGCGAGAGTTCCAGCCGGGGAACTCGTCCCGAAGCCGCCGCAGAGCGACGCGAAAGCTCTGCGCCATCCCGGGCACGGCAGAGGGAAGCCAGTGCGTGTTTTTTGGGGCCTCGGCTTCGCCGGGCAAGGCGGCCTCGTCCTTTTTGAGGGACTTGACCACGAGGAACAAGGCCAGCCCGAGCAGCGCCAGGATGAAGATCGCGAGCGCGACGAGCAGGAGAGTCAGGAATGAGGGGTCTCCCAGAGAAAACTTCATCTCCGCCGCCTCCCCAGTTGCAATACGGTCGTGATTGAGGGCATCGGCGAGCGACTCATGGCGCAACCACCGCGGACTGGGCTGGGAGGTACAGGGAGACGGCCCCAACCGAAACCTTGTACCCTGCGGCATCGTCGCTGTTTCCGGGGAAGGTCAGTTGGGGGTGCAGGGCAAGCTCCTGGGCGGTGAGGCCTGGGTCCACCCATACGAAGAGAGTGGTGCTGCTGGCGATCATCCCCGTCGGTGGCGATTGCATCGGTTCGATCGAGGCTAGCATGCGATGCGTCGGCAGAGCGCCGCGCATGTCCGCGGGAAAGGTGGTCGATCCGCGAGATAACCAGGACTGCACCTGGGAGGTGGTCCCGGCGCTGTAACCACCCTGCCCGTTTACGGCGATGACGAACGGGGCGACAGCCGACCCCACGCCAGAAGCGCCGGCAGAGAGCAGGGGAAGCGAGGAGGGAAGCGTCAGCCGGTAGCTTCCGTTTTGCATCGTGAAGGCAAGAGGCCGCCACTTGGTCGAAGCGTCGAGCGTGGCCTGCCGATCCATGACCTTCTTGAGCGACCGCATCGTGGCGTGGAGCGTTTGCTCCGTGGGATAGGTGAGATAGAGCCAGGCGATGGTCGATACGACCAGCCATGTTGCCACGATCCCGGCGACGACGAACCACCATCTTCGCGGCTCGGGAAGCCGCACCGGAGCGCCCTCGCTGATGGTGTGGCGATACGCCTCGGGGAACAGTCGGAGGCTGTCGCGGCGGAGGTCGGGGCTGGTCATCAGGAGCCGGTCGAAGAGCATCTTGCGGTAGATATCTACGGATGCCGGATCGCGCAGGTATCGCCCGCGGAAGCCGAGCGCGAGGACCATGAGATAGATCGCGGAGAGCTCCTCGGCACCGTAGTCCTGGCGCGTCAGGATCTTGTCGATCCGCCGAAAGATCTCCTCGCCCGCGATCTGGGAGTTGAACAGCCGCGACTCCATCCAATGCTCGCTCCAGTACTCCCTCCCAGGCCAATCGACCAGGCATGCAAAGGTTTCGTCGGCGAAGGCAGCCATCAGGTAGACCAGTTCCTCAAAGAAGTCGTGCGTGAGGGAGCTGGCGGCCAGCTTCACCTCGTACATCTTCTGATCGAGATAAAGTGCCATCTCGCGCCAGACCTGTAGCGTCGTTGGGGCCGCGCCTTCGACCAAGGTCACGGAAGAGGCGGACGACTGGGCCACTTGATCGGGCACGGCAGAAACGGGGCTCGCATCGGCTGGCAATCGGCCGTAGATCGGCTGCGTAATCTCTTCGCTGTACGCGGTATTCTCCGCGGTTCGCCTCAGCCGGGCGACCACCTCGTAGAATTCGCGAAACTGCCGCAGCAGCGGATATGAGTTCTGGCTTCGTTCCAGCATGACCTAGGCGCCCTTGTTCTTCGAAGAGGATTTTTTGACAAACAATGTCACCATGTCTGGAACCAGCGTCTCCTGCCGGGCGGGCCGGAGTACGAGCTTCTTCCCTGGAGCGATCCATTTGCTGTCGTTGTACACGCGGAAGAGAACCGATCCTGGCGGCGCGATCAGATCGTCGAGCGAGTTGACGCGTTCGCAGAGCGCGCCCTTGCTGCGGCTGAGCTCGAGGTCGTTGATCGCGTCCTCGGGTGCCAACACACAGGATTCACCCCAGGCCGTCATCGCGTCCGGTAACATGCCCGTGGGCAGCCGCACCATCAGTGCCAGGGATTGCGCGGAGAAGTCCGCCTCGTCGCCAAAGGCCTCTTCCAGGCTCGGACCGATCTCGTATGCTTGCTCGCCACGTCGCGGGTCGGAGTCCCCCATCGTCCTGCGGTGCTCCGGCGCCGGGGAGAAGTCCCGATGAATCCAACTCTCGGTCAAGCCCTCCGAAAGCGAGCGTTGAATCGACGAGATTACGATTTGGAAGCTGACCCGCAGGTCGTCATGGTTGTAAGCGGGGAACTTGGCCGGAACGCGCGCGTGGCTTAGGAGTGAGATGCTGCCGGCCATCGAACATAGCGCCAAATAGGCGGTGTACGGATGTGTCTGTTCGTTGTCCAAAAGTGCCTCGAGCACTGGAAGCTCCGAGACCAGCCAATGTAGCTGTCGGAGCTTTTCGAGGTCGTTGGCCCCGCCGCCCGGGCTCATTTTGGTGGCAAGATCGGTCGCGATGCTTCGGATCATGCTGCTCAAGTCGGCGCAAAGATCGGAGAGCGGAGATCCGGCTTTGATCCGGAGTAGGGGGGCGATATAGTCCGTCTGCCGAAAAACTGTCCCGTGGCCCGCGAACTCAATCAGGGGGAGAACGATCTTGCCGCCAAGCTTCGCTGGATCGCTCTCCAAGGTGAGGCGGGGGCTGATTCTTGGGATGGTGATCGCATCCCCTCCCGAGACATTGTCCGGGGTGCGCTCATCCTGGCGCACAACCTGCTGATAGCGGCTGTACTCGGAGCGGTTATACAGCGCAGGGTCCCGGGGAACGGTCAGGTAGACACGGACCGGTGTGTTGTCGGTTGTGCTCAAGGCCCCCAGATTGAGTTCGAGCTTTTCTCCTCGTTCGCTACCGCCGCGCGCCAGCAGGCCGTCTGGCAGGATCGCCTCCACGCTTAGGATGCCCAGGGTGCCGCCGCTCAGCGCCGCCTCGTCGATCTTGAGGTCGATCACTCCCCATCCAAAGGGGCTCCTCAGGGTGGTCAGAAACTGCGTCAGCAGCTCGTTACGCGCGGACAATTGCTGAAAATGTTGCGGCGTTAGCAACATCCCTTCGTGCCACTCGATCAACTCCGGCAAATCCAATAGCTTCGTAGTCAAGCGATTCTCCCAAAGACGGACGATGCAAGTGTGACACGATGCTACGTTACTGTCAGTCGAAAACTGGTACCGAAAGTTATCACTTCGTCTGCCCATGCCCCCCGGAGGGGGCGATTCGCCAGCTTCTGGGACATTTGGGTTGCTTGATAAATCCGAACGTGCGCCGGCATTGTGACGACTGAATACCGCGCCTCGATTTGTTACCTCGACTGGATCTTTCTCGCCGTTCCCAATTGAGAAACCCATAAAGGGCAGCAGGAAGGTTGTTCCCCTAGCGCGCTTCCTTGTCCCGGTCTCTCATGACCGCGTCATACGCGGCATTCAGTTCGGACATCTTGATGCTGTTCCCGGCGCTGCCGCTGACATCGGGATGGTAGAGTTGGGCAAGGCGCGACCGCAGCTTGCGGATCAACGGCGTGGGCGTGTCGACGGTCACACCGAGGAGCCGGTAGGGATCGCTGCCCGGAGGCAGCGTGACCGCGGGAACGGAGGCCGAGTGGCGGCCCAACCTGGCGCGCAGATCGTCGAGCTCCGCCTGTAGTTTGCCGGTGCGTGACTGAAGGTCGTCCCACTGGCGATTGGCCGCGAGCAATGTCAGCTGTCCCAACTCGCGCTCCAGTTCTTCCGCCTTCATCTCGTGGAGAGGATTGCGCGATGCCGAGGCGAGCGCGTGAACCACGCCGATCTCGCACCGGATGCGATGGACGCTATCGACGGCGGCGCTGAGGCTCTGCAGATCGAGCCGTGCCAATTCGGTTAACGCCTGCAGCATGGCGGTCGTGGTCGCTGGCTGCAGGACTGCCTCTGCGGTGTGCGTTTGAATGCGTTTCCTGAGCGCTGCACGATAGTCTCCGCACCGGTCCACGCCCAATTTTCTCCATAAGACATCGATTCCGCCCTCCAATCCATCGAGTTCCTGGCGAGTGAGAATCTCTGCGAGGGAGACTGCAGCGCGGGTTTCGATTGCGGCCTTCAACTGGTTCGTCCATCGCCGCTCCGGCCCCTTGATTCTGAGGAAGAGCGCGGCGATATACAGCGGAAGCCCTGCCACACACCCGTTAAGAATCCAACGCAACCAGTGCGGGATGCCAGGATTGGCGGGCAACAGACTGAAGCCGATACCGCGAAGGTGCTGCGCCGACAGGCACGCTAAGCCAGCCGCAACGGATGCAGCAACGCGCCACTTCCAGCCATTTGTGACATCCAGGATGGACGAATCCTCGAAGTGGCAACGGATGACTTGGCCGTCAAACGCAAAGACCGCCAACTCTGCTGCCTTTGGGGAACGGTGTACTTGTTTCAGATTCCGCTGCTGCCCCAGGCAGCGCACATAAACCCCCAAGGCGATCGCCACCAGAGCGGGTCCTGGTAAACGGAGAATCTCCATGCCGACCAGAATGACGGAAAGCAGAGTGGCAAATAGAATAGCGGCAGAGGCTGTAATCTTTAGCCAGTTCTTTCGCCCCGCAACAAGCATCGGCCATCTTGAGATTGCCATCGTAGAAGGTCGCCATTCGAGATCGGGAGGGCAGGGGAGCCTAAGCCTCCTCTCGGGAAATCCAAAACCGCAAGATGCACCTAAAATCGAATTTTGAATCGCACCCTGACCCACGAAAAAGCGCCAGACTGGGGTGGGCCGTCAGGCTGTTTGGGAAACCAGGCAAGGCGGCAAAGACGACGAAAGACCTCATCATAAATCGAGCGGCGCCGGGAGGGCTCCTCGCCTTGTACTCGGGAGAGAGCAACGAACTGGTTGGGCGCGAGTTTCCCCACCAGCGACTGCGCCTGTGGGTGCTGCCGACAAGCCGCCCTCGCCAACCATTGGTAGGCGGCGTCTAGGTCCTGCTCCAGAATCTCGCCCAGAAGAAAAAGGACCCCTAAAGAATATTGCGCACCCGGATCCCCGCATTCTGCTCGAGAGGCCAAATCGTTCAGGTTTGCCTGGACTTCTGTCATGAAACCTCAAGACGGAGGGAGAGCCGATCGCCGACCAGGCTCAAGTGTGGCTTTCTCAGGTTGGTGGGGCAATATACACTTTGGTTCCATTCTTATTTTGTAACAGCAAACAGATAAGCCTCTGGACGTCCTCTGTTGTACCTTCAGTATGGCTCATCTGGAAGGGAGTGCTCTGACGCCACGCCGCTATCTCGCCTGTTCGACCCTTGCCGCCGCTGCCCTGCTCACCGGGTGTTCGCTGATGCATCCTGTTCGGTTGGTCCGGCCCGAAAAGATGCTCGCGTTCCAGGTGAGTGTCGCGCCCGACGCAAACCAGAACAGCGTGGTGCCTTTTGATGTTGTCGTCATCCGCGACAAAGATTTGCTCAAGCAGATCGAGCAAATGGACGCCGCGATGTGGTTTAGCCCCAAAGGGCGCTGCAAATACCGAGGAGGTCCGAAGGCGAAGGTCCAATTCTACTCTTGGGAGTTCGTGCCCAACCAGACCTTTGCCATCGACGTTCCCGCAATGAACGGTTCCAAAGCCGTTCTCGGTTTTGCCCGCTACTCGGCCCCAGGAGAACATCGCGTCACCTTCACCACGAAGGGCGGACAGTCCGTGGAGATGGGTGAGGACGGGGTCCATGCGTTGTCGCTCTCAGCGGTTCCCAATCGGCAGCCTCCCGCAGCAGCGATCCAAAAGGTCTGTCCCGACGACTGATCCTTCGGTCGTCGCTCAGCAGGACTCGTAAGAAACAGCTTGCGGTCGTGTGCGCGACCGATACAACACCGCCAGCCGTAACGCGCCGACAAGTGCCGCCGGCTATCCACGGACCCAGCTATGCCTGACGGCTCATACTAGGAGCATCGCCATGTTGGACGCAATCAACCGCGCATTGCGCCTCGCCGGCAAGACGGCCCTCGGTGCCATTCTGCTGCTCGTCGGTCTCGTCGTAGTCGCCATTATCGCCAGCCTTGCCGGCGAGCTATGGGACAACTACCATACCGCCATCCTCCGGATTCTCGCGGCCCTCGTCTTCGCCCTCTTCCTCTACAGCACGCTTGGCCAGCGCGACTTCCGCCGCAGGTTTCTCGCCAGTTTCAGATCGGGAGAAGACCCACGCGAGGCTAGCGAGCGGTCGCCCGAAGCAGAAGCCACACCTACTTCCCCCATCCCCTTCGCAAAGTTCCGCATGTATCTCGGCCGCTGGTTCCTCGTCACCGGAGCCATCGCAGCCATCCTCTGCGCCGTGAAGGCCGGAGTGGAGGAAGACTTCGCCTGGTGGCTCATCCCTGCGGCACTGCTGACCGCCGCCATGCGTCTTCTCGCCCTCAGCCTGGCGGCACCGGAAGGTGCAACGCAAACTCTCCTCGCCCGAGTGCTCCGTACCCTCTGCGCCAATCTCTTCGAGTTGCTCTTCACCCTTAGCTTTGTGCTCACTCTGTACTCGCTCGCCATGGCGTGGCTCGCAACGCGCAACCTCGACGCCTTCACCTTGGCACATCTCATCGCATGGGACGCGTGGGTCCGCCACATCCACACATGGCTGGACGAACATAAACTCGCCTTCAAGCAGGCCGCAATTCTTTTTGTTTTCGTCCTCGCGCTGCGTCTCCTCGCAGCTTTCCGCCCTGCCTTGGGAGCATTCGCAGCGAACACCTCGACGCTGATCGTTCACGGCGTCAAGTGGCTCGGCCGCGTCTCGTCCATCTTCGCCATCGCTGCCAGCCTCACTTTCCTCTCCACCGCCGAAAACGGCGACACGGGCAGCCGCATCAGGGTCAGCCTCGCCTCCGCGGAGGAGGCCTACGTTGGGCTCCAGAGCTCCGTCGCTGACGAGGTTGACCGTGACCTGCGTGAGGCCGTCGTCGCCAGAGTCCTCGCCGCCAGTCCTGCCGCCGCCTCGGCCACCTTGGTCGACGCTGTCACCGTCGACCAACAGAAGTCCCGCTACGATGCTGACGTCGAACTGGTGAAATCTCGGTCAACTCGTGAATCCGAACCCACCATGGGCCATCTACGCCGAGCTCGTCAACTCCTAAAGGTCATCCCAGATCATTCAACGGCCATCTCAGAGATGACACAGCTTTCCAACCTGACCCCAAAGGAGATCGAATCCGCCGAGTCGGAGCAATCACCCGAGCACCGCGCCAGCGAAGCCGCAGCCGATATCGGCAATGACACCATTCAGAAGATCCTCAACGTCGACAAAAACTTCTTCGATCAGGTCGAGTTCACGCGCATCCTCAGCGAGCATTACCCAGTCACGGGCCCGCTCTTCGAGGCCATCAGCTCTTCCGTTCTCGGCCCCGCCTTCGACCACGTTCGCGAGGCCATCACCCGACAGGTCATCGAACGCCGTATGCAGCCGGACGCTGGCCCCATCGGCAAGCTCATCCGAAGTCTCACACGAGCGGCGGCTGCGTCACGTCTGCCCGCAGCCGACCTCAACCAATTCGACGCCGAGTGGGGCAAGAGCGCGATCATAGAGCTCGAGAGCTCTCGCACCAAGCTTGCAAGCGCAGAAGAGAGCATCAAACCGCAGGTAGACGCGGCCCGTGAGGAAATCACTGAGGAACACCAGCAGCAGGAGCGCGACGTCGCCGAACAGATGCACAACATGGAGGAGAAGACACGCGAAGCCGAGGTCAGAGAACACCAGCGAGTAGAACCCCCGGTGCACTGACCAGACCCGGATGCGCCTATATGGCCCGATCGTTGGCGGAGGACATGCGTTTCACGCGCCATCGATCGTGCCGACTCGACCAGATTCAGCCTTGCGCCAAGGTTCCGACAGACGTGCCAGAGGCTTGCCCAACCCAATATTTCTCCCGACCACTATTTGCAGACGAAACCGCTCCCCAGCAACTTATGGATGGGTTCGGTATGCGAGCAGGTGAAATGGTCCGGCGCTTCCATTGACGCTGTTCGATTCGAGGAGGACCTCAAAATGCGGCAGACTGCCATCGGACCGCTTGAGCTTGGCCAGGAATGGTAGCAGAGTGGCATCGTCGAACAGGAAATCGCTGATCGCTTCGGTCCCGGCCATGGAGTTGCCCTCGACGATCAGGGCGTTGCCATTGCCGTCCAGGTTGGGTAGAAAAGCCAGCACGCCCAGCACCCGCTCCTTCGGATCCGCCGCCGACACTGAGTATTTCGCCGCCTCGTTCACCCGCGGATGGCGATTGATAAAGCTGTACGTGTGGTGGATCTCGTCGTTCAAGCCGATGAAATTCAAGCCCGGTTCATACAGTTCGAGCCAGGGATTCGCCCCACGTGATCCCGACAGGATCACGTTTCCCTGTTTTAACTCATCCATTTGGATATCGCGCGCATACTTCACCGCCAGCCTGCCCGAGGTGGAGAAGGGAAGTTGTTGCAGCCGGCGATACATATTAAGGTCCACGAACGAGGTATAGCGACGGTTCGCCATCCCCAGCACCTCGTCTATCCTGGCCCGAGGAAGGCCGCGGGTCTCTTGGCTAAAGTCGCGGCGAAGATACTCTGCCAGCGTAGAACTTTTCTCCGTCATTCCGTGCAACAACACCAGGCCACTATCCGCGGCCACGAAGGTCGTCACCTGATCCGGCTGAAAGAAATGGCTCCACAACGGATGCACCGCGGCCTCTCGCGGCTCTGTAGCTCCCTGGGCCCGCTCGAGCACCACCATCAGAGCGGCGAGCAAGATCAGGGCCGCCAACCCCAGCAGTCCGCAACCCCATGCCAGCGGATGCAGCCGTTTCCGGACGGGTGCGATGGGGGGTGCAACCGGAGTTGGAAACACGGCGACCTTTTCTTTCGGCGTGGTCGGCGCAATCCGCTCGAAGCGAACCAGATACTCGCCCTTGGGAGCGGCAACCCGGATCGGCGAAGGGTTGTCTGTCGCGTACTGTATTAGCTTTTGCCGCAGCCGAACCATATGCGAGCGCACGATCGTATCCACGCCAGGATTGAAGTCGGAGCCGCGTTCAAACACCCTCACGGCAATGTGGTGTTCGGTCAGCAGATCGGTGCGCTCCAGAAGCGTCTGCTCCGAAAGATATAGGAGCAGTCGCGATAGACGGGGCGACCGGCAGAACTGTGGCGAATCGACGATCTCTTGGGCCGTCAACCAACGGTCGTCTGCTGCAAGATTCAATGTGGTTTTGGGGCCCGGTTGGTTCTCCAACATGGCGGTAGGATACGCAGGTCAGCCTCCCTGTAGGTTAAAGTTCAATGAACGCCCCTCGCATGGCTAGGCGGTAATCTGTTTATTATCAATCGCTTGTGTGCCTTGAAACATTGTTACTTCACCTTGTTGCGCGCTCCTGAGACTACCCGGCCGAGCCCTGCTTCCCTAGCGTGAGGCTAGCTGAGGTCGGCTTCGACGGCCTGCCTCGGTCATCCAGGAGATAGTCCAATGATCCGTAACCTTTGCTTCCTGCTTCTATTGCTCTTTGCAGGATTCCCCATTGCATCGTTCGGCCAGGCGAATGCAGTCGACGCTGCGGTTAACGGCTATGTCGCCGATCCCTCGAAGAGTGCGATCGCCGGTGCCCATGCCACCCTCACCAATCTCTCCACCGGCATCTCGCAAGACACCACCACTGACGGCCAAGGTTACTACCGCTTTCCGCTCGTCCCCGTAGGTAGCTACAAGTTGGTCACCACAGCCGATGGCTTCCAGACCAATACCCTCGAAGGAATTGTCCTCCGGGTCGGCCAGGAGGCACGACTCGACATCTCGCTCGTAGTCGGAAGCAACGCGCAGACCGTCCAGGTCAATGCCGGCTCCGAGATGCTGGACACTGGAACCTCCACCGTAGGCGCCGTTCTCGACCAGAAGGAGACCGAAAATCTGCCCCTCCTTTCCCGGCAGGCGTACAACTACCTCCTGCTCGCGCCGGGCGTCATGGGAGTGCCGACCAGCACCTTCTCGACGACTCAGTTTGGCTTCGGTGGAACCGAGCGCTCCCAGTGGAACCTGGACGGTCTCGATGACACCCAGCACGGTGGAAATCGTCAGATCCGCCTTGTCATCGTCACGCCCGAGTCGATCGCCCAGACCCAAACCCTGGCCAACGGTTACTCGGCCGAGTTTGGCCGCGCCGGCGGCGGCCAGATCAACGTGCTGCTCAAGTCCGGCAGCAACCAATTTCATGGTTCCGCGCTCGGGCAGTGGCGCCCCACCGATCTCCAGGCGATCCCCACCCTCGAAACCACCCAGCCCAATCGCAGTTGGAGTGACGAAGCCTTTACTCTGGGTGGCCCCATCATCCGCGACCGGCTCTTTTTCTTCGGCGAATTCGAGAACAACCCCTACACTCTGCCCAACGCCATTACCATCACGCCCGCCAACGCAGCGGCGCTCGGCTTGCCCAGCAGTCAGATAGGCACTGCTCCCTTCGGCGAAACCTACCGCACCATCGTCGGCAAGGTGGACTACACCCTAAACGACAAGAACAGCGGCTACGTGCGTTACGCCCGCTTCACCAATCATCAGCCCAATACGGATAGCGGCCTTGGCATTGTCGACCTAGGCTCCCGCTCGCTCGACCATCAGAATGGCGGCGGCGTCCAACTCGCCACCGTGCTCTCCAACTCGCTCCTCAACGAGCTTCGCTTCGGCACCATTCAACGCGACACTGCGGACTTCCCCGTAGTCAACAGCGCGCCCGGTGGCAATGTTTTGATCGACATCACCAGCGTCGCGGACATCGGCTTCAGCCCGCTCACTACCACCACCACTACCGAGCGCAGCACCAGCGTGCTCGACAACCTCACTTGGACGCGCGGCCGCAACACCTTCAAATTTGGTGCGGAGTTCGACCACGAACTCTTCGCCAACCTCTCCGGCACCGCCCCCACCTTTACCTTCAGCGGCCTCGCCGCCGCGAACGGCCAGCCTGCGGTGAGCGCGCTGAACCAGTATCTCGACACGGTTGCTGGCGACATTAATCCGGCCACCAACCAGCCCTACACCTACACCCACCTGACCGCCTACAGCGGCGACCCCAGCATCCGTATCGCCTTCAACTTTATAAACGGCTTCGCCCAAGATGAGGTCCGCCTCACCCCCAATCTCGTCGTCAACGTCGGTGCCCGCTATGAGGCGATCCTCTTTCCCAGCTTCGACCAGGCCGCACCCTACTCCCTCTCGCGCAGTGTCCCAAACGACTACAGTGACATCGCTCCTCGCCTCGGTCTCACCTGGTCGCCCTTTGGCAACCAGAAGACCGTCGTCCACGCCGCCGCCGGCATGTACTATGACATTCCCGGTCTCAGCACTTTCTATAGCGCAGCCCAGATCAACGGAGATCCCAAGCGTCTCCTAAGCTACCTCGTGACGGGCGGTTCCCCGGGCGCGCCCGCCTTCCCCAACGTCCCACAGTTCAACGGCGGCAGCTTCGAGGTTCCGCCCACCATTACCGCCTTCGACCAGCACTTCCACGACACCTACCAGATCCAGGGAAACCTGCAAATTCAGCAGGATCTCGGAGACAACTTCCAGTTGACGGTCGGTTACCTCTACGCCGCCCAGCGCCACGGCCTCTACTCCACCGATACCAACCTCACCGAGACCGGGCAGACCCTTGCCGATGGCCGGCCCGTCTTCGCCGGCACTGCCAATCGCCCCAACCCCAACTACGGCGCCATCAACCTGATCGTCTCCGGCGCAACCACCAACTTCAATGGCGGTACCCTCACGCTGCAGAAGCGGCTCTCCAACGGCGTGGAGTTCACCGCCAACTACATGTACTCGCACGCTCTCTCCGATAACATCGGCGAGGGCGGAGCCGGTGAAGATCCCACCAACATTCACCGCGACTATGGCAACGCCGATGGCAACGTTGGCCATAACTTCGCCTTTCAAGGCCTCTACCAGCCCACTTGGAGCAATTCTTCGTTGCACTGGCTCGACGCCTTCGAGATCTCCACGATCACCTATCTCCACTCTGGGATGCCCATCAACGTCATCGCCGGAACCGACCTCAACAACGATGGAGACGTCAATGACCGTCCCCTCTTCGAGAGCCGGAACAGCTTTACCGGCAGGGGATTCTCCCAGGTCAGTGCGCAACTCAAACGCTACTTTACGATTCACGAGCGCTACCAGCTCGCTGCCTACATCGGTGCTGAGAATCTGTTCAACACCAACAACCTGAACTGCAGCACGACCACCGGCTGTACCGGTGCGGTCATCAATACGGCGAACTCCAGCGACCTGTTCCGCGAGATCGCCGCCGGCACCTCCCGCAACGTGCAACTCGGCGCTAGCTTTAAGTTTTAGCCGATAACCAGCAGCAGGGCGACCGGCGTGATGCCGCGCAGGTCGCCGTTTGCAAAGACATCGGGACCATCTGTTCAAGGAGATTTGCGTGCCCCTGCAACTCCACCTCTTGCCGCGTCTGCTCTTCGCGGCAGCAAGCTTCACCCTTACCTTTCCGACCATCGCCCAAACCCTCCCCCTCCCCGAGCCGCTGCCGCTGCACGCCGCCG
>OUNK010115389.1_pt1 | contig 25652 bp, 26 predicted proteins | sample 1755341 | NCBI WGS metagenome assembly OUNK01 (sample SAMEA3914788, study PRJEB12502) | metagenome | biome: forest; material: soil | place: Canada | collected 2011-07-03 | depth 0.1 m | reverse complement strand
ACGCCTGCTTCTGGTCGGAAGCTGACCAAGTTTCATGACGCTTCTTGCCTTGATTGAAGCATCGCAGCCATTCGTTGATGGACGAGATTGATTGCCTTCAATGGTCTGAGCATTACCTTGAATTCGACAATTTTCCCGGCGCCATTCCACTTGATGAGATCGACCCCGTTGACGATTATTCCATCCATTTCGGTCTCGAACTCCAACATCGCGTCTGACGTGCCCACAATCTCACGCACATAGCGAAATGTTGGATTGACAAATATGGTGAGCGCCGCAGTCAGATACGCGGTGGCGAGTGCCTTGCCACGTTGTGGCGCGTGGACGACAGGCGAGTAGAAAACCGCATCTTCTCCGAGCAAGGAATCGAGTCCGGAGGGGTCTTGGGTCCGAACCAAGCGGTGCCAAGTTTCGAGCGGTTGTTCGTTCATTTCGTGGTTCCCCTTACATCCTTCGACATGTCCGCGCTGGGTTGCGACCTCAGTGGGTCGATGCAACACCCTATAGCACGCGGGTCGCCGTGTAAAAACATGTTTTGCATGTGGTGTCGGCTGCGAAAGCCAGGTCTTGCGTACGATAATGCGCTCGCATGACACCAATGCCACCCTGTACGATTTGCGATCTCCGCAAGACGTTGCTGAAACGTTTTAACCACAGCGGTAAAACGTCAACCTAACGCATGCAGCACTACGTTCGTAAGGTTCGGAGCGTTACGTGTTTCGCCGACGGTCCGCGTATTGGCATCCCCACTAGTGTCCTTGCAAGAACCACACAGCGCAGGACGGATACGACTATGGACCTTCAGGTCAATATTGGCGAGAGCGGCGCCGCGTGGTTCCTTGGCGCCAAGTTCACCTTGCGTATTCCAGGCATGGATCAGGCCGTTGCGGAAGCACTTGCGCATTCGGCTCACCAGTTGTGCCCTTACTCGCAGGCAACGAAAGGCAATATCGAAGTTGTCACGGAAGTCATCACGGCATGAAGCATGGCCAAGTCGGTTCGCCGCACCATCAGCGACGAACCGACTCACGGCCTACCTAACGGCGCTCCCCTTCTGTTTTTCCCCATCCTTGGAATTTCTTATGAAAATTGAGAACGCTACTGTCCTTGTCACCGGAGCTAATCGCGGGCTCGGTCTGGTATTCACACGCGAGTTGCTCGCCCGCGGCGCCCACAAGGTCTACGCCGGCGCGCGCGACCCGGCAACCATCACGCAACCCGGTGTCGTGCCGCTGCGACTTGACGTCACCAATCCAGATGACGTGGCGGCAGCCGCAGAACTGGCGTCTGACGTGACGCTTGTGATCAACAACGCCGGCATCGCTCAGGCCGGAGGCTTTCTTGCACCGGATAGCGAAGACGTTACACGGCGCATCTTCGAGACCAACTTTTTCGCCATGTTGCGCATGAGCAAGGCCTTTGCGCCGATTCTCAAGTCCAACGGCGGTGGCGCGTTGCTCAACGTGTTGTCGGTCGTCTCATGGGTGAGCGGCGCGATGGCCGCCTATTCGGCGAGCAAGTCCGCCGCGTGGTCGCTCACCAACGCCTTGCGCCTCGAACTGGCGGCTCAGAAGACGCAAGTGCTGGCGCTGCACATGGGCTTTGTCGATACCGATCTTGCGCGCGGGTTCGATGCCCCGAAGTCCAGTGCTGAGGAGATCGTCAAGCGTGCGCTCGACGGACTCGAATCGGGCCAGGATGAGGTGTTGGCCGATGAACGCACCCTGCAGGTGAAGCAAGGCCTGACTGCGGCCCGACCCGTCTATCTGCCTCAGATCTCTTGAAGATTGCCGTAGACACGGTCACCGCCTTACGCACTGCGTTGCCGGTTCGACTTGCTCCTACTGCATCGAACCGGCTGTAGGCACAACGGGCTCACTTATCAACTTCACAGAATACAAGCCACTTCCGTTGCCAACAGCCGCACCATCACAGCTATCTCAATGCGATCCCGCGAACACAAAATCACGCGGCGATATGCACAGGCTACAGCCGCAAGAGCGCCAACAAGATCAGCCCCGAACTAGACGGTAAAACTAGGGTTGCCACCGCGATCAAAGCGGCGAAGCAAGAACTTGCCGCCCGTGTCGGGATCGATCATCGATAGTGCGCCACGAATGTGGGTCGAAAGCGCACGTCACTATGGGTACTAAAATCAGATGCTCAGCATTGCCGTTATACAGCTTGCTTGCTCACCCACTCGCGGACAGCTTTGGTAAATAACCTGAGCGCGACTGGAGGGTGACGGTTGGCCGGATAGTAGAGACATCCTCCCGGGATAGAAGGACTCCACTCTTGTAGTAGATCGATGAGTCGGCCTGACGTTAGGTGCTCGGCAACCTGGTAATCCGGCAACCAGACAATGCCGATACCAGCTAGGGCTGCATCGACCATAAGGTTTGTATTGCCAAGCGTCATCGGGCCGTCGACATCAATATCGGCGCTCGTACCGTGACGTTCAAAATTCCATCGGTAGAGTGCGCCGCTGAGAAATCGAAAGCGTATGCATCGATGCTGCTGTAAGTCTTGCGGAGTCTTCGGCGCACCGCTCTGCGAGAGATAGGCGGGCGATGCGACAGCAACAAATCGTACGTCCGGTCCAAACCGAATGGCGATCATGTCGCGCGGCACGTCATCAAAGAGCCGTATGCCAGCATCGAAACCATCGGCCACAATATCCACCAGTCGTGTATCCACGACAATTTCGACGTGGATATCGGGATAGGTGGCGAGAAACGCCGGAAGAACATGCTGGATGAGTGGTTTCGCTCCGGATTCTGCGGCACTGATCCGTATTGAGCCCGAAGGGCGATCGCGATCTTCGCCCACTTCGCTAACGGCATCATCGAGATCTGCCATAGCAGGCTGCACGCGCCGCAAGAGCTTGTCACCCACTTCGGTTAGGCCCACCGATCTCGTCGTCCGGTTGAACAACCGGGCATCCAACCTCGCCTCGAGATTTCGGATCGCATGGCTCAATGCGGAAGGCGAAACACCAAGCTGACGGGCAGCGGCACGAAAGCTTCGGTGTTCTGCAATGGTGACGAAGGCCGTGAGTTCGGAGAGGCCCACGCGTCTCATAGGTGATTTTTCCTCAATAGGTTGTGCAATATCACGGTTATTGTTGAGCTTTCTACATCAGCCTACCATGCCCGCATAAAGCGCTAAGGGCCTGATCGTCTTCGCAACAGGCGATCTCCACACACAGTTCCAGTGGGCGGTATGCCGCTTACAACCCCTTGGTGCGCCCCCCTTTCAGGAGATGACCATGCAAAAACGTCAACTTGGAAACAGCGGTCTCGACGTGTCGGCAATTGGGCTTGGCTGCATGAGCATGAGCTCCGCATATGGGCCTCCAGCCGACAGACAGGAGATGATTACGCTGATCCGGGCCGCGCACGATCGCGGTGTGACCCTGTTCGATACAGCCGAAGCGTATGGCCCGTTCGCCAATGAAGAACTCGTCGGCGAAGCACTTGCTCCGATCCGGAACAACGTAATCATCGCGACCAAATTCGGGTTCGATATTGATCTGGAAACCGGAGCGCGCCGCGGCGGCACCGACAGCCGTCCCGAGCACATCAAGGCGGTGACCGAAGCTAGCCTCAAGCGTCTTCGCACCGACCGCATTGATCTGCTGTACCAACACCGCGTCGATCCGGCAGTGCCGATCGAAGATGTCGCGGGCACCGTCAAGAAACTGATCGCCGAGGGCAAGGTGAAACACTTCGGTTTATCGGAAGCAGGCGTTCAGACGATCCGTCGCGCTCACGCCGTGCAACCCGTCGCAGCCGTCCAAAGCGAATACTCGCTGTTTTGGCGCGGACCCGACGCGGAGCTTCTACCCCTTCTTGAGGAACTCGGCATCGGCTTTGTGCCGTTCAGTCCGCTGGGTGCCGGATTCCTGACTGGCAAGATCGACGAAAACACAAAGTTTGATCCGGCCGATTTCCGCAACCTTGTGCCTCGCTTCTCGCCTGAGGCTCGCAAAGCAAATTTTGCACTGGTCGGCATGATCAAGGGCGTGGCGGAACGCAAACAAGCAACGCCTGCGCAAGTCGCGCTCGCGTGGTTGCTCGCGCAGAAGCCGTGGATCGTACCCATTCCGGGCACAACCAAATTGCATCGATTGGAAGAGAACCTGGGCTCGATCGATCTCAAACTGACCTTTGCGGATCTCAAAGAGATCAACGAGGCGGTGTCGAAGATTCAAGTCCAGGGGGAACGTCTTCCTGAAACGGCGCTCAAGATGACTGGGCGCTAGCCAATCTATCCGCTAATGCTCGGCTTTCGAAGCGCTGCACCCTACGCCACAACCGTAGCGAGGGTAGTCGACTGATTCGAGTCGGTGAAAGCGGTAGTTACGCGATGAATGCCTCTACTTAGCAGGCAATAGAATCCCCGGATCGGCTTATTATGGAGGCACACCCTCCCATCCGCTGGGGATACCCGATGAACAGCCATTGCAGTCATCTCGCTTCAATCCAAGACGTTACGCCAAGTGCACGCGGCTGCGAAGAATGCCTGAAGTTGAACGATACCTGGGTACATTTGCGCATCTGTCGAACCTGCGGGCACGTGGGTTGCTGCGATGATTCGCCGAACCGACACGCGACCAAGCATTTTCATCACACCAAGCATCCGATCATCGAAGGCTACGATCCGCCGGAGGGCTGGGGCTGGTGTTATGTCGACGAAGTGATGTTCGATTTGCGTGACCGCATGACGCCGCAGCTTGGGCCGATTCCGCGCTATTACTGAGCTGAAATCATCATCGCGCCACTACGCTGCAGAACCAAAGAGCTTGTGCGTGATGAGCCAGCGCCCATCACAACGCAGCACTGAAAGCACGTTGTAGTAGTGGTTGCCGAGGAAGTGTAACTCTGCCGTGACCGTCGCCATGTCGCCGAGCACTTCGATGGCGAGCGGCGTCATGGTGAACGGCTCGCCGGCTGCCGAGGGACTCTGGCGCGAACCAACACCTTCGATGTACTGCTCGACGGGACGCGAGCGAAAAACTCCGGTGACCATGTCTTCGACGCGAGCATTGGGGTGAAACACCTCGCGAAGCGCTTGCGTGTCGCCTTCATACACACTGCGCAGGTACTTGTTCACCAGCTCGAGTACGGGTTGATGGTCATTCATGGGCTTAGCCTGCTGTCGTCGTCACTTCTACGCGCGACCCAGCGACCGTGCGTACGCGAGAGATGAGCTGCTTCGCATCAATGTAGCCAGGAGCGACGCTGTAAAGCTTTTCTCCGTCTTCGAGCAACAACGAAGGGAAACTGGAGATGCCCCAGTGACGCGCACGCAAGAAATCGCCACGCGTTTCGTCCATCGCTTCGGGCGATTGCCAAGCCCTCAGGAAATCATTCTGCGTCGTCGCAAAGCCCAGTTCGGACAATGCACTCGCAGCAACATCAGCCAGCACTTCGCCCCGCGTGATGTCTCGTCCGTCGACATAGAAAGCGCGCTGAATGGCACGAAGCATGGCAAGCTGATCAACCGCGGGGGCCAGTCGTCGCGTGGTGACTACGGCACGACATGCCGGTTCGGTGTTGTAAACCAGGTTGTCGTTGGCGATGAACGCATCGCGATTGAACGGCAGCCCGCTCGCGGCTTCAACGCGGGACCAATGCTCAAGGCGCGCGACGCGCTGGTGTCTCGGCATCACGGCCGTTTCGTCGGGGCGAAGGCCGCCCACCACCACTTCCAACGCAAGCCCGGGAACGGCTTTGCGTAGCTCAGTGACTTCTTTGCCAAATCCGTAACACCAGGAACACATGGGGTCAGCGACCAAAACAAGTTTCATGCTCATTTCCTCAAATTGTGTCTCGACCATTCCCGAGGCCGTCGCGTGACGGTGTGGATGCCGCGAGTGGCCGGATGATTGGTGTAGATCCTGTCGTGTGATGGCGCCTACCAGTGGATAAGCGTTAGCCCACTGTCATCACGCATCACTTGAACTCGACATCCACTCTATTCCTGCGTTTTGGTGCGATAAATATGGTTCAATGCACTTCAGTTGATACGTGGCGTAACGAATCATGCGTCGCCAATTTGATGACGTGCTTCTCGGGAGCATCGAGCTGTTCTGCCTGGCAGGAGAGCTCAGCAGTTTCACCGCGGCTGCCTCGGCGGCCGGTGTGACGCCCGCCGCCGTCAGCCGTTCGGTGGCGCGCCTGGAGGAACGCATGGGCGTTCGCCTGTTCGTTCGAACCACGCGGCAGATTCGCCTCACCGATGTGGGGCGTGCCTACTTCGAAGAGTGCAGGCAAGCGCTGACGCAGCTGATCGAAGCCGAGCGAATGGCCACGGGCCAGCAGCTTCGGCCTGTTGGTACGCTGCGCATCAGCGTGCCGACCACCTACGCGCACTACCGACTACTGCCGTTGCTACCGGAGTTTCGAGAGCGCCATCCGGAAGTGCAGTTGGATATCCACGTAAGCAACCGCAACGTCGATTTTTCCGACGAAGGTTTCGATCTGGCCATTCGCGTTCGCGCCCCTGCCGATTCCACCCTGATCGTTCGCCATCTTGAAGATGCGGAACTGGTTGTCGTTGCCATACCTGAATACCTGGCTCGACGAGGTACACCAACGACGCTGGAAGATCTCAGCCAGCATGAGTGCATCCAGTTCGACCTTCCCAGCAGCGGTCGCCGAATTCCCTGGCTCTTTCAGGATCAGGGCAAAGAGATCGAAGTGGCTGGCGACGGCGGCTACGTGATATCCGAGGACGTCCTTGGCGGCATCACGCTCGCGCGGCACGGTGCCGGGCTATTCCAGACATATCGCTTCATCGTTGAAGAAGATTTGCTCGAAGGCCGCCTGGTCGCGGTGCTGCAAGCGTTCGGCGGCAGATCGCGACCTTTCAGCCTGCTATACCCGCACAACCGCCACGTGCCGTTGCGCGTGCGCAGTCTCATCGATTTCCTTGTGCAGAAGGTGGCTTGAGCTTGCCACGCACTACGCACACACCGAGGCAACTTGTTACGCCAGGTATCAACTGAAGTGTTTCACGCCGGATTTATGCGCGGCCTAGCAACACCTACCATGACCGATTGCTACAACTAACTGTTCGTCGAGGACGCCATGATCGATCTCTACACCTGGAAGACACCCAACGGCCGAAAGCCCGCCATCGCGCTGGAGGAGCTGCAACTCGACTACGTGGTGCATCCTGTGGACATCAGCCGCGACGAGCAGTTTCTGCCGGAATTCGTAGCCGTTTCGCCCAATAGCAAGATCCCGGCGATGGTCGATCGGGAGAATGGCATGACGCTTTTCGAGAGCGGCGCGATTCTTCAATACCTGGCTGAGAAGACGGGAAAGCTGCTGCCTACCAGCGGCGCAGCGCGCTACACCACCTTGCAGTGGCTCAACTGGCAAGTAGGCGGCATAGGGCCAATGTTCGGACAACTGGGATTTTTCGCGAACCGCGCGAAGGAGCGCATTCCGCTCGCTATAGATCGCTATCTCACCGAATCCAACCGTCTTCTTGACGTGCTGGAACGTCGCCTGTCGCAATCTGATTACGTAGGCAGCGACGATTACAGCATCGCCGACATCGCGATCTATCCCTGGGTCGTTGCCGCGATTATCAACAATCCAACATCGCTCAACGACGCCCGCACTAAACGCCCATCGATGGATCGCTGGATGACGAAACTTGCCGAGCGCCCAGGCGTCATCAAAGGGATGAATGTTCTACAGGACGCCAGCGTCAGTTAGATCTTGATGCGGGATCTCGCAACTACAAGAAACGCCTGTTCTTGAAGTGCACTGGTGGTTTACGCCGATACATTGAACATTTGACATGAGAGGCTTGACCAGATTGCCCGGGCAGCCCTCTCGATGGAACTGTCAGAGCGTTTGCCGATAAACATCCGGCTTGAGACTTTCCATGATGAACGACGGGTTAGCCAACGCTTCGAAACCAAACTGAGCGTACAGCCCGTGTGCGTCTTTGGTTGCCAGCAAGAATCGCCTGAGCCCCTGCAATTCTTCGTGGCCCGTGATGAATTCCATAAGCCACTTCGACAGGCCGTTGCCTCGATGCGAGTCGAGGATGAAGACATCTGCGAGATACGCGAACGTTGCCTTATCGGTAATCACACGAGCGAAGCCTACTTGTTGCGCCCCGAGGTACACGCCAAAACAAAGCGAGTTTGCGATGGCTCGCTCTACAACTTCGCGTGGAATACCCGGCGACCAATAACTTTGCGTAAGAAACGCATGAACGACTGCGATATCGATGCGCTGGCGATCAGTGGAAATCTCATATTCGCCGCGGCTTGCATTTGCTGGCATGTTGGAGCGCTCTAGTTGCCCAATAAACGGACATCCATGTCCGGTTATACATCTGCACTTAAAACCGAAGGGTATCGTTTCAGACCGCTAGTTTGCTTGCACGCCAGGTCCGATGCTTTTTTCGAGGAAGCCCTGCACGTGGTTGTACATGTCCACGAGATTCTCTTCCTTATAGAAGCCGTGTCCTTCGTTTGGCTTGGTCAGCCATTCGTACGGCTTATGCGCAGCTTCCAATGCCGCACGCATCGCCTTGGCCTGCGCAAAGGGAGCACGCTCGTCTGCCTCGCCGTGAATCAATAGCACGGGCACGTCGATCTTGTCGGCAAGCTTGTCGGGTGAATTGGCCGCCAGTTCGGAAGGATCCTTGCCAATGGCTTGCTCCAAATAATTTCTTCCGGACTTACGATCCTTGATGTCGCCCTTGTCGTACATCATGGCCAGATCGTAGATGCCCGCCTCGCCGATCGCGCATTTGAACAGGCCCGGCGCGCGGATCACCGTCATCATCGCCGAATAGCCGCCAAAGCTGGCGCCAAAGACGCAGACGCGCTTGGGATCGCCGTAGTGTTGCGCTTCGGCCCACTTCACTCCGTCGATCAGATCCTGTTGAATGCGCGTTCCCCATTCGCCGTAGCCGGCGTCGACGAACCCCTGACCGCGGCCGCCCGATCCGCGATAGTTGACCTGCAGGACCAAATAGCCGCGGCTTGCAAGGAACTGCGCATCAGTGTCGAAAAACCAGGTGTCGTTGATGCCGAACGGACCGCCGTGTGGCAACAGCACCATGGGCAGGTTATTCATGCTGGCGCCTTTGGGCACCGTAAGAATTGCTTCCACCGGCATGCCATCGCTGGCGGTGAAATGCATGGGCACACGCGAGCCCATTTTGTCGGGATCGATGCTTCCATTCTCGGAGAACAAATTCACTATCTTCTTTGCTTTCATGTCGAACAAGTAATAAGAGCCAGGATCGCGATCGCTGCTGACCTCGAAGATCAGCGTGGCTCCGTCTTCACTAAAGCTGGAGAAATTGACGAACTGGTTCGGAAATTTGTCGCGCAACACCTGGTAAATCTGCGCCAGCGGTTGATTCCCGTTGATGATGATCGACGTCGGGATGCCGGTGGCAGGCGTGGCGGCGATGGGTTCGTTTTGTGGTGTCCATTGCACGTAATCAATGCTGCCGAAGTCGTCCTTGGCGAGTAGCTTCGATTGGGTACCGTCCGCATTTGTTTGCACCAGCGACATCGGGCCGCCTTTGACGCTGGTGCGTGCATACAGATGTTGCTTGTCTTGCGAGAAGGCAATGGGTTCGAAGCGTTCGCTATGTTCGTCGTTGGGGAGCTGCACCCACTGCCCGTTCTGCATGCGATAGACGACATACTTGTCGAACAAGTCCAGGCCTTGCGCGTAGCGCACGTTGCCATCTGGATCGAGGGTGAAGTCCATGTCGCCGGCGTTGATCTGGCCGACCAGGTGGCGGACGCCATTGTCTGCGTTGACGTCGTACAGCCAGGTGTTCTTTTCGTCGTCCCACATGTACGTCTGCATGTAGAAGTGACCGTTGGCTTTCGATGGCAAGCTGGCGATGGTGGCATAGCCGTCGTCGGCGGTGCGCACCCGACCGCCACGTCCGTCAACCCAATCGCGATTGAACATGGGCAGGATCCGCTTACCGTCCGCGTCGCTGGCGATGATCTCGCCCAGCCGTTCCGGGCGATCGAGCGAGCCTATGAATTTAGCCAGTTCGACCACCAGGCGCTCGGGCCCGGTCCATTGGATGTCATACGGAAGCTGGTGCCAGGGCAGTCTCAGTAGACTTTTCGGATGACTCATATCGGAGAGCTGATAGACCACCACGGCGTGGTCTTCGCCTTGCTCAACGGCTACCGCCAGATACTTTCCGTCAGGCGAAAGCCTGGGTATCGAATAACCACTTCGATGGGCGAAAGCATCCACCGGCACTCGGTCGCCGGCTGCGGCGAGGACAGGCATCAACAAACACAGCGCGGCCACCAAGGCGCGCGCACGTCCATTTCCCATGTTTTATCCCCTGTTTGCACACGATCTGTCATACGGCTCGGCCAACCTGCTCCCCAGGGCCGTCCGCGTGAAACCAGTGTACCCAAACAGTCGAAGGCTGACAGTGCCCTGACGTGGCAACGCGCGGCCGGTTACATAGCGGCCTTTGATCCTCGCCAATTCAACCGCGCCGCAACCCTTGGTCGTGCATTCCAGCTCCATACCCCTTCATCGGCGTGATCACCTTGCCGATAAAAACGCCGTTGCATCCTTGGCATTTGACGGAAGCCTCCGCGCCAATTCAGAGTGTAGAAAATCGACGAACCGACGTACACGCGGCGGCTGAAAAACATTCGGGTGATACATGGCATGAATGGGCGTGGGTGCTGACCATGCGGGTGCGTTGATCAGCATCAACCGACCTTCGCGCACATCCGCCGCCACTGCCCATAGTTGCCGGTATGCGAACCCGCGGCCGAGAACAGCCCAATTACGTATGACTTCGCTGTCGGTGCACTCGTGATAGCGCCGAACTCGCACGACTACTTCCCCGAGACGCCACTCATTGCGTGGCCCTGCATTCGTCGTCAATACCAGCGTCGGCAATTCGATCAGATCCTCGGGGTGCTTTGGCATTCCGTGCGTCGTTACGCACGTTGGCGAAGCGCAGACCACACGCCAGCTATCAGCAAGATGACGCGCGACAAGGTCGCTGTTTTCCAATGGACCGACGCGGATGGCAACATCAATATCGTCCGGCACGAAACGCGAGAGCGAATCCGATAGCGTCAGGACAATGCGCACATCGGGGTGCAGATCCATGAAACTGTCGAGGATATAGACCAACAGATTGCGCCCCAGATCGGAAGGCGCCGACACACGTAGCGTCCCGCTTACGCCGTCGGTGCCGCTGCGAACCGCGCGCTCGGCTTCCCTCATGGTCTCGATCGCGGCCCGACAGGACGCGATGTAGATGCGCCCCTCATCGGTTAGGCGCAATTGCCTTGTCGTGCGTTCAAAGAGGCGCGCACCGAGCATGGTCTCGATACGTTGCAGACAGGCGCTAGCGGCGGCTGGCGAGAGCCCCGCCCGACGCCCGGCAGCCGACAGGCTGCTGAGGTCAGCCGCATCGACGAGGAGCTGCATGTCGCTGAGGCGGTTCATGAGGTCCGGTCCTAAACGCGAAAGGCAGAGTCGAGATGATCTTCAAATTAGATTTGAAGGTCAATAAAGATCCAGACCCATTATCAAATTAGAAACCATGGATGACGATGGCCTCACCCCACGCACCCAAGGTGTCCCCATGTCACGCGTAAAGCTTCTACTGCTCGCTTCTTTCCTCGCCCCGATGATCGCATCGCCGATCCTGGCCGCCGCGCCCGCCCAAGACGCGGCGATGAAACGGAGTGAAAGTGCCCCTGATCGGGCCATGGTGCCAAAGGAACTGATTGGCGCCTGGACGCTCGTCCGCTGTGACAATGTTTATCCCGATGGTCACCGCGTAGAGCTATACGGCCCTCACCCGGAAGGCGTGTGGCTTATCGATGCCCAGGGCGACTACATGATGCAGATTGTGCGCGCGAGGCGAATGCCCTTTGCAGCGAACGATAAATCCAAGGGAACGGCGGACGAGTACCGCGCCGCTTCGATGGATAGCAATGCTCACTACGGCCACGTCAGTGCCGACGCCAACGTCATGCACAGTCAGATCGTGCATGCATCGTTCCCTAACTGGGACGGCAAGAGCGGAGACACCGGCTACACCATCAACGGCGATGAATTGACCTATCGCGTAGCCAAGCCATCGAGCGGCGCAGCCGAAGGCGCCCACGGTGAGGTCGTGTGGCGTCGCGTTCGCTCTTAGGAACGTGCGCAGAGGTTTCAACAAGTGTGTGCAAATCGAGCAGCGAAATCTTCCTGAGGAAGCGCTGCTCGTACGCTCTCAAGAATGACCGCTTTGGGCCAGAAGCGCCTTTACTTAATCATTGAAAAGCCGCTAATCAGGTCTTCCAGTCCCAACAAGATTCCGATCCCAACCCGCGAGCTGCGCACCAGCTTCGTAGCCGGATTGGAAAAACGACAGCAGGTCACCATCGGGATCGTTCGACTTACGCAAGTCGTCGTAATCCAAAATGAACTCCCTCATGGCCGGATCCCATCGTGAACTTAGCGGGCCGATCTGCGCGTTTTCGATTCCCGCAGGTTGCGGATGGGTGAAGGAATAGAACGCTGCTTTTGGATAATCTGCGGTACCGGACCACCATCCCATCTCGATGAGTTCCGCATTCATCGCATTGCGCCGAATGTAATCGGCATTGACGCCAGGTGAAGCAGGCTTGCCGTTGAAGCGCACACTGCGGACGTCCATCGTCCCCCACATAAGGCCGATAGGCTGAGTTTTACCTTCGAACCTTCCTTGGAAAGCCTGCATGACGCGCTGCGTGCTTAGCAGGATTCGCCACCAGTTGTTGACCAAGGCAGGCTCGTAGGGGCGACGCGCTTTGTCCTGATCAAAAGGAATGGGATTGGACACTTCTTGCGGCTGGAAGTTGATCGACACATCGATACCCGCTTTATGCAGAAGATCAAAGAGAAGCTCCACAAACTCCGCGACGGACATCGACGCCAATTTAAAGCTACCCGAGAAGCCCGCGCTGGTAAGGCATTCCACCTTGTGCGAGATCAGGTCGACGCGGACTTCATACGCTCCACCGGCGTACGGGATCGCCCCTGTTGTTAATCCTTGCGCATCGACCCATAGAAGTACCCCGGACCACTGCGGCTGAAACGCCTCTTTCAGCTTTAACTTACCGATAGCCTGCAAGCTCATTTGCAGCAAATACTGAGTAGCCGCAAAGTCTGGATAGGGAAGCGGCGGCCATGCCTCGGGAAAGACATTGCTTCGAATTGGCATGGCAGCATCCTTATGCAAGGGACAAAAGGCCAATTGAAAATTCCAGAGTAGAACCTACGAACAAAGCTCGTAGATAGCCTCACTCGATATGTGCCAATAACACCTTACGGCTGCCCACCTTGCTCCTGCCATATCTTGAACTTCGCGCACATGTCAGACGTCCACCGTGCTTCACCGCTCGATGGCGGCGGCATATGGCCACTGGCCACCGATTCATATATCGCCTGCGCGTGCTGGAATACGCTGTCGCGGTTACTGAGATCCATGGCCTTTTTCATATGGCTCACGTCCATGTCGGTGAACATTGGGCGGATGTCTCTAGCAAAGCTGAGCGTCGCTGATGTCGACATGTTTCTTCTCCGGGTTCGAGTAAGAGGTCGTAGCGTTCGCTAAGAAAGCCAGGGAAATGCCCTAGCCTTCTTAACGCTTCATTTGCGCAGGGAGTTCAGAATTTCGCGGCGCTTGTTATCTCCCGCCCACATGACACACGCATCCCAGTCAAACAACTATGGTGTGCCACTGCCTGTGTTGGCAGCGGGAGCTGGTTCCATGTTGAACGATATGGTGGTGACCTTGGCATCCAGACCCTGCACGACGCTGGAGCTGATGTCGTTGGTCATATTGCCGCCCAGCACTGCGTTGCGATCGAAAAGCACACCGCAATTCTTGCTGGCGTACACACTCGCGATCACCGGCTGCGCATAAGCCGCAATCTGCGACATCGCCTTGGCGCGAGTTGCCTCCAACTGCCGTCCCTTGGTCTGTTGATCGGCCTGCACGCTCTGCATGCGTTGCGTCAGGCTCTGCTCCTGCGACTGACGCTGATCGGCAGAAAGCGAAGCGGCCTTGGCGCGATACGCCTGCACCTCGGCGTCGAGTGGCCTGCGTTCGGCATCAACTTCACCCTGCGCCTGTTCGGCGAGCTGCTTAAGACGCGCAGACGCAGCCTGGCCGACCTTGGCGTTGGCGAAGATCGCCTCGCGAGACAGGTAGCAGACGCCCGGCACCACGGGGCCATTCAAAGGCATATTGCCGCTGGCTTGCGCGTGCACGGCTGTGCCAGGCAAGCCCACCAGGATGACTGCCGCGAGAGCCATCATTGTTCGATCGATACGCATGACTGTTCCTTTATTGGATTGGATGAAGTTCTAAACGGATAAGATCGCACCAATCCTTGAAATTTGCATTGGGGATGTGTCGCTGCCCCCTTTCCATCCCCCTCGAACTGGTGGCGAAGGGCATATCATCACAACTTCTTCACGCCCACAGCCGGCAGGTCGTACCGACGCCCAAAGAGGTCCTATGACATCTTCTGCTGGAGGCGCACTCAGTATTTCAAGTTAAGTTCCGGCACGTATTTTTTGTTGAGCTCGAACAGCTGCTGGAATTCCTCTTCTGCGAGTTCATCGGGGGCATAGACAGCCACCGGATCCCATACACGGTCCGTCGACTGCGGTTGACGAGGACCGCCGCGCAACGAAAACACGCGTCCATCCCGCTCAAGCAGTTCGGGAGCTTCCTCGACGTGCTCGGTTTTCACATCGTTGGGGGCGACAAGGAATACAGCGAAGATCATTTGGTAACTCCTCGTGCAAGCGGGCCATTTTCTTTACCGATCACCGAGACCGTGATCCGATCGGGTGATGAAAACGCCTCAGAGACGAATCGTGTCGACCATCAGCCATGCATTAATGGCAAATGTCATGACAGACGACATCTGTATTTTCTCCCAACCTGCCTACTTCGCGTCAAAAATAGACACTGTCGTGGCGACACTAAATGTTAGCGCTTCCACCCAAACGAAAAATCAGTGAGTTACTTCAAGATCCTTACGGCTCACGCGCGAGCACTTGTATGCCAGCTTTGCTAAGCGCACTCTAATCGTTCGCCCAAGCGGACGCGCGTGTTGCACGCCGCTTGACTCAGGCGTCAGGCACGCACCAAGTGTCGGCGCCACGGGTGAGTGCGCGTTAATGGGAGGCCGATGATGGAAGTGCAAAACATCCGGATGGCCATTGATCGGCACTGGGCTGCATCCGCTGCGGGGGATCAAGTTACCGAGCATGAGATCTATCACGACGACGCTGTGTGCGAGTACCCCCAGTCTGGCGAGATCATTCATGGTCGAAAAAATCTACAAGCGCTTCGTAGTCATCACCCAGGCAAACCATCGGGGTTCACGATTCGGCGCATCGTAGGAGAGGGCAACCTCTGGGTCAGCGAATATGTGATCACCTATCAAGGTAAGCCCGCTTACACCGTGAGCATCATGGAGTTCCGGGATGGGAAGGTGGCGCACGAGACTCAATACTTCGCCGATCCGTTCGCCGCTCCTGCTTGGCGCTCTCAGTGGGTCGAATTAGCCAAGCAATAACGGCATGGCCGAAGGCAGACGGTTGCGTCATGCCCCCTCGCCGACCATGAGGTAGATCGCAAAAAACTCGCGCGGTAAAAAATTGCCTTTGCACGATTAGCCGGATCAAGGTAATAGGCGGGTGCGTTCGGCACCCATCTCACGCGCCATGACTGCAAGGCGTTCCTGCATGAACGTAGGACGCCAGTCGCTGCGCCGTGTCATAGCTATGCGACGACGCAGGACGCCGCCTTCGATGGGAATTTCGGCCAGGGCACCCGCTTGGCGCTCGAACAGGAACTGATCCAGTGACATCAAAGTCAACCATTCGCCCTTGAGCATGAGTCCGCGCGCGACCAGCACCGATCCGCATTCGATGCGCGGCGTCGGTGGCTCAACGCCGTGGCTGCGGAACAGCGTCTCCCAATTTCGTCGCATCGGTACGCCAACCGCAGGCACTGCCCAGGGATAGGCGAATAGGTCTTGGATGGTGACGACCTTGTTGCGCCGTAGCGGATGAGCGCTGTTGCCGACAATGAAGAGTTCGTCATCGAACAGCGCTTCCTGCTCCACGTCATTGGCTGGTGCCGGATAGCGTATGGCACCGCCGATCATCAGGTCGATATCGCCGTGGCGTAGTGCGATCAATAACTCGCCATAAGGCGCTTCACGCACCTCTACCGATGCGCCCGGATGTTCTTGCGCGAATCGCGCGAGCAAATCGGGCAGAAACACTGTGCGCGCCATCGGCAGCGTACCGATGCTGATGCGGCCGACGCCGTGTTTGCCAGCAGCGATTTCGTCCAGTCCCGTGCGCAACTCCGCCAACATCAGACGCACGAAGCGCACGAAGCGGCTCGCTAAATCGGTGGGCCGTACTGCGCGCCCCGCTCGCACCAGCAATTCCGCACCCAAAGCATCCTGCAGCTCTTGCACTGCGCGATAGACAGCCGGTTGCGACAGCCCGATCTGTTCGGCAGCAGCGGCGTAACTGCTGCATTGTTCAACCGCCACAAGCGCACGTAACTGGACCATGCTGACACGCCGCTCGATATGGCTCAGCGGTGCGAGACGCGCCGAGCGACGCACCAAGCGCACACCCTGAGTGAGATAACGCAACGCACGTTCGGCGCGAATGATCCATGCGAGACCGCTCGCGGTCGGCTGCATGCCGACGGACCGACGTTCGAACAAGCGAATTTCAAGATTGCGCTCGAGCTTAGCGACGGCTTGAGCCAACGCCGGTTGCGAAAGGCTCACCTGCTCGGCGGCAGCGCTCATGCTCCCGGCGCGGGCGATGACGCTGAGCGCGTCCAGATGGCGAAGGTTCAGGGCATAAATTTGATCCATACACAATCAATAGTATTTGCTTATAGGCCGACAATAAAACGAATTTGGCTTCACGGCTGTTTTCGAGCAGATTTCGTTCCCGAAACGCAAGGGGCCTAAAACCCCTGTGACAGTCGATATCAAACTCGAAAGTCGGAGAGAAGCCTTTATTTGCGCAATGCAACATTAAAGGCGCCCCTTCCACCGCTTTCACCAATGTGTCGATTGTTGCAACGCAAGAAAAACACCAACACCAACAGTGAACTGAACACCCTGATGAACATCATTGATTCCCATCTGCACGCCATCGCTTCCGACACGATGACCTATCCGAAGAATCCGATCGGCGGCCATCAATCCGCGTGGTCGCAAGAACGTCCGGTCAATGCGGAAGGCGTGATCAAGGCGCTGGATACCGCGGGTATTGCCAAGGCGGTAGTGGTGCAGGCGTCGACCGTGTACGGGCACGACAACAGCTATGTGGCCGACGCGGTGCGCGCCTACCCGCACCGCCTGGTCGGTGTGTATTCGATCGATGCGTTGGCGCCGGATGCGGTGGAGCGGATCGATCATTGGGAGGCTCAAGGTCTGCACGGCTTTCGACTGTTTACCACCGGCACCACCATGCCTGGCCAATCGGATTGGCTTGGTCACAAGGATTCCTATCCGGCGTGGGCGCATGCCGAAAAGCTGGGCATTCCCGTCTGTCTGCAGATGACCATGCAGGGCCTGCCAACGCTACGCGCGTTGCTTGAGCTTTTCCCCAAGTCGCGCGTGTTGCTGGATCATTGCGCCCGTCCAGATTTGGATGACGGTGCACCGTACAAAGCTGCGCAAGCGTTGTTCGACATGGCGCAGTACAAAGGCGTTCACCTCAAGCTGACCAATCGCACGTTGGCCGCGGCCGCGCAGGGCCGCTCCAACCCGACTGCTTTCCTGGAAAAGCTGGTGAGTACCTTCGGCGCCGAACGCATTGCATGGGGCTCCAACTTTCCGGCGGCTGAAGGTTCACTCGATGAACTGGTGACGACGGCACGCGAAGTGTTGTCGAGCTTGCCCAACGATCAGCAAGCGATGATTTTCAGCGGCACCGTCGAACGCATTTATCCGGCGCTGCGAGGAGTGACGGCATGAGCCAGCCGGCCCATCTGCAGACCGTATTGAAGACTACGGAGCTGACCACGCCGCTGAAGAACGGTGCGCTCAAGAGCGATCGGGTGGTGCTCGATTTCACCGAGATCAACCCCATCCACAAAGCCTTTGCGCCGATGGTGCGCGACGCGAAGTTCGACATCTCGGAATTGGCGATCGTCACTGCACTGCAAGCAATTGCTTTCAAGCGGCCGATCGTGTTGCTGCCCGTGGTGGTGGCATCGCGTTTCCAGCGCGGCTGCTTGGTGTCGTATCGCCCGCGTGGTGACGTCAAACCCGACCAACTGCGCGGCAAACGCATCGGCGTGCGCTCATACACGCAGACCACCGGTATGTGGGTGCGCGCGCATCTGGTCGAGGATTACGGCTTGGCCACGCCCGATATCCGTTGGATCACCCATGATATGGCGCACGTTGAGCAATATCAGGATCCGCGTTTCGTCGAACATCCGGCGCATGACAAGAGCCTGCTGGACATGCTGCACGATGGCGATATCGATGCGGCGATCTTCGGCAACGACTTGCCTGAGGGCGATGACTACGTGCCGGTGATCGCCGATGCCAAGGCCAAGGATCTTGCTTGGGCGCAGCAGCATGGCTTTGTGCCGATTAACCATGTGGTAGCTGCGAGTGCCGAGATCTGCACGCGTGAGCCGGCCGCCGTGCGTGCCGCCTATGGCTTGCTGGCGCAGGCCGAAAGTGCGCAGGCCACGACTGCGGCCGGTCCGCGCAAGACTTTGTCCGGCTTTGACGCCTTGCGCGGCCCGCTGGAATGGATCATCGACGCCTGCTTGGAGCAGGCGCTGCTGCCTCGAAAGCTCAGCCTCGACGAGGTGTTAGGCCCCGCTCACGCTTTGCTGAAAGGCGAGATAGCCTGACATTGCCGATCGCGCCGGCGCACGAAGCGTTGACGCGGCACCTGCCAAGAGTTCAGCTTCACCATGACACGACCGGTAAACCTCGACATGCACCTGACCACGCAACGGCGTCCGTTCTATCGCGACCTGACTTTCCAGGTGGTGGTGGGCATGGCGCTGGGCGTGCTGGTCGGCGTGCTATGGCCGGATATCGGCACCAACCTCAAGCCGCTCGGCGACATCTTCATCCGCCTGATCCAGATGGTGGTGGGACTGATCATCTTCTGCACCGTCACGCACGGCATCGCCAGTGTGCGCGACCTGGGCAAGGTCGGGCGTATCGCGCTTAAGGCGATGGTGTATTTCGAGCTGGTGACCAGCGTTGCTCTGGTGATTGGCTTGGTCGCCATCAATGTGCTCAAGCCCGGCGTGGGCATGCATATCGACCCGGCGTCGCTCAAACAAGGCATCGCGGCAGGCGATCAAGGAGCGCTCGCGCCGCATGGCTTTGGCGAGTTTCTCACCAACTTGGTGCCGACCTCCGCCATCGGCGCATTCAGCAACGGCGACATCCTGCAGATCCTGCTGTTTTCGGTGCTGTTTGCATGTGGCTTGGCCAGCCTCGGCGACAACGCGCAACCGGTGCTGCGCATCGTCGATGTCATCCGGCAGACCTTGTTCTGGATCATCCGCGTGGTGATGAAGATCGCACCCATCGCCGCCTTCGGCGCGATCGCTTTTACCACCGCCAAGTTCGGCCTCAGCAGCCTGGTGCCGCTAGCCAAACTGGTGGCCGAATTCGCGCTTACGTGCGTGGTATTCCTTCTGGTGGTGCTTGCCCCGATTTCGCGCATATGCGGCTTTAGCCTGCTCAAACTGATGCGTTACTTCCGCGAAGAGTTGGTGTTGGTGCTCGGCACCAGTTCGTCGGAGAGTGTGTTTCCGCAGCTCACCGAAAAACTCACCCGCCTTGGCGTGGACGAATCGGTGGTCGGCATGGTGTTGCCTACTGCCTATAGCTTCAATCACGACGGTACCTGTCTTTATTTCGCGGCAGTGGCGGTGTTCCTGGCGCAGGCCACAGGCACTGCGTTGGGCTGGCAGGCACAGTTGGGCTTGCTGCTGATTTTGCTGGTCACATCCAAAGGTGGCGCGGGCGTTTCAGGTTCGGCTATCGCGGTATTGACCATGACCTTGGCGGCGACCAAGACCATTCCGGTCGGTAGCGTCGCTTTGATACTCGGAGTGCATCGCATTCTGTCGGCGGGGTTCGTGTTCGTGAACATCGTCGGCAATTGCGTTGCGACCGTGGCGGTTGGCTATTGGGAGAAAGCGGTCGACCGCAACAAGCTTCAACAAGAACTACAGGCAGGTTAACAGGCAGTTCGATCATGCCTTCAAAACAACATGTATCTCGCGGTTCCTATCGGCACCGCGATGGGGAGGGTCGCGTCAATGAAAAGGCTGATGGCACGTAAATCGTTATACCTGAGTCTCGTCACACTATTGCTTGCACCTGCCGTGCATGCGCAAAACACGCAGCCAGCACAAAGCGGAGGCCCGAATTCGAATTGGGCGGATGCCTATACCCAGTCGCAGCAGAACACCGGCAATGGCACCGTTAATCCTTCCGACATGCCAGTCGCTGCGCGGCCGGCCTCCAAGGAGCCGGCGTTGCCGCGCTCGAAGCTGGTGCAGAAGCTGCTCGACGATGGCGTCAATATCCGCGCCAGCGAAATTGACCAATACGCCAAGAACACCACCGGCGGCGTCAAACAGGGTGGCCACAACGTTGGCCAGTTCTACATCGGCGCAGACTTCGACCTTGGCAAGATCTTCGGGTGGTCCGGCGCCAGTCTCCATTTCACCGCGTATCGCGATTACGGGTTGAGCCTCAACGCGCTGGTCACCGGCACGTACAACAAACAGCAGTACATCTATAAGAACGCCTTTCCGCGCTGGCACTTGGGGCTGTTCTCTTACGAGCAGAAGGCGTTCGATGATCGCCTGGATGTTCAAGTCGGCCGCCTGGGCAGCACCACCTACTTCGGCCACCTGGTGGTCAATTGCCAGTTCGTGTCGGCCAATACCTGCGGCGAGCCGCGAATGCTGGTGTCCGAAACCGGACTCAGCCTGCTGCCTTCGGCGACGTGGGGTGGCAACGTGAAGTTCAAGACGACCGAGAACACTTACGTCGATGTCGGCGCATTCGAGGTCAATCCAGACGTGCAGCCTAGCAACGGCTTGGATTGGGAAATCAAACATTCGACCGGTTACACGTTGCCGATCGAATTTGGTTGGGCGCAGAACGATCCCAAGACGGTGCAGTATCCGTTTGAGTTGAAGGGTGGCGTCTATGAGAGCACGGCTCCGCTGACCGACATCAACATGAACACGAAGGGCGAGCCTCTGGGCATCGATGGCGGTAAGGCAGCCACCGATAACCATATTCGCGATGGTTTCTACGTCATGGGCGACAAGGTCATTTGGCGTCCCGACCCGGATTCGCCACGTAGCTTCAACGTCTTCGGTGGCTGGGTGCAGCAGTTGGAGGATCAGGAGATCATGCATCAGCAGATCTATACCGGTTTCGTCATGACCGGGCCTTTTTCATTCCGCCCCTATGACACGCTCGGCCTGAATATCTCCGAGTTCGAAATGACGCCGGAAGAGCAAGCCTATCTCGCCGAAGTACGCAAGAAAGAAGGCGGCACCGGTGTGAACGCACTGCATCAAACCGACTACGACCTGACCTACAGCATTCACCTCGTCAAAGGTCTCGAGTTGATGCCGAGCTTGCAGTACATCGTGCATCCGGACAATTCGAGTATCCCGAAAACGTCGGTGCTGCCGAAGAACTTGTTCGTGTACGCGATCAGCCTGCGCGTGGATATTGGTGTACTGATGGGCTTCCGGCCTGCTGCCGCGAATGATTGATGTTGCAAAGAGGATTGAATATGTCAGTCGTAGTAACCCGTATTGAACGCGCCGACGCAAACGTGATCGACGGCCTGGCTCACGCTGGCGTCGCGACCGTGCATGAAGCGCAGGGCCGCGTCGGCCTGATGCATTCGAGTCTTCGCCCAATCTACGGCGGCGCACGCATCGCCGGCTCGGCTGTCACTGTGCTGATGCCACCGGGCGACAACTGGATGATGCATGTGGCGATTGAACAGTTGCGCAAAGGCGATCTGCTTATCGCCGCGACTACGAGCCCTTGCGAAGACGGTTATTTCGGCGACCTGCTGGCCACCTCGGCCAAAGCGCGCGGCTGCCGTGGTTTAATCATCGACGCGGGTGTGCGCGACGTGCGTGACCTCACTGCCATGGGTTTCCCTGTTTGGAGCCGTGCCATCCACGCACAAGGCACGGTCAAGGAAACGCTCGGCTCGGTGAACGTGCCGGTGGTTTGCGGCGGCGCGCTGGTCAATCCTGGTGACGTGGTAGTTGCCGATGATGACGGCATTTGTGTGGTACCGCGTGCCGACGCTTCCCAGGCGTTGGAAAAAGCCAAGGAACGCGAAGCTAGAGAGGACGAAAAACGTGAACGTCTCGCCTCGGGCGAACTGGGCCTGGACATCTACAACATGCGCGAGCGCCTGGCACAGAAAGGCCTCAAATATGTCTGAACTGACGTCTTCCGCATTCAAGAATGCAAGCCAGCCATGATCATCGACTGCCACGGGCACTACACCACCGCGCCGAAAGGCCACGATGCTTTTCGCGACGCGCAACTGAAGCACTTCGCCGACCCCTCGCAGCCGTTGCCGATCTATCCCAACATTTCCGACGACGAGATCCGCGAAAGCATCGAAGCCAATCAACTGCGCCTGCTTCGCGAACGCGGTGCAGACATGACCATCTTTTCGCCGCGAGCGAGCACGATGGCGCACCACGAGGGTGACGAGGCGGTCAGCCAGATATGGACACGTCATTGCAACGATCTGATCGCCCGCGTGGTTGGCCTCTACCCGGAAACATTTATCGGTGTATGCCAACTACCGCAGTCGCCTGGGGTGACGATCAAGAACTCGATCACCGAGTTGGAACGCTGCATCAACGAACTGGGCTTCGTGGGTTGCAACCTCAATCCCGATCCGTCGGGCGGCCATTGGAACGGGCCGCCACTTATTGACCGCGCATGGTATCCATTCTTCGAGAAGATGGTGGAACTGGATGTGCCGGCCATGATTCACGTATCCGGCAGTTGCAACGCCAACTTCCACGCCACTGGCGCTCACTACATCAACGCCGACACCACCGCGTTCATGCAGTTTCTGCAGGGCGATCTATTCACGGATTTCCCGAGCTTGCGCTTCATCATTCCGCACGGCGGTGGCGCGGTGCCGTATCACTGGGGTCGTTACCGCGGCCTGGCCGACATGTTGAAGAAGCCACCGCTAAGCGAGCACGTCATGAAGAACGTGTACTTCGATACCTGTGTGTACCATCAGCCGGGTATCGATTTGCTGTTCAAGGTCATCGATATCGACAACATCCTGTTCGGTTCGGAAATGGTCGGCGCAGTGCGCGGTATCGACCCGACTACCGGCAACTACTTCGACGACACCCTTCGCTACATCGACGCGCTGGATATCTCAGTCGAAGAGAGGCACAAAGTATTGGAAGGCAATGCGCGCCGCGTCTATTCGCGGTTGGACGCGCAGCTCAAGGCACGCGGCAAGTAAGCCACGTAGCCGAAAATCAAGAATGGTCACCTGTCCGAATAGCGCCACCGAATATCCACCACGAGCTGAAAAGATAAGCGAAACCCATTCCTGGCATTTCGTCGCCATGCCTAAGGTTGCCAATAGACTCACGTTCCATCGAGTTGTGATGTAAGTGAGCCCTGGGTACGGCAGAATGAACGAGTATCTTAGGCTTTGGGGAATCTCATGCGCACGTCGCTCGGTATTGTAAGAACCTGGTGGACGCTTTTCCTCTTCGTCCTCGGTTCTTCTGCAGCGTACGCGACAGACGTGGCCGATGACGTCGCCCGCTCCGACATCGCTATCGGCCAGCCCAATGTGCTTCCTAGCCAAGCGATGGGGTTGGGTAATGGCGAGCTCGGTGCCGCATTCTGGTCTGCCAACGGATTGACGGTCCAGCTCAATCGCATCGACACGCTACCGTATCGACGATCTCCCGGGCAGGTGATCCTTCCCGATTTGAAGATCATGACCTCCGATCGAAACTTCCACGGTCGCCTTCGTTTATACGATGGTGTGCTTGAAGAGTCCGGTGGCGGTGTGGTCCTGCGTGCCTGGGTGGATCACGATGCCGATCGCGTGGTGATCGATCTGACGGGACTGCCTACGACATCGCCACAGCACGTTCAACTTCGTCTATGGGCACCGCGTACTCCCAAGGCTGTCGCCGACCGAGACAGCGCGTTTCTTGCCGAAACATGGCGCGACGATCAACGGCCCGGTGCATCCGGGCGCGCATTTGGATCGCTGGCTGGCGTGCAAGCAGTGGGCGGCCAAATCAGCGCTGTAGTGTTGAATGAACGTACCGTTGAGTTGAGCGCGTTACCCGATGCCAGCGGTCATCTCCGGCTGATCCTGGCGGCTCCCGCTTATGACGGAAGTCGCCCAGCGCAAGATGTTATTCGAAAGGCTTTGGAAGTTGCCGTAGACCCCGCGCAAAACGTGCAATGGTGGCATGCGTATTGGCAACGAGCGAATGGCATACAAGCAACTTCAGATGATGGTATAGCCCGTTATGCCGAAACGCTGCGAACGCTCTACCTGTTCGCCGCCGCTGCGCATGCAGGCATCCATATGCCCGGCGCCCAGGCTGGCATCGCAGATCTCTTTTCTTCCAGCATGGACGATCACTTCTGGGACCCATCCGCGTATTGGTTCTGGAATACGCGCATGCAGATCGGCGCTAACCTCGCCGCAGGTTTACCCGAACTCAACGCATCCGTGTTTGCGCTCTACAGAAACAATCTAACCGCCATAAAACAATGGACCATTCGCCACATGGGCGGGCGACCAGGTGCCTGCGTGCCCGAGACCATGCGTTTCAATGGCAACGGTGTCGAATATGAAAGCGATAGTTTCCGACCTTTCGTCATCGTGACGCACAGTTGTGACTTGGCATGGACGCCGACTTCCAACGCGCGCACGTTGAGCACGGGTGCCGAAATTGGACTGTGGGTGTGGCGTACCTACCTGCAAACCGAAGATCGAAATTTCCTCGAGAAAAACTATCCGTTGATGGCCGAGGCAGCGCGATTCCTGCTGGCTTATCAACGTCTCGGCAGCGATGGCCTGCTGCATACATCGCCTTCCAATGCACATGAAACGCAGATGGACGTCCACGATCCGGCAACGGATATTGCGGCAATACACACCATCTATCCCGCGACGGCAGCGGCCGCCCATGCGCTACATGTGGATGCTGAATTTGCGGGAGAGTTGCTTCATGCGTTGAAAGAAACGCCAGCATTGCCACTTATGCCAGCCACATCTGAAGGAAATCCGAACGAGCAAATATTAGCGGCAAGTTATGACGCCAATGCTCCGTATCAGAACGGCGAGAACATCGGTCTTGAGTCGGTATGGCCATATGGCGTGATCGGCGTGGATAGCGCGCTCTTCCCCGTGGCACAAAAAACTTTCATGTTGCGTCCCTTTAAGTACGCTGCCACGTGGAGCTACGACCCCGTGCAGGCTGCGCACTTGGGCCTGGGTGCCGAAGCCGCC
>OUNK010007568.1_pt1 | contig 26135 bp, 19 predicted proteins | sample 1755341 | NCBI WGS metagenome assembly OUNK01 (sample SAMEA3914788, study PRJEB12502) | metagenome | biome: forest; material: soil | place: Canada | collected 2011-07-03 | depth 0.1 m | reverse complement strand
ATCGGCTATTGCCTGGGCGGCAGTTACGCCTGGTTGAGCGCGACACGGTTGAGCGCGACACGGTTGGGGGTCGACGCCGCCGTCGGCTATTACGGATCGAAGGTCGCCCGGTTCATCGGCGAGGAACCCCGCTGCCCCGTCATTCTCCATTTCGGCGAGAAGGACAAGGGGATCCCACTCGAGAGCGTCGAAACGATCCGCCAGACCAGACCCGGACTGCCGGTCTACCTCTATGACGCCGGTCACGGTTTCAACTGCACCGACCGCCCTTCCTACTCGGAATCAGCCGCTACCCCGGCCCGCGCCCGCTCCCTCGAATTCCTGCGGAAGACCCTTCTGGAATGAGGGTCGACGCGATCTCCATCGTCCATCCCGCCGGAACCTGCATCGCGGAGGGCGCGAAGCGGCTGGAAATCCGTTCCTGGCCGCCGCCCCGCCTGCCATTGCTGAACTTGCTGGTGGTCGAGAACCGGCGGCGCCTGGAGCGGGAAGGGGAGATCGATCTGGACGGCCTGGGAGTGGCCTGGATCGATATCCTCCATATCCGCCCCTGGACCGAAGAAGACGCGCAACGGGACGGCCATCACTTTCAACCGGGTTACCACGCTTGGGAGATATCCAACCTGCGGCCAATCGCCGCCCCCTTCCGCGTCCAGGCGGAACGGGGGATTTATCAGATCGAGGTGGAGGCTGAACCTTTTCAGTCCTCCTTATGATCTACGTGATTCAGTTATGCTTTTCAGAGGCGGACAGAGCGAAGCTCAGTAATATTTTCCTACGACTCGATTCTCCTCTCATTTTAAAGGGGGATCGTCCGCATTTGACGTTGCTGGTATTTAGATCAATGAAGGAAGAACCTCTCAAGCCGATCCTGGAGCATTTCGCGCAAGGTCTTCGGGCCTTTCTCATAAATATTGAGAGCGTTGGATGCTTTTCGCCACCCGGTAGCGTCGTATTTCTTGCCCCGGTGGTTACAATCCATCTCTTGACCCTGCATCAGCGCTTGTTTTCCTTGCTCATGGAGAGCGGGATAGAACCTTCCCCTCTGTACTCACCTGATCGTTGGGTTCCTCACGTCGGCATCACCATGGAGAGCGAGGAGGGCAGGTGGCATACTCTCCATGGCATTTTCGACCAGCCAGTCTTCGGAGACCATCTTCTGTCCTATATCGAATTGATTCGGGTACAGCCTGCAAAGTTACTTCACCGCATTACCCTGGAGGCTTAATGTCCCCCTATTACCAAACTCTCCGCCGCGCTCTGGGCACCTCGCTGCTGTTGATTCCCGGAGTGGCGGCGGTGATCCATGACGAGGAGGGCCGCCTGCTGTTACAGCATAAGCGCGATGGATCGTGGAGCCTGCCCGCCGGCGCCATCGAGCCCGGAGAATCGCCGAAGGAGGCAGTGCGGCGGGAAGTTGCCGAGGGAACCGGATATGTTATCTGCGCCGAACGGATTCTCGGCGTATTCGGCGGGAAGGAGTTTCGTTTCACTTGCCCCAATGGGGATAAGGTGGAATATGTGGTGGTTCTTTTCTCCTGTCGGACCGAAGGGCAGGGGAGTGTAACCGATACCGAGGAGACGGCGGGGCTCACCCACTTCTCCCGGGCTGAAATGCCTGCGCTGGCACTTCCCTATCCGCTCGATCTTCTCTTTACGCCGCAAGTCCAAGCATAGACGGCCCGGCCCGGTGCTCTGCGATGGAAGAAATCCTAGAGGGTGTCATGCACTTCTGAAGAGGGAGGCAAGCATGAGAGTGACGGCGGCGAGCCAATGGAAAGAAGCGACGGTGGAAGGAAGGCGTTCAAAGTCTCGCGTGAGTCTGCGGAAGCGGGCAGCCCAGCCAAAGGTTCTTTCGACCACCCAGCGACGAGGCAGGAGGATGAAGCCTTTCTTGGCCTGCGGTAGTTTGATTACCTCCAGTTCGATTCCCTGAGAGTTGGCGGCAGCCGCCGCATTCTCTCCGGTATACCCCTGATCGACGTAAGCCAAGGTTACGGTTTGGCCGGTCACCTTTTGCACTTCTTGGGCCAGCAACCCGACTTGATCGCGATCCTGCTCGTTGGCCGGGGTGACGTGCAGAGCCAGCAAATGGCCCAGGGTATCGACGGCGGCGTGGACTTTGCTGCCCTTCCTGCGCTTGGCACCGTCATAGCCAGCACGCGCACCGCTTTCCGGCGTCGATTGTAGGGTGCGACTATCGAGGATGGCCGCACTCGGCTGGGCCTTGCGTTGGGTTGCCACACGCAATAACTCTCGCAGATCATGGGCCATGGCCTCGAAGCACCCCGCCTCGATCCAGCGCTGGGTTTGCTGATGCACCGCTGTCCACGGCGGTAGGTCGTGAGCCATCTGCCGCCAGGCACCCCCGGTCCGAACCATCCACCGCAGGGCGTCGAAGAGCTCCCTCAATGGATACTCCCTCTGCGGCGCATCCTCTCTCATCAATGTCAGATACCCAACGCTAAATGCCCATTCCTCATCGCTTACGTCACTCGGATACGCTTTCCGCATCCCTCCCTCTTGCCATCCTCACAGGCAAAAGTACATGACACGCTCTATGCATTGCCTTCAGCCAGCATTTGCAGTTTGAAAGAAAGAAAACTCATTGCCAACAGCCCAGGAAGGTCTTTCAGATGAGTTTTGACGTTCCCTAACGGTTCCCTTGTCTCACCAAAATCGGGAAAAAATCTTTCGGCTCTTTCAGATTTTGACCCCAATTTTTGGTTAAGTCATTGACTTGAAGGGAGCGGGTGAAGGGAATCGAATCCTTAGCTAGCCTTCGCCGTCATGCGTAACCCTGCATCTCCGTGCATCTCAGCGCACCTTGGGATTGGAGCCAAGGTGCGCTGAGATGCACCAAGACGAACTTTCATTGTCGCAAATTGTCGCAAAATCCAAGGGCCCGGCAAGTGACGTTCATATTGTCGGCAAGGGATACGTCGGCGGGTGCTGGTGGAAGGGGTGTCGAAGCGGAAGATGGTGGAGAAAGAAGGGCTTGTTCGAGTGAGTGCGCGGGGATGTCCAGATTGCCCGGAATTGGCAGTTCCCTTGGTGCTGTAACCTCTACCTATGGGTGCGCCGCAGGACCGAGAGTGAATACAACTGAATGCATTTAATTTTAGTGGCATCGAGATCGCCCGCGCCACATTAATTGCAAACCCTCTTTTTAATGAAACTTTCACTTCCGGCAAGACCCTCGGTTCTTTTCCCCATCTGCGCATTCGCCTTGGTCGTGAGCGCTATCGCGATCGCCACCGCCGCAGCTGATTCATTGGTTTCCAACGGTGGGTTCGAGGATGGGGTCACGGGTTGGTCCCTATTCGTTCCGGGCGAATCGGAAGGCAGAAATTGCCGTTTCGACGTCGTCAGCGACAATCCTCACTCCGGAACAGGCTGCCTTCGCCTCCAATCGGACAACTTCGCGCGTTTTGCTGTCTCTTCCAAACCTATTCCGGTTCAATCCGGCGAACACTATCATGTATCCGCCTGGGTTCGGGCTGACCCTGCCGTACAAGTCCGTCTAAACACGCCCGGATTTGCCATCCGGCTCAATTTGCGCCGAGGCACCGCCAATGCTGATGGCGGGCCTTTGTACATCGTGAACGGAAACCGAGTTGCGCATGACACGCCGCCCGATTCCGATGGGCCGCTTGCGGTGCAATGGACCGAAGTCGAGGCCGTGGTCGAGATTCCTAGCGGGGTCGATGAGATGGCTCCCGATCTCTTTGCCTGGGCAATCATGGGCACCATTTTTGTCGATGATTTGTCCATCGAGAAGGTTGACGCTTCCACGGCAGTCACGCCGATGTGGCAGAAGCCCCCTAGTTCATAGCTCGCTTGTCCATGCGACTTATCGCACGTCGTTATTTCCTGACGGCCAGCTTCAGAGTCAGTCCCAAGTTAATCCTCATATGAAACACGTTTTCATCCCCCGTCCTCATTTGAACCGCGCGCGCCGCTGGCTTGCCGCCCTGCTTTTGCTTGGAGCCCTCTTGGTGGCGAAGGATTATGCCGATCCGGTACCCGGCGCTGCTCCTGCCCCGCCACCGCCGACCTGGCCGGTCCTCTCGCTCACGCCCGATCACATCAGCGGTATCTATGCTCTGAATGAGCCGGCCGTCTGGACTGTCGATGTCAAGTCGGGCGACCGCTCGGGCCTGACGGCGTTGCCCTACGAGGTCCGGAGGGATGGCGGGGATGTGATCTCCAGTGGCACCATCGATCTCTCCACCGGGCCCGCCACCATTACCGCTTCCCGGGCGGAGCCGGGAGCTCTCCTGGCGGTAGCCTTCGCCCCCGACGCCAAGAGGCCCCGTGCTTGGACCGGAGGCGCCATTTTCGCTCCCGAAAAGATCGGCCCCGCCGTCCCCGCTCCTGCCGATTTCGACACTTTCTGGCAGGCGCAGCTCAAGTACCTGGACACCATCCCGATCAATTCCGTCGTGGTCCAGGCCTCCGACGACGATGTTAAATACAACAATGGGATTCCTTACTACAAAGTGACTCTCGACAACATTTGGGACACCCACGTGCAAGGCCAGCTGGCCCGGCCCATCAAAGGAGACAAATTCCCGGCCATCATCACTTTCCAGGCCGCCGGTGTCGGACCCCTCCAAAAAGAGATGGTCGTCAGACCCGCAAAGCAGGGATGGCTCGCCATGAACATCGAGGCCCACGATATACCGATCGACGAATCCCCCGATTTTTATAACGACCTGAAAGCACATGCCCTGAAGGATTACCCATCCTTCGGGGTCGACAGCCGCGACAGTTATTACTTCCTGCGCATGGTCCTCGGATGCATCCGCGCCGTCGAATACCTCACTTCCCGTCCCGATTGGGATGGGAAAACCTTGGTCGTGCAGGGGGTTTCGCAGGGAGGATTCCAATCTTTTGCCACGGCCGCTCTCTTTCCCCAGGTCACAGCCCTGGTCACCTCTGCTCCGGCCTCCGCTGATTCCTATGCCACCCAGGCCAATCCGCCCCGGCCCGTGGCCTGGCCTGCCTGCTTTTTTCCCCCTCGACCCGATGATCCGGACGGCGCGAAGGCGCGCGCCACCCTGGGTTACTTCGATATCATCTACTTCGCGGCCCGCATCCATTGCCCGGCGCTGGTTTGCACCGGTCTCATCGATGAGACCGTCCGTCCCGCCAGCGATCTCGCCGCTTATAACGCGATTCCTGGGACCAATAAGGAACTCCTGATCCTTCCCTTCTACGATCACGCACTCGATTGCTCACAACCGCCCTTTTGGCATCGCGCTGCTGATTGGAGTGCGGCTGTCAAAGCTGGCCAGCCGCTACCTCCGGCCTCGATCCCGGACCAGACCCCAATCGCGACACTGATCTCCGCTTCCAACTTTACTGCGGCGCCAACTCCAGCTGCGGCCCCGGCTCCAGCCCCAACTCCTTAATGATCCTCCTAGCTGCAATCGAGTAGCCATTAGAGTTTACTGATAAACTTGATTTTCGATGGGAACTTGCCAGGGGAAACGGTAACTTAATTGTTGTTGATACCAATAGCGACTAACGGATCGATAAAGTATCCACCTCGGTCACTTCGAAACACGTCCATGAAAACACCAAAATTCGCCCTCCTCGTTCTTTCGTTATTGTTGGGTCTTTCCCTGAACGCTGGGGCGGCAGACACGGCGGTCATCTTCAGCACCACGGCGACCTCCACCTCGGGTGATCTTGATCTTTCTGTGGGTTCAAACTACTCGCCTTCCATCACTCCTACCTCGGCGACTGCCACGGACCTTAAGTTTGTCGGCCCTTACAGCACCACCACCTTTACGATCAATGGCGCCACCCTTGACTACGGTACTTTGAACGATCTTGATGCCACTGATGTTCTTACCCTAACGAATACCTCCGCCACTGCAGGTACTATTGAACTATCTAGTGTGGCCAACAGTGTCGCACCCTCAAGCAAAGACCTGCTTTATGTTGCGTCAGGGGCAAGCCTTACGATTGCGAGCGGTACTGGCACCACCACCCTTGAGGCGATGAATAGCGGCAATATCGACAACGCAGGCACCTTAACTATTTCAGGTCCCATAACGGGGCTCCATAGCACCACAGCGATGACCTTCACCGGAAGCGGGACGACTGTTCTGAGTGGGGGAGCCGGTGGTGTTACGCTTGTCATCGATGCAGGCACCGTGGCAACTGAAGGCTCTTCCACCTCCCAAGCCATCACTGGATCTGTGACGGTCAACGGAGGCACTTTGGACAATCTTTACAGGCTCACCGGTGCCGTTACCTTTAACGGTGGGACTATTGCTGGGGCAGGTATCATTACCGGTAGTGGCGCTTCATTAACGGTTAACTCCACGATGACCTTGAGTGGTGCTAATGGCTATGAGGGCACCACGACAATCGACGACAATAGTACATTCGTTCTGACCGGTACAAACGCAGGCTTCGACGGGGTCAACAGCGGTCTCATCCTCGGTAACAGCATCACGGCTGGTGGCGGAACTCTAAGTTACGGAAAAACCGGCACTAACACACAGGCATGGGCCAGCGCCACCCTTAACGCTGGCGCCTCTACCATCAAGAACACCGTCACCACGGATACGACCACTCTGGGGGCCATTACGCGTAGTGCTGCCGGTGGCACGCTTGATTTCGGGAGCACAGGCACAATAACCACCACGACGGCCAACGCGAATGTTACGGGCGGCCAGCAGACGATCCTTGGCGGCTATGCGACCTATAATGGAGAAACGACCTGGGCGGTAAGCGGGACGGGCGCGACGGCAGGCACCATCACCGGCCTCAGCTCCTATAACACCGGCTTCGCGGCGGGAACGGATGTGGATGCCGTGAGCGGGACATCCTCGCCCGCCTCGATGACGATCAATTCGCTTCGTTTTAACAACGTTGGCCCCTACACCGTGAATCTCGGCGGGGCCATGACCGTCGCCACCGGCGGCATCCTGGAAACCTCCGGCGTGGGCGCCCATTTCGCTACCATCAACAATAGCACCCTCACTTCCGGCAATGGCACCGACCTGATCGTCATTCAAAACAATTCCAATGGCTCGCTCGCGATTGGTTCGCAAATCACCGGCAGCATTGGTCTGACCAAGAGCGGGGCGGGCATCCTCGATCTTTCCGGTGCGAACAACTACACAGGCGTAACGACGGTTAACACAGGCAGCCTGTTCCTCGCGACCGGAGGAAGCATCCATAGCACCAGCGGCGTCTTGGTAGGGGCAGGAGCCACCTTTGGCGCGGCGACGACCAATGCCAGCGCGACCGCCGTTATGACCGGTACTTCGTCGTTGACCTTTAGCCTGGGAACCTCGACGACCACTCAAAGCAATCTGCAGCTCAATCTCTTTTCCAGCGGAGTCTCGGACACGATTGCCGCCGGCGCGTTGACGCTTAATGGCTCGGGATCGGTTCTGCTCACGCTGAACGACACCACGAGCGATAACCTGAGCGGACAGTACGCCTTGATGACCTGGACTTCGGGAACCGCCACCCTGGGCGACTTCACTCTTGCCGGCAGCGCCATGGACGAGGGAACCCTTGCGATCAGCGGCGACGAATTGTTCTTCAATGCCGCCGCCGTGCCGGAGCCGGGCACTTGGGCCCTGTTCATCGGCGGGCTGGTCCTGCTCTTGGCCTGCCGCTTCAGACGGATTGCTTGCAGCTAGCATCGGCCTGTCTTAATTCCTCACACGGGCTGCAATCTTTATAAACAAAGACGATCTGTCCGTGCGCCTCTTCGCGCGGACGATTGGCTTCTTTCCAAGCGGTAAGTCTCTCCCTTCTAGTCTATGACAATTCTTCGGATCGTTCTATTGCTTGGTTCCGTCCTGGCCACAACGCTTGCGGCCGCGCCGCCGGCTGCCGAGCCCGCTTTTCCGATTCCCCTTTCGTCCGACATCGACGCGATCGCCGCGATGCTGCCCGCCACGCCGCAGGGCGTGGGCCGGCCGATCACCGACCGCGAGGCCTGGACCACCGCCGGCAAGCAGCCCGCTTTCCAGAAAGAGAAACAAGCCGCCGAGGCCTTTATCACCCAGCCCGATCCGGTCCTGACCGACGCGCTTTTCAACGATGTGACGGTCACCGGCCGGCGCGACACCTATGAGGTGCCCTTCCGCCTGCGCTCGACGCGGCTGGTGGCTTTCGTGGTGGCCGAATGCATGGAAAACCAGGGGAAATATCTCCCGGCCATCGAAACGGAGCTGGACGCGATTTTGAGCGAAAATACCTGGGCGGACCCGAGTTCCGTCCTGAAGGATCATCGTTTCGGCGGGATGGAGTGCATCGACTTGGCCGCGGCGGCGCGCGCCTGGACGGTGGCCACGGCCGATTACTGGTTGGGCGATAAATTGAAGCCCGAGACCCGGCAGCGCATTCGCGACGAGATGAAGCGCCGCATCTTCGATAACTATGAGGACGCCGTCGAAACAGGAAAGGCCCATTGGTTCTGGATGACCGCCGATTTCAACTGGAACGCGGTCTGCACCTCCGGGGTGGTCGGGGCAGCGCTCGCCCTGCTGCCCGATCCGAAGGAGCGAGCGCTCTTCATCGCCGGCGCCCAGCTTTCGATGCCCTATTACCTGGGCAGTTTTCCGGACGACGGTTACGACGCGGAGGGGCTCGGCTACTGGTCCTACGGCTTTGGTTCCTATCTCTGTCTTTCGGAGTCGATTTACGAAGCGACGCAGGGCCAGATCAATATGTTCGCGGGCGCCAAGTTGCGGCAGATCGCGCTTTTCCCGCGCCACTTTGAAATCATCGACGGCATTTTCCCGGCCTTCGGCGACTCGGGCGTGGCCCGCTCCAAGGGAATCGAGCACGCCGTCGATAGCGCCCTCCTCCCATTCATCGATCAGCGTTGGAACATGGGCTGGACCGATCTGAATCCGGCCAAGAACAACATGTACGCCACCCATCCGCTGGGAGACCGGCTCTTCGGCTTTGGCCTCTTTGGCTTTCCGTTGCCCGTCTACGGGGACAGCGCGGTCCTCGGCTCGCCGCCCGATCCCCAAGAAACCGCGCAGGGCGATCTCCGCTTTTTCTTCCAGTCGGAAAACGTGCTGATTACCCGCTCGGAACGGCCCGGCGCCCCGCGGCTCGGCCTTGCCCTGAAGGGCGGTACCAACACCGGCGGTCACGGCCACAATGACAACGGCACCTACGTCGCGGTCTGCAACGGCGCGGCCCTCGTCGTCGATCCGGGAATGGAAATGTACACCAGCAAATCGTTCGGGCCGCACCGCTACGACAGCATGTACAACAATTCGTATGGACATGATGTGCCCTACGTCGGGGAGACGTTGCAGAAATTCGGCCCGGATGCGCAGGGGAAGATCATCAGCACCGATTTCACCGACGACAAGGATACGCTGGTGATGGACCTTACCACCAGCTACCCCGTGCCCTCGCTGCAAAAACTGACGCGGACCTACGTGCTCGATCGGGTTGCGCCTTCCATTGAGATCACGGACGAGGCCACGTTCACCCAGCCGACCGCGTTTGGCTCGGCGCTGGTGACGATCTGGGATTGGAGGGAGGAGGCTCCGGGCGTTTTCCTCCTCTCCCACGAGGGCTCCGCCGTGCGGGCGACGGTCACCGTCGATGAAGGGACGATTCTCAACAAAGTGGAGCCGATCGTCGGCAACTCCATGAGCGGCCAGGCTCCCCAGCGCCTCGGCGTGAATCTGGCGAAGCCGGTTTCGCATATCGTCATGCGCACCCTCATCGTTCCAGCCACGCTCCCGGACGAAACACCGAAGTAATCGGTGCCCGGCATCAATATTTTCATGCCCACTGGTGGCGCGAAAATCCGACGATGATCTCCGGCATGGCTGCATCAGTCTATGGCTTAGACCTTGCGCAAAAAAGCGGTAAGGTTTATCTGTAAAGTTATGGATAGCCGACGGCCGACGCTTCGGGATATTGCGAAGATCTGCGGCTGTTCGGCCATGTCGGTTTCTTTGGCCTTGCGTAACCACATCAGAGTCTCCAAAAAGCGGCGCGCCCAGATTTTCGCCGTCGCCAAACAATTAAACTACTCCCCGGACCCGACGCTTTCCGCCCTGGCCGCCTATCGCCAAACCCACTTTCCCAAGCCCACGGCGACTCCCATCGCCTGGATCAGCAATTACCCCACCTATAATTTTTGGAATCACTCCAATCATTACGTGCACGGCTATTTTGGGGGAGCCACCCAGCGGGCCAAGGAGATCGGTCATCATCTCGAGCATTTTTGGCTTGGGGAGCCGGGCATGACGCCCCAGCGCCTCAGCAAAATCCTTTACTCGCGGGGAATCAGCGGAATTTTGCTCACTCCCCAACACACGGACTTCAAGCATTTGAATTTGGATTGGGATAAGTTTTGCGCCGTAACCTTCGGCTACAGCCTGCTGCGTCCCAGGCTCCATATGACGACGAGCAATCATTACCGCTCGATGGGCATGGTGGTGCGTAAACTGCGCGCGCTGGGGTATCGGCGGATCGGCCTGATGCTCTATGCGGTTCATGACACCAGAGTCATTCATAACCACCATGCGGCCTATCTGATGGAAATGCTGCGTGTACCAGCGAAACTCCAGATCCCCGTGTTTTTGGAAGGGGAATCCTCCCAAAAATCCGAGAGGGAAAAGCTCAAATGGTTTCGCGCCTATCGCCCCGAGGCGATTATTACCAGCAACGGCAGCGGCCTCGAGGGGATTTTGCGCAGCGAAGGTCTTCGCGCCCCCGAGGACATCGGCCTGGTGAGCTTGGGCACGTCTGACCGGCGGTCAACCGAAACGGATCGTGTCGTCAGCGGTGCTGACGAGAATATCGAAACCATCGGCGTCGCCGCGATGGATCTTCTCGTTACCCTCATGCACCGCAACGAGCGCGGCGTGCCCATCACCCCCCGAACCATTTTGATCGACAGCAAATGGGTGCCGGGAACGACCGTGCGCCGCATCAATACGGGCGATCCCGCCAAAGTTTAGAGGCAATCCGTGCCCCGTCCGGAGGCGAATTGACTTTGATTTATTTAATACACACAGTTGTCTTGTGAATGAGAAGCGCATTATTCTTCGGGATATTGCTCGGGAGGCGGGCGTTCATCACTCCACGGTTTCCAGGGCGCTAAGAAACGATCGCCGGGTCAAGGGGGCGACGATCGTCAAAATTCAGGCTCTGGCCCGCAAGCTTGGCTACGTTCCCGATCCGATGCTTGGCAGTCTGGCGATCTACCGGGCCGCGAAGGTCAATCCGGGCTATCAATCGACGCTTGCCTGGATCACCAATCACTTCACCCGGGACGGATGGAGGGAGAACTTTTATCATTATTTTCAGGGCGCATCCGAGCAGGCGAATAAACTTGGCTATTGCCTCGAGGAATTCTGGTTGAGAGAGCCGGGGTTGACTCAGAAGCGGGCGAGCCAGATATTGAGAGCCCGGGGCATTTCCGGTTTGATCATCGCCCCACAGCCCCGCGCGAAAATGCGGATACGCCTCAATTGGGAGGATTTCAGCGCCGTCGCCATGGGGTATACCCTCGCTTGGCCTCCTCTCCACATTGTCACCAATCATCAGTTTCATTCGACGTTAACCACGGTTCGCCGGGTGCGAGCGCACGGCTACCGGCGAGTGGGCTTGGTGATCGATCATCTGCATGACTCCCGAATCGATCATGGTTGGACGGGGGGATTTCTGGCGATGCAGCAATACTGGCCGTCGAAAGAGCGGATTCCCATATTCTCCTGCGCCAAATTCACTCCCGCGAGATTGAATGCGTGGATCAGGCGTTATCGGCCGGATGTCATCGTCGGCCACGGATGGCTGGTAAAAGTTGTCGAAAAACTCGGCTATCGAATTCCAGAGGAGATCGGGATGGCGAGCCTGGGGCTTGATTCCAATCAAAAAGGCCAGGTTTATTCCGGAGTCGACGAGCATCCCCGAATTAGCGGGGTCCAAGCCGTCGATTTACTTGTGGGAATGATCCGGCGAGGGGAGCGCGGTTTCCCCGAGGTTCCGCAGCGAGTTTTGACCCAGAGTTCCTGGATAGAGGGGAAAACTCTGGTGTTTCATAATCGTAAAGGAAGCTGATCCGGCGGTTGATGGTTAAATACAACTGTGTGAATTTCCTTTGGATTGCTGCCATGAAGACCTCCAGCGTAATTTTAATTGCAATCTCGTCTTCAATGAAAATCTTGGCCCCTTATTCCAGCTGTGAGCTGATCAAGTTTAGCCTGCAAGCAACCTTCGTTACGTGACCGATCGCCTGGTTTCGTCTTTGCCTGCCCTCATGGCTTGCTTGATCCGGGCCTGGAGGGCGTGGATGCCTTCCTTCCTCTGAGCCCAGCGCCTTTCAACAAAGTGAAGCCTATCACCGATTTCCGGCCATGGTCCAATTTCAAGCCTAGGCGCTTGGGAGCAAGCTTGCTCCATTCCTCTACATATATCGTGATCCACATGGTGATGGCTTCGGCTGTCGATGGGGGAGGGGATCTATGAAAACGCCCGGGATCTTCTTGTGCGATAGCCTGGAGCAGATGGCCCGAGTCTGGGGGCCGGCACCGAGGGCGCGCTTGCATAAATTGGTGGAGATTCCGGAACGGGTGTTCAATTCCTCAAGCCTGCTCAAGGGAGGAAAGGCGGTAGAGGAGGCGGAGGTCGTTTTTTCAACCTGGGGAATGCCTTCTCTCACGCCGGAACAACTGAAGGTTCTGCCGCGCCTGCGGGCGGTTTTCTATGCTGCCGGAACCGTAAAGGATTTCGCTCCAGCCTTATTGGATCAAGGTGTCATTGTCGTGAGCGCTTGGGCAGCCAACGCGGTGCCGGTAGCGGAATACATTCTCTCGCAGATTCTCTTCAGCATGAAGCTGGGTTGGTCCCATGTGCGCCAATTGCGCCAATCGCCGGGACCGTTGGGCTGGAATCGGCTTAATATGCCCGGGGCATACGGAAGCACGGTCGGTCTGGTTGCTTTGGGGATGGTGGGGCGGAAGGTGTGCGAGCTGCTCCAGCCCTTTTCTCTAAATAAGCTGGCTTACGATCCCTTTGTCGCTGAGGAGGAAATGTCGAAACTCGATATTCGCTCGGCAACCTTGGAAGAGGTTTTCGCGAAGAGCGAGGTTGTCTCGCTCCATCTGCCCGCTCTGCCGGAGACGCTGGGCATGATTGACGGGAATCTCTTGGCTTCGATGAAACTGAACGCAACTCTCATTAACACGGCCAGGGGTTCCGTCATCAATGAGGGCGAAATGCTGGAGGTTCTCCGAGCGCGTCCCGATCTCACGGCCGTATTGGATGTGGCCGAAGAGGAGCCCCCATCCGCGGCCTCCCCCCTTTACCGCCTGCCCAATGTCGTCCTGACGCCTCACATCGCCGGAGCCATGGGTAACGAAACCGGGAGAATGGCCGATTGGATCATCGATGAGTTCATCGCTTGGAAGGCGGGTCGCCCCCTCCGTTACCAAATCACTCTGGACCGTCTAAAAGTACTGGCGTGAAACTCACCTCAATTCATCCGCTTATTTGCAATCGATATAGCCATTATCTTGTGGTCATGGTTTTGCTTGGGATGGCTTTCCTAAGCGATGGCAACGCCGATGTCGTTCCAGCAACCGCGACCGCGGACCCTGTCCTCACTGTCATGCCCGATCACCTGGACGGAGTTTACGCGCTGAACCAGCCAGCGGTATGGACCGTCGATGTCACGGCGGGAGAGCGCTCGGGATTGGCGGCAGTGCCATATGTGGTTAAGAGGGATGGTGGGGACGTGATCGCCGATGGAACGATCGATCTCTCCGTCGGGCCGGCCACTATCACCGCTTCCCGAGCGGAGCCGGGAGCTCTCCTAGCCGTCATCTCCGTTCCCTCCGCGACGAAGAAGCCCCGCCTTTGGACCGGCGGCGCCATTTTTGCTCCGGAAAAGATAGGCCCTGCCGTACCCGCTCCTGCTGACTTTGACGCCTTCTGGAAGGCGAAGCTCCAGGACCTTGCCGCCGTCCCGCCAAATCCGATCGTGGAAAATGGCTCTGTCGATGACGTGAAATATTCCGACGGGATTCCCTACTATAAGGTGACCCTCGACAATATCTGGAACACGCATGTCCAAGGTCAATTGGCCCGGCCCGTGAAAGGAGACAAATTTCCGGCCATCCTCATTCTGCAGGCTGCGGGTGTAGGCCCCCTCCAAAAGGAAATGGTCGTGAGGTCCGCAAAGCAGGGCTTTCTTGTCCTGAACATCGAGGCCCACGATATGCCGATCGACGAATCGCCCGAGTTTTATAATGACCTGAAAGCAAACGCCCTGAAGGATTACACCTCCATCGGGATCGATAGCCGCGATACCTCCTATTTTCTGCGGATGGTTCTCGGTTGCGTCCGCGCCGCCGAATACCTGACATCCCGCCCCGATTGGGATGGAAAGACGCTGATCGTGACCGGTGGTTCGCAAGGGGGCTTCCAGTCTTTCGCCACCGCCGCCCTCTTTCCCAAAGTCTCCGCCCTTGTGTGCGACGTTCCGGCAGCGGGCGACGCCTACGCCGTCCTCGCTCAGCCGCCTCGGCCCCTGAGCTGGCCCGCCATGTATTTCCCCCCGAGACCGGATGATCCGGACGGGGCGAAGGCGCGCACGACCCTGGGTTACTTTGACACCATCTACTTCGCGGCCCGGACCCATTGCCCGGCCCTCGTCTGCGTCGGTCTGATCGATGAAACCGCTCGTCCCGCCAGCGTCCTCGCCATCTATAACGCGATTCCCGGGACCGATAAAGAACTCGAGATCTTTCCCCTCTGGGGCCATCCTGGTGCGGGCGCGGGGCCGCCTTTTTGGTCTCGCCTCGAGGATTGGAAGGCAGCCGCCAAGGCCGGGCAACCTCTACCACCGGTCTTGACCCCAACCCCGACCCCGACCTCGACCCTAATCTCGGCTTCGGCCCCCGCCCCTGTGCCGGGAGCCTGAATCGGGTTCCTTTTTTAAATTAAAATGAGAAGACAGCCGCTAAAAATGGGCTTCCCTTACTCCAAGCCCAATCATCGACTCATCAAGAGCCCCCTTCCGGCCTCGCAAAGAGGCGATGCGTCCAGGTAGCCGTCAAAACCGAGGGAATGAACTCCCCCCTTTTCATCATCAGCAATCCTCATCCCTCCCGACAACGCGGTGTCGCGTTGGTCATTACGCTGGCGATGTTGGTGACGATCACCCTCATGGTCGTCCTTTTTACATCGGTCGTTTCCCAAGATCGTCAGGCGACGCAGGGTTACACGCGTTCCCTGAATGCCGAACAGATTGCCTTAGGGGGCCTCGATCAGGTCGCGAGCCAATTGCGTTCCGAAATCTCCGATCCCAATAATTCCGTCACGAATGGGAGCGGCGCCAGCACCATTTACATGCCACTGACCAACAGTGATGGCGTGCCTCAACGCGTGGTGCCGAGTTCTTGCCCGTCCCTCATCACCGTTAGCGGCACCAACATTTACAGCGACGGCGTCAATCTCGCTTCGGCAAGTTTGACCACCAACGCCTCCCTCAACAGCCGGGTTATCTCCCTCTCCCGCTGGAACAAACCCCAGTTCGCCGCCGGCACCAATGGCTTTCCCGCTCCCCAATGGATTCTGGTCACACGCGGTGGCCCACAGAAGCTCTCTTGGAGTGCAAGTCTAGCCACGAACGCTTTGGGAAATCCCAATTTTGTGGTGGGTCGCTATGCCTATGCCATCTACGATATCAGCGGCCTGATCGACATCAATGTCGCGGGTTATACCAACAGCGTTAATGCTTCTGGCAAAGGATTGCTGCCGTGGGCTGATTTGACTCAATTGACTAACGCCATTTCCCAGACCGATGTAAACCATCTCATCAATTGGCGCAATCAGGCGAATGCCGCCAAATACTCCACTTACGTCACCAATTGGGCGACTAACGGCTTCATGCAGGTTGCTCCCGGAGACACCACCTTTCTCTCTCGCCAGGACCTGATCGACTATGCCAAGGCGAGCAATCCGGATCTGACCAATGCCCTGCCCTACCTGACCACCTTCAGCCGGGAAGTGAACGGCCCGACCTGGGGGCCGATCACGAATCTGGGCGGCAATTATAATTACCGACAGAATGCGACCAATACGTCGGCGACAGTAACCAACGTTGATGCCTACATTCCGAAAGTGACGGTCGGCGGTTGGAGTAGACAAAACGGAACCACGGCGGTGGTGGGTGATCCTCTGGTAAAATATCGCTTCCCGCTCGACAAGCTGGCGTTGCTCGATCAGCAAAATATCGCCACTCTTTCCCCGTCGCAACTGGCCCTGATCCTGAAATACTTCGGCTTGGTTCCCGATCCCTCTTCGACCGGCTATTATCGAAAGTGGATCTATACCAATCCGGCGGGTGGAGCTGCCAGTGTCACGAAGATCCTGACCCTCAATCAAGTCGCTAATCTCGCTTCGCCTCGCGAGCCCGATTTCTTCGAGCTGCTCCAGGCGGGCATTCTGAATGGATCGCTCGGGAGAGGAAATGAAAGGTTCGACTGCTTCGCTCTGACTGCCGGGAATGGTTATTATCCCAGCACTTGGGTCGATCCCGATACGAGGGCGGACTATCAGATCGTGCGGATCGGGGCCAACATCATCGACCAGTATACCCAGGAGAACTGTCCCACCACGATCACCTATAACAACTACGCCTTCTACGGGATCAAGGATCTTCCCTACATCAACACATGGAGCGTCCAGCTCTCCCCGATATCGCACGTCTCCGCTCCCACGGTGGTGCCTACCGCCCATTATTATTTCCAGCTCTGGAACCCACATCAAGCCTCCACGGCGCCTTCGATTTCGCCCACCTTTTTCCGCATCAAGGCGCTTCCGACTACCACTGGCGATGGCTATTCGATCCAAATCGTTGGCGATCCCACCAGTGATCGTTGGTCATGGAGTTCGTCTGGCTCGGGCTCATGGTCGGGCGGAGGCACTGTGCAGCCTTGGCCCACAAGCTCCCTGACCTTCACCAGTCCGTATACTGGGTTTCGGGAGCCGTCTGTGATTTTGCCTGCAAACTCTCCTTCAATTACCTGCTCGACGTTGACTCCTTCCGTAGGCGGTTGGGATCTCACTCCTTTTCCGACCAATTTCCCAACCGGCGTAGGAGATTGGAACGCGAATTATGCTACCGGAGGCATCAAATTTAACTTCAAGCTGACCGCCACCACCACGTTCGAAATCGATTGGTCCCTCGATGGAAAGGCCTACTACCCTTACTCCACCTTCGTGGGAATGCTCGACTACGCTTCGGGACTGATGAGTGGCAATTTCCTGGGGGAAGGAAATGCCTCCACCGCCGTGTCGAATGCGATGACCTGCGTGAAAAGCGACCCGCGGACCTTTCGCTTCGGCGCCGGGATCTGTTTCGGCGCTTTTAATGCCTCGATCGGCGAGCCCTGCAATCCCAATCAAAGCCTTAATCCCACCGCCGGCACCGTCAATATACCCGTTACCTCCGCCGCCCCCTTTATCTACCAGACCGGCATGAGTACCGTGAACCCCTACCGGATGGATCTCTGGTCGGTCAATGACAACGCCGTCACCACGGCGGCGGGACTCTATTTGAATCCGCTGAGCACCAGCTTCTATGCCGACAACGATGGCGTCCAACGTGTCGGCGACGCGCGTTACAGTTATCCGGGTAGCAGTCCGTTCTACACGGGCAGCACCACCAATCGCCCGGTCATCCTCAATCACCCGTTCCATTCCGTGGGAGATCTCGGCTACGCCTTTCGCGACGAACCGTGGAAGACGCTTGATTTTTCATCACCGAATAGCGCGGATGCCGGTCTGCTCGATCTTTTTACCCTGAGCGATGCGCCGGTCATCGCGGGACGGGTCAACCCGAATACTCCCTATCCGCAGGTGCTGGCCGCGCTCATATCGGGAGCGACGCAGAACTCCGGCAGCGGCACCATGGTTTCGACCAATAGCGCTTTGGCCGTGGGCAACGCCATCTATGGCCTTTCGACCAACACGCCTTTTCTGAACCGGGCCGATCTGGTCACCCGCTTCATGACCAATGCCAACGTCACCACCTTGGCTCCTTCGGGAATCAAGACGGAGCGGGAGGCGGTGGTCCGGGCGGTGGCCGAATCGGCGAATACCCGCACTTGGAACTTTATGGTCGATATCATCGCGCAGTCGGGGCGCTATCCGGCGTCGGCCACGGGCCTGGATAATTTCATAGTCGATGGGGAAAGGCGCTATTGGATGCACATTGCCATCGATCGCTACACCGGCCAGGTCGTCGACCGGCAATTGGAGATTGTGAACGAATGAGTGTGAAAGGCCCCGCCTCGCGGCGCGTTATGTGGAAAATCCTCTCATGACCGCCCGCCCCCCCATTCCCGGCACCGTCAAGATCTGGCGCGTCGGCTCGCTCGCTTACACCTCCGGCGGCCTGGTGGCGCTTTTCTTTTGGCTGCTCGGTGGCGATTTCACCTGGTCGCTGCGCGACCGGGCGGTTCCCACGGTGATGCAGCTTCTCTTCAATAAATACAGCGGCTCCGATGCGGTCACCGGCTTTCTCTTCTCTTCACTCCCCGCGGGACTGGGCCTGATCCTGGGACCCATCATCGGTTATCAATCCGACCGCCTCCGTACCCGCTGGGGCCGCCGGCTGCCCTTTCTCTTCGGCACGATTCCCTTCATCGTCCTGGCGATGGTGGGTCTGGCGGCCAGCGAGTCTCTGGGCCGCGCCATGGAAGGCCTTTTCGGCGCCCACTCGGTTCTTGTTGTGATGACCCTCTGTTGGACCGTATTTGAAATTTCCTGCGTCGTCGCCGCCACGGTCTTCGGAGGCCTGATCAATGACGTGGTGCCCCAGGAGGTCATTGGCCGTTTCTACGGCTGCTTCCGCGCTCTGAGCTTGATTGCCGGCATCATTCTTTTCGGACGAATGACCGCCGCGTCCCAGGACCACTACGCGGCGATTTTTCTCGGAGCCGCCCTGCTCTACGGCGTCGGTTTCACATTGATGTGTTTGCGCGTAAAGGAGGGGGACTATCCCGCGCCGCCGGAGCAACCGGATCGTCAACGAAGCCTCTCTGCCGCGGTCGGTACCTATTTCCGGGACGCCTTCGGCCATTCCTATTATAGGATCTACTTCTTTTTTGGGATTATCGCCGGAATGGTCGCGATGCCATTCAATCTCTATTCGATCTTCTATGCCCGCAGCCTGGGAATGGATACCGGCTGGTACTTTCATTGCCTGGCGGTGACCTATTGCATTTCGCTCGTGCTGGCCTATCCGCTCGGCGTGCTGGCCGATCGCTTTCATCCCCTGCGTCTATCGATTGCGGCGCTGATTCTCTATGCCTGCGCGATGGCCTGGGGGATCTTCTTTGCCAAAAATGCTTCCCAGTTCGCGGTCGCTCTCGTGGCCCACGGCGTCTTTTCCGGAGTCTATTTTACCGGCTCGGCTTCGCTCGGCCAGCGGCTACTGCCCCGGGGACGATTTACCGAGCTTTCCTCGGCGGGCGGAGTCTTGGGCAGTCTTTCCGGCATGGCCTTTCCCCCCGCGCTGGGGCTGCTTCTGGACAGACTCGGCCACGCCTACTGGTTGACTTTCAGGGCCGGTTTTATTCTTACCCTGATCGCCATCGGGGCGGGGCTTTGGCTCCATCGGCGCTTTATTTCCCTCGGTGGCCCGGGGGGGTATTTGGCTCCGGAATGAGCGCTCTCTGGTGAATTCAAGCTGCCCGATTCCAATGAAATCCCCTGTCTCCCAAGTCCACGTCATCTTCAAGACGCATCTCGATCTTGGGTTTACCGATTTTGCCAAAAACGTGGTGCGGCGCTACATGGCGGAATATATCCCGGCGGCTCTAAGATTGGCGCGCCAGACGCGGGGAATCGACGAGCGCTTTGTTTGGACGCTGGGTTCCTGGCTGGTCTACCGCTTCCTCGAAGAAGCACCCCGCAGAAATCGCGAGGCCATGGAGGAGGCCGTTCTACAGGGAGACATTCACTGGCATGCGTTGCCTTTCACCACTCATACCGAGTTGCTCGATCCGGAACTATTCCGGCAGGGGCTCCGCTATTGCCAAATCCTGGACCGACGCTTCGGACGAACGACCCGGGCGGCGAAGATGACCGATGTGCCGGGGCATACTCGTGGCATTGTCCCACTGCTCGCCGAAGGCGGAGTGCGGCTCCTGCATATCGGAGTGAATCCGGCCTCCACTGTCCCCAAGGTTCCCCCGGTCTTTCTGTGGCGTGCCGAAGGAGAGGAAATCGTAGTCATCTATGAGAATGTCTATGGCGCGACCACCTTGCTTCCCGGTGGGGTGGCTCTTTCGGTAAACCTGACCGGGGACAATCTCGGTCCCCAAAACCCTCAGGAAGTCAAAGAAACCTACGATGCGCTCCGGAGGCGCTTCCCCAAGGCTGGACGGACGGCGGGAAATCTCAATGTCGTAGCCGATTGGATGTGGAAGCGTCGCGGGTCCCTGCCTGTCGTCACCTCGGAAATCGGGGATACCTGGATCCATGGGGTCGGCACCGATCCCGCCAAGGTGGCCCGCTATCGTTGCCTTTGCCGTTTCCGCTCCCGATGGATCGGCTCGCACGCTCTGGAGGCTGGAGGAAAAGACGATTTTACCTTCGCCGAAAACCTCCTTTTGACGGCGGAACACACCTGGGGCATGGACATAAAAACCCATCTTCGCGATCGGCGGAACTACTCCCCGGCACGGCTGCGCCGATCTCTCCCTAAAGCCAACTTCCAGGCCGTGATCGCCTCTTGGAAAGAGCAGAGGCGTTACGTCACGAACGCCCTGCGGGCTCTCCCTGCCGGATTGGCCAAGGAAGCCCGCCGGGAATTGGCTTGTCTTAGGAATTCGGCTTCGAGCCGGGGATGGAAAAGAATCTCCGCGAAGGAGCCGTTTCAGCTTGGCGGCTGGCACATTGCTTTAGGCCCCGACGGTTCGATCCAACGCCTGCAACAGGACGAAGAATCGGGCTCCTTCGCCGATACCCGGCATCGGCTTGGATCGTTCGCCTATCAATTATTCTCCCCCGAAGACTATCGGCGCTTCTATCGGCAATACAATCAACTCGATGTCGCCTGGGCCCGGGATGATTTTACCAAGCCCGGTCTGCCCCCGGTCGGCGCGAGGGGATGGCATACGCCCCGTATCGTGCGGGTGGATACCCGGTTTGGGAATGAAGCGCGAATCCAATTGCGCTTCCCGATTCAAGCGACCCGCTATGGAGCCCCCGCTGAAAGCACCCTCTATTTCCAGGGCCATTCCACAGGCATCGATCTGCGCCTGGAATGGAAGGGGAAACCGGCGAATCGCATTCCCGAGGCGTTCTGGCTGACATTTCAGCCTCGCCTTCCGAAAGGTGTTGCCTGGACCTTCGAGAAATTGGGTTTTCCCATCGATCCAAGGGATGTTGTAGGCAATGGAAACAAACATCTCCACGCCGTGAGCGGGCCGGTTTCCGCCGGAGAGTTTTCCCTGCTTTCCCTGGATGCCCCTCTGATCGCACCGGGCCGCCCCAGTTTGCTCGACTTTAACAACCGGCAGCCCAATCTAGCGGGCGGAGTCTCGGTCAATCTTTACAATAACGTTTGGGGGACAAACTTCCCGATGTGGAATTCGGACGACGCCGTGTTCCGATTTCAGCTGAGGATCATAAAGGGGTGATCTCTTTTAATGTCAGAACGTATTGGCGGCCCCTGGCGCAATTCCCTTTCCGATCCATGTCTCCTTTCCATTTTTATCCTCAGGACAGGGGGAGCGCTTTGGGCTCGCATGCCCGCCGGCAGGCGGGTCGCGGATTCACACTGGTCGAGCTGTTGGTCGTTGTCGCGATCATGGCGCTGCTCATGCTGGTCTCGGTTCCCGCCATGAGAGGGTTGGGCGGCGCACAGCATTTCACCGGGAACGTCGAAAGGATTGCGGGCATTCTCGATCAGGCGCGCGCCTATGCGGTAGCCCAGGATACCTATGTCTGGGTCGCCTTCTATCCCTACGATCCCTCGACGCGCACGCCTCCCGACAACAGCGGCGATGCCCTCTACGTCGCCGTCTTTGCTTCAACCGACGGAACCGATCCGCTCAATTGGGCCGGGACGGTGAACCCTCCGGGCACGGTGGCGGGCGGTACCACCACGATTGTCCCGATCCTTCAGGGTTCCAACTTCAAGCAGACCGTCTTCCGTACCCAGGACTGGTTCACCCAGGGAAGCGGAAGCGGCCAGATCGCTTCCCTGCCCTCTTCCTCCGTGCCAACCCCTCCCGCCTCCACGCCGACGTTCACGTTTACCGTCAATGGCCTCACCGGTGGCCCCCTCTCGCTGCCGGCTTCGCTCCCGGCCGATGCTCCGACCGCCCAGAACCTCTCCGTGGTCCAATTCACCCCCTCGGGTGCGGCCCGGGTCAACCCCAGTCCGATCGACTCGATCTGGATCGATTTTCAACCTGCCAAGGCGAAGGGAGTTCTCGATGGTGACAACATTGTCGCCCTGCAGGTAAATGGTCTTACCGGCTTGACTCGACTCTACCGAAAGTGAAGCCGCCTCCCTTTCTCCTCCGTTCCTTCAGCCTGATCGAGGTCGTCCTGGCCCTCGGGATCGTCTCCTTCGCGCTCCTCTCGGTGGTCGGCCTCCTGGGCGTCGGCTTGAGAACGAACAAGGAATCGTCCGACCAAATTCAGGCTTCGAACATCGCTTCCTTCCTCATCTCGACCCTTCGTGCGATTCCGACCAATCCTCCACCCGACTTCGCGCTGACCAACCTCAACCAGGAGACCATCACGAATACCGTCCAGGTCGGCTCCGACGGTACGACGACTAACGTTTCCGACGCGAACGGTTCTTACAATCTCTACTACGTTCTCGGCACCAATTCGGTCACCGGCCCCAAGCTGGCCAACGTCTACCTCATGCTCTGGCGGCCTCTCCATGCCCCGAAGCCGACCAATAATACAAGCTCTTGTTATGAGCTGACGACTCAGATATCCCTCCCGTGAAGGCCCGGACCGCCATGCCTCGTACAAATTCCCAAGCTTCGTTCACTCTGGTCGAGATGCTGGTGGCTATCTCGGTACTCGCTATCATCCTCCTCCTGATGGCCCAGGCCGCCAATCTGGTGGGAAGGGCCTCACGTGAGGGAACCAGCGGGGTCGATAATTTTACCAAGAGTCGCGCCATGCTCGACGTGGTCGCCTCAGATCTCCAACATGCCGTGATCCGCCCGGATTTGCCCATCTTCCAGACGGGAGGAATTCTCAACACCAACGTCACGGGCGGTTTCACCAATGGGGCTTATGCCGCGATCTGGTTCACCCAGGTTCCGGGAATTACCAATTCATCGAGCGTCCAGGTGAGAAATGTCTCTCTCGTCAGTTATGCGATTGTCATTCCGACTAACTCCAGCGACAAGATCGCCCTGCAACGTTCCGACTTGGCCATTCCCTGGAATCAGGGGGCTGCCGATATTGCGTTCCAAGGCGATTTGACCACCTTGGCCAACACCGCAACGCCCCGTGAAATGGCTCCCGGCGTGGTCGGATTCCAGCTCTCGTTTCGACGGGCTGACGGGACGATCTCGACCCAATATACCGGCTACAACGCGGCAAATCCAGTCGTCGCGGTGGGGATCACGCTTGCTGTCATTGGGGACCAAGCGCTCAGCGAGTTAACATCTCCTCTGCTTTCCCATATCCAATCAACTCTCACAAATAATACCCCGAATACCACGAATAATATTCCCGGGGTCAAAGCGCTCTGGGATGCGAACCTGACCAGCGCCTTTTACGGGCTATATCCCAAGGATTTGGCGATAAACCTCAAAACATTTGAGCGTTGGATTGTGCCCGCGCAACCGTTTTAGAACCAACCCAACCCCCCACTCGTTTGGGATCGATTTTTTGAAGAACCCGATCGCTCCGCTGAGTTGGCTGCGGGACATGGGTATCGATCAGATACACTCGGGAATGCATCGCGCTGCATACCGCCCGGAAGCTCCGAGCGGAAGACCTCATCAAAGTGATGGGGGAGCTAGTGGTAGAGCGAGGTGTCCCCACTCACAGCAGTGAGGTTGTTTGAAAATAGCTTATTTAAGCCCTTTGTTTTTGTATCTCGTTGATTACAAAATAGGGAGCGGGTGAAGGGAATCGAATCCTTAGCTACCGTCTCGATCCCCATGCGGCGTAACGCCAGCCGGTGAACCGAATGGCTGCTGATCTTTTTGTAAGGCGGATTAAGAATCGCATGAGTGAAATCCTTCGAGGGCGGATTTCGGGCAATCGCCCTTTCGATGTAATCTTCTGAGATAATATTGGCTGTAATGCCGTTGTATGCGGTGAGATGCTGCCTGAGATAGCGTCTGCGCCTAGTTTGCGAGCCTGCTCCTTGAGATCGCGGATACTTGGTCCGTAAACTTCTCCGATCACCGTATAGGGGTGATTGACATCATGAAGAGAAATAATGTCGATCTCATGGGTAGATGGTGTCGCAGCTAAAGGGTGATCGGTGTACGATTGGGAGCCAACACATCCGAGCAGGACGATTGAGCAGACGGCGAGTAAAAATGAAGCCAAAGCTTTTTTCATAAAGAGATTCATTTCAAGGCACTAACGTTGAGTGAGTGTAGTTCGGTTTGAGATTTGCGGATTCTTGGCTGATGTCAAGGGGGCTGTCAGCCGATGAATTCTTGCGAAAGCGTTTAAAAGCGCTTCGGCTGAAAACTGGACTGACGCAGGAGGAGTTTGCCGTGAATGCGGGCTTCTCTTACAAATACTATCAGGCAATTGAAGCGGGGCGGCGGCGGAATTTACGGCTCAAAACGATTGAGACGCTGGCACGGGCGCATGGTATCGGCATTGACCGTCTTTTTTCACTGACCACGCCAAAAATCAAGCAGAGGCCGAAGGTGGGATAGCCTTTTGGAGTTAGGCGATGGCTTCGCGAGGAACGAGATGCTGTCCATGCTTCAAGGAATCTCTATCCCCATGGACTCACTCCATTAGGCACTACCCTAATCCATAATCGACTGTCTGGATTAAGGGCTCCTCCAGGTTGTATGCCATGGGGGAAAGAGCATGGGGGAATGCTATGATACACCTATAAAACAGGTGAAACCGTTAGCATTAAGCGTTAGCAAAGCAGCCTTTTGGCCGTTGCTGTTGTTGATTATTAAGGGTTAGCGGGTGAAGGGAATCGAACCCTCGTCTCAGCCTTGGGAAGGCCACATTCTACCATTGAACCACACCCGCGCGAGGGGATGGAAAATTGGGCCCTAAAGGATTCGAACCTTTGGCCTTCTGATCCGTAGTCAGACGCTCTATCCAGCTGAGCTAAGGGCCCGTTTTATCCGAAGGGTGAGAATGCACCAAGCCGTAGGCTTTTGGCAAATCTTCTTTGCGAACGATTTTTAGAAAGCCGAGCGGGAGACTTGGATCTGGTCCCCGGCTTGGAGGGGAATATCGAGGGAGGGGTCTTTGAGCGCCTGGGTGGCGTCGAAGTGGATGAGGGAGCCGCCCCGCAGGAGGTGGACGTCGTGGCGGTTGGCGTAGTCGCTGAAGCCGCCGGCGGCGGTGATGGCCTTGAGGACGGTGAGGTCGTTGGTGAAGGGGATGCGCTGGGGGGAGCGGACTTCGCCGCTGGCGTTCACGTAGCGGAGTTCGGGGACGATGGTGACGTTGGGGGTGGAGTATATCTTGCGGTCGCGATAGGCCGATTCGATTTCGTCCTTGAGCTGGGAGGTGGTGAGGCCGGCGGCGTGGAAGGTGCCGGCGAGGAGGGGCATGGAGATGTCGCCTTGGTCGCCGATCTTGATTTCGTAGACGCCTTCGTCTTCGGCGGGAACTCCGGAAAGACGGACGGAGAGGACGTCGCCGACGCGCAGGAGGTCGTTTCCGGCGGGGGCGGCCGAGTTGGGGGAGGCGCCGGGAGCGACGGCGGCGGAGCTATTGGGGCTAGGGCTGGAGGTGGCCGCGGGGGTGGAAGTGGAGGAGGGGAAGCTGCCGAATCCTCCACATCCGGCCAGCAGAAGCGGAATGAGGGCGATCGAGAGGAGCGGGGCGAGGAAGCGCGGGGGCATAGGGGGGGACGGCTTAGAATTCTTCGCTATGACCGTTGGTGCCGGCGGCGGGGGCGT
>OUNK011150696.1_pt1 | contig 26152 bp, 29 predicted proteins | sample 1755341 | NCBI WGS metagenome assembly OUNK01 (sample SAMEA3914788, study PRJEB12502) | metagenome | biome: forest; material: soil | place: Canada | collected 2011-07-03 | depth 0.1 m | reverse complement strand
GGTTCCGTCGGAGTGGCGCACGACCCAGGCGGTCACGTCCTAGCGGGCGAATAGATAAAGATTCCGTTGCGTTCGGCCGCTGGCCGAAGCGCGCTTTCCAACCTCGGCGAACCCGCCACTCACACGAAAGTCTTCAAGAGAGGAACCATGTCATCATTTTCGATTCCACTGACTGGGCTAAAGGCTGACGAAGAAGCCCTCGATACTATTTCAAACAACCTGGCCAATATGGACACCACTGGCTACAAGGATCAGACTGCCAACTTCTCGACGCTGTTCTACCAGAACCTTGGCGGGTCGGGTAACGGAGATCCGTTGCAGCAGGGTCTGGGTGTGCAGGTCGCTTCAACATCGACCGATTTCACTGCAGGCAGCATCAGCAGCACGGGTGTTTCGAGCGACATGGCGATCAATGGCAACGGCTTCTTTACCGTTCAGGATCCCACGACGGGCCAAAATTATCTGACCCAGGATGGCAGCTTCACCACCAACTCCAGTGGCGATCTGGTTACCAGCAACGGTATGTTGGTGCTGGGCTATCCGACGAACAACGGCGTCGTCAACACGAACGGTGCGCTGGCACCTATTGTGGTGCCGCTGAACGGTAGCCAGTCCCCGCAGGCGACGCAGAATCTAACCGTAAATGCGAATCTGAATGCGACCGCGACGGCGGGCACCGACGTGACGTCGCCGGTCACGCTGTACGACTCGCTGGGCGGAACGCAGAACGCGACGATCACCTATACGGCCCAGGGAGGAGGCACCTGGAGCTACGCGGTGACCGTTCCTGGAGCGATCGGCAACGCCGCATCGACCGGCACGCTGCAGTTCAACAGCTCGGGGCAGTTGGTCAGCCCTTCGACGAGTATCTCCGGAATTAGCTTCACTGGTCTGGCCGCTACGGGTGCGGCGATCGGAGCCGCGGGCACTACGACCGGTACGGCTGGACTCGGAGCTACGGCAACCTTTACCATTACTTCGGGCGACGCGCTCTCTGGTGCTCTCGACCTCCAGGTGCAGAACAATACGACGTTCACTAATCCCACGACAACTTCACCCACGGCGACCGCTGGCTCGAGTGCAAGCTACACGCTCAGCTCCTCCAGCGATACGCTCTCCGGTCCGATCAGCATCTCGAACCAGGGTGTAAACGGTGGCGCAGCGGTGACGGCGACCATCCCCGGGGGCGACAGCCTGGCGCAGGCGGTGGCCTATTTGAATGGTCAGTTCGGCACCGATGGCCTGACGGCCTCTGCCAGTGGGAACTCGCTGATCATCACTGGCCCCGCAGGGACTGCGAATACCATGGACATGACCGGAACGGCGCTCGTTGACACGCCCTTGCCGACGTCCGTGACGACAACCTTCGCGGCGGGTACCAGCGTTCAGGATGCGGTCGACCAGTTGAATGGTCAGGCCAGCTTCCAGAGCGCTGGGCTAACCGCGAGCGTACAGAACGGTCAGCTGGTCATCACCGGACCGGCAGGGCTAGGCAACACGGTCACCGCGACCGGCACGACCCTGACCCAAACGGCACCAGGTACGGATCTGACCGACGGAGGAAGCCCGCTGAACTTCGCCCTCAATCTCTTTGGGGCGAACGGAACGTCCACCATCACGCAGACCGCTTCCACATCGACCACCACCGGGACCATCGCCGATGGTAATCCGAGCGGAACCTACGAGAGCTTCAGCGTAAATTCTCAGGGTGTGATCGCGGCTTCCTACACGAATGGTCAGACAGCTCCCCTGGGGCAGCTTGCGATCTCCACGGTAAGCAACGAGGAGGGCCTGACGGCGGTCGGTGGCAATGACTACCAGACGAACCTGGCGTCAGGGCAGGCGAGCGTAGGCGCTGCCGGGACCGGCACCCTGGGAACGATCGAGGGCGGCGACCTGGAGGCTTCGAACGTCGATATCTCGACCGAGTTCGCCAACCTGATCGTTGCGCAGAACGCCTTCGATGCGAACTCGAAGTCGATCACAACCTTTGACACGGTGGAGCAAGACACCCTCAACATGATGCGGTAACCTCTCGCTTCTCCCCGGCACTGCCGGGGAGAGGTTCTCGAGTCCGTTGCTCCAGATATCTCTGGAGCAACGGCCGAAGACGCCACCGCTCTGGTGGCCGATCCCGTCTGCTTTAGAACTCCCTAAGCTGGTAGTTAAGTCTGCCCTGATGCGACTGCGAGGAGACTGGTTCTCAAGATGCAGTGTCCTCTGCTATATGGCCGCCACCGCACCCAGCCTCATTCCTAAAAAGAAGAACAGCCAGAGTCTGCTTGTCGTCGGAGTTTTGTTGCTTGCCGTTGCAGGCGCGGGCTTCTGGTTTTACCGCAGTAAGTTGACCTCCCTGGAACCGTCTGCGTCGACCAGCGGCAGGCCCGCAGAAAACTCCGCCGTGGAAGCGGTGACGCTGGACCCTTTTCTCGCGAACCTCTCCGGAGGAGAGGGCTATGTGAAGGTGACAATCACGCTCAGCGTTCATAAGACGGGAAGCTCCGTTGACGTCGCCAAGGCCAAAGCCGCCGATGCAAGCGCTGCCCTGCTGCAGTCCGCGATTGTCCGCGACACCATTCTTGGCGATCTTGAGACGCAGAGCGCCGCCGTGCTGTTCACTGCTGAAGGAAAGACCGCTCTCAAGAAGACGCTGAAGGCAGACCTGACCGAGAAGGTTCCCGGCCTCGCCCTCGACAACCTCTACTTCACTGACTTTCTTGTCCAGCAATAAAGGGAAGCTAATGGATCAACTTACTCCCGTTGAAACTGAAGGGTCGATTGGTCTGGCCGATGAGCCACAGGCCAATTGGCCTGCTGTTTTCGGACTGCCGACAACGGTTCTGGTCGCAGTTCCCGTGCCTGCCTTTCGCGTTCGCGATCTGCTTGCGCTGAAGGCCGGCAGCATTCTCTCATCGGCGTGGCGTAGTGAGCGCGAGGTGCCCTTGCTTGCGGACGAGGTGCAGTTTGCCTGGGCGGAATTTGAAGTTACTGATGACAAGTTGGGGGTCCGGGTCACGCGCCTTAAGTAAGGAGCGGCGACGGAAATGCAATGAAGATAAATGGAACTGAAAAAGAGGGTTGGGTCTGGAGTCTGTGGGCCCAGATGCGCCAGAAGAACGAGCGGCGGATGCGGGTTGTGGAGACGCTTTCGCTAGGCGGCAAGCGCTCCCTCTTCCTCGTAGAGTGCGAAGGGAAGACGTTCTTTGTGGGGTGCGGCGGAGACGCCGTGAACTGTATCTATCCGGCTCCTTTTGAGGGCGCGGTCTTTGGAAGCGCGTTGACCACGCAGACCGGCGAGGAGGCTGCATCATGCACCCGATGATCCTTCTTGCTGCGGCTCCGTTGCAGAGTGCCATCACGGCGCAGGGTTTCAAAATGCCTGGGGCCGGTGTGAATACGGTTCCGTGGACGATTGTTTTTGTTCTTACCTTGATCACGCTCATCCCGGCGATTCTGCTGTCGATGACTCCGATGATTCGCTTGCTCGTGGTGTTTCACTTTCTCCGCCAGGCCTTGGGAACCCAGACTGCTCCCAGCAATCAGATTCTTATGGGGCTAGCCTTGATGATGACGTGGTTCGTCATGCAACCAGTACTGTTACAGGTACAACATCAGGCGGTGGAACCATTTCTGCAGGGCAAGATCGATGGCATGACGGCGATCAGTCGGGGAACGGATCCCCCGCGACACTTCATGTTGCAATATGCGCGCGAGAAAGATCTCGCGCTCTTCGTGCATGCGTCGGGAATGGCGAGGCCGCGGACGCAGGACGATCTGCCGCTTCGTGTGGTGGTGCCTGCGTACATGCTCTCCGAGTTGAAGGCGGGCTTCCAGATTGGCGCCGTACTCTTCCTGCCATTTCTGCTCGTCGACATCGTTGTTGCGTCGATTACCACGTCGGTCGGCATGATGCAGCTGCCTCCCGTGGTCGTTTCCACGCCTATCAAGATCTTTCTCTTCGTCATGGTGGATGGCTGGAACATGTTGGCCAATTCGCTGTTGAAGAGCTTTTAGTTTCCGAGGAGAGCCATGGGTCCCGACCAGGTAACTGAACTCATGCGAATGTTGCTGAAGGAAGCGCTGATTATCAGCGCCCCTGTCTTGCTGCTGGCCACAGTAATCAGCGTTATCGTCAGCCTGACACTTACGTTGATTTCGCTCCAGGATCAGACGCTCTCACAGGTTCCGCGGTTAGCCATTGTCGGCATAGCGCTGTTGGTCGGCGCACCATGGATCATTCGACGGCTCGCCTCCTACACCATCAATTTACTGAGTGATTTCCATAGGTTTGTGCGATAGCGATCATGCCACCTCACGGAACAGACCCATTGGTCCAGGATTGGACGGGATTTCTGACGGCTGCGCTGCTGATTCTAGTGCGGGTCAGCAGCATGTTCGTCTTTTGCCCCCCGTTCGCTACGAAGGCAATTCCAGTCCGTATCAAGGTAGGCCTTTCGCTTGCACTTACGATGGTCATTACACCGATCGCGGCAGCAAGGCGTACGCCCCCGCTTAGCCTAAGCGCCATCTTGGGAGAACTCGCTGTTGGACTATTGCTAGGGTTTTGCGTCACGCTGCTTCAGGAAGCGATGAGTTTCGCAGGTTATCTGCTCAATCTGGAGTTCAGTTTCTCGTTGGTCAATGTAATTGATCCGACTACCAGCATTCAGAGTCCGCTGATGGAACAATTCAGCCAACTGATACTGGCAACGGTACTTTTTACCGGCGGGTACTATCGCATTGTCATCGCAGCTTTTTATCGAACGCTGGTTGTAGTGCCGGCGGGAGAGGCGCGGTTCGATGCGATGGTCGCGCCGACGATTGTTCATATGTTTGGCGGCATTCTCATCGCCGGCCTCCAGTTGGCCATGCCGGTGATCGCCGCAACTTTCTTGGTTCAGATTGTAATTGCGCTGATCGGAAGAATCTCTCCTTCGCTGCCCGTGATGGTTGTTGGTATTCCCATCAAGACCTTGACAGGATATGTGGTGCTGATCGGAAGCCTCGGCTTGTGGCCGAGCTTTATCGACAGCCATTTCTCTTCTCTGCTCGACGCTGCCATGCAACTGATGCAGCACCACCTGAAAGCATAGGACTCGGATGCCGGACGATCAAACAGAGAAAGCGACACCTCGAAGGCGACAGCAAGCCCGGGATGATGGACAGGTCGTTCGGAGTCGCGAACTGACCGGATCTCTCGTGCTGCTGACGGGAGCTTTGTTTGTCGGATGGTTTTCGAGTAGCTTTATCTCGCAGTGGCGGTCGGCGTTGTTCTCTTTGCTGGAAGAGGCGGGGACCAGCGACCTGAGTCTGCAGGCGGGCAATCAAGGATATTGGCTGCTGCGGTCGTTGCTCTCCACGACGATGTTACCCGTTGCCTTTTTCATGGGAAGTCTTTTTTGTGTCGCGGCGCTGGTGAACGTTGCGCAGACCGGTGGAATTGCCGTCCGTCAAAATGCCTTCCAGTTGAATTTCTCCCGTCTTTCGCCGACGTCGTACTTTAGCCAGGTATTTTCGTTTCAAGGCGTGGCCCGGATTCTGAAGACACTAATTCCGTCGATGTTTTTGGTGGCGATAGCGATCCATATCCTGTTTTCGGAGTTCGTCGCGATGCCAGCGCTTTCCTTGATGCGCATCCCGCAGATGTTCGAGCAGTCTCACACGATTCTGCTCGACGCCGCGTATCTGATGCTGGCTTGGTCTGCGGTGGATTACGGCGTCGAATGGTGGACGAACGAGAAGCGCCTGCGAATGAGCAAGCAGGATATTCGCCAGGAGATGAAGGACTCGCAGGGAAGTCCGCAGGTGCGCCGGAGAATTCGACAGATCCAGAGACAGCTGCGCAGACGCAAGCTCAAGACCGATGTCGCCGCTGCGAGTGTGGTGGTTACAAATCCAACCCACTTTGCGGTGGCGTTGGAGTTCTCGATGGAGACCATGCAGGCGCCCAAGGTTGTGGCCAAGGGGCGCAATTTGATCGCGGAGCAGATCAAGCAAGAGGCGCGGTTGCTGGATATTCCGATCGTGGAAAACCCACCGCTGGCGAGATCCCTGTACCGCTCGGTCGAGGTTGGACAAAACATTCCGCAGGATCTGTACGCAGTTGTTGCGGAGATTTTGGCCTTCCTGTATCGCGCGGAGTTGGAGCGAACGACGCGGGAGAAGGCGCGCGCAACGCGGGCAGCTCCGACACCGCGACGGGGCCCCGTAGCGCGGCCCGCGGTCCCCTTGATCATCGACGAGGCTCCCGAAGCGCGCGGAGCGGCAGAGAGCGCGGCTGCCCCAAATAACGCAACAGATGTGCGTCAGGATAAGGAGTAAGCTCTATGGCAAATTCGGCAGCAACCATCGCGGCGGTGCCGCAGGCCGCCGCCACCGAGGCGGGCTCAAATAAGACGTGGATCAAGCGGGCATCTAAGCTATTTATCCCCACCGCGGCCATCTGCCTGGTGTTCGTAATGCTGGTGCCGCTGCCTGCGTTCATCCTCGATCTATTGCTGGCTTTTTCGATGACGGCGTCGATCATCGTCTTTCTCTCCGCGTTGCAGCTACAGCGGGCGGTAGATTTCTCGATCTTTCCGACACTGCTATTGCTCCTCACGCTGATGCGTCTGTCGCTCAATCTGGCATCCAGCCGCAGGATTCTGTTGCACGGCAACGAGGGAACGGCCGCCGCTGGAAGTGTCATCGAGGCCTTTGGTCAGTTTGTTGTCGGGGGCAACTATGTTGTCGGCTTCGTCCTCTTTCTGGCGCTGATTGCCATTCAGTTTCTGGTCGTCAGCCACGGCGCCGTGCGTACTGCCGAGGTTACGGCGCGGTTTACGCTCGACGCACTTCCCGGTAAGCAGATGGCCATCGACGCGGACCTGAATGCAGGGCTCATCGACGAGGCGGGAGCCCGCAAGCGCCGCCAGGCAGTTGCGCATGAGGCGGAGTTCTACGGCGCAATGGATGGATCGGCGCGCTTCACGCAACGCGATGCGCTCGCGACGATCTTGATTACCGCCATCAATATCTTCGCGGGACTGCTGATCGGGGTGCTCCAGCAAGGAATGCAGATCGCGGACGCGCTGCGGACCTACACCATTCTGACGGTGGGCGATGGTCTGGTCACGATGATTCCGGCGTTGTTGGTATCTGTGGCTGGTGCGATCGTGCTCACACGTACCTCGACCTCGGAGCCGCTCGGCAGCGAGATGGGAAGCCAGCTCTTTACGAATCCAATGACGCTGTGGATCGCCGCTGGTGTGTTGGCGGTTCTGGCATTGGTGCCGGGAATGCCTACCTTCTCGTTTTTGGCGATCGCGGCGGCGGTGGGCTTTGCCGCAAGTGTGATCGGGAAGCGACAACACCAAGCGGTGGTTCGGGAGGAGACGATCAGCAAGGCCAAACCGGGCTCCGCCGCCGCAGGCGAGAATCTCGCCACGGTGATCAAGCTGGACGAGGTCTGTCTGGAGATTGGATTCCAGCTGATCGCGTTGGTCGACGAGAAGCAGGGCGGCTTGATGCTGCAGCGCGTGCGAGCTCTGCGCAAGCATCTTGCCACGCAACTCGGCTTCATCGTGCCTTCCGTCCATATCACGGACAACCTCCGGTTGCGTCCGCGAGAGTACTCGATTCTGCTAAAAGGAGTCGAGATCGGCAAGTGGGAGCTGGAGGCCGGACGTGTGTTGGCGGTTTCAAATGATCCGAATCCGCGGATGATTCAAGGTAAGGAGACCAACGAGCCAGCATTCGGTGTGCCTGCGCGATGGATCGATCCGAAGATTGAAGATCAGGCGTTGGCCGCGGGCTACTCGGTTGTGGATCAGACGACCGTGATCGCGACGCATCTCGGCGAGCTCCTGCGCAAGAACGCGCAGGAGCTGTTGAGCCGCGGCGAAACGAAGCGGCTGCTGGACACATTAAACGAGTCACATCCCCGCCTGGTGGACGAGCTTCTTCCGAAGCTGCTTACCCTAGGCGAAATTCAGCGCGTGCTCCAGCAGCTGCTGCGGGAAGGCGTCTCGATTCGTAATCTTGGCTCGATCCTAGAAGCCCTGGTCGAGACCGCCCCGATAAATAAGAGCCTGCCGGCTCTGGTGGAGAGTGCGCGTCAGGGGTTGGGGCGGACGTTGGTGCAACCATTGCTCGCTCCGGACGGAACACTGCGAGTCTTTACCATCAATCCGCAGATAGAAGACCAGGTAATCCGCGCACTCGAAGGCGACCTGGGTTCGCGGCTGAATGATCCAGGCAGGCCGGACGCGGCTGGGAGCGCATTACGGAAGCTGGTCGAAGCTTTGAAGCCCCTAATCCAGCGCCAGTCGGATTCGGCAACCCCCGTGCTCCTATGTTCGAGTCCGGCACGCTATCATCTGCGCCGCTGGTTGGAGCCCTTTATGCCACGGCTTGCCGTGATTGCACCGGTCGAGATCCCTCCAGGAGTTCAGGTGCGATCCGTTGGCGTAGTGAACTAGCCCTGCCGCAGTGAGAGAGCCACAAACGGTTTAGATGGTCTCAATTCGCAACATCGAATGAGGGGAAGATGCAAAGCTTTACCTATGGTCGCCAAGACGTCACCTACCGGGCTCCCTTGTCCGCCGCGACTCAACCTCCAGTCGGCGAGCCGCCGTGTGAGGTCGAGGAGGTGGTCGACCGAGAGGAGATTATCCTTGCTAACCTTCCCATGGTTCGATTTATTGCACGCCGGATTCACGAGAAGCTGCCGCAGTATGTCAATTTGGAAGATCTCGTGAGCGCGGGGGTGCTCGGCTTGATCGACGCGGCGAATAAGTTCGACTCAGGCAAAAAGACGCAGTTTCGCACCTATGCGCAGTTCCGCATCAAAGGAGCGATCCTCGATAGTCTTCGCGATGTGGACTGGGGGCCGCGCGAGCTGCGCCGCAAGGGCAGAGTGATCGAAGAAGCAATTCGCGTGCTGATGGCGAAATTGGGTCGTGCTCCGCTTGAGCAGGAGATGGCCGATGAACTGGGGCAATCCCTCGAGGAGTACCAGGGAGTTCTGAATGAGCTGAACGGTCTCGAGATGGGAAGCCTGCATGTGCAGCGCAATGACAGCTCGGGCACGGAAGAGGTGGCATACGTTGCGGGGCCGCCCGAAGAAGACCCGCTCTTCATCTGCATGCGGGAGGAGATGCGCGACCGCCTGCAGGCGGCGATTGAAGAGCTGCCGATGAACGAGCGACTTGTACTTACCCTGTACTATTATGAAGAACTCACGATGCGAGAGATTGGCCTAGTTCTGGATGTGACGACCTCACGCGTCTCACAGATTCGGGTCTCTGCGATTCTGCACCTCAAGGCTAAGCTCGAGGCTTCGAAGTCCGGAGTTGATCTGTAACTCGATCTGTTCATCGTGTACTTGCTTTGGTTACTGTTTCAATTTGAGGAATGGAAAAGGAGAGTCGGTTTATGCCGGCAAGCGAGATCCAGAGATGGATCCCTGTACTTCAGGAACTGTGGCTTACTGCCGCCTGTAAGATCCTGGCGGAATACACCGAGGTTTCTTTCGAAGTAGACGAGACGCAGCCCACGGAGACCGCGCGTCCCCTGGGAGTTTGCTCGGAGTTCGAGCTGCGTATCGGCGACGACGCTCTCGGAAAGATTATCTTTGGCGTTCCCGCAGCCTCGCGTGAGATCAGCGAGCTGGCCCTTTTGGGACAAGAGGGCGAGAGCGAAGATAAGGTTTGGGATGGTTTCGCGGCAAAGACCGCGCAGCAATGGCTGGAGCTGGTGCAGGGCGAGACAAACCTGCTGTGCACGATCCAGCCGGTGGCTCACGACCCCGCCGCAGGGGCGCGCATCGATGCCAGCGCAGGCTTATTTTCGAACTTAAAAAGCGACAAGATCGTCCTTCCGATCTATTTGGTTATTGCTGTGGAAGAAGTGAAGGTTCCGGTGGAAGCAGCTTCAAATCGCTCGACGGATGCGCGAGCGCACGACGTCGTTGGAGAGCCAACTGTGGGAGATGGATCGTCTGCAAATCTTGACCTTCTGCTCGATATCGAATTACAGGCGTCGCTCCGCTTCGGCGGCCGCGAGATGCTGCTGAGCGAGATCCTCGACATGGCTCCTGGCGATGTGGTGCCGCTTGACCGCTCCGTGCACGCGCCGGTGGATCTAGTCATTGGAGATCGCATCGTTGCCCGGGGCGAGGTCGTCCTGGTGGATGGAAACTACGGACTTCGGGTCACCGAAGTGGCAGAGCCGCGCAAGCGATTGGAGACCGTACGATGCCTCTTCTAGAGAGGCTGCGACGCCTAACCCGCGTGTTGCCCCAGTCTCGATCGGCTGCGAAGCCCAAGTCGAGCTCGGTCATGCGGGGTGGTAGAGGCTGCGAAAATCCCTCCTGCTCAGCTCCGCGCCGCCCTTTGAGTGCACCGCCGCGCCGTTGCTTCGAAGGCAAATGGATGTGCTCGGATGCGTGTTGGTCATCCGTGCTGCGGCAGCGCATCGAGCGCGAGCTGGGCATCTCTGATCCCGGCAGCATGGTAATGCATGTGCACCGCGTTCCGCTCGGGCTGGTCCTGCTTTCGATGGGATCCATTACCGAGGCCGAACTGCAGACTGCATTAGAGCAACAGCGCCAAACCAAGCAAGGGCGTATTGGAGATTGGATTCGCAAAGGAACCGATCTGGGCGAGAAGGAGATCACACGCGCGCTCGGGATGCAGTGGAACTGCCCCATCTTCGACTTGGCGGCCTACCGGGCGCAGCCAGCGGAGATTCCACGTGAACTGATTGAGATCTACCGTATTCTTCCTTTGCCGGCGCGGAACCGTGGCATGCTCTATCTCGCGTTCGATCGTGCACTGAATCCTGTGGCCTCCTTTGCGGTGCAGCATATTACCGGACTGCGCGTTGAGGCGGGCCTGGCGGGTGAAAGCGCCTTCGAAGACGCGTGGGCGCGCTCGCTCGAGATGCAGACGCCTGCGGCGGCCATGGTTGCGCCCCGAACGAAAGAGGAGTTGATCGAAGCGGCCACCTCGGTCCTGCAAAATGATGATGTCTCGGATGCCTCGCTCGCACGCTTGCACCAGCATTTATGGCTGCGTGTATTTACGGCCTCGGAGGAGCAGGGTGGTTCCGGAGCTTACCGCGACTATCTTCTTCTCATTCCCGAGTCGAGTAAGTCGCGTTCCTAATTTTTGTGCGCGGCTTCATAGATGTGCATAAGCGCTTTTTAAGCTCCGCCACATTTTATTTGGTATCTGTCCTGCACCAGTCTTAGGCATGGACAGTGGATACTACGCCGCGTTGAGTGGTCTTCTGGCACGCAGTCAGGCGCTCGACACAGCCGCAAATAACCTCGCCAATGCCAGCACGAATGGCTTTCGCGCGGAGAATAACTTCTTCCGTGACACGATCCTCGGGCCCAACGCCCCCAACTCCCAGCTGAACTCAGTCCTCAACGATTACGGTGTCATTGGTGGCAACCGCGTCGACATGGAGGAGGGGCAGCTGAAAGCTACGGGCAACCCGCTGGATGTGGCACTTCAGGGGCCGGGCTTCTTTACTGTGCAGACCGCCGCTGGTGTGCGGTATACCCGTGACGGATCCTTCCAGCGCGCCAGCGATGGAACGCTCCGTACCGCGCGAAATGAGCGCGTACTGAATGCGAACGGAAACCCCATTGTCCTTCCGCCGGGACCGGTGGATATCGCGCCCGATGGAACGATCTCGGTGGCTGGCGGTGTCGCAGGGCGTATGGCGGTTGTGGATTTTCCTGCGGGAGCGGAATTGGTTCCCGAGGGTGCGGCGCTCTTTCGAGCTTCGCCGCAGTCCGCGCGGCCTGCGGTTTCGACCGAGGTGCAGCAGGGAAGCCTCGAGGGTTCCAATATCAACGTTGTCACTGGGACGATGCAGCTCATGCTGATTCAACGCCAGGCGGAGATGATGCAGAAGGCGCTGAGCATCTTCTATTCGGAGTTCAATAAGACCGCGACGGAAGATTTGGCTAAGGTCTGAGCGTAAGTCAACAGGAGAGGTTATATATGATACGGGCTCTATATACGGCAGCGAGTGGCATGGAAGCGCAGCAGTTGAATTTGGACACCATTGCGAACAATCTCGCTAACTCGTCCACGACTGGCTTTCAGGCACAGCAGCTTGACTTTCAGGACATGATCTATCAGAACATGGTCACTCCGGGCGCGGCGCAAAGTGCTCAGACGGTTGCCGCTGGGCTCCAGGTGGGACTTGGTGTTCGTTCTTCCGCGACCGAAGTTATTCAGACTCAGGGCAGCCTGGTTCAGACGGGTAACCCGATGGACGTAGCTATCCAAGGCGTCGGGTATTTCTCGGTGCTGCTGCCGAATGGAACGCTGGCTTACACGCGCGACGGAAGCTTTCATCAAGATCAGCAGGGCCAGATCGTTGATGCAAACGGCAACCTGCTGCAGCCGCAGATCGCAGTTCCGCAGAACGCCACCGCAGTTACCATCACGCAGTATGGAGTTGTTGATGCTACGCTGCCGGGCCAACCGAATCCGCAGCAGGTCGGCCAGATTCAGCTGACTACATTCCCGAATCCTGGCGGTCTGAACAACATCGGCAATAACTTGGTGACGGCGACGCTCTCCTCGGGAAATCCGATCAACGATGTACCTGGAGGCCCGAGCGGCGTGGGCACCGTGCAGCAGGGGTACTTAGAGAACTCAAACGTGGATATCGTGACTGAGTTTGTCCAGATGATTGAGGCGCAGCGAGCGTTTGAGAGCAACTCCAAGGTGGTTCGTGCAGCTGACGATATGTATTCCCAAGTCAATAGCATGCCGCGCTAAGCTGCTGCTCTTCTGTGTCTCGGGGTTACTCGCCTCGCAACCTGTCTGGTCGCAATGCAGTGCGACCCCGCAGGCTGCGCTGGCGAGTTACGGAGAGAATCTTCCAGCGAAGACGGGAGATGCCGAGCAAAATGAGGGCTTTCGAGTGTGGAGGACGATGAATGACCCCGCGCTCAGGCGGCAATGGTTCTGGATCAAGGCGTGCGGTGCTTCGCCGCAACCCGCACAGCTGCTCTGGGCTCCGTTGTCGTTGGAGAAAGATGCTCCCTTTGCGAAGCCCGCTTCTGAGAAGAAGGAAGACCATCTCCTGGTTCATCTAGGGGACGACGTAGTGGTAACGCAGACGTCAGCTTCTTTCTCGATGCGGCTTGCCGGGCATGCCCTGGGCTCGGGAGAGCTGGGAAGCAAGATTCAAGTCGAGATCCACGCCTGGCATAACACCACGATATTGGCAGGCAAGATCTCAGGTAAGGACGAAGTTCGCGTGGGGGACTGATTTTAGTCTTGCTTGGACTGCCTGCAATGCTACTCGGCCGAGCGAAGAAAGCAGTCGCATTGTCTGTTGCTCCATGCGAAGTTCTGGGAGGTAGGGTCATCAAAAACGTCGACGTTGTAAAGCGGAGCACTCTCAAAGAAGGTGCAGTTTCAGTCGCGGCCGCATCGATGCGCCCGCTGAGATATGTATCAGTTCTCGCGTTGATGGTTTGTCTCTTTGGAGTTGTTGGGCGGGGCGGGCTGGCACAGGACAAAAAGACCGGTTTATTGAAGACGGCGGATCCGGCAAGCTCGGCGCTCGATGCCTATTTAAAGCGCGTTCATGCGCAGGATCTTTCGGCGCCTGCGTCTCCGGGTTCGACCTGGAGCGATACCGGACGACTGTCGCGATTGATGAGCGATGTGCGGGCCTTTCAGGCGCACGATTTGATTGACGTCGTGGTTACGGAAAGCATCGTGTCGACCGCGAATGGATCGATCCAGGGATCGCGGCAGTCGGCTGCGAGCTCGCAGATCACGGCTTTGCTCGGCGCGTTTTCGAAGGCGAGCGCCGCCGCAAATCTGCTGGGCCAGACCTCGAGCAACACTCTTGCCGGCACAGCACAAGCCGCGGATAACAGCACACTGACCACGACACTCGGGGGCTCGGTCGTCGAGGTGCTCCCCAACGGCATCATGGTGATCGAAGCTGCGCGACAGGTGCACTTCTCTCAGGAGACGCAGACGATCATTCTACGAGGCCTGGTGCGGCCGGAGGACGTCAGTGCGCAAAATCAGGTTATCTCGACTGCGATCTCGGATATGGAGATTCAGGTGGTTGGCAAAGGCATTGTCGAGGACTACACGCACCGGCCCAACTTCTTCGTCCGCGCCCTGGAAAGCTTGCTGATTTTCTAACTTGGAGAACAAGATGGTCCCTCGCCCACTATGCAGCCTTGCGATCGCGGTTCTCGCCGCTATGGCCTTGGCTATCCCTGCCGACGCGCAGCTTGCGGTATCGCAGGCATCGCGTTTCGCCAGGATCAAAGACATCTCTTCAGTGCAGGGAATCCGCGATAACCAGTTGATCGGGTACGGGTTGGTGGTGGGATTGCGCAACACCGGCGACAGCCAGCAAACTGTATTTCCGGTCCAGACGTTGATGGATGCGCTGCAACGTATGGGCGTCAACCTTCCCGGCGGTGCGGCCGCCGCCAACACGATTCGAACACAGAACATGGCGGCGGTCTTTGTGACGGCTTCGCTTCCGGCATTTGCAGAGTCGGGGACGAAGATCGATGTCACCGTTGGCTCGGTCGGAGATGCGCGAAGCCTTGAGGGCGGTCTTCTTCTCATGACTCCGCTCTACGGCGCAGATGGCAAGGTCTACGCCGCGGCTCAAGGCGCTCTGGCGCTCGGCGGATACAGTGTGATGGCCAATGGAAACGCACAGCGCGTGAATTATCCCACGACGGCGCGCATTCCCGATGGTGCGATTACGGAACACGCCGTGCCGCTGGATCTGTCGCAGCTCAGTCCCATTACGTTCCTGCTGGCGCAGGACGACTTCAAGAGTGCCGAGTCGGTTGCCGACGCGATCAACCAGAGCCTTGGATCTCCCAGAGCGAGAGCTGTCGACAGCCGTCGCATCGTACTAACGCCTCAGCAGGGAGAGGACATCCCGCAACTGCTCGCTCGCTTGGAGATGCTCCCCGTGTCCATATCGACGAGGGCGCGCGTGGTAGTCAATGAGCGAACCGGCACGGTGGTTATCGGCGGAGATGTTCGTCTTTCGCCGGTGTCTATTCTGCATGGTGGGTTGGCGATTAACGTCGTTACCCAGAATGCGGTGGTCCCGAACGGGCAAGGACCCGCAACCGTCGTTCCGGAGACGACGATCAATGCGCAGGATAAACCTGTCAACCAGATTCAGTTGAAAGAGGGCGCAACCGTCGACGATCTTATTCGCGGTCTGCAAAACATTGGAGCGACGGCGCGCGACGTGATCTCGATTCTGCAGGCGATGAAGCAGGCGGGAGCTCTCGAAGCAGACCTGGAGGTGATCTAAGATGATCGATTTGAATCGTATGACGATGTCAGTTGGAGAGATGGCGGATCCTGTGACTCCGAGTCCAAGGCTCCAGAAGGCTTCGCACCAATTCGAGGCCTCGATGTTGCAGGAGCTCTTGAAGCCCATGCAGCAGCAATCCGGGATGTTTAAGGACGACGGGGACGATGATGACGACAGCTCGGATAGTGAGAGTTCTCTGCGCGAGTACGGAACCGAAGTGATGGCGCAGGCGCTATCGGAACGGGGTGGCTTGGGGATTTCCAAGATGGTACTGACCAAGCTGGCGCCGGTTGAGGCGGCTCAAGAGAAACAGAAGTCGACTGGTTTCCGGAAATCTTGAGTCTGACGCTAAAATCTTCGCTCCTATTTGCCGATGAAGCTAGGAGTTAGAGGAGCGCCATTTATGGAAATCCGTCCCCAAGCTGCGTCGTACCAACAGCTCGATCCCGTGGCAACCACCGCGAGCGAGAAGACGTCTAACGCGCCCAGCACAACGGCCGGGCAAGTCGTTGCCTCCGATGTCGCCAGCCTAGGTTCCGGTCAGATGCTTTCGGGGGACGATGTCCGCACCGATCGCGTTCAGGCTTTACAGAGTCAAATATCCAGCGGCACATATCAGGTATCCGCACAGGATGTCGCATCCAAGCTCGTCGACTCTATGCTGCAGTAGGAGTAAATCGATGTTCAAGGAAGAAGCGGGAAAGGCTAGCGGAGTGCATCTTTTTGGTCCGAGTTTCGTCGAAGAGGTTATTCAGGCCCTGGGGGAACTGGACGCCGAACACCTGGCGGCTCTTACGAAGACCGCCCAGAGCTTCATGAATGATTTTGCCCCCAGCCTTAGCCCGAGTGAAGCTGCGGAGATGGAAGCGAAGATGCAAGTCTTCTCTGCGGTTTTGAATGAAACGAGGCGCAACCTCCGTCTATTTGTCTTGACGTCAGGCCGGCCGGACGAATTTGGTTACAAACCTGGGAGAACAAGATGGGTGGATTAAACATCGCTTTCAACACGATCCAGAGTGCGCTTGAGGCGGACCAAGAGGCCATCAACACCACGGCGAACAACGTCGCCAACGCGAATACGCCAGGCTATACCGAGGAGACGGTGACGTGGCAGGAGACCGCGCCGATCTCGGTCGATGGCCAGCAGTTGGGCACGGGCGTGGCCATTACCAACGTCAACTCTCAGCAGAGTCTGGTTCTGGACCAAGCGATTGATCAGCAGCAGCAGTCGCTCTCTGCGGCAACGTCGCGCGAATCTGGTCTTACCGATATTGAGGACATCTTCAATCAAGTCGCCACGGACTCGAGTGCCAGTGGCAGCGGCGGGATCGGGGGGGCTCTGACAAACTTCTTCAGTGCACTCTCCACGCTGGAGTCCAGTCCCGCAGAGAGCGCCTCTCGTACCGGCTTCCTGAGCGCCGCCCAGGCGTTGGCTACCAGCTTCAACTCGGCGGCCTCACAGCTTTCCGCCGAAACGAACTCCTTGAACCTCGGTGTCACCAGCAACGTCCAGCAGATCAACGGACTGACGAGCTCGCTAGCCACGCTGAATCAGGAGATCACATCCGCCGGTTCTGGTTCTAATGCAACTCTTGTCGATCAGCAACAGGAAGACCTCAATCAGCTTTCGGCTTTGGTCGGTGTGAACCAGATCCAGACCCAGGATGGACTCACGCTCACCACCACCAATGGAACGGTGCTGGTCGAAGGCAGCCAGTCCTTTGCGTTGAGCACGGGGCCTTCCTCGACACAGTCCGGCGTGGAAGCGGTCTATTCCGGTGCTACTGACATCAGTAGCGAGATTCAGGGGGGGACGCTCGGCGGTACCTTGTCGAATCTGTACTCGGACATCCCCGCGGTGGAGTCGCAGATCAATACGCTTGCGTACTCTTTCGCAACCAGCGTGAATTCCATTCAAGAGGCGGGCGCGGACGAGAATGGCAATCCGACCACCGGCGTGCCCCTTTTCAACATCACTCCAACTGCAACGGGAGCTGCGGCCGGCATTTCGGTAGCAATCACGGATCCGTCTCAGATTGCGGCAGCGGGAGCTGGCGACGGTTCTGCCGATGGTTCAAACGCCGAATCCATGCTTAACCTAGCGAATCAGTCCATCATTGCTGGGAGCACCCCTTCGGACTATTACTCCGGCTTCCTTGCCCAACTAGGATCGAACGTTCAGAGTCTGCAGACTGCAGTCTCGTCCGTGACTACATCCTTGTCCCAGCTGACAACCCAGCAAGCCACGCTTTCGGGGGTCAACCAGAACACTGAGGCTGCGAATCTGGAAACGTACGAGCGTGCGTACCAGTCCGCTTCGCAGACCTTTACAATCTTGAACACGCTGATGGGCTCAGCCCTCAACCTCGGTGTAGAAACCGCAATGCAGAGCTAATGGGAGTCGTTCTCTAATGCGCGCAGATCCATTTTTCCTACAGAATACGTTGGTGTCGCTCAACGAGGTGCAGTACAACCTACAACAGCTCACGTCGGAGCTTTCCTCCGGAGTGAGCGTGACCTCGCTCTCCTCGAATCCGACGGCCGCGGCCCAGGATTCGATGGTCGCCAACGAAATCAACGTCGACGATACGTTCACCCAAAATGCGGCCACGACGGCTTCCATGATGCAGGTGACCGACACCACGCTGAGCAGTGTGATCTCCAACCTCACGCAAGCGATTTCAGTCGCCACCGCGGCGGACAACGGCACCAACAACTCAACCGACGAGTCGGCATCGATTGCGGAGCTCTCCGGAATCCAAGCGACGATTCTTGGGCTGGCGAACACCTCCTACCAGGGGGTATCCATCTTCGCCGGGAGCCAGGCAGGTGCCACCGCTTTCTCGCTTGACACGTCTACTAACCCCGCTACGGTGACCTACAACGGCGACTCCGACGTCTTGAGCATGTCCAGCCCGTCAGGACAGTCCATCCAGACGGCGATTCCCGGAGACCAGATCTTTGGCGGCAACACGACAGGAAGCAGTGCCAACGTGCTCGGGGTCCTCAGCAATCTCATCAGTGCTCTCAGCACAGGAGACACCGCCGCTGCTGTCACCGATACGACTGCGCTCAATACGAGCCTCAGTCAGGTATCGGCAATTCAGGCTCAATTCGACTCGTCGCTGAACCAATTGACTTCAGACAGCACCTACACTCAGACCCAGGTGACGCAGCTGCAGTCGGCTCAAGATACATTGGTAGCCGATAACCCTGCACAGATCGCAACCAGTCTGTCGAACGCCGAGACGCAGCAGAGCGCTTTGATGAGTGTCATGGCGGAACTCGAAAAAAGCAATAACTTGTTCGACTATCTCAACTAGACGCACAATGCCTCACCTGCGGGCCGCTCATCGAGCGGTCTTTTTTTTCCCCGGGATCAGGCACTACGATCTTCGCAACAAAAAACATCCAGGCACTTGGGCCTGGATGTTTTTTGTTCGGAAGATTGTAAGGACTTCGCGCGACCTTGACTTACGGGACTAGTGCAGAGGGGCGATCGCGGGGATCGGCTTGACGATTGGGTTCGCGAGGCTGGGTAGTACAACAATGTCGACGCGGCGATTGTGCGCGCGGCCCTCTTCGTTGCTGTTCGAGGTGTAGGGGCGATATTGCGCATATCCGGCGGCCGACAGCTTTTGCGGGTCGAACTGGTATTGCTCGATGAAGAGCCGGGCGATCGTCGTCGCCCGAGCGGTGGAGAGCTCCCAGTTGGAAGCGAATTGCGCGCTGTGGATCGGCATCTCATCGGTGTGTCCTTCGATGCGAAGCTCGTTCGGCAGCGCCTTGAGGCGATCAGAAATCCGCTTGATGACTGGACCTGAACTCGGCTTGTACATGGCCGACCCGCTGTCGAAGAAGCCCGCCTCGAGAAGGGAGATTACGAGACCGTCCTTTGAAAGGCGCAGGGATACGGTCTGCTTTGCGATCTCGGTCGCGAGCTCTGTCTCCAGCCGCTTTTTCAGATTAAGGAGATCGGTACGCTGCTGCGCGCTGCCGACAAAGTCGCTGGCATTATTCGGTACCACGGCGACGGACTGAGCAGAAGTCGACGTCTGTGCCGTCATCGGCGGCGTGGCGGAGTGCGGAGCAAAAAGGCCGAGCTGCGTAAACGCTGATGCGATGGCGGAGGCCATATCGGCCTGACGGGCACTATCCTTGCGTGCACTTGAGAAAAGTACCACGAACAGAGCGAAGATCATGGTGACAAAGTCGGCGTAGGAAACTAGCCAGCGTTCATGGTTTGAGCCCTTGGGTTTCTTCCGTCTCATGCTATGCTCCGTCCGCCGGCTGCTTGCTCTCTGCAAGGAAGGTGCGCAGCTTGAGCTCCATCATGCGGGGATTGAGGCCTTCAAGGATTGAAACAACGCCTTCGAGCACCATCTGCTTCACCATCTGTTCTTCGTGCAGGCGGATCTTCAGCTTGCCGGCTGCGGGCAGGAAGAACAGGTTGGCGGTAGCTACACCGTATACCGTGGCGACGAAGGCGACCGCGATGCCGCGCCCCACCTCGTCGATATTATCCAGATGCTGCATCACCTGAATCAGACCAAGTACCGCACCGATGATTCCGATGGTCGGTGCAAAACCTCCGGCTGACTCGAAGACCTCAGGAATTCGTTCCTCGGCGTCACTTTGGTTGTCGAGCTCCAGTTGCATGATCTTGCGCAATTCCACCGGGTCAGTGCCATCGACGGCCAGGGTCAATGCCTGACGCATATAGGGATCCTGTACGGAGGAAACCTCCCGATCCAGAGAGACAATGCCGCTCCGGCGTGCCTTGTTGGCAAAGTCGATCAATTGCTTGAGAGAGGACTCTCCGTCTGGAGGCGCACCCGTGAAAACCTTGACCATCTGCTTCGCCGCGTCGAGAACGGAGGTCAACGGAAACTGCACCATCACGGCACCCAGGGTCCCCCCGAGCACGATCAAGGCAGCGGTTGGCTGCAGGAGCTGGCTAATGCTGCCGCCCTCCAAGATCAGCCCACTGACGATGCCTCCCACCGCAATTACAACTCCACCGATGCTGCTCTTATCCACGTCCAGCTCCTAATCGTGCTCTACTGCGGGTCCGACTCTTCCGCGGCAGCTTTGGGCAGAACGAAGGCGCGATGCGCCGCGGACGCGCTCTCGATAGTCGCATCCACGGCTGCACTTTGGCTGCTGCTCAACGACGCTTCCCGTAGCAATCGAATGCGATAGGCGGACGCGCGAGCGACGACCTCTGCGCACGACTCGCGGACCACCAGCTTTTCTCCCGTGACCAGGGTGAGCATGGTGTCGGGAGCCGATTCCACGTATTTGATCAGGTCGCAATTTACGACCAATGCCCTTCCGTTAAGCCGGGTAAGTTCAATCAAGGATCTTTGACCTCAAGAATTCGTAACTTATTCAGGTTATCGGCAGGGAGGGGGGAGATTTTAAGCAGTCAGGGCTCGACAGAGGTGGATGGATGGAGAGCGTCTTTCGTGCGGTGTATCGGCTGTGGAAGATCTCTGCCAGGCGATCAGAGCGCTACAGGAGGCTACGAAGCATCCCACCTCTCTATATTAGGAGAGATGTTTCTCAGTGCTTCTAAAAAAAGTCTCATTGCAGGATGAGGGCATGCCTACAATTTTTTGGGGGTGCTGCCGATGAGATAGCTGTTCGCGGTTCCTCACACGCTTCCGGATCTCCGGAACTGGAGGCCCGGGACCAAACACACGGCGAATAGCCCAACCAGAGGAGAAGCGTTATGTCATTAGGAGTCCTGAACAATATTTCGGCGCTGTACGCTGAGAACAATCTGAACAACACCCAGAACGCTCTGCAGAACACCCTGCAGCAGCTGTCCTCGGGTACGACGCTCAACTCCGGCGCGGACAACCCGGCTGGTCTCTCGCTGGCTGATGGCCTCTCGGCGAACAGCGCGGCCCTCACCCAGTCGGCCACCAACGCAAGCGACGGCGTCGGCCTTCTGCAGGTTGCCGACGGTGCGCTCTCCCAGGTGAACAGCCTGCTCAACAGCGCTGTCACGCTTGCCACCGAAGCATCGAACGGTACTCTGAACAGCACCCAGGACGCCGCCGCGAACCAGGAGTATCAGTCGATTCTCTCCGAAATCAACAACATCGGTTCGACCACGACCTACAACTCGACGGCTGTGTTCAGCTCGACCGCGACGGCAACGACCACCTCGATCTACACCGGCGACTCCTCCTCGGCGGGCGCTTCGGTCGACAGCCTCAGCTTCTCCGAGCTGTCCTCGTCCTCGGTTGGAACCACGGGCGGTACGATCACCCTGACCGCAGCCAGCGGCACCGCGGCGGCGACGATCTCGGAGACGGGCGTCAGTGCCGGGCAGGATCTCTCGAGCACGGACCTCACGAGCTCCAGCGACGCGATGACCGCTTTGACGAGCCTCAACGCAGCCATCTCCGACGTTGCTTCGCAGCGTGGTTACCTGGGTTCGCAGATCAACACCCTCAACTCCGTTTCCGGCGTCGAGACCACCGAAGAGGAGAACCTCACCTCGGCGGAGAACTCGATCTCGGCCACCAACTACGGTTCGGCGACGACCGCGATGTCGCAGGAGCAGGTCCTCACCCAGACCGGTATCAGCGCCCTGGCCCAGGCCAACTCCAGCCAGAACGACATCCTCAAGCTGCTGCAGTAAAACCAGGCTTGATTTCTGCACTTCCTTGGGCGGCTGGAGAACTCTTCCAGCCGCCCTTCTTCTTGAATTCTGGTGTCCGTTGCCGATATATCTGACTAAGAGAGGGACCTACGCATGGGCGCGGTTGGCTTAAGTTTTGGAAATCCGACAAGTGGTACGGGCTTCGACGTATCGACCACCGTCAGCGAGATTATGGCGAACTACCAGGCGGTTGAGACGCCCTGGAACACGCAACTTGCGACCCTAAGCTCAGAGGACGCTGCTTTCACCACCATCGGCACCGCTCTGTCGAACCTTTCAAGCGCAGCCTTTGCTCTGACGAACTTTGAGGGCGTCCTGGCCTCGATGGAGGGTTCGAGCTCCAATCCCGGTGTCCTGGAGCTCAGCTCGGCGTCGACCTCGGCAGTTGCTGGTAGCCACTCGGTTGCGGTGGACCAGCTGGCCCAAACAGACACCTGGACGACATCGGGCACGCCGGTCCCAGCAAACGCCACGCTCTCCGGAAGTTTTTCGATCCAGGTGGGCTCAGGGACGGCAACTACCTTCAACTTGAACTCAGCGAGCGATGACACGCTGGCTACCCTGGCTTCCACAATTAACAGTGCGGGAATCGGTGTGCAGGCTGAAGTTCTTTCCAATTCGGCCGGTTCCTACCTGTCCCTGGTCAGTGGAACGAGTGGACTTGCCGGTAAGTTGGTGATCAGCGACACCGGCAGCTCCGACTCTGTCACTGCGAACGGCACTGCGCTTCCCTTCACTAATTCTGTGGTGGGGCAGGACGCTGTGATGGTTGTGGATGGAAGCACGGTGACCAGTAGCTCGAATACCGTCACCACGGCAATTCCCGGAGTCACATTTCAGCTTCTCGATACATCAGCACCGAACACTCCTGTCCAGGTGGAGATCGCGAATAACACCGGGGACGTCACCAGCGCGATGGAAAGCTTTGTCAGTGCCTACAACGCCGTGATGACCGACCTGAACACCCAGGAGGGAGACTCCGCTGCGGGGAGCTCCGAGCCGCTCTTCGGAAATTCCATGATCGCTCAGCTTCAGCAGCAGCTGAGCCAGGCGATGAACCAGAGCCAGAACAGCGTGTGGGATAGCTCGAACAACGCGATCAGTCCTACGGAAACGCTCACGGGGACCATTAGTATAAGTGTTGGATCGGGGAGCTCGATGCCGATCAATATTCCGACGGGTCCAGGCGAAACGTTGGCGACTTTGGCGGCCGGGATCAACGATGGCACTCTCGGGGTGACCGGCGTAACTGCCAGTGTTCTTACGAATACGACGGGATCCTACTTGTCCTTGGTGAGCCAAACCCCGGGCACTGCGGGCGACCTGAACGTGACGGGAAGCCTTACCGGCGCGACCGGAGCGATCAATTTCAGTAATACCAATGTTGGCTCTTCCATCAATCAGTTCAGCGCGCTCGGCATCTCTTCGGTTACGGATGATAACGGTACCTTCAGTGCCAACGCCGGAGGCCTTCTGTCGATTGATTCGACCACGCTGAATAACGTCCTTAACTCGGACTTTCAAGCCGTAGTCAATTTTTTCCAGGACGCGGCTGGTATAGGGACGACCTTCGGCAATCTGATCACAAGTTTGGGGTCCGCTTCGTCGACCGGCCTGATTACGGGAGCCCTCAATCAGGACTCGGCACAGGAGAGCACCCTCAACGCCGATATCACCAATGAAAATGCAATCATCTCTTCGCAGCAGGCATCGCTCACCACCGAGTTGGAGGACGCGAATGAGACGCTGCAGGCAATCCCGAGTCAGATCAACGAAGTGAACGAGTTGTATGCGGCGATCACCGGATATGGAGAGACACAATCTTGAGTTTCAGCTATCAACAACACGCTCTGTCTAGCGCGAATCCCATTGAGTTGGTCGTTGCACTCTATGATGGGGCAATTCGTTTCCTGCGTCAGGCGATCGAGGCGGTCGAGAGCAATGATGTACGCGGTCGGCGCAAATCGGTGAAGTGTGTCCTCGATATCTTCCTGCATCTCCAATCGCGGCTGCGTTATGACGTCGATGGTAGAGTGGCCGGAACCTTCTCGCAGTTTTACATCGAGATGTTCCGCCACACGCTCCTGGCCTCGTCGGCAAACTCGCGGGAGGGGTTCGAAAAGATCATTGAACGGATCACGCAGCTCAGGGATGCATGGAAGGTCGCCGCTCGAGATCCAGAGGCCCTCCGTGCGCTCGAACGTGGCTACGTCTAGCGATCTCTTTTTACATCTCTTCGCTGTACCGAGTCACTCCATAGATTCACTACCGAGCCAGGCGCACAGGCGCCTCGGCGGATTCGTTTGGGAAAGGACACTCTCATGTCGTCGGACACTTCCATTTCGACCCTGAATCACGCAATCCAGGCATCGGCATCATCCGCAGATCGACGTGGCGGAAAGTATCTCATCTTCTCGCTCGCAGACGAAGAGTTCGGCGTCAAGGTGCTTAAGATTAAAGAGATTATGGGCATGCAGGAGATCACCGCCGTGCCCAACACCGCTCCGTACGTGAAGGGTGTGATCAACCTCCGCGGCCAGGTGATTCCTGTCGTCGACCTGCGCATGAAGTTCAGTTTGCCGACCTGCGCCTACACGCATCGGACCTGCATCGTAGTCGTCACTACCCAGGGCAAAGCGGGAGACCGCCTCGTGGGTGCAATTGCAGACGGCGTCGCAGAGGTGCTCACGCTCTCGGACGAGGAGATTGAAGATACGCCGGACTTTGGCAGCGGAGCTACGGCGCCGTATCTGCTCGGCATGGCCAAGGTCAAGGGGACCGTCAAGATTCTTCTCGACATCGATCAGGTTCTCGGCGAACAAGAGGCGATCGAACTTCCCGCGCTGGCACTGAAGTAAACCACCGGCCGCACCGCCTGATCCGGCGCGCAGTAACCACCCCTTGGACGGAGTACATGTGATGCCTTCTGCATTGGAAAACCAGGATCTCAAGCTGAGTGTGGAACGCTCCTTGGACGAGCTCGCTACGCAGCTTATGGTCTCGGGCCCCTCGTCTCTCCGGCCCGACGCGTTCGAAGTGCTGCGCGCTCATGCCGAGGAGGGCGGCTTTCAAGCCGTTGCCGACGCGGCGAATGCTTTGGCGCAGCGGCTGCGCAAGGAAACTAAGGGAAAGAAGGTCGATCTGGATTGGCTGCGCGACAGTATCGCCGCTCTCGGCGATCTGATCCATGCGGCGCCTGTGACGAAGTCGGAGCCTGTCGAAGCGGCAGAAGCGCCGTCCACAAGCTCCGCCACGACCGCTAATTTCGCGCAGGATCCGGAGTTGTTGGAAGGCTTCGTCATGGAAGCCAATGAGCATCTCTCCGCCATCGAAGGCCATCTGCTTGTCCTGGAGAAGAAGCCCTCGGAACTCGACGCGATCCATGCGGTCTTTCGCGCCTTTCACACCATCAAGGGCATCGCGGGCTTCCTGGAGTTGGCTCGCGTCCAGGCAGTTGCCCACGAGGTGGAAACGCTGCTCGATCTAGCTCGCAACCAGAAGGTTGCGGTGACAACGACTCTCATCGACATGGTGCTCGAGGCTGCCGACCACCTGACGGGCGAGGTTGCCATCGTCGAAGCGGTGTTGGCTGGCCGCAAAGCTCCTCCCGTGCGCGACAACACGCAACTTCTCAGGAAGCTGGCGAAGGCCGTAGTCGATAGTTCTTTGCCTGTCCAGGGGGACGCGGAAGCCCAGGCCACACCAGCAGCCACCTCTCAGGTAAGACTGCTTCCTGAGGGGACGGTCGAGAAACATCCCGTCGTTACGACACTGGAGAAGACTCCGGCGGCGCAGATCGAACGGCCCGGGAAGAACGAGATCGACCCACCGGAAGCTCCGCTGGCGGTAGCGAACGAAGAGCCAGAGACGGAAGCGAAGCGACGCAATCGCGGGGACGCGTCCAAAGGCACGCTCCGTGTCGACACCGCGAAGCTCGATCAACTGATGGATATGGTTGGCGAGATGGTGATCGCGCAATCCGTGCTCGCGAACCACCCCCACATCAGCGCCTCGCAGGACGCGAGGTTGCTCGGCAATCTCTCCCAGTTGGCACGTATCACCGGAGAGGTGCAGCGCCGTGCGATGAGCATGCGCATGATGCCGATCGGGCCGCTCTTCCAAAAGACCGCCCGGTTGGTGCGAGAC
>OUNK010003259.1_pt1 | contig 26774 bp, 20 predicted proteins | sample 1755341 | NCBI WGS metagenome assembly OUNK01 (sample SAMEA3914788, study PRJEB12502) | metagenome | biome: forest; material: soil | place: Canada | collected 2011-07-03 | depth 0.1 m | reverse complement strand
CCGCTTGGCCAAGGCATGGTGTGGCGGCCGCTGCTCGGGCTGCCGCGACGCGTCTTGCGCGACTACGTCGATAGGCAGCAATTGCCGCACATCAACGATCCATCCAACGACGACAGACGCCTGGCGCGCAATCATCTGCGCCATGACATCCTGCCGCTCTTGAAAACGCATTGGCCACAAGCGAAGGCGTCGATCATCCAGAGCGCCGCACTATGCCGCGCAGCGGCCGACACCTTGCAACAAGATTGGCTTGCCGCGCTCGAAACTCTGCGCGACAACGCAACCAACAGCCTGGACGCGCGCGGCTGGCTCGCGTTGCCGGCAGCGCTGCGTGATCCGTTGCTGGCCTACTGGCTGCACGCACAAGGCCTGCCCGCGCCAACGACGGTGCAACGCCATCAGATCGAGCGCCAATGCACCGCGCAGGACGGCCAATTGCCGTGCATCCGTTGGCCCGGCGCCGAACTGCACGTCTGGAAAAGCCGTTTCTGGGCGATGACGCCGCGCAACGAACCCGATTCGATGCACGAGCTGCCCTGGCAAGGCGAGCCGCTACAACTTCCCGATCGCGGTCTGCTAACGCTGGAGCCAGCAGTCCGCCTGCCCGTCACCTTGCACGTGCGCTGGCGCCGCGGCGGCGAACGACTCAAACCCGTTGGCGACCGACATACCCGCGACCTGCGTTCGCTGTTTCAAACCGGGGCCATTCCCCCGTGGCAACGCGAAGCGTGCCCGTTGCTGTACGAGGGTGACGAACTCATCGCGGTCGCCGACCGCTGGCTGAGTGCGCGCGCTGAAGCAATTTTTCAGCAGGCCGGCGGCCACCCACGATGGCAGCCAGCTCGCTAGGTCCGACAACAGCTCCTCAACGCGTTAAGACTCCGGTCTCGTCTCGTTTTGCATCGGCTGGGGTGCCTGCACAGCAGCCGCACCCATCACTCTGCGATTGACGAAATACATCAACACGAACGACACCAGCGTGGTGCATACCAACACATCGCCCAGCATATCGAAATGCAACAGCCGGCCTCCATCCATCTCTTTCACGAGCATGCCGCCCAGCATCGCGGCGAATCCGCCCGACACCTGCTGCAACGAGGAACTGATCGACATGTACGCGCCGCGATCGGTGGGCTTGGGCAATGCCGACATCAACGCCGACGACGAGATCATGCGCGAGAAAATACCGATCTGCAGTAGCGCACTCACCACGATCAGCATCCATAGCGACACATTCGACAGACGCGTGTAGACCAGCACCATTACGATGGTCGCCGCACACCCGAACGCGAACACGCGGTACTTGCCAAAGGCATCGCTAGCGCGTCCGATTAACGGCCCCGCTACCGCCGACACCAAGCCTGTCACCAGATACACCAGCGACAACCGTTCCACCGGAATACCCACGTTGTGCACCAGGAACAACGTGGAATACGGCATCAGCATGAACCCGCCCATGGTCAGCAACGCCGTGGTGGCGAAGCCCATCAGATAGGAGCGAGTAGTGAGCGTGTGCAGCAGGTGATGCAGCGGCTTTTTGTCCGTGCGCAGCGCCAGGTGTGCATTCACCGGACGCAAACGTCTCAGGATTGCGCCACCGATCACGGCGCATACTGTCACGATCATGAAAAACGGTGCATTCCAGCCCCAACGGCTGGACAACTCCAAGCTCAACGGCAAACCCAGCACAGTGCTGGCCGCAAACGCCGACTGGATATAGCCCATCACGCGTCCGCGCATCGACAGTGGAAACAAATCGGTAACGACCGCCATAGAGGCCGCCCCCACCACACCCGCGAACAAGCCCGTCACCATGCGCGCCAGCAGCAATGTCGTATAGGTGTGGGCGAGCGCGCAGCACAAAGTGCCGATCATGAAGCCCGCGTAAAAGAACAACAGCAGCTTTTTCCGATCGAAGCGATCGGCGAATCCCGCCGCGAAAATACCCGAGACGCCGGCACTGAACGCATAGGCCGATACCACCATGCCAAATTGCGCCGGAGTGATATTCAATGCCGGAATGACGATCGCCCCCAACGGCGCGAGCAGCATGAAATCCAGCACGATGGTGAACTGCAGGAAAGCCAATACCGCCACCACGAATTTCTGGTAGCCGGAAAAACCTAGGCCGTCCGGTTGGGCGGCAGGCAACGACGCGTTGTCGGTCACAAAAACTCCTGCGGCAGGCAACTGCCGAATATCGTGCGGGCGAGCCGCAATGCTAAAAGATATAATTTAGATATATCTAAATCAAGTGCCTTCCCTCAGTGCCATACAAGCTGGCGCCCCATCGGGACCTTGTGTGATGTTTGCGCCTTGTTGTGTCACGACTGGCTCGCTGCGACGATTGATTCCCTACCTCCGCTGCGCTAGCGTTGCCGGCCATGGCCAAGTCCACTCCCGCTCCCGTTGAAACTGCGCCGGTCGCTGATTTCGAACATTCGCTCGACGAACTCGAGCAGTTGGTGGCTCGCATGGAGGGCGGCGACATGAGTCTGGATGAATCGCTGAGCGCCTTCGAGCGTGGCATCGGCCTGTACCGGCATTGCCAGCAAGCCTTGGACCAGGCCGAGCTGCGCGTTCGCCTGTTGCTCGACCCCGACAATCCCGACACCGCTGAGCCATTTGAACCCGAAGCTTGAATTGAGTCCGGCTTTGCGGGCATTGATTGCCCGCGCCGAGCACGCACTGGGCGACGTATTACCGCCGGAAGACCAATTGCCCGTCGAACTGCATCGCGCCATGCGCTATGCGACGCTCGGTGGCGGCAAGCGCCTGCGTCCGCTGTTCACCTACGCCGCCGGCCATGCGCTCGGCAACGACGGGCCTGAACTGGATGCCCCCGCCTGCGCGGTGGAGCTGATCCATGCTTACTCGCTGGTCCACGACGATTTGCCCTCCATGGACGACGACGCCATGCGCCGCGGCCGTCCGACCTGCCACATCGTATTCGGCGAGGCGATGGCCATTCTTGCTGGCGACGCCCTGCAAGCGCTGGCCTTCGAAATCCTCGCTCGCGGCAACCGTGCACGCGGTATGGACATGCTCAGCACGCTCGGACACGCCTGTGGCGCCGAAGGCATGGCGGGTGGTCAAGCGCTCGATCTCACGGCTATCGGCCGCTCGTTGACGCTGGCTGAGCTGGAACACATGCACGCCTGCAAAACCGGCGCACTGATCCGCGCAGCCGTGCGGCTTGGCGCATTGACGGCAGAGGCCGATCCGCAAGCGCTACAGATGTTGGATAGCTACGCCGCAGCGGTAGGACTGGCCTTCCAGGTGCGCGACGACATTCTCGATGTCGAAGGCGAATCGACCGTGATCGGCAAAACCGCCGGCAAGGATGCTGCCGCTGGCAAACCGACCTTTCCGTCGATCATCGGTATGGATGCGTCACGCGCGCGTCTGGCCGAACTCACGGAAATCGCGATGCAAGCCATCGCCCCTTTCGCGGCGCGCGGCGAGATGCTGCGTGAGCTTGCGCACTACGCAGCGCATCGCCAGCACTGAATCCCCGTCGTCAATCGGCTATTTGATAAGCCGCAGCGCAAACGGATAGCGGTAACGCACACCCTCGTTGGCCTTCACCGCCGCGATGATGGTGAGCACCAGCCACGACAAACCGATCACGATCCACAGCGGTATCGCGATGATCAGGCCGATGCCGAAAGTGACGATCGACAGCACCAACAGCACCAGAAAGGCGATGGCCACGGTGATGTTGAAGTTCAGCGCTTCTTTGGCCTGATCGTTGACGAAGGGCATGGTGTCCTTCTTGACCAGCCAGACGATCAGCGGACCGATGAAACAGCCCCAGCCGTGGCCGAACGAGACGGTGAGCAATCCCCCAAGGAATGCCGACAAGTGGGCCAGCATGGCCCAGGTGCGTTCCTCAGCCGGAATGTCGCTTGTCGGCGAATCACTCGGTGGAGGCGGTACAACGGACTCGGGCGGAACGCTCATGCGCATCTCCTGCAAGTCGTGCAAACGCCGGCCCCATGCCGGTGTGAGGCATCCTAGCAGGCCCCGCAGGATCTTGCTGCGGCGGCGCCGGCGTTATTCGCCGGCGATCGTCATGCGGTCCACTAAGACCGAACCGATCAGCAAGTGCGAGCGTTTATCCACGTCGCTGCCCACGGCGACGATGCCGGAAAGCATGTCACGTAGATTGGAGGCGATGGTGATTTCTTCAACCGGATAGGCGATCTCGCCGTTCTCCACCCAGAAACCCGCGGCGCCGCGCGAGTAATCGCCGGTGATGGTGTTGACGCCCTGCCCCATCACTTCGGTCACCAACAAGCCGGTGCCCAGACGCTTGAGCATGCCGCGAAAATCCTCTGCGGCGCCCCCATCGGCATGACCTGGCTCGACGACCAGATTGTGAATTCCGCCCGCATTGCCGGTCGATTCGAGGCCGAGCTTGCGTGCGGAATAACTGCCTAGGACATAGCGCGCAAGCACGCCGTTTTCGATCAGCGCACTGTCGCGCGTCGCTACACCTTCGGCATCGAACGCACCGGAGCCTTGTCCACGCAATAGATACGGTCGCTCCACGATATTGAGCCACGACGGCATGATCTGCTTACCCGCGTGATCAAGCAGGAAGCTGGCGCGACGGTACAACGCGCCACCACTGACCGCGCCAATCAAATGACCGATAAGCCCGCGTGCGAGCTCCGGCGCAAACAACACAGCTGATTGCCGTGTCGACAAACGCCGTGCCCCAACGCGCGCCAAGGTGCGCTCGGCAGCCTTGTTGCCGAGTGCCTGCGCACTCATGAAATCGTTCGCGCTGCGCACACTGTCGTACCAGTAGTCGCGCTGCATGCCTGCTTCATCGCCAGTAATCAGCGACAAGGACAGCGAATGCCGCGTACCGCGCTCACGACCGACGAAGCCATGCGAGTTGGCATAGACGGACAAACTTTCGCCCATCTGCACGCTGGCGCCTTCCGAATTGGTAATGCCCGCATGCGCGCGCCCTGCCGCCTCGATGTCCTGCCCGAGCGCGATGGCTTGCGCCGTATCGATCGCCCAGGGATGCCACAGATCGAGCTCCGGGAATTGCGTGGCCATGCGCGCCGCGTCGGCGAGGCCGGAAGCCGGATCTTCTTCCGTGTAGCGCGCGATGGCGCAGGCCTGATCCAGCGTGGCCTGGATCGAATCGGCATTCAGGTCGGCGGTGCTGGCCGAACCCTTGCGCTGCCCGAAGTACACGGTGAGGCCGAAACCACGGTCGCGCGTGTGCTCTACCGTCTCCACCTCGCCCAGGCGCACGTTGACGCTGAGGCCCGTGTCGATGCTGGCCGAGACCTCGGCTTGACTGGCGCCCGCGGCACGCGCGCGGCGGATCACGTCTTCGGCCAGTTCGGCCAGTTGGTCGAGTTGGCGCCGGCTGGCGTCCTGATTGATCGCGACTTCGCTCACGTAGGCTTCCTGAGGGGCTGGCGGGTACAATAGGCAAACATGGGGCCGCCCAGACCCATTGCCAATGTTCAGTCATTCATCCTATCAGGCCCTTCTTAGCTTGATAGAGCAGGTCAAGGATGGCCTGCCGTGAATCAAGTACGACCCGTGCTTGGTTCATCGGAGCCGAGTCCGGACACGCGTCGGACTCGGCGAGTCGATAGAGGGCAGGAAAGCTCTTTATCAACATTGGGAGAAGAACGGCCATGTCCATAGCCACCGGTATTTATCGTCACTACAAAGGCCAGAGTTATCGCGTGCTGGGCACAGCACTGCACAGCGAAACGATGGAAGAACTGGTCGTGTACCAGGCGCTCTACGGCGACCATGGCCTATGGGTGCGCCCTGCTGCGATGTTCGCCGAATCCGTCGAACTGGAGGGCGAGCCCATCCCGCGCTTCGCACTGATCGACGCCACTCCCGGCGAAACCAGGGCTGGGCCCTGACCGGAAAATAACGTGAACCGCACTTACACCGACAACCCCGAACACGATTACGGCCCCACCCGCACGCAACAGCGCCGCGACGCACTCGCCGTGCTGGCGCTGGCCGTGCAGCTGGTGGAACTGCCACCCAGCAAACTTGCCCGCGCGAATTTGCCGGAAGACGTCTTGCGCGAAGTTGAAAACACGCGGCGCATCACCGCGCATATCGCGCGCAAGCGTCAGCTGGGTTTCCTCGCCAAAGTCATGCGCCGACATGAAGACGATGCCTTCGATGGCGTGCGTACGCTATTGGGTGAAAACCGCGAGCAGTTGCGCAAGGAAACCGCCGCGATGCATCGGCTCGAAGCGCTGCGCGAGCGGCTGCTGGCCGATGAAAATGCGCTGCAAGAATTTATCGATCAGTATCCGGACATCGATCGGCAACACTTGCGCTCGCTGATACGCCAGGCACGCCTGGAGCGTGACGGCAACAAGCCGCCACGCGCTTTTCGCGAAATCTTCCAGCTACTGAAGGAAGTCACCACGGTTGTGGACGACGACGCGTAACTGTTCGCGCAGCGTTCGGTCATCGAGCGCTGCGTACATCAGGACGCCGTACCACCCACCGTCATACTATCCACGCGCAAGGTCGGCTGACCCACGCCGACGGGCACGCTCTGGCCTTCCTTGCCGCACACGCCGATGCCTTCGTCGAGCGCGAGATCGTTGCCGATCATGGATACGCGCGTGAGCACGTCGGGGCCGCTACCGATCAACGTTGCACCCTTCACCGGCGCAGTGACTTTGCCGTCCTCGATCAGATACGCCTCGCTGGCCGAGAACACGAACTTGCCGTTGGTGATATCCACCTGGCCACCGCCGAAGTTCACCGCGTACAAGCCACGCTTCACCGAACGGATGATTTCCTGCGGATCGTGCTGACCGGCAAGCATGTAGGTGTTGGTCATGCGCGGCATCGGCAACTGCGCGAACGACTCGCGACGGCCATTGCCCGTGGGCGCCATGCCCATCAGGCGTGCATTGAGCTTGTCCTGCATGTAGCCCTTGAGAATGCCGTCTTCGATGAGCGTGGTGCATTCGGTCGGTGTGCCTTCATCGTCCACACTCAGCGAGCCGCGACGACCCTGCAGCGTGCCATCGTCCACCACCGTTACGCCCGGTGCAGCGACGCGCTGGCCGATGCGTCCAGCAAAAGCCGAACTGCCCTTGCGATTGAAATCGCCTTCCAGCCCGTGACCGATCGCTTCGTGCAGCAACACACCAGGCCAGCCCGGGCCCAACACCACGGTCATGGTGCCGGCCGGTGCATCGACCGCATCCAGATTGACCAGCGCCTGGCGCACCGCTTCATCGGCGAAGGCCATCGCGCGGCCGTTTTCCACCAGCTCGCGATAACCGTAACGGCCACCACCGCCTGCATAACCTTGTTCGCGCCGACCATTTTGCTCGGCGATGACTTGCACGCTAAGGCGTACCAGCGGGCGCACATCGGCGGCGAGCGTACCGTCGGAAGCGGCGACCAGCACGGTATCGAGCGTCGCGCTCAAGCTGACGATCACCTGCTTCACGCGTGGGTCGCGCGAACGCGCATAAGCATCGACTTCGCGCAGCACGGCGATCTTGTCGGGATTGGGCAGGCTATCCACCGGATCGATGGCCGGATACAGCGCCTTGCCGCCATGCAACGCCAGCGGCTTGCCCGCGCCGTTGCCGCCTTGGGCGATCGCACGCGCCGCCTTGGACGCATCCAGCAACTGCGGCAGCACGATCTCGTCGGAATAAGCGAATCCGGTTTTCTCACCACTGATCGCGCGCACGCCCACGCCCTGCTCGATGGAGTGACTGCCGTCCTTGACGATGCCCTCCTCCAGCACCCAGGACTCGCTGCGCGAATGCTGGAAATACAGATCGGCGGCGTCGATGGACGGGCCCATCAGTTGCGTGAACACGCGGTCGAGGTCTCCGGTAGCCAGTCCACCAGGGGTAAGCAGGCGACTTTCGGCCTGTGCGATCAGGGAGTTCATGCGATGGCTACCGTGAAATATCGTGGAATCAAAGAAATATGGGCAAATCGTGCGGCTTAAAGAGCGTCGCCACAAGCCGCCCTCAAGGGTGTGCCGGCTGCGTGGTGCTTGCGGCAGCAGGAGCCACCGATGCGGCGCTGGCGGGCTCCAGCAAGGAGTCGCCTGGCACGGGCTCCGCCTTGCCGGAGGTGATCACCGGCTTATCCCAGCTGCCACCGATGTGATAACGCTGAACGGCCATGTGACTGAGGCCCCTGCCCAGGACGCCCTGCACCGCGAAGCCCGCCGCCGCACCGATCGGACCGCCGACGACCGCACCGACCACAGGTAGGCTGCTGCCGATATGGGGAAGGATGACCACTTGCTGATCGTAGTCCCGCGCTCGCAGACCTGTGCGGCCGCTGATCGATATCTCCGCCGCAGGCCCGTGGATCTTCACATTGTCGGTGAAGGCGTTGCCATTTTTCAGCTGGAAATCGCCGGTAATCGAATCAAAACCAAAACCTTTGCCGAACACGTCGCCGAAATCCAACGACAACCGACGCGGGAACTCGGCAATGGAGGCAAGTCCGAAGAACCGGGCGCCGACATTCGTGCTCGCCTTCGGAAGGCGACCATTGGTAACGCCCACTTTCAACGAACCATCCATGCTGCCTAGCTCGAACGCCCACGGGCCGCCAGGCCATGTCGCGTTGAGCTCGTCGTGCGTTTTGCCGCCCTCGAAGATGCCTTCGTAGCCGAATGCATTGAGCATGTCGCCCAGATTGTCAGCATCGAAATTCACGTGCAGATGCGTACTGCTTTGAGTCGGCGTGCCGTTCCAGTCGCCCCCCGCGTTGACTTGCACGCTCTTCGATTGCGTGGACAGCTGATCGATGTGCATTCCCTTGGTGGTCGGCCACGTTTCCAAGCGGGCCTCGCCCAGCTTCGTATCGCCAAGGCGCAGATCGTGCACCCAGATGTGCAACGGCGATAAGCTCGACGGATCGATGCCGGTGTTCGCCGGATCGCTCGCCGGAACCGGCGCCTCGCCGGGCTTGTTGGCCGGCACGGTAAGCTGCTTGGGCCAATACAGCCGCTGAAGGCGCGCCGTGATGCCACGCTTGGCCAGCGATTGCGTCGGCACGCTGAAGTGCCCTGCCGCCGACGCACTGTCTACATCCAGCTCAAGCGTGTCGGCTTTCGGTGCAGCACTGAGATGCATTTTTGCGAAATCACGACCGAACATTTCCGCGTGATCGGTGCTTACATCCATGGTCTCCAAACTCAGACCATTGCCGCTCGCGCTGCCGGCAAGCGACTGCTTCACCCAACCGGTGACATCGAGCTCCGGCGCATCGCCGCGAATACGCATACCTTGGGTTGGAAGGCTGTCAGGCATCTGGTCGCCAAATGCAAACGTCGCTGCGACGGGCGCCTGCTCCGTCGCCGGTAAACGCAAACGCCCCCGCATCACCGTTCCCAATGCCAGCTGCAAGTCGCTACCGGCAACCGGCAGCCCCATCGTCAGATGCAGCGGCAAGCTACTATCGGCGGCCTTGTTCAAAGGCACAGGGAAATTCAGTGCAACGCCGGACATCGGCGAATCGATACTGAGTGTCTGTGTATCAGGGGCGCCATCGCCTGCGCGCGCGAGCTGATAACCGATAGTGAACTGGCTGCGGCCGCTGGCTACATCGCCCAGCCACTTCAGCTGCGAATAGCCTTGGATAAGCTCAGCCACCGTGTAGTTGCCGTTCAACTTTGCCGACAACCCCGTATTCGGATCGCCCGTAGCGCCGGCAATGGCGAGATCGAGCTGCGATGGCTCGCCGCGAAATCCACCAGCCAGCGGACCGGCATGGAAGCCGTGGGCATCAAATGTTCCGGGGCCATTGAGCTTGTCGAGCTGCAGTTTCCAATCCGGCGCACTGAGGTCGACGTCCTTGAACTGCGCCGTGCCGTCGAGCAGGAAATCGTGCATATCTTTCATCGGCAACGACAGATGGAAATCGAAGTTGCCCGTGCCGCCAAGCGTGAGCTTGGACAGTGCATCCGTGTGCTTGTTGCCGATCGGACTGTTGCTGATGAAGGTCAGCATATCGGCGGCGTTACCGCTGCCGTTGACGTTGAGATCCAGGGTGGCGTGCGCCAACTCGGGAATCACCGCGATCGCCTTGTCGACCTTCACGCCCAGCGTTTGTCCGCTTGCCTGCACCAGCAGACCTGCGTCCACGAAACTGGCGACGGCCTGTATGTGGTCGGCGATAGGCCAACTCTTGCCATAACTCAAGGCGAGATCGCTGATATCCGCATGCGCTTCAAAACGACCTTCGTTGTGATGGAACGGCCAGTCGGCAAGGTTGCCGCGCACCACCACAGAAGCATCATCGAGCTTGCCCGCAACGAACGCCTGATCCAGCCACGACACCGCAGGCGGCGAGAACGAATCGACCGGCCAGAACAACTTGGCCGCAGTCACGTCGACGGGCGTCATGGCGACGTAGAGATCCACGAACGGGCGACTGCCGTCATCGGGCAGTTGGATCTCGCCTTGTGCATTGCCGCCAAATGCCTGGGCCAGGAAATCCAGGTTGGCGATACCGATATGCGCTGCATCGTCGTCGTGCCAGAACGCAATATCACCCGCCAATCGGTTCATCACGAAGGGCTGGCGGAAGGTGTGAGGAAAATTGATCGAGGTCCCCTGCGGCGGCAGCTCCAGCGTGATCGCTTCGGCATCGCCGCGCACGTCGCCCTGCAGATGGTCGATACCGGGCAGTTTGCCGACCGACGTGATCCCAAGGTTGTCGAAACTGCCACTCAAGGTCTGCAGACCCGATGCCGCGCTCCAATGCAGCTCCGCATGCTGGATGCGACCATGCGGCTGACCGGTGGCAAGCCACTGCGCAAGTCCGGGCGACATGCCCGGTTTCAACCCAAGCCATGGCAGCAGCGGTGCAATCTGCACGTTGCTCGCCGTGGCATCGATCTTTGCCTGCGGCGTGCCCATCTGGTCGAGCTCGGCGACCAGCGCGCCACCGTCATTGCCTGCCCAGCGCATGCCATAGCCAATATCGTTGCGGCGTAGTTCGGCGATGCCATTCCACTCGGAAACACTTGCCTTTATCCCGGCGGGATTGGTTACTGCAAGATCCTGCAAGTCGACCTGAAGCACATTCCGCACGATTTTGCCGCTGCGCCAATCCATCCAAGCGGCAACATCCCCGGTGCCGCTGTCGACGATGTAGCCACCCAGATCGGTCCCGGCAAGCATGCCGTGCAGATCTGCCTTTTGCGTAGCGAACCAGAACTGCCCGCTGGTTCCATCGTCGCGAAAGCGACCGGCCGCTTGCAGCACGCCAGTAGCGCCAAGTCGATGCAGACGCGCACCGACGTGGATGTGGTTGCCTTGATGCGTCAGGCGTAACGAGTCGGCAAGCAGCGTGTAGTGCTCGCCAAGACGCACATCGTTGATCTCCACACGCAAATCGTCCAGCCACAATTCGACGGAAAGACGGCCAAACGAAATATTCTGGCGCTCCGAGCCACCGGCCACGCCGATGCCGTTGATATGCCAGCCGCCATCTACGTCACGGCTGAGATCAAGTTCCAGGCCGCGCGCTTGCAGATTGATCAGATGCCGGGACGGAAACAGCCAGCCGCCGAAATCCAGCTTCAAATCCCCTTCCGGCACATGCAGAGGGCTACCGCTTTCGCCGGGGCCCACGGTGACATCGCGCATGATGAAGCGTGGGCCCGATGGCTCCCAACGACCCTCCAGCGACGTAAAGCTGACGGTGCGCTGCAGTCGGCTACTGAGTTCCTGAGCCACCCATTGCGGATGCTTTGCAAGCAAGGGCAGCAGCACCTGCGCCAAGGCCGCCGTGACGGCGAACGCAATGACGAGCACGCCCACGGCCCAACCCAGCGCGCGCGCGATGCGGTGAATCCATTGTTGCCATCGCATGCTCACCAGATTCCTGCATCAAAGCAATACGACATCGAACTGTTCCTGCGAATAATGCTCCTCAGGCTGAAAGCGTATGCTTTTGGAGATGAACTCTTCCAATTCCGCGACAGCCGTGGATTCTTCTTCAAGTATGCGACTTACGACTTTCGGGCTCGCCATCACCAGCAATTTTTGCGCATTGAACTGACGCACCGCGCGAGTGATTTCGCGGAAAATTTCGTAGGTGACCGTCTCGGCCGTTTTCACCGTACCGCGTCCCATGCAGGCCGGACACGGTTCGCACAGCTGACGCTCCAGGCTTTCGGTGGTGCGCTTGCGCGTCATCTCTACCAGGCCAAGTTGCGACATCGGGTAAACCGTGGTCTTGGCGTGATCGCGGGCCAGGCCCTTTTCGAGCATGCGAATGACCTGTCGCTTGTGTTCTTCGTCGGTCATGTCGATGAAATCGATGATGATGATGCCGCCAAGATTGCGTAGCCGCAGCTGGCGTGCTGCCGCCTGCGCCGCTTCCAGATTGGTCCGGTAAACGGTTTCCTCCAAATTGCGTGTACCGAGATAACCGCCAGTGTTGACGTCGATCGTGGTCATCGCCTCGGTTTGGTCGACGATCAGATAGCCGCCGGATTTCAACGGCACTTCCTTGCGCAGCGCACGCTGGATTTCGTCCTCCACGCCGTAAAGGTCGAAGATCGGACGTTCGCCGGCGTAATGTTCGATGCGGTCGTCCAGGCTCGGCATGAACTTGTGCACGAACTTGGCGACCTTCTCGAACGTTTCGCGGGAATCCACGCGCACTTTTTCAATATCGTCATTGAGTAGATCGCGTAGAGCGCGAAGTGGCAGCGAAAGTTCCTCGTACACACGCTCGCCGACTTTCGACTTCGCAATATTTTCCTGTACGACGCGCCACACCTTGCCGAGGTAGGTGACGTCGAAAGCCAGTGATTCGGCCGATTGGCCTTCGGCGTTCGTGCGCACGATATAGCCGAGCGGGTTTTCACCGATCAGTGGCGTCAGCACGTCCTTCAGGCGCTGTCGTTCGGATTCATCCTCGATGCGCGTGGAGATGCCTAGCGTACGGGCATGTGGCAGCAGCACCAGATAGCGCGAGGGGATCGACAAGTGGGTCGAGAGCCGCGCACCCTTGGTGCCGATCGGATCCTTCACCACCTGCACCACGATCTCCTGGCCTTCGTGCACCAGCTCGCTGATCGACGGCATATGGCCGTTGCCGTTGCCATTGCTGGCCACGGACACCTCGGCACCTTCGGGCAGCGACGGCCGGACGATGTCCGAGGCGTGCAGAAAAGCGGCGCGCTCCAGGCCGATGTCCACGAACACGGCCTGCATGCCGGGCATCACCCGCTGAACCCGGCCCTTGTACACGTTGCCGACGTATCCGCGCCGGGATGCTCTCTCGACATGCAGTTCCTGCAGCATGCCGTTCTCCACCACGCCGACCCGAGTCTCGCGCGGGGTTACATTGATCAGAATTTCTTCGCTCACCGACATCCCCAAGTCTATGCAGCCTTTATAGCGGCTGCACGCGAGACCTGTCGATGCGCAACGCACGTCTCCAGCTGTACTGCAGCGTTCGGTAAAGTGAGAGCATGCCAATGCCTCGAAAGTCACCCATCCCCAGCAACGCAGCGTATCGCGCTGTGGCGCCCAGCTGTCTTTCGGCCGATTAATCATGTCGGCGACGCCTGCTAGCCCGATCCTGCCCGATGTGCTTCGCCCTGGCCTGCAACTAGTGTTCTGCGGGACGGCTGCCGGCAAGCGCTCCGCCGCGGAGGGCGCCTACTACGCCCACCCCGGCAACCTGTTCTGGCGCGCACTTTTTCAGTCGGGGCTGACTCCGCGTCTATTGGCCCCAGCGGAATTCCCGCTACTGCCGGAATTCGGCATCGGGCTCACCGACTTGGCCAAGCGGCATTCGGGCAATGACGATGAATTACCCAAAGATGCGTTCGACGTGCCCGGCCTGCTAGCAAAGATCGACACCTATTCGCCCAACGCACTGGCGTTCACCAGCAAGAATGCCGCGCGCGCCGTGCTGGGGCCGGCAATCCACTACGGCGCGCAACCACGACCAATGGGTACGACTCGCGTTTACGTGCTGCCGTCGCCCTCCGGGCAGGCACGGGGGCATTGGACCCTTGCGCCATGGCAGGCGTTGGCGAAAGACATCCAGCGCATACTCGGACGAAGATAATTCGGCCATCCAAATGACGAAATTTTTCGCAAAAACTCGCGTAGCATTGAAAACATTGCACTTTCCGGCGACTCGCAATTCCATACGAAATCATGCATTGCGTCTGGCATATGGTTGCCGTCATGAAAATTGTCTAGGCTATTAATTCTCGACAACCCCAAAAGTCAGACACCTGTTGCGTGCAACGCAAACGCGTGGGCTGATGGAAAACCCCGGTTATGTGGATCGTCAAAATCGCGCTTGAGCGACCGCTTACCTTTATCGTTCTCGCGCTGCTCTTATTGATCCTCGGTCCACTGGCGATCCTTCGCACGCCGACCGATATCTTTCCGAACATCGATATTCCGGTCGTCTCGGTGGTGTGGCAGTACACCGGCCTTCCCGCCGACGATATGAACAACCGCATCGTAAGCGGTTTCGAGCGTTCGCTTACCACCACCGTCAACGATATCGAGCACACCGAGACCACGTCGCTCAATGGCGTGGGTTTGATCAAGGTCTTCTTCCAGCCGAACGTGAAGATCGATATGGCCGTGGCGCAGGTCACGGCGATTTCGCAGACGCTGCTCAAGCAGATGCCCGCGGGCGAAACGCCGCCTCTCGTCTTGGTGTACAACGCCTCGACCGTGCCAGTACTGCAGTTCGCGCTGTCGTCGAAATCATTGTCCGAATCGACGATCTTCGACGACGCCAACCAGATCGTGCGCACATTCGTTACCTCTGTGCGCGGCGCGGCGACGCCGTATCCCTATGGCGGCAAGCAGCGCCAAGTGCAGGTGGACATCAATCCGCAGGCACTCCTTGCGCATCACCTGGCGCCGTCCGACGTGGTGTCGGCGATCGCTAACCAGAACCTGATTCTGCCGGCCGGTACGGAAAAAATCGGCGATACCGAATACAGCATCCGCTTGAACGGCAGTCCGCTCAATGTGGATGAGCTCAATAGCGCACCGATCAAGACCGTCAACGGCATCACCACGTATATCCGCGACGTTGCGCACGTGCACGATGGTTCGCCGCCGCAAACCAATATTGTGCGTGTGAACGGTCAGCGCGCTGTCTTGATGTCGATCCTGAAGATCGGCGATGCGTCAACGCTGGATATCGTCGATAGCCTGCAGGGCATGCTGCCGGCGATTCGCGCGGCCATCCCGAAAGAGCTGGATATCCATTCGCTGTCGGATCAGTCGTTGTTCGTACGCGCGGCGATCTCCGGCGTGATTCGCGAAGGCGCGATTGCGGCGGGCCTCACCGGCCTGATGATCCTGTTGTTCCTAGGCTCGTGGCGCTCCACGCTGATCATCGCGATATCGATTCCGCTGTCGATTCTCGCCTCGATCATCGCGCTGTCGGCATTGGGCGAGACGATCAACATCATGACGCTGGGCGGTTTGGCGTTGGCGGTGGGTATTCTCGTCGACGATGCCACGGTGACGATCGAGAACATCAACTCGCATCTTGAGGAAGGCAAAGAAGTCTACGACGCGATCATGGAAGGCGCGCATCAGATCGCGGTGCCCGCACTCGTGTCGACACTTTCGATCTGTATCGTGTTCGTGCCGATCTTCTTCCTCGGCGGCGTGGCCAAATACCTGTTTGCACCGTTGGCCGAAGCCGTCGTGTTTGCGATGATGGCCTCTTACGTTTTGTCGCGAACACTGGTGCCGACGCTGTCGCTGTATTGGCTCCAGAAGCACGATCACGATGCAAAACCGACTGGTCCGCTCAGCCGCTTCCAGCACGGTTTCGAAAGCCGCTTCGAGCGCATTCGCAACGGCTATCACGGCGCGCTGGAAACCACGGAAAAACATCGCGGCCTTTTCGCCATCCTGTTCTTCGCCAGCTGCACGCTGTCAGTGGGATTGCTGGTGCCGTGGCTGGGACGCGATTTCTTCCCATACGTGGACGGTGGACAGATCAAGCTGCACTTCCGCGCACCGACGGGCCTGCGCATCGAAGAAACCGCGCGATTGGCCGACGGCATCGAAGGCGTGATCCGGCAGACGATTCCGAAAGAGGAGCTGACCAGCATCGTCGATACGCTGGGGCTGCCGTACAGCGGCATCAACCTGTCGTACAGCAACACCGGCGTTATCGGCACATCGGACGGCGATATCTTTGTGACGCTCGGCGAAGATCATCATCCGACCATCGATTATGTGCGCAGTCTGCGTGCGCAGCTCAAGCAGAAATATCCCAGCGTGGTGTTCTCGTTCCTGCCGGCGGATATCGTGGGCCAGATTCTGAATTTCGGTGCGCCCGCGCCGATTGACGTGCAGGTTTCCAGTCACGACCCCAACGCGTCGGTGAAGATCGCCAAAGAATTGTATGGCGACCTGGTCCATGTGCCGGGCTTGGTAGATGTGCGCATCCAGCAGGCGCAGAACCTGCCGCAGATCAACGTCAACGTGGATCGCACGCGCGCCAGCATCGTCGACCTGACAACGAACGACGTCGCCAGCAATCTGCTCACCGCGCTGGCGGGTTCCACGCAGGTGAATCCGACGTTCTGGGTCGATCCAAAAACCGGCATCAGTTACAGCCTCGCCACGCAGGCACCGCAGTATCGACTCGATACCTTGCAGGCGTTGAAGAATCTGCCGATCACCAGCCTGACCGGCGCAGTGCCTGCTTCCTCGAGCACAGCCGGCACCAATCCAGGTGCGCCGAGCCAGATCCTCGCAAATGTGGCGAGTTTTGGACGCAGCTTCGCTCCCGCCGTGGTCTCGCACTACAGCACGCGTCCGCTGATCGACATCTACGGTTCGGTCGATCGCACCGACCTGGGCAGTGTGGCCGCCGACGTGCAGCGCATTGTCGATCAGCATTCCAAAAACCTTCCGCGCGATTTGAACATCGATATCCGCGGTCAGGTGAAGACCATGCAGGCGTCGTACGCCGGACTGTTAGGCGGTCTCGCCTTCGCCATCATCCTGGTTTACCTGTTGATCGTGGTGAATTTCCAGAGCTGGATCGATCCGCTGATCGTCATCGCCGCCCTGCCCGCCGCGCTTGCTGGCCTGGTGTGGATGCTGTTCCTCACGCACACACCATTGTCGGTGCCGGCACTGATGGGCGCGATCATGTGTATGGGTGTGGCGACGGCGAACTCGATTCTGGTGATCAGCTTCGCGCGTGAACGCCTGGATCACCACGACGATCCGGTCAAGGCTGCTCTCGAAGCGGGCTACCAGCGTTTCCGTCCCGTGTTGATGACCGCTTTGGCAATGATCATCGGCATGGTGCCGATGGCGCTGGGCCTTGGCGAAGGTGGCGAGCAAAACGCACCACTCGGCCGTGCCGTGATCGGTGGCCTGCTGCTGGCAACCGCTGCCACCCTATTCTTCGTACCGACCTTTTTCAGTCTGCTGCACCGGCGCCGCAAGGCTCGCCGCGATGCTGCCGCCGCGTGAGATCCCGATATGTCCAGCGCTAACGCAAATTCTCCGCATCAATCCGGCAAACCGTCGCACGGTACGCGCCTCGTCCTTATGGGGCTGGGCGTCGCGCTCGTGGCCTTGGCCGGCTACGGCATTATCAAACGCACCCATGATCGCCACACGCTGACCGATGACACCAATCGCAACTCGGTCGCCACGGTCAGCGTGATGACGCCCAAAGCCGCGCCGAAGGATCAGCAGCTCACGTTGCCCGGTACTGTCGCATCCTGGCAGGATGCGCAGATCTACGCGCGCACGACCGGCTACGTGGCGAAGTGGTATGTGGATATCGGAGCGCGCGTGAAGAAAGGCCAGTTGCTGGCCGATCTGGACACGCCCGACGTCGACAACCAGCTGCTGCAAGGCAAGGCGCAGATGCGCACCGACGAAGCGAACATGAACTTCGCGAAGGTGACGGCGGATCGCTACGAAAAACTTGTCGCGCAGGGCCTTGTTGCCACGCAAACCGGCGATCAGTTCGTTGCTCAATACAAGGCAGACGTCGCCACTGTGCAGGCCGACGCCGCCAACGTCGCGCACCTGCAGAATCTGGAAGACTTCAAACACATCGTTGCGCCGTTCGATGGCGTGATCACCCAGCGCAATCTGGACATCGGCGCGTTGATCGATGCCGGCTCCACGGGCAGCAACCTGTTCGTGATGGCCGACACCACGAAGCTACGCGTGTATGTGGACGTACCAGAAACCTTCGCCGGCAGCGTCAGCATCGGCATGCCGGCGCAGGTCGGCCTGAACACCTATGGCGGCAAGCCAGTTACGGGTACCGTGGCGCGCACCGCTGATGCGCTCGATCCGACGACACGCACACTGCGCACGGAAATCGACATCGACAACGCTGGCGAGGAACTGGTGCCGGGCGTGTACGCAAACGTCAAACTCGGTGTTTCAACCGCCGCGCATAGCTACACCGTGCCGTCCAATACCCTGCTTTTCCGCAGCGAAGGCTTGAGTGTTGCGCTGGTGGATAACCAACAGCATGTGCATCTGCAACCGATCACGCTTGGACGCGACTTCGGCAGCACCGTGGAAGTAACCGAAGGCCTACAGGACAACGACCGCATCGTGATCAGCCCGCCCGATTCGATGTACGAAGGGCAGCAGGTCAACGTCAGCGACGACAAATCGAAGCCGCAACAACAGGCCGCTTCGAAGTAAGTTGTACGTTCAGTCGATCGGCGTGTGGCGGTACGCGGCGACGTCGCGTTCCTCCACCGCCGGCGCATGATTGGACCATGCCTGCCGGATGTAGGTGACTACTGCGGCCACATCCGCATCATTGAGCTGCTGTGCGTAAGGCGGCATCGAATACGGCCGCGGATTGCCTTGCGTCAGCGGGGCAAATCCTCCCAGCAATACAGCGCGCGCGGCATTGATTCCCGAGGGTTCCAGCACCGACGAATTGCCGTCGAGCGGCGGATAAACATCCGCCACACCTGCGCCGTTTTCACCGTGACAATCCGCGCATCGCTTCACGTAGATGTCGTGACCGTGATCCGCCAGTGATTTGCTGTCAAAGCTCGCCGCTGCCGGTACGAGCTTTGCTCGCGCGGGCAAGGATTTCAGGTAGATGGCTATCGCCCGCAGGTCGTCATCATTCAGGTACTGCGTGCTGCTGCCGACCACGTTGGCCATCGGCCCGAAGGCCGTTCCTTTGGACGATTGACCTGTCTTGAGCAGATCAACAATGTCCTGCTGCGTCCAGCCCTGAAGGCCGCCGTTCGCTTGCGTGCTGAGATCGGGCGCGTACCAGTCCTGCACCGGAATCTGCCCCCCTGACAGGGGCGCGTTGCCCTGCAAGCCACCCAATGCATCGCGTTGTGCGTGACATTCGTCGCAGTGACCCAAGCCCTGCACGAGGTATGCCCCGCGATTCCATTCGGCCGACTGTGCAGGATCAGGTTTGTAAACACCTGGCTTGAAGTAAAGCGCACGCCACGCGTTGAGTGTGCTTCGCACGTTGTATGGAAAGCTGAGACCTGGTGGTTCTGATGCCTGTGCAGCAGGCGGCAAACTTTGCAGATAGGCGAAGATCGCGATGGCGTCTTCTGGGGTGGTCTTGGTGAACGACGTATAGGGAAACGCGGGATACAAGCGTTCGCCATTACGCCCGATACCGCTATGCAACGCGCGCCAGAAATCGTCGAAGCTCCAGCGCCCTACACCATGCTCCGGATCCGAAGTGATGTTCGGCGCAGGAATGTTGCCGAATGGCGTCGGAATGACGCGTCCGCCCGCATACGGCTCACCGCCCTGTTGCGTGTGACAAGACATGCAATCGCTTACCGTTGCCAGATAGCGACCCTTGGCGATCACGGCGGGATCTTTGAGCATCGCGCTGATGTCCTGCTCAGCTATCAACGTAGACGATTGCTCGGTTGTATGCGCATGCCACCACCATCCGGCAAGCACGATCACCAGCAAAACCACAGGAATCCAAAGCAAGCGCATGCTTTTCATGCGCCGCCTCCCTGGCTGTCGAGCACACCGCATCGCAGCGGAGGGGTTATCGCATTCGCCGCCTGAGGGTGCACATCGGCAGGTACGGACTGACTGGCCAGCCACGCAGCAACCGCGGTGATGTCGGTCGGCGCCAAGCGGTTGGCAATCTCGGACATGCAATCAGGTGCCTTCGACGCACGCGTGCCCGTTCGCCATGAACCCAGCTGCGCACTGATGTAGTCATAGGGCAGCCCAACCAGCCCAGGGACGGACGGCTGCGTGCCGGTGAGTTGCTTGCCATGACAGGCCTGACACGGCGGCACTTGGCGTGATGGATCGCCCGACGTCACTACCTGCTGGCCGCGCTGCAACACGGAAGGCGCCAGATTCGGCACAGCCGAGCTTTGGTAAGGCACTTGTTGCGCCGCAAAGTATTCGGCGATCTCGTGCATGTACTCCGGGCTCAACTGCCGCACCGTGTATTCCATCGGCGCGTACTTGCGCAGGCCTCGCTGGAAGTTCTGCAATTGCAGCATGAGATAGGCGACCGGCTTTCCTGCGAGCCTTGGAAAAAGGTCACCGTTTTGCGTACCTTCGCCGTGCACCCCATGACAAGCCGTGCATGCGGCAATGCGCTGCTGGAGCGTATCGGGAACGGAAGGTGCATCGGCGTGGGCAACGCCACCCAAAAGCAATGCGAGCGGAAGCATCCGCCGCAGCCTGAGACAGAACTGGACCCTCCAGGCAGTCGTCTTCATGGGCCGAAAGTATACGCCTCATGCCCGAATGACGAGCTCTGCGGTTATGCTCAACTTTGTGCGGCATCGTGTCACATACCCATCAAGGCCCCCGGAGATTCCCATGGTCCGTCCGTCGCTGTTGTGCGTTGCACTCTCGCTTGCGTTGTTACCCCTCGTCTCCTCCGCGGCTCAGGACGACAGCCCGATGCCTTGGCAAAGCGTGACGGAACTTCAACAGCGCATGGATGCCGGCAAGCTCAACACCAAGACATTGGTTCGTGATGATCTGACGCGCATCCGGCGCATCGATCAATCGGGTCCCGCATTACGTTCCGTACTCGAGCTCAATCCGGATGCATCGAAACTGGCCGTGGCGCTCGATGCGAAACGCACCAAATCGCACGGACCGTTGTATGGCATTCCGGTGTTGCTGAAAGACAACATCGACACCGGCGATCGCACATTGACCACGGCCGGATCGCTTGCCCTCGTCGATGCCCCCGCGCCGAAAGACGCCGCGCTGGTGTCGCGATTGCGCAATGCCGGCGTGTTGATTCTTGGTAAGGCCAATCTCTCCGAATGGGCCGATATCCGCTCTGCCCATGCAAGCAGCGGATGGACGGGACGCGGCGGACAGACGCGCAATCCTTATGCACTGGATCGCAATCCTTGCGGATCGAGCTCCGGTTCGGCGGTCGCAGTTGCGGCGGGTTTGGTGCCGGTGGCAGTGGGCACTGAAACCGATGGCTCCATCATTTGCCCGGCATCGATGAACGGCATCGTCGGCATTAAACCAACGCTTGGCCTGGTGAGCCGTAGCGGCATCATTCCGATCAGTCACAGCCAAGACACGGCCGGCCCGCTGGCACGCAATGTGACCGATGCGGCCATGTTGCTATCGGTCATTGCAGGCAACGATCCGAATGATCCCGCCACCGCCGATGCGGACAAACACGCAACTGACTACACGAAATTTCTCGACCCGAACGGATTACGCGGCAAGCGTATCGGCGTCGTGCGTGCGTTGGGTGGCAATGAGCCAAATGCTGATCGCGTGCTCGACGAAGCGATCAACGCGATGCGTGCGCAGGGTGCGATCATCGTCGATCCAGTCACCGTTCCGCATCTGGCCGAACTGAGTGATCCAGAGTTGGTCGTTATGGCGTATGAATTCAAAAACGACGTCAACAACTATCTCGCCGGTCGCAAAGGCTTGAAGGTAAAAACACTTGCTGACCTGATCGCTTTCAACCAGCGCGAGGCTGCGGCGGAGATGCCGTGGTTTGGTCAGGACCTGTTTGAGCAGGCGCAAAGCAAAGGTCCGCTCACCGACAAGGTATACCTAGACGCACTGGCTAAAGAAAAGCAGTTGTCGGGCCCGGAAGGCATCGACGCCGCGCTCCAGCAGAATCATCTGGATGCATTGCTCTCGCCATCTTGGGGCCCTGCATTTGTGACCGATCTCGTGCTTGGCGATCACATTGTCTCGGGTAATCCGACGATTGGCGGCGCATCGCAACCGGCCGCGGTGGCGGGTTATCCATCTATCACGGTGCCTGCGGGATGGGCGCACGGTTTGCCGGTGGGCATCGTGTTCTTTGGCACGAAATGGAGTGAGCCTGCGCTGATTTCGATTGCCTATGGCTTCGAACAACATACGCACGCGTGGCAAGCACCGAAGTTTCTGGATACAGTCGAAGGCAAGCCGGTGGCTTTCGGAAAGTAACTCGTCGCTTCGCCGGACATGGCACGCTTGAGTTGAGACATTCAACTCAAGCGTGCGCAGGGTTCAACCCTTCTGCGATTTCCGTACGATCAGCATCGCCAGCTCCAGCGACTGCTCGTAATTCAAGCGCGGGTCCACCATCGATTTGTAAGCACGCTGTAGATCGGCTTCGCTCAAATCGCGGGCGCCACCCATGCATTCGGTAACGTCTTCGCCAGTCAGTTCCAGGTGTACGCCACCCAGATGCGTGCCAGCGGCAGCGTGGATATCGAAGGCTTGATCCAGTTCGCTGCGAATGTTGTCGAAACGGCGCGTCTTGAATCCGTTCGATGTGCTTTCCGTATTGCCATGCATGGGATCTGCCACCCACAACACGCGGCGGCCTTCGCGCGTTACGGCTTCGAGCAATGGCGGTAGTGCTGTCGCGATTTGCGCGTGACCCATGCGATGGATCAGCGTCAGCCGTCCAGGCTCATCATCAGGATTGAGCGTGTCGATCAACGGCAGCAACTGCGCTGGCGTGACGGACGGCCCCACCTTGACGGCAATCGGGTTGCGGATGCCGCGAAAATATTCCGCATGCGCGCCATCGAGCGCCGCCGTGCGCATGCCGATCCACGGGAAATGCGTGGACAGATTGAACCAGCCGCGATGGCGCGGTACTTGTCGCGTCAACGCTTGCTCGTAATGCAGCAACAGCGCCTCGTGCGAGGTAAAGAAATCGACGCGCGTGAAACCGGCGATGGGACCTGCCAAGGTTTCCATAAAGCGCAAGGAGTCGCCGATGCCTGCCACCATGCGGCGATACTCCGTGGCCAGCGGCGAATGTTCGACCCACGCCAGATCCCAGTATTCCGGATGATGCAGATCCGCAAACCCACCATCGATCAGGGCGCGCACGAAATTCATCGTGAGCGCTGAATGCGCGTGTGCGCGGATCAAACGTTGCGGATCGGGCCGACGTGCTTCGGCCGTAAATTCCGGGCCGTTGATCACGTCGCCCCGAAAGCTCGGCAAGGTCACGCCATCGCGCGTTTCGGTATCGGTCGAACGCGGCTTGGCGTATTGCCCCGCAAAGCGCCCTACGCGCAGTACCGGCTGCTTAAGCCCGTGCACCAGCACCAGGCTCATCTGCAGCAGCACTTTCAGGCGATTGGAGATGATCGGGCTAGTGCAGTCGGCGAAGCTTTCCGCGCAATCGCCACCTTGTAGCAGAAAACGCTTGCCTTCCTGGGCCTCAGCCAGGGCCTGCTTCAACGCGAGCACTTCCCAAGAAGTCACCAACGGCGGCAAGTGCGCCAGCTCCGTGATTGCCTCGGCAAGTTCGGCGGCGTCTTCATACTGCGGCTGTTGCAAGGCGACGCGCTGTTGCCAGGACGTCGGCGTCCAACTCGGGTGATGTATCGAGCTAATGGCGTGATTCATAACCGCAACCTCGGCCGCGCACGTTGCAGCGTCGCGCGGATGGCCCATACGGACAATAGGATGTACCACAGCAGGGTCCAGAATGGCATCGGCAAGCCAAGAATCGGCTGGATCTTGGCGCACTCGCCCGAGCCGGTAAACACCATTTTCAACACCTTCGCAAACGGGAAGGCGTCCATCATGTAGGCCAGATTGGGGCCGCAGCTGGGTAGCTGATCAGGCGGCAAGGACTGGATCCACAAATGTCGCCCCGCCACCGCAAGGCCGAACAGTGCACCGATCAGCACCAGGCCTGTGTAGAACCAACGTGCGTCGCCGCGCGGCGCATGCAGTGCGCCAAACAGGAAGAACACAGCCATAAACAGGAACCCGATACGCTGGAAAATGCACAGCGGGCACGGCTCCATACCCAGTACGTGTTCGGCGTAAAGCGCGAAGCCGAGCAAGCCAATACAGATCAGGAAACCGACAAAAAAACTGGTGCGATAGGACCAGCGGAAGGGGTTCATGGCGAAACTTGCTGTGGGGGATGGGATGCTGACATTACCCGCTCCCTGCCACGCTGTCAGTAGGTCCAGGACTAACCTTCCAAAAAACACGAACCCCAGTCAGTTGCCCGACCGGGGTTGCGTATTTGGACGTCCAAACAATGGCCTAGACGGAATTACTCGGCGTCGACAGCCTCGACGCTCTGCGGGCGATCGACCAGCTCGACATACGCCATCGGCGCGTTGTCGCCAGGGCGGAAGCCGCACTTGAGGATGCGCAGGTAACCGCCGGGACGCTCGCGGTAACGCGGCCCCAGCTCGACGAACAACTTGCCCACGGCCTGCTTGTCGCGCAGACGCGCAAAAGCAAGGCGGCGGTTGGCAACGCCGTCGGTCTTGGCGAGGGTGATCAGCGGCTCGGCGACGCGACGCAATTCCTTCGCCTTCGGCAGCGTGGTGCGGATCAGCTCGTGCTTAAACAACGACGAGGCCATGTTCTTGAACATCGCTTCGCGATGGCTGCTTGTACGGTTGAGCTTACGCCCGGATTTCATGTGACGCATGATGAGACTCTCTTGTCTGTTGTTATGAAAAACCGATCCATATGGTCGGTTTCCCGCGGGTTACCCGCTATCGAAGCCCTTGGTGAAACGGGCTCTTTTTAAGAGTGCAGCCATGCTTGGCCGCTTTTTGTACCGACAGAGCCGATTGATGCGCACCCGTCGTTTCTAACTACTACGGCGATCACAGATCCACCGTATTCATTACGCCGACAGCCGCAGTCTTATCGACTGCGGCTGCGGTAAATCAACCCAGCTGCATGCCGTGCGAGAGGCCCGGCGGCGGCCAGTTTTCAAGCTTCATGCCCAGTGCGAGACCACGCACGCCCAGGACATCCTTGATTTCCGTGAGCGACTTCTTACCCAGGTTCGGGGTCTTGAGCAGCTCCACTTCGGTCTTCTGCACCAGATCGCCGATGTAGTAGATGCTCTCGGCCTTCAGGCAGTTAGCCGAACGCACAGTGAGTTCCAAATCGTCGATCGGACGGAGCAGCAGCGGATCGAAACCGCCCTTCTCCGCCTTGTCCGTGGCGCTTTCGCGACGGGAGAAGTCACCGAACACCGACAGCTGGTCGTTGAGGATCTCGGCGGCCTTGCGAACCGCGTCTTCCGCACCGATGGTGCCGTTGGTCTCGATATCCAGCACCAGCTTATCGAGGTTGGTACGCTGCTCAACACGAGCCGCATCCACTTCGTAAGCCACGCGCAGAACCGGCGCGAACGAGGCGTCGAGCTGCAGGCGACCGATCGGACGCGCTTCGTCGTCCGGATGCTGGCGCGAGCTGGCCGGCTGGTAGCCGACGCCACGACGCACCTTCAGGCGCATGTTCAGCGCGATGTCCTTGGTCAGGTGGCAGATCACGTGCTCGGGGTTGATGATTTCCACCGAATGGTCGACGACGATGTCGCCGGCCGTGACCACGCCCTTGCCCTTCTTGGCCAAGGTCAGGGTGACTTCGTCACCCGTGTGCTGACGAATCGCCACTTCCTTGAGGTTAAGCAGGACTTCGATCACGTCCTCCTGCAGGCCTTCCAGGGTGGTGTATTCGTGAAGCACGCCATCAATTTCAACCTCGACGATGGCGCTGCCAGGGATCGAGGAGAGCAGCACGCGACGCAACGCGTTACCCAAGGTGTGGCCGAAACCACGCTCGAGCGGCTCCACCACCACCTTGGCGCGATTCGGTCCGAGCTGTTCAACGCTGAGGCCACGAGGCCGCAGCACGCTAGTTGACGAAACTGCCATGCAGTGCTCCGGTTGATTACTTCGAGTAAAGCTCGACGATCAGCGCTTCGTTGATGTCGGTCGGCAGGTCTGCACGATCCGGCACCGACTTGAACGTGCCGGCGAACTTCTTGCTATCCACTTCCACCCACTGCGGGCGCAGGTCCATCGTGTCGAACACGGTGCCTGCTTCCTGCACGCGCAGCTGAGTGCGCGCACGCTCGGTCAGGGCGATCTCGTCACCCGGGCGAACCTGGTACGACGGGATGTTGACCTTCTTGCCGTTGACCAGAATGGCCTTGTGCGAGACGAGCTGGCGAGCCTGGGCGCGGGTGACCGCGAAACCCATGCGATAGACGACATTGTCCAGTCGGCTTTCGAGCAAGCGCAGCAGGTTCTCGCCGGTGTTGCCCTTGAGGGTCGACGCCTTGGAGTAGTAGTTGCTGAACTGACGCTCGAGCACACCATAGATGCGCTTGACCTTCTGCTTTTCACGCAGCTGAACAGCGTAATCCGACATGCGCATGCGCTTGTTGGCGCCATGCTGGCCGGGCTTGTTTTCCAGCTTGCACTTGGAATCGATAGCGCGCGCCGGGCTCTTCAGGCT
>OUNK011150659.1_pt1 | contig 27337 bp, 28 predicted proteins | sample 1755341 | NCBI WGS metagenome assembly OUNK01 (sample SAMEA3914788, study PRJEB12502) | metagenome | biome: forest; material: soil | place: Canada | collected 2011-07-03 | depth 0.1 m | reverse complement strand
TGCCCCTTCACGTGCGATGGTGCGCCTGTATCCACGACAACCTCCCCTGTCCCTTGGTCCCGCACATGATGCCCCAGAAGCCGCAGCCAGCGCAGATTTCGCGGATCTTGTAAAATGGCGCCAGGCCGCCATCTAATGCGGCACTCGCCAGGCCCCAGCGGCGCCCCCGCCCTCCCCACGCGAGTTTCATCGCCGATGCGCGGTGGACACCTCCCCTATCGCAACGACCCGAGAAGATAACCACCATGGTGGCTTTGGCGACCGAGCAAGTAATTGACGTTCATCACTGGAACGACAGCCTTTTCAGTTTCCGCACGACGCGCGACTCCGGCTTCCGCTTCGATAGCGGGCAGTTCGTGATGATCGGCCTCGAAGTGGATGGCCGCCCGCTGATGCGCGCCTATTCCATCGCCAGCGCCAGCTGGGAAGAACATCTGGAGTTTTTCTCCATCAAGGTGCAGGACGGCCCCCTCACCTCGCGGCTGCAGCATCTGAAGTCCGGTGACAGCCTCACCGTCAGCCGCAAGCCAACCGGCACATTGGTGCTTACGGATCTCAAACCCGGCAAGCATCTTTACCTGCTCGGCACGGGCACCGGCCTTGCGCCCTTCATGAGCATCATCCGCGACCCGGAAACCTACGAACGCTACGAGAAAATCGTGCTGGCGCATGGCGTGCGCAACATCAACGACCTCGCCTACGCCGATTACGTGCAGAACGAACTGCCGCAACACGATTACCTCGGCGAGCTGGTGCGCGAAAAGCTGATCTATTACCCCACCGTCACGCGCGAAGCATTCCGCAACCGCGGCCGCCTCACCGACAACATCGTCGATGGCGCGATGAGCCAGGCCATCGGGCTACCGCCGTTGAATCCGGAAATCGATCGCCTGATGTTGTGCGGCAGTCCCGCGATGCTCGACGATCTGTGCGCTTTGCTCGATGCACGCGGTTTCCACGCTTCGCCGCGCACGCGCGAGCCGGGCGATTACGTGATCGAGCGGGCATTCGTCGAAAAGTAATCTGCGTCAACGCAGGATCGCGCAATCCGCGCGATCCTGCGCGCAGCACTGCATCGGTGCTTCTCAGTCGCGAACGCGACCTTTTCCCTCGTTATCCCAATACCCAAACACACGCCGCGCAATCAGCTTGTACAGCCGCTTGCCTGTGGCGCGCCACAAGCGTGAGTGCAAGGCCGGTGTTTTCAGCATCGCATGCTGACGTGCGCTGAGCGCATGGTCGCAATACGTGCGTTTGTGCTTCAGCAGATGGCGCAAATCTTCGCGCGCCAGCAGGCGAAACAGTCGACCGCGTCGGCCGCGTGTCCAGGCAATCTGGAAATCCACCAACGCCGGACGCCCATCCACGCGCACCAGCCAGTTCGGCTCTTTGGCAAGATCGTTGTGCACGATGCCACGCCGATGCAGTTGCGCAAGCAAGCGCAAAGCATCGCGGTAATACGATGGTTCGCGCGGTTGCGCCTGCTGCATCGGTTGACCGGCGATGTAGCTGCGCAAGAGTTCATCGCCACTCCAACCCAGCAATGAAGGCACGCCGTCGATGCCATCGAGCTTCGCCAGCGCACGCGCCTCGCGTGCAGCGGCGCGTCGTGCAAATGCGCGCGCCCACCAACGTGCCGCGCGGATATCGCGCCGGATCATGCGCACGCCGTCGCGTTCGATGATCTCGATACGGCCGAGTTCATCGGCCTTGAGCAGGGTGGAATCGACGTTTGACACAGATCTACCGATGAAAAGTGACGGCAACTTGCCCGCCGCACTGTCGCGGCGGACTATTGTGGCTTATCCGCGGCGATGCCGCCGCCTTAAGGACGACGGATCGCCATGCTCGATATCGCCCTGTACGTGTTGGCCGGCGCACTGATCGTGGGAGGACTGATCGGCGCCGTGCTGCCGACCTTGCCGGGCATCCCGATGATCTTCGGCGGCATCTGGCTCGCCGCGGCCGTCGACGGTTATCGGCATCTGGGTGCAGGCTGGCTGATTGGGTTGGGCATATTGGCCGCATTCGGCGTGCTGATGGATTTCATCGCCGCATCCATCGGCGCAAAACGCGTGGGCGCCAGCAAACTGGCTGTCTGGGGCGCAACGCTGGGAACGCTGATCGGCCTGTTTTTCGGCTTGCCGGGCCTGATCCTCGGGCCGTTCGTCGGCGCACTGCTGGGCGAGTTCACGTCGAGCAAAAGCGTGCTGCGTTCCGCGCACGTCGGGCTCGGCACCTGGGTGGGCCTGTTGTTCGGCGCCGTGGTGAAACTGGTGATTTCGCTGATGATGGTGGGGCTGTTCGGCTTCGCCATGCTGCTGGGATAGCCCCCAACGTTCGATACATGACGCGGCGGCCACATCGCCCTTAAGCTCGGCGGACACCACACTGGGATGTCCACATGACCACACGCCTCGCCTTCGCTACGGCAGTCGCACTGGCCGCCATCGGATCGGTTCACGCACAAGCTCCGCAAACACCTGCCTGGGTTGCACGCAGCAATTCGGACGCCAAGGTACTGCTCGACGTCACGGGACGCTTCCAACCCGAGAGCGCCACGCAGATCGGCCTACCGGGCTACGACGACAAAGTGATCGACCTCAAGCCGAATTCGAACGCGCGCATGAGCGCCGCGTTTGCCCAGGCCAAGTCCCAGCTTCAAAACATGCTTGCGACAGAGAAGGATGCCAACGTACGCCAGGATCTGCAGATCATGATCAAGGCGGCAGACCTGAACATCGGAGCCATCGCCATCAACGACAAATACCTGCTTCCCTATCAGGACGTGGGTCAGCTGATTTTCAACGGCGAATTTTATTTGCTGCAAGATGACGCGGATGCCAAGCGCAGATCGATGGCACTCAAGCGTCTGCAGTGCTACGTGGGACAAACCCCTGGCTGTACGCCGATCACCAAGTTGGCCGAAGCACAGACCGCCGATCGCCTGTCCGACAAACACCTGCTCGGCCCGTATAAAGGCAACGTGGATCAGCAGCTTGCAAACACACAGCGCTATGCGCAGGGTATCCGTCAACTATTTGCCAAGTACAAGCTAGACGATGCCGCGGGCAAAGCCGCGCTTGACGCGATGGATGCCCAGCTTAAGGATTACGACGCCTGGGTGCACACCACCATCGTGCCGCGCCAACGCGACGATTTCCGTCTGCCCGAGCCGCTGTATGCGTACAACCTCAAACAAGTCGGCATCGACATTCCGCCGGAAGAACTGATCAAGCAAGCCGAGCTGGAATTCGTGGAAGTGCGTTCGGCCATGCAGATGATGGCGCCTGTCGTCGCCAAGGCCGAAGGTTTCCAGGCCACGGATTACCGCGATGTGATCAAGGCGTTGAAACAGCAGCAGCTCGGCAAAGATGATGTAGTGCCCTGGTACCACGAAGTGATCGGCAAGATCCAAGACATTGTTCGCCGTGAACACCTCATCACACTACCCCAGCGCGACATGCAGATGCGCGTGGCCTCCGACGCGGAGACCGCCAACCAACCTGCGCCGCACATGGACCCGCCGCCGCTCATCGACAATCACGGCGAACGCGGCACGTTTGTGCTGACGATGGGCAACCCTTCAACCCATGGAAGTGCATCGGATACCTACGACGACTTCACCTTCAAGGCTGCCGCCTGGACGCTCACCGCGCACGAAGGACGCCCGGGTCACGAACTGCAATTCGCTGCGATGGTGGAACGAGGCGTATCGCTCGCGCGCAGCGTGTTCGCTTTCAACAGTGTCAACGTGGAAGGCTGGGCGTTGTATTCGGAATCGGAAATGCTGCCGTATGAACCGCCGGCCGGCCAGTTCACCACGCTGCAGTTCCGCCTGATACGCGCGGCACGTGCATTCCTGGATCCCATGCTGAACCTCGGCATGATCACCAAGGAGCGCGCGCACGATGTCTTGCGTTACGACGTAGGCTTATCCGAAGCGATGACGCGCGAAGAACTGGACCGCTACACCTTCAACAGCCCGGGCCAGGCGACCGCGTACTTCTACGGCTACATGCGGCTGCAACAGCTGCGCCTGCAAACCGAACTTGCCCTAGGTAAGCAATTCAACCAACAGGCTTTCAACGACTTCATCATCGGCCAAGGCTTGCTGCCGCCCGATCAGTTGGCCGAAGCGGTGCGCACTCAATTCGTTCCTTCCCAACAGAAGAAGTGATCGCCACGCACAGGCGGAGCGCACAACGCTCCGCCTGTTTTTTCATACTCGCGCTTAATGCAAAGACGCCTTATGCATGCGCTGCCGGAATCACATAGAAAAACACGGCAAGGAATTGCAGCACGCTTCCGGCCAGCACAAAGAAATGCCACACCGAGTGGTGATACGGCAGTCGACGCCAGAGGTAGAACGGCACACCCAAGGTGTAAGCCGCGCCACCAGCGAGCAGCAGCACCATGCCGCCCGCTTGCAGATGCGCCAGCAACGGGCGGAATGCAGCAATACCAACCCACCCCATCGCCACATACAACAACACGGCGAAACGGCGGTAGCGCTTGAGCACGCCCAGTTCTAATGCGCTGCCCAGCAACGCCAGGCTCCACACAATGCCGAACAGACTCCAGCCCCACGTACCGCGCAAGGCGATCAAGGTGAAAGGCGTATACGTGCCGGCAATCAGCAGAAAAATCGCAATGTGATCCAAGGTGCGCAGCGTGCGCCGGGCCGACTCAGTGCGAATCGTGTGATAGAGCGTCGAGGCCGTGTAGAGCAGGATCAGCGAAATGCCATACACCGCACTCGCCAACACATCGCTCGCCGTTCCGGCCGCGGCTGCATGCACAACCAACATCCCAAGCCCCGCGACGCTCAGCAGAATGCCGATGCCATGGATCACGCTGCTGGCCAGTTCGTCGCCGAAACCGTAACGCGGGAGCACCGCCTCGCTTGTTGCAGACATGCAAACCACTCCTGGGCCGCTCGACAAATCGTCGGCCGAAGCTGACACGTTAACCGGTCAGTGGTGCGTTGCCTAACGGAAAGTTCATCGCCGTTCGATATTGAACGTGCTACCGATATTCCATCCGCGTCCTTGCTGCTCAATGCCAGCGAACCATTTCGTCTGATCGGCGCCCAGCTCTCTACGCCGCCCAATTTCGTGAAGGCGGTCGTCACGATGGCTGCACGCTTCGTCAAGTCGCATCCCTGCACCATAGGTGCTGCGGATATCGCCTCCCCGATATCCGTTAATCCTGCAACCCCGCACCCCTTGCGGGGTTTTTTTCTGCCCAACGGCTTTTTTGCGGCCGTCTGGACGGCTATTGCGCAAACCTGGGCGACAGGCATAGTCTGAAGCCGCACCCGCCACGTTCCCTCTGTGTCCCCACACAGCGTGCTCCAGGTGCGACACAACTCACATCGTCGTCAGGAGGTCGCTTATGCCGTCCGCAAGCCTGGCTGTCCGTCGTGCGCATCCCGATATTGTTCGTATTACCGCGCTCAGCGCGGCCATTAGCCTCAACCTTGCCGCGCTGCTGTTTGCCATGCGGCCCTTGGCACCACAGATTGCCAATGTGTTTGAAACGGCGAAAGCCGAGACCATACGCATCATCGAACCACCGCCGAAAGTGATCCCGGTACCGGATATCGTGGTGAAGCCACTACCCAAGCCTGTGCCTGTCACCGTGCCGGTGCATACGCCCGTCACGCATGTTCAACCCGTCACTCCGCCCGTCGTCACGACGCCCCCGACCACCGAATCATCACCTAACAGCAAGCCTGTCACGCCAACGCCGACGACGGTCGGACCACCGTCCATCGCCCCCGGCATCGTCTCTCTGGCGTATCGGTCATCGCCACTGCACTTCCCCGCGCAGGCGATACGCCTACACATGCAGGGCACGGTGATGCTGCGCGTATTGGTCGATGAGAACGGCAAACCGCTCGATGTCGAAATCGAAAAGAGCAGTGGCTATCCCTTGCTCGACAAGAGCGCACGGGAGCAGGTGCTGGCGAGCTGGCAGTTCCAGCCGGCAGTCGTTCAAGGCCAGTCGGTGCGCGCATGGGCGCGCGTACCGGTGAGTTTCACGTTACAGCAGCTTTGAAACGACGCAATTGGCCGTAAAGGCACCGGGACCCGGCCAGTTTCCAGCAACTGGGCCGGGTCTCGCTCCACGGTTACCGCGGACGCTGTTTCAATGCGATACAGGCGGCGCAACGGTCGGGCGACGTGCGATGTGCACTATCGTCCAGATAACCCCGAACAACAGCAGCGCCGGCAAGCACAGAGGCAGCAGCGACAAGGCCACGATCGGCAGCACCAGCAACATCACCAGGCCGCCGATGAACAGGCCCACCGCGCCGGCCAGCAGGCCGAACAAGCCGCCAATCAATCCGAAAACCAGCTTGAAGATCAGGCCGATCACCGACCCCACGATCCACAGCCCGCCCACCAACATAGCAATCAGCATCAACTCGATCATGTCCGTTCTCCGATATCGGCCATCCGGTCAGATGCACCCCAACCGTGAAAGGTTTAGGGCGTGGCATAAGCATAGGCCGATGCAGCCTGTGGCCCATGCTGCAGAAGTCATGGTTGTTGGTCCAAGCCTTACGCTTGTTTAACGGGGGGCATGGTCCACTGCCGGCCATCTACGGTCTGCCTACGAAATTTATGCGTACATACCGCCACAGTCTTAAAGCCTTACGAGATATTGCGCTTGCGCATACGCTCGAAAGAAACCCGGACCTTGCCTCGCTTTCGCGCGAACTGGGCAGCATCATCCATCGCGATTCTCAAGCACTTGCCGATGGCTTGTCCGATTTGCGCCGCAACAATCGTGGCTTCGAACGCTGGCTTGTCGGCCGCCGCGGTCGTCCTGGCGTAAGCGTGTTGGTGATGGCGTGGCCGCCCGGCTACACCACGCCGTCGCACGATCATGCTGGTCTGTGGGGCATCGAGCTGAGCATGTACGGCGCATTGGAAGTGGAATCGTGGTCGCGCCCGTCCACGGCCGAACCGTGGCAATTGCGCGGGCGTGACTGGCTGGGGCCTGGCGATGCGACGTGGTTCGACGCCGACATGCCTTACATGCATCGTTGCCGCAATCTTTCGCGGCACGAAACAGCGTTGACGCTGCATGTCTACGGCGGCGATTTGAACGACTACGCCACGTACGAACAAATGGAGGCCGAGCCGTTCTGGCAGAGCCAACCCCAGCGCGCAAGGATTGCCGGTCCTCTTCGCGTCTGATATCAAAGCCAATCCAGCTTTATCCGTAATTCAAGGAGTGACATGTTTCGACGGGTCGCCATCATTGGCGGCGGCGCCGCAGGGGCCACGCTGCTCAGCGAATTGCTGGAGCGCCCTGTCACGCAGCCGTTGCATCTGGACTGGTACACCGGCGGCGGCACGCCAGGTCGCGGCGTGGCCTATGGCACCCGTTCGGAACGGCACTTGCTGAATGTACGCGCGGCATCGATGGGCATGTTCGCCAGTCGTCCGGGCGGTTTTCTCGAATACATGCAGCGGCGCGATCCAAGCATCGCCGGCACCGATTTTCTGCCGCGCAGCTGGTACGGCGATTACCTCGAGGCGGAAACCGCCCATACGCTGGAACGCGCCAAGGCGCACGGGCACGACGTACGCATCGTGCCGTATGAAGTGGAAGCCATGGTGCCCGAGAACGACGGGGTGACCCTGTTCCAGGGCGAATCCACCACGCGCGTGGATGCGGCGGTGCTTGCACTCGGCGCCCTGGCGCCGCGCCCGCTTCCCAACGTCGATGATGCAGCACTGGCCAGCGGCCGATACGTCACCATGCCGTGGCCGCTGCTTGCTGACATCAAGCCCGACACGCAACCGCATAACGTGCTGATCATCGGCCTCGGCCTCACGGCGGTCGACGTGCTGCTCGAACTCGCCGCGGCGTGGCCGAACGCACGCTTCACCGCTCTGTCGCGCCACGGCATGTTGCCGGAAGTGCATCAATTCAGCGCATCGCTTCCGTATGAAGACAGCGCCGAGCTGGTCGAGACGATGCGCGATGCACCAGACATTCGCACCTGGATGCATCTTCTGCGCGAGGCGATAGCGCATAGCGACGATTGGCGCAGCGTGATCGATTGCCTGCGCCCGCACACGTCATCACTGTGGCAGTTGCTGTCACAGGCCGATCGCGCACGTTTCCTGCGCCACGCACGTTGGACATGGGAGCGCGCGCGTCATCGCATGGCGCCACAGGTCGCCCAATCCATCAATGCCCTGGAAAGCGAAGGCCGGCTGCAGCGCCTGCGCGGCCATATGCATGGCGTCACGCTCACGGAGCGCGGCGTGCAGATGACCTTCCTGTCGAAAGGGGGCACATCCGAACAGACGCTCGATGCGGATCTGATCATCCAGAGCACCGGCCTGGAAACCGATGTGCGACGCACGCAACACACCTTGCTGCAACAGCTGATGACGAACGGCCACATCCGCTCCGATCCTTTCGGCCTGGGCATCGATGCCGCGCCGGACGGACGGCTGCTGCACGATGGCAGCGCATGGCCGCGCTTGTTCGCCATCGGCAGCATGTTGCGTGGCACGTTGTGGGAATCCACCGCGATGCCGGAAATCCGCCAGCAAGCAAGGCAGCTTGCCGATCGGCTGCTGACTGATTGAAGCTTGCCATTCGAACCGTGGTCTCCATACAACGTTCGGATCTGCCTCCCCCTGCAAAGTAGGGGCAGGTTAGAAGGGGGTTGGTCGCGCTTGCCTCATCGCAAGATTGAGCAACCCCACCCCTCCCCTGCGCACAGGGGAGGGAGCAGGTTCGGCACGTAATGTGGCTACCGGCTAGGCACAGAGACAGGAAGCAAAGCATTCGCCCATGCGAGAATCGCACGCACCATGAGCCTCCCGCAGCTTTTCGCCATCCTCGCCATGCTTCTGCACGCTGCGGGCATCGTCGCCGCGATGCATGCGGTGATGAATACGCGCACATCGCAAGGTGCGTTCGCCTGGGTGCTGGGGCTCACGTTATTGCCGTATATCACCCTGGTGCCGTATCTCTATCTGGGCCGCAGCCACTTCTCCGGCTATGTCACCTTGCACCGGGCGCATCGCCAACGACTGATGGATGCAGCGATGCGCGGCGAAGACCTCGGCGTGCCGGAACCTTGCACCAAATACGCCGCACTGGCCCGCATGGTCGGCAACAACTTCCATCCCGGCCAGCAGCTACAACTGCTGATCGATGGCGAGGCGGCATTTGAAGCGATGTTCGCTGCCATCGCCCGCGCCGAACAATGCGTGCTGATGCAATTTTTCATCTTCCACGACGACAACCTCGGTCGTCGCATGCAGCAGGCGCTGCTGGAGCGCGCGGCCGCCGGGGTGCAGGTGTTCGTGCTGTTCGATGGCATTGGCAGCCACGCGTTGCCCAAGCATTACGTGGAAACCTTGCGTAAGGGCGGTGTGGCGATTTTTCCGTTTGCTACCCAGCGCCGCAGCAATCGTTTCCAGCTCAACTTCCGCAATCACCGCAAGATCCTGGTGGTCGATGGTTGGCTGGGTTTTGTCGGCGGCCTCAATGTCGGTGACGAATACCTTGGTTTGAAGCCGCCGCTAGCGCCCTGGCGCGATACCCATCTGCAGCTGAGCGGCCCCGCCGTGCTCGATCTGCAACGCAGCTTTGCCGTGGATTGGCACTGGGTGACTGGCGACCTGCCACCGATGTTGCCCACGCGGCCTGCACAAGGCAGTGCTCACACGCTGATCGCCGCCACCGGGCCGGCTGACCCGCAGGAAACCTGCTCGCTGTTCTTTATGGTCGCGATCAACGCCGCACGTCGGCGGCTATGGCTGACCACGCCCTATTTCGTGCCCGACCAGGCGGTGATATCCGCACTGCGTCTGGCGGTGATGCGCGGCGTGGATGTGCGCGTGCTGATTCCATCGCGGCCCGATCATCACACGGTGTTCCTCGCCTCCACGCTGCACGTGTATGACGCCATCAACGCGGGCATCCATATCTACCGTTATCAGCCGGGATTCGTGCACCAGAAGGTGATCCTGATCGACGACGACACCGCCAGCATCGGCAGCATGAATCTGGACGACCGCTCGTTCCGACTCAACTTCGAGATCGCCGCCTTGAACGTGGACCAAGCCTTCGCGGGCGACGTGGAGCGCATGCTGGTGGAGGATTTCAGCCGCGCAGTGGAAGTGACTCGCGACGAATATCGCAAAGCGCCTTACCTGCGTCGCCTGGCCATGCATGTGGCACGGCTGTTCGATCCAATCCTTTAAACATCAATCGCCGCGCAACAGACGCCGCCAGTCGCCACCGACCACGATCCAGCCGAGGCCCGCGCCCACCATCGCGCCGACTAGCTCCCAGAACACGCGCAGGCCGATGTTGTCCGGATCATGCACCTGCGCCAGCTTGACCTTGAGCAGCTGCACAGACTCGATGCCGGCCGAATAGTTGAAGTAGATGAGATCCCACATGTCACCGCTGCCGGTCAGCAATACGGCCAGCAGAAAAGCGATGCTGAGCTGCTTCAGCGGGCTCCAGCCCTGCTTGCGCCCGACCCGTTGCAGGATGAGGTAGAGCACAAACGCCACGGCCGCGCTGATGGCGCCCGCTTCCAGGCCACCCACCAGTCCATAGCCCATCCACGATTGGTCGTAATGCATCGTTGCGCTGTCCTCGGATCGATCGCTTGCATTATGCCGCTCATTGGCTGTGGAATCTTGCGATAAAACCTCACCGCGAGTTGCTTCCATGCACAGCCATGCCGCCTTGATCCTTGTCGACGTACAACCGGATTTCATGCCGGGCGGTGCACTGGCCTGTCACCAGGGCGACGCCATCGTGCCGGGGATCGATCGCTTGCTGCGTCGGCGACTGTTCAAGCAAACCGTGGCGACACAGGACTGGCATCCGCGCGGGCACGTCTCCTTCGCCAGCATGCACGCGGGTACGCAACCGTTCCAGCAGATCCCGTTGTACGGTCATCCGCAGACGCTGTGGCCGGATCATTGTGTGCAGGGAACGGCCGGCGCGGCCTTGCATCCGGACATCGACTGGTCGCCCGTGGACCTGATCCTGCGCAAGGGCAGTGACCCCAGCGTGGATTCCTACAGCGGCTTCCGCGAGAACCACGGCCCGGACGGCACCCGCCCCAGCACCGGATTGGCCGGCTGGCTGCGCGAGCGCAGCGTGGTCGAGGTGTACGTGGCCGGGCTAGCCAGGGACGTATGCGTGCTGTGGACCGTGCAGGATGCGTTGGCGCTGGGCTTTCGCGCGCACGTGCTGTGGGATCTCACTCGCCCGGTGACGCCCGACAGCGATGCAGATACGCGCATAGCGCTGGCAGCGGCCGGCATCGGCATTGTCGAATCCGCCGCGGAGCTGGCTTAAGTATCGTCCTCGCCCGTCGCCGTAACGTGGGCGTGGTCGTCCGCATCGATCCACACGTCGATGCTTATCGGCCGGCAACATACCTGGCAATCCTCGATATAGCGCTGATCGCCCGCCGACGGATCGACCAGAATCTCGATACGTTCGCCGCAATACGGGCACTGGATGTGACGGGACGCGAGCATGGCGTCAGTGTAGGCCGAAGATCAGACCGCCGCGCGTGCCGAGAGCTGGGCGATCGCCGCGGGAATGTCCGTCGGCGCTGCCACGGTGAGCATGCGCGGCGCATCGGCCTCGCCAAGCCCGTTCTCCAGTTCGTGCTCCCAGGTCACGTGATAAGGCATGTGCACGCCCCATCCACCCAGGCGGATCACAGGCTCGATATCCGAACGCAGCGAATTGCCCACCATCGCGAACTGCCCCGGCTCTAGCGAAAATTCGGCCAGCACGCGGCGATAGGTCGCGGCGTCTTTCTCCGAGACGATCTCGATGCGATGGAAAAGGTCGGCCATGCCCGACTGCGCGACCTTTTTCTCCTGATGAAATAGATCGCCCTTGGTGATCAGCACGACGGCGTGCTGTTCGGCCACCGCCGCCACCGCCTCACGGATGCCCGGTAGCAATTCCACGGGGTGCTGCAGCACATGCTTGCCGATCTCCACCAACTGATGGATGTCGGCGGCCGAGATGCGGCCCTGGGTGATGGCGATGGCCGTTTCCACCATCGACAGCGTCATGCCCTTTGCGCCATAGCCGAACAACTTCAGATTGCGCCGCTCGGTGGCCAGCATGCCCGCCTGTACGTGCGCATCGGTGACATCCACATAGCGCCCGATCAGCGCCGTGAACTGCACGCTGGCCTCGCGGTAATAGCCCTCGCTGTGCCAGAGCGTATCGTCGCCGTCGAAACCGATGAGCTTGAGCATGAAACACACGACCCTGCCGATGGAACGGCAAGCTTACCTTTCCCGCCGGACAAATTCAGGTGGCTGGCCCAGCGCTACAATCAGTCCGAGACGCTGGAAGGAGCAAAACCGCATGACCAGGAAGCACCTATTCTCGCCACGGCCACGACCGCGCGTCGTGCAGATCGGCGGACGGCCGTTTGTATCCGAAGGCCTCCGGGAGCATGCCTGGGACGACTTCTACCATCGCGCTCTCACGATGACATGGCCGGTTTTTTTCAGCCTAGCCATCACCGTGTTCCTGATGTTTAACGCACTCTTCGCGATGATCTACCAGATCGATCCCACCGGTATCGCCAACCAATATCCCAAAGGCTTGGCCGGCGCGTTCTTCTTCAGCGTGGAAACACTCGCCACAGTGGGTTACGGCGACATGCATCCGCAGTCCGTCTACACGCATATCGTGGCAACGGCGGAAATCATCACCGGCATGGGTAATATCGCCGTGTTCACCGGCCTGATCTTCGCGCGCTTCTCGCGGCCGCGAGCCAAGATCATCTTCGGCAAGCATCCCGTGATTCGCATGATCGATGGCAAGCAGACACTGATGATGCGTGTCGCCAACATGCGCCTGAACCTCATCGCACAGGCTTCCGCGCAACTGCATCTGCTGCGTATGCACTCCACCCCCGAAGGCTTTCAGTTACGGCGCATCGAGGACATGAAGCTGATCCGCGACCAGCATCCCATTTTCATGCTGAGTTGGAACGTCATGCATGTGATCGATGAAGACAGCCCCATGTACGGCACGACCGCGGAAAGCCTTGAGGCCAGCGAGGCCACACTACTTCTGACCATCGAAGGCGTCGACGAAACGACGTCGCAATCGATGATGGCGCGTCACCAATGGGGCACCAAGGACGTGCGCTGGAACCATCGCTACATCGACCTGGTGCGTCGCGACGAAAACGGCGTCAACGTCATCGACTACGCCGTCTTCGACGAAGTGCTGCCGTTGGACGAAGAGGAACAGAAAGCGACGTAAGTCCTACGCCCCAACCCGCTTGCGCTCCGCATCGATGTCGTACACGGGGCGCACTTCGATGCAGCCAGTCGCCGCCCATGGAAACGATTGGGCAATACGCACTGCTTCATCCATATTCGCCGCTTCGATCAGGTTGAAGCCGCCCAGATATTCCCGCGTTTCCGCAAACGGGCCGTCCACGACCGTCGTGCGTTTGTTACGCACCCGTATCGTTTTCGTTGCCGCGGGCGGCTCCAATTGCATGGAGTCGAGCAAATGACCTTCGGCACGCAGTTCGTCGGCGTGCTTGAAGCAGCCGTTCATCATCTCGTCGTACTGACCGGGTGGTAGCGCATCGAGCAACGTGTCGTCGTTGTAGATCATGACCAGAAATTTCATGATGTTCTCGCTCAGGCTGTTGGACGTGACGGCAACCCGCAGGGTAGGCCAATCCACGGGCGCGAATCCACTGCCCAAGGTCATGGCGACAAAAACCCGCCTCCCGCAGCCCGTGCGATGATCGGGAAAACCACGAACGCATCGCTAAGCGTCGACGGAGATATCGCGTGCGCAAACACATCCTCGGCCTATGGCTTGCCGCTTTCTGCACCCTCTTGCCCTTATCAGGCGCGTTTGGTGCCGATGCGCCTGTCTTCGATGTGCGCCCCGAGCAGGCGGTCATCGAGCGCTTGATGCCTCGGCAGGCTTCGCAATTCGAGCTATCGCCCATCGCCGCCACGGTTGGGCATGAGCGTTTCCGCATCTCCAGTGCGAACGGTCGCATCAAGGTCGAGGGCAGCACCCCAAGCGCCCTGCTCTTCGGCGTGAATTGGTACTTGAAGTACGTCGCTCACGTGCAGATTTCACCCAATGGCGATCGACTTGGTTTGCCTGCCTTTCCATTGCCGGACCATGTGATCGAGAAGGAAACCCCGTACGCCTATCGTTATGCCTTGAACCAAAATGTCGATGGCTACACCGCGGCGTATTGGGATTGGTCGCGCTGGCAACGCGAGATCGATGTGCTGGCGCTGTCCGGCATCAACGCGATGATTGTCGAACCCGGCATGGACACCGTGCTGTACCAAACGTTTCGCGACGTCGGCTATTCGGATAGCGAGATTCGCGGCTGGATCACCCAGCCTGCCCACCAGAACTGGCAACTGATGGGCAATCTATGCTGTTTCAACGGCCCCATCAGCACCGCCTTGATGCAAAAGCGTGCGGCATCCGCGCAAAAGATCGTGGCGCGCCTGCGCGAACTCGGCATCACGCCGGTGTTGCCAGGTTTCTACGGCATCGTGCCAGCCGATTTCCAGAAAAAATTCCCTCATGCACATGTCGTACCGCAAGGTGAATGGGCAGGCTTCACGCGTCCGGGTTGGCTCGATCCGCGCGACCCGATGTTCGCCAAGCTTGCAGCCGCGTTCTATCGCCATCAACGCGAACTGTTCGGCGACAGCAGCATCTACGACATGGAAGTGTTCCAGGAAGGTGGCGACTCCGGCGACGTACCCATTCCCGAAGCGGCCCGCGATGTGCAGAACGCATTGCTCGCCGCGCACCCCAACGCAAACTGGATGATGCTGGCCTGGCAAGGCAATCCACGACAGGACTTGCTTGCTGGCGTCGACCGACAGCACCTGCTGATCATCGATATCGATCACGATCGCGTGCCGCGCGACAACCGTCAAAAGGATTTCCAGAGCGCACCATTCCTGTTCGGCGGCATCTGGGAATTCGGCGGCCGCACGACGCTCGGCGCCAATATCGACAATATCACCCAGCGGTTGCAACGCCTTGGCCGCACGAACAGCAACATGGTCGGTACCGCGGTGTTTACCGAAGGCATGGACACCAATCCATTCGCATTCGACCTGTTTACCGAAATGGCCTGGCGCAACGATGCTGTCGATATCGCGTCATGGACTTCCGACTATGTACTGCGGCGATACGGCGCACCCGATCCGCACGCATTGGCCGCATGGAGCGTGCTGCTGAAGACGGCCTACAACATCCGCATCGACAACGTCGTCTTCCATAGCGAGCGCGATGCGGCACAAGAATCGCTGTTCGACGCGCAACCGAGCCTGACGGTAAACCGCGCCTCCAACTGGTCGCCCGAAGCCATGCGTTACAGCACCGATGCTTTCAAGCAGGCCCTGCCCGAAATGTTGCAGGTAACGCCTGCGTTGCGTAGCACTGAAACCTATCAATACGACCTTGTGGATATCGCACGCCAGACACTGGCTAATGAAAGCCGTCTTCTCTTGCCGCAAATCAAGATGGCTTACGACAACAAGGACCGCCCACGTTTCGAGTCACTAACGCAGCGTTGGTTAAAGCTGATGGATCTTCAGGATCAGCTACTGTCCACCAACCGGTTCTTCCTCGTCGGCGCATGGCTGGCGCATGTCCAGCCCTGGGCGTCGACAGCCGACGAACGCACACGACTGAACTACGATGCCCGCTCGATCCTCACCACCTGGGGCGATCGCAAAGCCAGCGAAGGTGCCGACCTGCATGACTACGGCAACAAGGATTGGGCAGGCCTGACGCATGACTACTACCGACTACGCTGGCAGACCTACTTCCACTCCCTCGACGAGGCACTGCGCGCTGGCACAGTGCCGAGGCCCATTGACTGGTTTGCAGTGGGCGATGCCTGGAACCACGGCACGCAATCGTATTCGGATCAACCCCACGGCGATGCCTATGAGATTGCTGCGCGCGTGGCGCAGATGTTGAGGGAGTTCTCGGCATCCACGGTGATGAAGCATCCATCCGCTCACTAAAAGCTTCACGCCATTGAAGATGTTGTGTCGGCCATTTTGTGCGCAAGGCCACGAGCCAAAACACCAGCATGAAGCGAGGATCACTGCTGCAAAGCGCGATGTCCGTAGCTGATCACGCGAGTCATCTGCCACACCCCGTTTTTGTTCTGCCAGATCATCAGAAACTTGGCGATGCCCTCGCATTTGCCCGTGTCGATCTGGCAGAAACGATGTTCGCCCTCTTCGATAGCGCCGTAGTCCTTGATCGGATAGACCTTGAGCGTACCGGGCACCAGCTCGCGGCGAACTTTGTGGCAGATGTATTTGCGCGTGTTGTCCACCACTGACTGCCGATTCCAGGTCACGCCACCCTTGTCGTGATAGAACTCCACATCCGCCGTGAAGAATTTGGCGAAGGTATCCAGGTCGCAGCGGTTGTAGGCATCGAATACCTGGGCATCCAATGCTGTCACGGTACTGGTAAGTGCCTCGTCATCGTCGGCAGCCGAGGCCGTTGCTGCCGCGAAGAACATGGCAATGACCAGTAACAGCCATGCACTCGATTCCAGTGAACGAATCCGTAGAGAAGCCATGCAGGAGTCCTTGTTTGGACATCGGTCGACGCCTTGACGATAGCTGGTGCGAGGCCGGCCAAGGTGCATGACCAATGGGGCACACGCGCCTACGGCTGCTCGAATGCGAGAAATCGCCACCCGATTGAAGTTTTGCGTGGGGCCGCCGATACCCTCTACGGGCCTCGCCACATGAGTCCCAGTGGTGAATTCAAGGCCGCCCGGTTATGGCGGCTGTTGCCCGGAGACCTGCATGATCAGCACTCGGCCAAATCTCGTTTATCTGAAAGCTGCCTGGGCGGCACACGCCAGCATCAGTGCCGAGAATTGTCGGCAGAGCTATGACGAAGCGGGGATCACCTTCGAGCGCGTCAACCACTCTTGGATCGTGTGCAAGAACGACACCCAGGTCTCCACCATGCCGCTGCGCTATACCCGGCAGGATCTGCGCATGGGCTTTCTGGGCCGCATTGAGATGGAAGCGCGCAAAGCTGCCGCCGAGATCGAGGCCGTTTTGCTTCGCGACCTCGATTTGCCCGACGACCACACGATCGTCGTGGAGCTTGAGCAGTCCATGCGACAACTGCGCCGCAATGGCAGCCGCGCCCTGAGTATATTGATCGGACCGGCAGCACTCGCCGATGCGCCTGTGCAAATCTACGCGGAAATGCATGCGTTTCTGGATGCACCCCGGGCTTGCCTCTACGCGCATCGCAAGGATACGGAAAGTCATGCAGGCATGGAGGATCTTCTGGCGAATGTTTCCAAGCGCCAGCGTCATCCACGCGCTGCCACCTATACGGAGCTTGCCGAGCTCATCGCGACGACGCTTAACGCGGCCATGGGCGCATCACGCTCAATGGCTGCTTAAACACATCAGAGCCACCTACAGGTGCATCACGTTCGTGATGCTCACGCGCGCCACTTTTGCCAAGCGCCCAGAAGCGGCCTGGCGCATAAGTTCCGCGCGAAAAGCCGCCACGACTGATACACCTAAAGCAGCCACGCCATTGTTCCCCTGAGCAAAAAAGTTGTACGTTCGTAGCCGTCATTCGGAACCTACGTTCACGAGGTCAGCGTTGGCGCGCCCTTGGGCGGCCGAGTTGACTGGTTGTTCATTCGCTATCATGCAGCCTTGTACGGCACCGACTGTTTCCAGCCAACCTTTTAACGATTCAACCCCAACGCTGCCGCCATGATCGTACGTCCACGCCCCAACTGGTTTCGCATGCTGCTTATCGTCCGGGGATCAGTGTTGCCCGCAATCCTGCCGCAGTTGCTTATCACCTTGGCGTTCGCTCTATTGGTTACGGCTTTTCACGGCTATGTTTTTGTGTGGAAGGTTTCGTTGACGTTCGTGCCCTTCTCGCTGATCGGCCTGACCCTCGCCATTTTTCTCGGCTTCCGCAACAACACCAGCTACGCACGTTATTGGGAGGCGCGCGTGCTGTGGGGCGAGGTGCTGAATGACACGCGCTCGCTGGTGCGGCAATCGCTCACCCTGGTGGACTCGGCATCGTCCAATGCGGTATTCGCGCATCGCCTAATCGCCTTCGTTCACGCCTTGCGCCATCAGCTTCGCGGCACAGACCCTGATGCCGATCTCGCACGATGGCTATCAGAAAGTGACCGGGCTCGCCTGAAGGGCACGCGTTACAAGCCCTCCACGATTTTGCTGCTGGCGGGCGAATGGCTGCGCGACCAGCGCGAGCAAGGCAAGCTCGCTCCGCCGCTGGCGCAGGCGATGGAAGTGCATATGGGGCATCTCAGCGATGCGCTGGGCGGATGCGAGCGTATTGCTGGTACGCCCATTCCTTTCACCTACGCCGTGATCATTCATCGCACGGTGTATCTGTATTGCTTGCTTCTGCCGTTCGGACTGGTCGATTCGATCGGCGTCATGACGCCGCTGGTCGTTACCTTTATCGCCTATACGTTCTTCGCCCTGGAGGCGCTTAGCTCCGAAATCGAGGAACCGTTCGGCATGGAACCCAACGATCTCCCGCTGGATGCGATGTCCGAAGGGATAGAGGCCTCGCTGCTTGAGCTTCTTGGCGAGCGCGACTTACCGCCTGCCCCCGCACCTACCCATTACGTGCTGACATAGCTTTATCTGCGGCGCCCTTCGTCGCCGCACGAAAGATCCGTCATTGCCTTTGCTCACCTGACTTCTGCGATGTCTGCTGGCAACTGGCGTAGTAGTCCCTGATGTGGCCTTTGACACCATCGATTCCGAGAACGAAGCCATATCGCATCGCATTCGTTCTGTCGACGACCCACGCGCCCAGCGCGTGTGCATTAGGCAAACTCTGCAATTGCGCGAACGTGTAGGAACGACTGATGACCACGTTCTCATTGAGCACGGTGGCACTTTCGTTCTGCTGCGACAAAACCTCTTGCTGGTCGATTTCGAAATGCGGCCGAATGCCGCGCGCAACGATCTGCTTGGCGCGATTGCCGTCCACCATGTAGTACGCAGTCATTGTCAGCCCATCGGGCCGGCACAGCAGCGTGATCCGGTTGACGCCGCTGCGCCGGGTCTGCGTGATCACCAGATTCGGCGCACTCGAGGACGACTCGTTGGTCGCGGTGAGAGGAAGCTGCCCATTGTTGGTCAGCCACGTCGCATACATCTGGTCTGCGGAGAGCCACACGATCTCGTCGTGCGATGCGGCGAGTGCCGAAACGAAGACGCGCGGATTGAGGCCCATATCCTTGAAATAGGACTCGACTTCACCCGCGCTCTGCTGCGCTTTGTTGGCGTCGTCGGTTTTCGGATCCGTCGCGTAAAACGAGCGCAAACCGAAACGGTCGTTGCCAGTAGGGCCCCAGCGATAAAGTCCGCCCACGTAGGCATAGGCACAGGCACCCACGCAAATGGCAGACCTCGGCACCACGGGCATGCCATGGGTGAGCCGTGGTGCGCCCAGGTGTGTGGTCATCGAGCCTGCTCGAAACAGGCGCCCTAAGGCGAGGCCGGCGGCCAAGTCGCCGCCTGGCGAGTCCAGATAGACGTCCGATCCAGGATGAATCTTTCCCGTCCTTATCAATGCCGCGACACGATTCGGAGCATCCGTGTCGATAACGCCATAGAGATAAATCTGCGGAGCCTTGGCGACCGAGAGCGTCAATCGGTCGTCGTGGATCTGGATGGCGAGCGGGTCATCGAGCGCGTCCTTCGACGCGCTTTTGGGCGTATGCAGTGCGGCGCTCTGACCATGGGCGGCGAACGTCGCACCGATGCAGGCCACTAGCATCCACGCACAGCGCAGCGTATGTCGGCGCCAGGTGATCCGGAAAAGCGAGTTCTTGATTGCGCTAGCCGATTGCACCGTGATTCCCGACGCCCAAAGCGCGTAGTGTGGCTCGCCGCGGATGTCTCCCGAGTGAACTGCACCAAAGGGCGTAAAACGAGGCTTTTACTCGCAAATAACGGGCCTCGATATGGCGCGCGCCAGCCCGGGGGCATTGATCCATGCCGAACAAATGGCTCTTGGTCTCGGGTCTTTCGTTTCTGAAGGTCAGAGTGGGCGCAATTGTTCGTCGATCGAACGCGTTTTGTCGGTGACATCGCTGCCGGTATGCAAGGTCGTCTTGCGCTCGATCAGTAGCAGATGGCACTCCTCGTCTGCGATCGGGTTGTGCCGCACGCCCTTGGGCACGACAAACATCTCGCCCTCGCCGAGCTCCACGTCGCCAGCTTCCATCTCGATGCGGAGCCGGCCTTTCAGGATGTAGAACAGTTCATCCTCGTCATCGTGCGCGTGCCACGTGAGCGAGCCGTGCACCTTGGCGACTTTGATGTAGGCATCGTCAACCTCGCCTATGACGCGCGGCGACCAAAGTTCAGTGAGCGACAGGGCAACGTTGCGGGGCGATATGGCGGTCGACATAAGGAATTCCGGGGTCACTGCAGGGACGGCCCAACTATCCTCCGGCCGGGAGCGGTCGACCGCGATGGCTAAAAGTCATGCGCCCACTATTTCAGAAATGCCCCGGGCCTTGGGCAACGCGTGCGCCGGCCGCCTGAACAATCCTACCATAATGATTTATATAACATTTATTTCGGCATGTGGCGACATACCCCGACTTGATCCCTTGATATAGATCGCGGTCGATCCGGTCTTTTGGGAGAACCGAAGCCAAGGGGAGCGCGTCATTTCCAAATCGAGCTCGTCAAACGTCTAACTCAGGTACCCAAAGACGCGCCTCGCGAACGAGCTGCCACCGAAGGAAAGTGACGTCGTGCATATGACCGCCGAAGAGATCGAGCTGCTGCTTAGCAAACTGGACAATGCCGTGCCGCGCTTGTTGAAGGAAAACCAGGGCATCGAGTTCTGGATCGAGTACCTGCAGCGCGCAGACGCGATCAAAGAACAAGCGGGCCTGGAGAACTACGACCGCGTGGCCTCAAGAGTTGACGCGATCCCGGCGAAGTACGGCGTGCTGCCGCCATCGCAATGGATGTATGGCTGAGAACCAGCTGCCGCTAACCAGAACATTGCCTGGGCGACGACATGCTCGCCAACGAAAGGGCGGCTAGAGAGCCGCCCTTTCTTATCGCCCGCCCTAGCCGCTGAGTAAGCATGCGACACGGGCAATTCCTACCCAACTGACTCTTATCCCATCACCACTACACGCGACCCGAGCCACCTACGCTGGCGGCCTCCGACCCATCCCCGCTTCCAAGCAAGTTCCGATCAAGGTTGTCCGCCACGAATGCGTTGGCTAACTGAGCGAGCGTCGACAGCGCATTGCCGCTATCGGCTCCGAGCGCGATCTTCGGGACAATCGCGATCTGGCCTTCACGCAAGGCATCGGCGAACTGTTTGCCTAGGTCGTTAATGATCTGCATGCGAGCACCTTCGCCGGTGAGCGCTTCGGCTTTCGCCCTAATCGCGCTGGCTTCCGCCTTACCGACAGACTCGGTTGCGGCGGCCTTGCCTTCACCCACGGCGATCTGGCGCTTACGTTCTGCATCGGCGTTGATGTTGATCACCTGTGATTCTTTCGTAGCTGCTGCAATCGCGGCATCACCTTCGTTGGTTTTGATCTTGACGTTGATCTCGGATTTCGTGAGCTCCGTTTGGATTTGCGTCCTCGCCTGCGCTTCGCGCAGCGTCCGCTCCTTATCTGCCGCATGTTGTTGCTGGTCGTAGGTTTCCATTTGCTCCTTGGCAACCTGACGATCGCGAAGCTGATTGAGGATGGTGTCGATGCGCTGGCCCGAGGCATCGCCGGTGTTGCCATGTGGTGTACCGATAAGCACTTCCTGCAGCTCCAGGTTATAGGCTTCGAAACGACCCTTCATATCCACACCGGCCTTCTCTTGAATGGCCGAACGTTCCTGCAGCAGCTCGATGAGCGTTTTTGTCTGTCCGGTGTTCTTGAAGTACGCGGACACCATCGGGTCCAACGTCTGATCGACCAGGCGCTTGATGTCGCCAAACCGCTGCACCACGAGCGGAGCCTTGCGGTAGTCGATGTGAACTACCACCGACAACGGCATCAACGGCTCAAATGCGTCCTTGGTGATCAGCGCAACCTCGGAAAGGTTTTCGTCGTATTTATGGGAGTTCGTTACCTCCTTCGACCACTTCAGGATGAAGTTTGTCGTCGGCACTAGTTGGATTTTTCCTGCATAGGTATTGAAGGCATATTTACCGGGCAAAAGCGGCTCCTTCCAAACACCGCGACAGCCGTTGTCGACCAATTCGCCGCGCGAATAGCCATCGCCCGATCGATCAGCACCGGTCTTTCCAAAGTACGACACCACCACGCCCACGCTGCCAACCGGCACCACCGTTTTCTTGATGAACTCAACCGTGGCAAACAGTCGATTCAAGTAATAAGTACCTTCGATGAGCACCTGATGCTGCAGGCCACGGTTGCCACCTGCACGGAAAAACGCGTTGATGTTCTGGAAGTTGTTGTGGAAGGTGTTTTTATTGTTGGGATCATCGCCAACACGAGGCGCGACGATTTCATCGGGTGCGAGCACAGGGCCGTCATGGATCGTCACGACGCCGAGCACATCGGTGGTGTCACCCTCGGCCCTTTCGGCTGTCGCACTTTGCACAACTTTCGATGCGATACCTCCGATGACAACCGGCTTAAAGCCCTTACGCTCGCTCAGCACACGCCCCATGCGATCGATGGTGTCCTTCTCCTCATCGGACAAGAGCAGACCATGGACGCGCGAGGCCGTAATAATGGCGAACTGAGCCACGTTGATCGCGTGCGTACCTTCGCGAATGATGGCGCGCTGCGGCCCTTTTTGACCGCCTGCCTTCAGAAAAGCCGCAACATCTTCGATACCGGCGTCGACAATTTCACCCAACGTTTGTCCGTCGACAAGCTCGCGACCATCACGGGCGAAGATGTAACCAATTTCACCCTGCGGAATAGTCACCAGATCCGCCTTGTGCACGCGATACTGAAACGGAAAGAAATAGTGAATGCCGCCGCGAAGAACCTGCGGCTGAAAACCTACTTCACCTTTCAAAGCAATGAACCCTCTACTTAGCGACGAAGCACCCCAAAGCCGCTCCACGATGCCCACGCGATCATTGGGGATATAGACGATGACATTCGAGATGAGGACCAACGCTATTAAGACGACGATGGCTACCGCTACTGCAATGAGCACGATCATTTTTGCCTGTCCTTAGTTAAGTGAAGTGCCTGACACGACATCAGGATTGGTCAAGGAAATAGGTGGTTAGGTCATGGCGAAATTTCGATGGTTTTAGTCTGTTTTGGGCAACAGCTAACGGACTAACCGTCGCCCCTTCGGTCAACACGTATCGGATAAGTGATGTCTGTCGGCGTGCGGGCTGGCCCGATGCGTTTGGCGATAGCCGGATGTGCCGTTAGAGCGCTACCCGGCAAATCGCACGGCTTGGCAAGCCTCTGCAATGGCAATGAGGTCGATGTCGTGCAGGGTTAGGCATAGCGATGACCAAGAGCGAAAACGCTCCCTGAGTCGATCACGATCCAGAGGTTGAATGATGTTGGGGTGTTGTCCCGGCTACGTGGGACGATTCTGCGTGGCTGTCTTTCGCGGCGCGCCGGATGTAGCTGGACACTGAAAGATGCGGATCATGTTGGCTGGTCGGTTGACCTATGATGCGCGTAGTTTACTCCGATTTTTTACTGGCGCACGTGTCGCGAACATAAAAGTGCTCGCTGTCATAAATTACCTGACGCCTCGGATAAGCAACCAAAATCCAATGACAATTTCGTAAATTCCAGCTGGCATATAAAAGCCAAGTCCATAGGGCGTGTCGGGGAAAACAAACGTTGTCAAACAACCAACGAACATTGCGGCGTATGCAAACAATCCAAAAATAGACAGCCATCTTGGAACATAACGCGAACGAACGAGTAGATAGCTAAAGCCCATGCATCCAAGCGCTAGAAAAAACATCCCCACCGTATAGCCGACATCATGAGTGTCGTTGAATAACGCAAAAAGGCTCTGCAGTTGGTCGGGCGAAAACGCATGTCCATAACGCGGCTCAAGCAGCAACAACATGGTCATGCTGTTGAGAGTGATGGCACCAAGAACCGCGGCCTCGGCCACCCGCCAGAATGCACACGTCAATGCCAGGAATTTGCCGATTGGGCTAAGAAGCACATACAGCGCTACGGCAATCGCCACATCTCCGGCAAAAGCGGTCAAGTCGCAGACGATGCCTAAGCGAAATAGATGGGGCGATGCGGCGATGTTGCCAATCGTCCTGGCCATGTCGCCGTCGACGATAAGACTGCCACGGGCACCAAACTCACCCACGACACCACATAGCATCAGAAACAAATAGAGGAATCCCGCCAATCGTGCGGCGAGGCGCTGCTGCCTACTGATGACTCGTGCGCTCATACCACCTCCTCGATACAAACGACTCAGTTATCCGTTTCGAGACTGACGCCACACAAGCAAGAGAACGTCGAATTCCCCTGGATATATACAGTAAGCCCGGCCTGCACGTTGACGAGTGCCGAATGTCACCATGCCAACTGTCCCACCCACCTGGCCTGCCGGCGCGCGCGAGCAAGCGAAAGAGAGACATATCCGTTTGCTACATAAAAATGACCCTGCCTTACCTCGCGTTTAAAGAGTGTATAAAGGCGACATCGTTGCGCGACAACTGCGCGGCTCGTGAACGCATCGAGGGCCTTGTCATGAAAGCGTCCGTCTTTGTTGGAACCAGTCTCGATGGCTTTATGGCGAGAGTCGATGGTTCGCTCGATTTTCTCCCGCCGGGCGGCGGCGAACCGCATGGCTACGATGAGTTTATGGCCACCGTCGATGCGCTCGTTATTGGACGCAACACCTACGAAGTGGTATTGGCCTTTGATGAGTGGCCGTATGCGCAAAAGCGGGTCTTCGTGCTGAGCACTCGCCCGCTTGCGAAGCCACCCTCAGGCGCAATAGTCGAACATATGGAAGGCTCGCCTGCGCAGGTCGTATCCCAACTGGAGAAGCGCGGCATCCAGCATATTTATGTGGATGGCGGGATCACAATTCAGGCGTTTCTACGAGCCGGCCTCGTGCAGCATCTAACGGTTACGCGTGTTCCCGTTCTCATCGGCACCGGAATACCGCTCTTTGGCGCCACGGGGCGTGACATTCCTCTCAAACATATCGCAACACGTCAGTACGCAAGCGGCCTTGTTCAGAGCGAATATGAAGTTGGCGTTTCATAAGGCTGCAAAAAAGGTCAGAGTCATTTCCCAAATACGGAAAACGACTCTGACTTTGTTGTGGTATTGCCTTACTTCGTATTCTCGATTGCCTTCACCGCATCGAGTGTCTCTTGGACATGCTTGTCAGGGCTGAGATCGGAATAGACATGGGTGATGGTCCCCGACGGGGCAATCACGTAAGAGGTGCGATCGGACCAACCCGGCTTCATGACCAGCAGGGCGTCATATTCCTTCGCAATCTTCGCGCCCTCATCGGCGGCTACCGGGAACTTGCCGCTGCAGTGCTCGGTTTCCTTGGAAAAATCCGCCAGCTCACCGGTATGACCTGCGGTGACGCCGATAACGGTCGCGTGTAACGCCTTGAACTGATCGATGGCTTGCGAGAACAGGTGCGCCTCGATGTTGCAGCCGGAGGTGTGCGCGGCGGGGAAGAAGTAAACCACCACCGGGCCCTCCTTCAGGGCATCGGAGAGCTTGAAGGTGAACGGCTTACCGGCGAGATAGGCCGGCGCAGTGAAATCGGGCGCCTGTGTGCCTTCCTTCAACGCAGCGAAAGCCGGTGCCGCCAGGACGGCAGTACCGACCAGGGCGAGCGCAGCGAACTTTATCAATGACTTCATGGCAGGGTTCCTGAGGCAGGTGGGTGGACAACCTTGTCTATACGTCCGAAGTACCACACCGGTTACATCAGCTGGCCAGAGTCACCTCTAGTGAAAAGGGCGAAGCAATATGGCGCAGCCCTCCCCTTTTTCAGTCGTAAGAACCAACGCCGGCTTCTAAGAGCAAGGTCATCCTGCTCCAGGTCCAGCAGGTGTAGGGAACGAGCCTTGGTTCCATTGCGATCGTAAAAAAACCTCTATCCCGCTTGCCCCTCCAAGCCTCTCGACCATTGCGCGATGGCTTCTGGCGCGGAGATATCCTTGTATACGCGCTTATAGATTCCGCGTAGTGCGGACTTCAAATGTGGCAACGTCTCGCGGACTTCTGCGCCCAATGTTTTGGACACGATCGCATGCATATGAAGAACTTCAACGTCCGAGACATAGCCCTGATGCTGCCAGCGCCACCCCGAGGTTGATCCATTATTGAAGTGCGTAAAGTGAAAGCGCGAGTTGGCAGCAAAAATACCAAAACCCAGAAATACGGCCGCGATATCTGTTGCCGGCTCCCACACCTCCCAGCCTCCCGGTGGGGGCTCAGGAAAACCTGCAGTGCGGTAATGAGCCAGTTCGTGCGCAAATGTCGCCACCAACGACATGGGATTGTGCAACTGTTGCGGGTTGTACGTAATGAGCGCCCCACCTTCTTTCAGAGCCCGGAATGTACCGGCAGGCGACGGCTTCAAACCCTGCACAAAAGCTTGCGGCGACACCAATGTATTGGGATCTGCCTCCTGGCACTGCAGCTGGGTTGGCCAGTCCGCCATGCCGGCGTGCACCTTCACTTGCTGGAAAAGCATCTCCGCGAAGGCATGCCCTTGTGAGCCATCGTGCGGAAAGAATTCACGCGTAGGAAGAATCAATCGGCGTTGCCGGTAGGGGTGGATGCCTCCGGTATGCTTCAACAGCCATTGGAAACAACCGAACTGCCAGTCGCTCAACTCCGTATCGAGCAGCGCTCCACGGCGAAACAGTCCAAACATAATCCCCCCGTTCACTCATCCCTGTCGGCGCCATGCCCCATGGCGCGATCAACCCACAAGGCCAGAGTGCCAAGCTTTGATCAGCGGCTCAAGAGCCATCAGAAAGCCCATAACCGGAGCCAGGGTGAGGAGCGAGAACTACAAGCCCAAAATAAGACGTGGCTGCGCTGTCCCGACGCAACGTGGCCTTGTTTCGTGAAAGAGGCGCGAGCGAACGAGTGATCGACCAAACAGACTCTTTCGCATGCGCCGCGTAGGCATTGACCAACGCATCGAATCACTCGAACCCGACAGAACACGCAACGGGTTTATGCGATGGTCTAACTGTCGGGCGTGCCCATCCC
>OUNK011150717.1_pt1 | contig 27721 bp, 24 predicted proteins | sample 1755341 | NCBI WGS metagenome assembly OUNK01 (sample SAMEA3914788, study PRJEB12502) | metagenome | biome: forest; material: soil | place: Canada | collected 2011-07-03 | depth 0.1 m | reverse complement strand
GAAGCGGTGATGCGATAGAAGCGGGCGCGCTGGTTGCTCTCAGTTTGCTTCCACTCGGAGGTGACCCATCCCTGGCGTTCGAGGCGATGCAGTGCGGGATAGAGTGAGCCGGTTTCGACCTGGAGAATGTCGGCGGAGTGGGTACGGAGCGCCTGAACGATGCCATAGCCATGCTGAGGGCCCCACTGGAGGGTCTGAAGCACGAGCATGTCGAGCGTGCCTTGAACAAGTTCGATGCGGTTCTTGTACTTTGTCTGTGCTTTCATAGGCGTAGACACACTACACCCTTGGAGAGTAGACAGTCTACATCTATAAAACTCCGCCTGACGCTGGTGTGCGGAACAGTTGTTGGTAAGTGACGGGCATCCAAGCAAACTTCCCATCCGCCGAGGTGGTCAAGCGCATGCCGCTCTCCAAGCAGAAACCTCGCGGTCAAGCCTTACTTAGACCTTCGGTATTCAGCAGAGCGGAGACCCGACCCCGGATATCGTCTCGCACGGCACGTACTTCGTCCAAGGGACGGCCTTTGGGATCGGGTAGAGGCCAATCAACCTGGCGGAGTCCTGGAACATAGGGGCATTTGTCACCGCAGCCCATAGTGATTAGCAATTGCGCTTCTCGCGCCAGTTCCTCGGTTAGCTTTTGAGGCTTGGCATCTGTCAGGTCAATCCCAACCTCTTGCATGACCGCTAGAACCTCTGAATGCACCCCTAGACCGGGTTCTGTCCCTGCTGACACTGCTTCAGCCTTTTGCTGGTCGGCGAGCTGATTGAAGAAAGCCGCTGCCATCTGTGAGCGGCCTGCATTGTGGACGCAGGCGAAGATGACTTTGTGCATGTTGTCTCCTGGTGATCGTGCTGAGGGGTGTAACTGTGCATGAGGGCGGATCGACCGCATTACCAATCCGGTCGATCCGCCCTCTTGATGGCCAAAGAATCAATGCTCGCTAGCGGCAGCGCCAGCATGAGATATCTATTTCCTCCGGAAATATGCGTTTAGGCGACTATATTGCTTGCTTACTCATGCGTCAATGCATATATATTGGACTCATGGCAACAAAGCTGACATTTAACATGGAGCGATTCTTCCAGGCACTCGGGGACAACACCCGTCTCCGGCTGCTGAACCTCATGGGGGAGCAGGAGATTTGTGTCTGTTACTTCGTGGAGATTCTTGGCGGTCCCCAACCGAAGATCTCCCGGCATCTCGCTTACCTTCGCAGCGCAGGAATCATCTCCGCGAGGCGCGAAGGCCGATGGATGCACTATCGCATCGTCATGCCGCGACACATTGGTGCCTCTCAGATTCTTCGGCAGACACTCGACTGGCTCAAGGAAGACAAGGGGATGCAGGCAGACAGGGCGCGGCTCACAAAGGCTTGTTGCGCCCCGGCGAGGTATGCACTCCTCGAAGGCGCACCGGTGCCCACAACGATCAAGGAAGTGTCCTGCGAGGTTTGCTAATGTCTACGAATCCAATGACGAAAGGCCGTTCCTGCGCCCCCGCTGCCCGAAAGAAGCTCTCGTTTCTCGACCGATTCCTCACGCTTTGGATCTTCCTGGCAATGGCCATAGGCGTCGCGATTGGCCACTTTGCTCCGTCCTCCGCAGCGTTCGTCAACCGCTTCCAAACTGGAACGACCAATATCCCCATCGCTATCGGGCTCATCATCATGATGTTTCCGCCGCTGGCAAAGGTTCGCTATGAAAAACTGGGAGAGGTCTTCCGCAACAAGCGCGTCCTTGCTCTATCGCTTGTACAAAACTGGATTATCGGGCCCGCGCTTATGTTTCTTCTCGCCGTCGCTTGCCTGCGCGGCGAGCCTGCGTATATGCGAGGTCTCATCCTGATTGGGATCGCCCGCTGCATCGCCATGGTGCTGGTCTGGAACGAACTGGCTGAAGGCGACGCCGATTACGTTGCCGGACTAGTTGCCATCAACAGTGTCTTTCAGGTGCTCTTTTATAGTCTCTATGCCTGGGTATTCCTGACGGTGCTTCCGAAATGGCTGGGCCTTGTGGGAAGTATTGTTCCCATCGGAATAGCCCAGATCGCGAAAAGCGTAGGCCTTTACCTCGGAGTTCCTTTTGTTGCCGGTTTCCTCACGCGTTACATCCTCATCCGGGCAAAAGGAGAGGAATGGTACCGAAGCCGTTTCATCCCTCGAGTCAGTCCTCTTACCCTTGTGGCGCTGCTGTTCACGATTCTGGTCATGTTCTCGCTGAAGGGCGACATGATCGTGCGGTTGCCGCTGGATGTGGCGAAGATCGCGCTTCCACTCGTCATCTACTTCCTGATCATGTTTCTGGTCAGCTTTTGGATGGGCAAGAGGCTGGGCGCGGACTACGCGCAATCGGCTACGCTGTCTTTCACCGCTGCAGGGAATAATTTCGAGTTGGCGATTGCGGTCGCGGTGGCTGTCTTCGGTCTCAACTCAGGTGAGGCGTTCGTCGGCGTCGTCGGGCCGCTGATTGAAGTGCCTGCTCTCATCGGTTTGGTCAACGTCGCATTCTGGATGCGGCAACGATACTTCAGTGAAGAAACAAGAAAGTTCCATGCGCATCCAGTCGAAGATGCGCTTTGAGACGATCAAATGCCTTCGTGCGCCGATCCGGTCTCTTGAAGTACCAGTAAGCGCCGTCGAAGGGAAGGATCACCGGTCCAGCTCGAAGACTGCTGATTCGAGTACGAGTGACGGGAGAGGGAGGAGCTATTTCTGTCACAGGATGCATTACTCCTAACAGAATCGGCTGTTATTCATAAGAGCCATGATCTTCGATGCGGCCAGTGTAGATCTAGAGCTATTATGACGTTTGAACCGAACAATAGTTCTCGCTCAAACCGCCACCAGAGACATAATGGTCCTAGACCGTCACGTAACTATACCGCCCTTCGCACTGCAGCAGCGCAATCGCAGACACCATCGACGCCACAATCAACACGTTCGGCACGGTATGAGCCAGCATGTCGCGAACGATGGTCTCCGGATCTTCATTCAGGGCGTAGTGCTTGATCAACTGCCGCACCTGCTCCTCCAAAACTGTGTGGCAGCCCAGAAAACGCACCCCGCGCCGCTGCAGCCCCTGCATGCTCGCGTCCTGCAGCGGAGAGCTCTCGTCGTTGGGGTCCGTGCTCGCCCTACTCCGGGTGGCCTCCTCGCTGAGTGCGCTTAGGTAAGAGGGAATGGGTGGGGTTGAATGGGGAGGCTCAACCCTCGAAGCCTGGTGGTAGGAAGGTGTGACCGTGCGGAATGCCGGTCAGCGGGGAACACTTGATGGATGCCTAGATGAAGCTGGTGCGGATCCACTGACTGTTACCTCGACTACTGAGTGCATCATGGATTGGCCGGAACACCCGTGATGAACGATCGGCGAACGAGATAGCTAGCGGACTCTGCCAACCGATGAACTCCGGATAGATGCCCATGTAAGGATGCTAGCTCCAAGCGGGACGGCTGTGAATTACAGCTTTCTATTAAGCCTGCAGAGACGTGGTTGGACATGGCTGGTTCTCTCCTGAAGAGGAAGGTGGGCACACGTTTCGCTTCTTAGGAGACCTTGGGCCAGTTGTGGCCCACAGTGAGTCGGATCGCTCTCAAAAGCGTCGCCATCCTATTGATTTCTGCGCCTTCGATAGGGACCTATTTAGATTCTTTGCGGACGTACTGAATGTGTTCGGTATGGGGGAGTGAGCAGTGCGCTACATCGTGAAGACCGGAAATCAGTGGCGGCTGATGCCGCATGATATTCCTCCGTGGCCTGCGGCGTACCAGTAGATGCAGCGCTGCCTGCGGGCCGGCTGCTTCGTTAGACGGTCAGCGAAGCTCACGTTGCAAGGCGTCGAGCGAGCGCCGCGAGCTGATCCAGGATTGCGGGTTTGCCATCATCTCGCCGTCGTGCCAGTCCCCGTGACTGGAAGCTCGATTTAGGACGGCGTAGGCAGTCCAGCGATCGGTGCGCGCGGTGTGAATGGCTGCGAGCTTTCTCTTGATCGTCGCTTCGGGCACGCCATGCTCGGGGTACGGCAGCTGCTTGAGCACAGCAAGAGCATGCTTCAAGGTGTCCTCCGCCAGCCAAGGCTCGCTTCTCCTACCCGCGGCTTCCGCAGCCAGGCACAGGTATTTGACAGTCCGCGGCCAATCTCGTGCTCGCTCGAAGTGCTCCGCTAGACAGGCTGAAATCTCGAGTAAACAGTCGGTAGATGCTTCTCCCCACTCTCCGATTCGCCGGTGCAACTTGGCTCTCCGTGCTGCTGGGATACGGCAATAGCAGACGTCGCGATATAACGCATGGACAAACTCATAGCAAGTGATCGGTGTTCCATTGGAGAGTTTCTCGCTCGTGGGGATGCGCAGAGCATGATGCCGGCGAGAAAGAGTCTCGCAGATGGCCTCGAATCTCTCAGGTTCCATATCTATCGCCGCAGCCTTCGCTGCGGTTGGGAAGCGGTAGCGGCCACCGGAATCCACGCTCATCACCTCGAGGACCTGTTGCTGCTCGAGGCTCAGACTGTCGATTTGCGCCTCGAGCATGCGACCAAGACTTTTCGGCACCCCCATATCGATCGCGTCCAGGGAGACGTTGAGTCGCAGGGTCCCTTTGTCCTTCGAAAGCATGCCGCGGTTGTAAAGATGTTCTAGGAACGCCGCCACGAACAATGGATTACCTGCGGAATGGCGAAACAGCAGAGCGGCCAAAACCTCCGGAGTCTGAATTGAGCAGGGCTGGCAAAGCAGATACTCCGCGATCTCTGACTCGGTTAGCGGCTCAAGGACGATCTCATCCGATAAGCGGCGCACCAGAAGATCGCGAACCAGGGCGTGAAGGGGATGGCCTGGATCCATATCGCAGGTCCGGTAGGTGCCGACGATCATCAGCTTTGCGGATGCGCGACGTCGCGCTGTAGCAGAGAGCAGGTCGAGCGTGAAGGGGTCTGCCAGGTGCAGATCTTCAAAGACCAGCAACAACGGATCGCTTGAGGCGATCGCCTCCAAAGCCTCGCCGATCTCGCGTAACATGCGCTCCCGCGTAGTACCTTGAATATCCTGCTGCAAAATCGCCCGATGTTCCCGTTTCAGCGCTGCCGGAAGCTGGACGAGCCATGAGGGAGCTTTGGAGACCAAGATTTGGACGACTATAGCGCCGGATGGGCCGTGACAGAGTTCTCCAAGCGCCTCCAACATAGGGAAGTAGGGTTCCTTCCCCCCAAAGCCCTCAACACACTGCCCGCGCGCTATGCGTATACGCGGCACAACGGTTGCAGCCTGGCGCTGAAACTCATCAGCCAATGTCGTTTTTCCGATGCCTGAATCACCCGTCAAAAAGATGATCTGACGCTGTTTGTGCATCACTTTTTGCAGGCAGGTCCGCAATCGGTTCAACGTGGCCCGACGCCCCACCAATTTGGCAACGAGGGGTTCCGTATCGGGCTCGGGACGGCTGCTCGCTCGTACGGCGTCGCACACGGGGGCGATGAAGCGATATCCCCGTCTTGCTACAGTTTCGATGAAGACTGGACTTTGGGGGCGATCTCCGAGGGCATTTCGGATGCTCAGGATCTGATTATTGAGAACACCTGGACCTACGTGGGCGTCAGACCAGATGGCGGTGCGGAGTTCCTTGTGTGTTACGAGTTGCCCTGCCCGCTCCACCAAATACAGGAGCACGGCGAAAGCCTTGGGGGTCAAGAGGATCCGTTCTTGGCTTCGCTCCTCCGTGGAGCGCCAGAGGCATTGGTTCAGAATGTCTAAACGAAATGGACCGAACTCCCTCATTTTACTTACTATAGCAAGTCGGTTCCAACGTGTTTTTCCCGATTCCTCAGGTTTCTGTAGCAATATGACTAAAACGTGAGGGATTCGTTATCGGCGCGTTATGGAACCCAGAGCCAGTTCCCCTTATCGTTATCTCTGGTCAGGGCGGGCGCGATATGAGGTCGCGAAGCTGCTCTTCACGGCCTCATGTTGTCCAGAGGCTCCTCCGCGACCAGAAGACCTCTCGGAAGCTGTCTCTTCTCTAATAACGAAATCAAGGTTTTGAATCAAGGTTTGAGTATGTGGCTTTGCGTCTTGTTCCTCGATGCAAGCCGGAATGGGACATTTATCATGAGCATTTTTGTGGGCCAGAAAACTGCATTCTTCCAGGTACTTGTTTCCATGGTTCTGAGGATATGGGAGCAGGAGGAGACATCACCATCATGGCACTAAATGGGATGACCTCACAGATGGAGATCGATTTCTTTCGCGTTTTGGAACGTGACGAAATCGTACCTTACTTTCAACCAATCGTGGAGCTCAGCACAGGAAAGCTCATGGGCTTCGAGGTGCTTTCTCGCTGGCATCATCCGAGCGCAGGTCTGATTCCTCCGGACGAGTTCATTCCAATTGCGGAAAGAACCGGCCTGATTGGGTTACTCACCGAGAAGCTTCTACGCAAGGCATTTGCGGCGGCGGCAGCCATCCCCAGCCCACTCACCCTGTCTGTGAATTTATCTCCTACTCAGTTTCGAGAGCGCAACCTGCCGCTCCATATCGAACGTGCGGCCAACCGTGGTGGGTTTCCACTCCATCGGCTATTCCTGGAGGTTACGGAGGGAGCCCTTATCCACAATCTCCAGCAGGCACGCGAAATCTCGCATGGGCTGAAGGAGTTGGGAGTGCGGCTCGCGCTGGACGATTTTGGCACCGGCTACTCAAGCCTGAGACATCTCCAAGCGCTTCCGTTCGATGAACTTAAAGTGGATGCCAGCTTTGTCCGGTCAATGGATCACAGGCGCGAGAGTAGAAAAATTACCGCGGCCGTGGTCGGCCTGGGCCATAGTCTCGGGCTGATGACGCTCGCGGAAGGAGTCGAGAGCACGGCGCAGGCCGAGATGCTGCTGTGGCTAGGCTGCGAGTATGGACAGGGCTGGTTGTTCGGCCGTCCGGTACCTGCCGAGAAACTGCCTGAATTAGTTGCGCATGAAGGCTTCCACACCACAGAAAGAGGTCAGGAAGAGCCCGTCCGGGAAGCATTATTCAGTCGTTTAGAGGCACTTCCGATGCAGCGGTTGGCACAGCTCCAGGCGATCTACGACGGCGCGCCGATCGGACTCATCTTTCTCGACACGAACATGCGTCACATGGGGATCAATCGACGCGCGGCCGAGCTCAATAGGGCCACTGTGGCCGAGCATATGGGCCGACGAATGATTGATATCTCTCCCGACTTATTTCCGCTCCTTGAACCACACATTCGCAGATCTCTTCGTGGCGAATCCTTTAAAGATATCGAAGTCACCTACTCTCAACCTGGCGAAAAGGGGGCTGACCGCGTTCTGCTTCTCTCCTACGAACCAGCTCGCGACGAGGCCGATGAGATCATCGGGGTCTCGATTGCGATCGCTGACTGTACTGAGCGAAAACGCGCGAACGAGGGATTTCGCAGTCTTGGGGAACACGACGTGGCTGAAGAGAACACCATGCCTGTAGAAGGGACCGAAACCGTTCTTGATCCAGAACACGGGGTCCGGGATCGGCAAAGGTTATTGGATCGCATCAACGAATTGGAACAGGAGGTTCGACAATTCCGCGCGTGGTCCGCAGACGTCGATTCGCGATGATCCGCGAGGGGCAACACGATCCAAGTCCGTGATGCGATGCTCCACTGCGATTCGCTTTTCACACACCAACTAACAAATATTGCGCAGTCCTTCTTGCACAGAGCATTACAGCCATTATCCGCCGTTTTCCCTGAAAGGCTTAGAGGTACATCTATGGCAAACGCAACCGGTAAGAAGTTAGTTTGGAGCCATGGAATCGGAGGCATATTACGATCGGTTCTCCTAACGCACCGAGCGACAAAAGGTCCAGTTGATGTCGGCAATACAAATGAAGCGGCACTGCGGCGAATGATTCTGCTGACCCTCGAGACCGTGGAGGCCTTTACCATTCCCGGCGACGACATCGACTACAGGCAATTCCGCGCGGACATTCGCCACTTGTCCGAGCGCTTCAATCGCGAGAGAGACCCAGAGGTTCCCTTAATCCTCGCCGGTCAGTTTTACAGCTCAATGAAAGACTATTTCGACCGGACGAACCGTTTTCTCTCCTTGCAAAACACCGAATATCAAAAGATGGTTTCCATGTTTACCGATACCATCTCGTCGCTCAACAACAGCGGACAGCGCACCGTAGAACACTTGAGGGAGATCGAACAGGACATCGAGCGCGCGACTTTGATCGAAGATGTTCGCTCCTTGCGAGTTCGGCTGGGCGAGTGCCTATCGAATATTCGAGACGAGATCGATCGTCAGGAGAGCATCACCGCCGAATTAGGGAGTCAATTAGTGCAAGAACAGGAGCTTTCCGCAGAGACTGTGGTGGATTCGCGGTCAATAGTTCAGACGACCAATGATCCCGTGACTGGTTTTCCGACAGAGAAGCAGGCGGAAAGTGCACTGGTTAGCGCAATAGAAGACGAGCACGATTACTTTGTCGTTCCGATCATCGCAAAAGGCGCAGAGAAAATCTATGCTCAACTCGGAAGTGAAGTTGGGGATAGTTGTCTATACAAGTTAGCCGAAAGGCTTCGGGTTCTAACCAGCCGAGGAGATCCTGTCTTCCGATGGCGCGGCGTTGCATTCCTCGCGATCCTCAAGCGACCGGCAACCACGACCGAGGTAAGACGGGAGGTCTACAACGTGATCAATGCGCAACGCGATGAATCCATCCAGATCGGAGGTCGCACGATATGGCTGCCGGTATCCGCTGCGTGGGACGTCATCGCTGTGAAGCCCCCGCTCTCCTCTCTCATGTCGAGGATCGATCAATTCATTCGTTCGTGAATGGAGTCGAACTGCATGCCTGGCAACTACGCGGCTTACTTGCTGGTGTGGTCATCGAATGGTCTCCCGGGACCGATTCGATCTTTTCGGAGTTCGGTAAGCGCATGAACGGGGTAAAGAGCTTTTTGAGCGACGCGCCAGAGTCCATGCAGCTTCTGCTCTGTTGCGACCGATTGGCTCCCGAAGAAGCTCTTTGAAGATGCGATGGCTCACCTCCCCGCGGGGCTCTCTGGAAGTTCAGTTGTCCCGCAGTCCTAGGCTCTGAGGGAAATCTTCGGCATCGTCGGCGGGTGCGGCCGCAGCGATATCCTGCACCGACCGGACGTGCTTGTGAACCAGTAGAAGATGAAGCCCGGCGACGACGCATATAAGCCCAAGAAGATGATGAACGTTCGCCTCTATCCACGGTTCCGATCCAACGAGGACGGCAACGAAGAATGGAAAGAGCACAAGGTAGCGTACGACTCTGAGCGGAAGATCGGTGATCGATGCCTTTCGCAAGTGCGTGAACGGGAGCGCGCGGACATTCACGAGGAAGATGTCGGCGAGCAGGAAGGAGACGCCGACGGCGATGAAAAGTTGGTCCGCTGTGGCGGAGGCGGTCCGCAAGCTGGCCGGGGCGAGCGGATGCAGGACGAGAACAGTTCCCAGGCTAACGAGGAGAGTCCACATCGTGATCCAGATGCGCGTGCCGGACAGATTGTCGGTGGTCGGGCGGCCGAGAAGTACCTGAAAGAGCCACGCTCCGCGGCGGTCGATCGGAGTGGCGAGGACGGAAGTAAGGCCGGCTATGGTCCAGAATGCCATGATCGGAACGGCGGACCGGATGCCCTCGGGAAGTAAGGCCAGATGCAGGTGACCAGCCGACGTGCGCAGTACCAGCATCTCGGAGACGGCGATCGCGACGCCGAGGCCGCCATACATGGCGAGCATGACGCGCTGGCGCTGGTTGCGGAGAATCGTCTGGCTGACGAAGTGGAAAATGGCTCGCTGAGCGGGGAGGAGAAGGATGCTGGCATGCAAGAGCCCTTGGATGGGTCCGGCTGTCCGGCTTGTCTTATGAACGAAGCTGGCGCCCTCAATGAGCTGACGCACACGACGGCGGTACGCGAGCGGATAAGTGAGCAGTGTGCACGCGATCATCAGGAGGACCCCCCAGCATCCAGTTCGGGCGAGCGTGTGGAAGATGAGGGGGGCGGATGGTCCGGAGAGAATACGCTCGTAGATTCCCAGAAACCAAAAGGGAGGAAAGTAGTGCACGACTGCGGTGTTGGAGGCGAGCAATGTATGGAGAGACTGCAAGACCATCGGGAAGACAAGTAAAACGGCGAGCAGAACCATAAGTGACGCCCCCTGAAGCAGTGGCGTGATGCGGCGGAAGAGTTGCTCGCCCAAGATGTTTAGCAGGATGCCTTGGAGCGCGAGAACGGTGGTTGCCGCGAAGATTCCGCTCATCAGAGTCGCGACGGCATGTGCAAGGAAGTGGCGACCTATGCCGGGAAGCTCGGCGATCATAGGGAAGAAAAGTGTACCGAGCACGTCGGTTCCGAGCAGGACCAAGGAGAGGAAGATGGCCAGTGCAAGGACGCGGGCGCCAAAGAGACGACGCATCGGGATGGGAAGAGTGGAGAGCACAAAGACATCCAGTAGATCGGGGAAGAGAAGGTCCCACTCATAGACCGTGGCAATCCCCATGATGACGAACGGGTAGGTCACGTAGAAGTAGTGGTCTCCCGCCTGCGACCAGAAGGGGCGGTGAAGCGGAGCCGGAGGAAAGGCGTGGTACGCAGGAAACAGGAAGAGCGCGACGAGCAGGCCGGGAAGAGCAGCGGCACAACTGATGAGCATGACACGTTTGGTCTCGTCGTCCGACGCCAGAAGCTCGTTGTGGAAGAAGCGATGGAGGAGGTGCCGAACGAGAGCCTGGAACTGGGTCTGTTCCCGCCTTCCGATTGCGGAGTTGGCCTGAACGGCAAGAGACTGGACGGGGTGATTGGAGGAGGAGAAGAGACTGGATCGCTCAAACATGATGCACCGCCATAGTTGCAACAAGTTCTTTGGCCACGCTTAGGGTGTCCTGCTGCTGGACCAGTTGGGCGAAGACACTTTCGAGGTCGGTCAACTGAAGGGAGCTTTTAAGCTCGGAGGGAGGAGCGTCCGCGAGGATCTTTCCTCTGGCGATAACGATCACGCGATGGCAGATGAGTTCGACCACCTCGAGTACGTGTGAGATGTAGAGAATGGCCTTGCCCTCCGCCGCGAGCTGTTGCAGGAGATCCTTGAACAGACGCGCGGAGACGACATCGAGGCCGGAGAGAGGCTCATCGAAGACGAGGAGCTTCGGATCGTGCAACAGGGCAGCAGCGATGAGAACGCGCTGCTTCATCCCCTTGGAGTAGAGCGAAATGGGCGAGTGGCGCCAGGAGTCGAGGTTCAACAGGGCAAGGAGCCGGTTGGCTTTGAGATCGATGAGCGCCTCGGGCAGGTTGCGCAGGCGGCCGACGAGTTGGAGGTACTCAAGTCCGGAGAGGTGGGTATAGACATGGGCCTCCTCGGGAACATAACCGAAGGCCGAGCGATAGCCCTGAAGGTTGGTGCGGATGCTCTCCCCTTCAAAAAACACCTGGCCTTCGCTCGGCTCCATGAGGCCGGTGATGATCTTCACGGTAGTGGACTTGCCGGAGCCATTGGGCCCGACATAGCCGACGATCTCGCCGCCACAAACGCGAAAGCTGACGTTGTCGATGGCTGGAAGACCGCGATAGCGTTTGGAGAGCGCTTTGACCTCGAGCATGGAAACCTCACGCGCATTCAAGATAGGTAGAAACGATCGTTTGGATACGGTCTGAAAGAGGGCCTTTGGCACCACCGGTTTGGCGCCGAGATCGCCTAGGCAGCCGGGATCGCCCTTTAGGGGATAGTCCGAAAGGGCCCCTTCATGAACCAGGAAGGCGCCTGGCGTAGACATGATGTGTGACAGTGAATTTAGGCGCAAAGTCCTCGAACTCATGGGCGTCCAGGCCGCCACCTGCAAGGAAAGTGAGCGGCCGTCCTTGACCGCCCCACTCTAGAACTTCGAGCTTCGCGTCTTTTTCGACCGTGACGAACTGCGCGGTGCGGTTGGAATGATCCGCTCGCTTGGGATGCGTCGGCTGTAGGGCAGGAAGGGAAAAAGCGCGGAGTATCGTCAGAGCTGGCAATCCAAGGCGTTTCAACCCGGTTCTCGGTTCAGGCATGATGTCTACCCCTATGTAGTACGCTATAGTGTGATAGCATACTACATAGCAATGAGCAACCCCCGACTTTCCCACAGTGCGGCTCTCATCCTTAAGGCGCTCAGCCTCGGGTACCGCTACGGCTTCGATGTCATGGAGGTCACCGGGCTGCCGAGTGGTACTGTCTACCCCGCACTTCGTCGATTGGAACGAGACGCGCTCGTCGCCTCCAGATGGGAGTCAGAGGAAGACGCAGTGGCAAGTCAGCGCCCAGCGCGGCGCTACTATGAAGTGACACGCGAAGGGAAAGCTGCCGCGCTCGCCGCTACCGAGAGGTATCCACTGTTGGCCCGCCTTGTTCCGGAGAGGCACGCATGAGCCATCTCCTTCCCTCGCCCCTGACCCCCTTCGATCGCTACCTCCTGTGTGTCATGGAGAAGTTCGTCCCTGCCTCTGAGCGAGAGGAGTGGTTATTGTCCTGGGAGTCCGAGCTCTGGCACAAACACCATCTCGCGCGTCGCACGCAGTTCAGTTTTCCGGCTCCCGATCTCACAGCAGGACTGATTCGCGATGCGCTCTGGCTCTGGGGTGATGGCTGGAGGCGCACCTTTCAGGGAACCGCCACGCTCTGCCTGGCTGTGCTCCTCATTCTTTTCGCGCTCGCCGTAGCAGTCGGTGTGGGATTGAATGGAAGTTGGCATTCACTGGCTTCCTCTCTTGCCAATGAGTTCAAACGGTTTCTCGTCGAAGTGCCCCTAGTCCTCTTCGTCACGCTTGCTGTTTCCCCACACAGACGTACCGACCAGAGCGCAAGCAGCCGAAAGATCTACTGGCTCAAGCGGCAGCTCTTCCTGGGCGCAAAAACGTCTCTCACATTGCTGCTCATGTTTCTGCTGAGCGCTGACCTCTGTCAACCGATGCATGCTGCTACTCCAAACGTCGCAGACTTCCTGCAGATCTTCTCGTTCACGATCCTGGCGCTCGTCGGTTTGCGCTGGGCTTTGCATGACCACGGGCAGCGTTGTAAGCAGTGCCTCCGCTCGCTCGCCTCGCCGACACCTGTCGGCCGACCCTCGCACAATCTCCTCGAGTGGAGCGGCTCGGAGGCGATCTGCAAACAGGGTCATGGAACGCTGAGCGTCCCGGAGATGGAAACGAGCTGGTGCGAGTCCAGCGAATGGGTGAGTCAAAGCTCCTCGTGGGATCAAATTGCAAGCACCTAGTCTGACCGGGCTGCCTTATTAGAACGGACAGACCCGCTACTCATTCTTGGACCCTCCGGCCTTGGAAGCAACTGTCACACCCATTCCGCTCCGGAACAGATATCGCAGGTTTTAGAGAGTGGGGTCGCCGTAGAAGACGCCGCGGTCATGCGTGCCAACGTAGACTCGTCCGAAGATCCGCGGGTCGCCGCTAATCTGCAGCGCCAATCCCATTGGTGTTGATCGTCGTTGGTTCAATGGGGACGTCGGCCAGGAGTTTCCAATGCCATTCTGAAAGATCGCTCCGGCTCAGAGATCGAAGCGCGATGAGGCGCCGCCCTCCGCTCCGCTCCGCGATGCAGGGGCTTCGCTCCGCGGCGGCGGCGCCTCGAAAGAGCGAATTGCTGTGCTGAGACTAGGACGGCCGCCACGTCGGCCTTGGCATCTAATGACCTTCTCATAGAAGCAAATACAGCACCGCGCAGAACACCTCGTACAGATCCCAAGCCGCGGACGGTGGGACCAGAATGACCCACCACCTTCGATAGAGGAGCTTGGCAGGTGGTCTCGCGGGTTCAGCCGAAAAAGCGTGAGGTAGCGGTGTAACCTGCCCGGCTTCGGCCTCCTCGCCGCCGGCCCCAACGATACCGGCGCGATGAAGCGATATCCCTTCCTCGGAATAGTTTGAATGTAGAGTGGCTTATCGGCCCAGTCGCCCAGAGCCTCCCGCAGGGTCATGACCGCAGTATTCAGGCTATGGTCAAAGTCAACAAAAGTATCTGAAGGCCAAAGAAGCTGACGCAACTCCTCTCGCGTGACCATTCGACCTGCATGTTCCAGCAGATACGCCAGGATACGGGAGGGCTGCTCTCGTAGCTTGATCGGGATCCCGGCGCGACGCAGTTCTATGCTGTGCAAGTCGAATTCAAAGACTCCGAAGCGCCAGACGGTGGCTGCATTCGTCAGCTTGTCCATGCGATGCCTATCCTCCCGCGATTCGCTCCGGGGTATATTCCCGGCTTGGAATCGGCTGCAGGTGTGGATCGTCGCTGTATCTCGAGGCGCAAGTGGACATGAGCCGTGACTTAGATGACGATCGCGATAAGAGATGGATTTGACCTGGATTTTACCGACACTGCATTGAGGTAATCGCCTTTCCGGCGCAGCGTAGGCCCACATCATCGGTCACCAAGGATAGACCGGCCGCTGGCGTATTGGAGGAGGTTTCCCATGTCACGCATTTCCACTCTAGGCCGTTTCTTTCTTTCCCTGTCACTGGTCGCGGCTTCTTTCGCGATCGCGCCGAACATGCAATCCCAAGAGGGGAGCATCACGGCTCGGGTTCCGTTTGCGTTCTCGGCAAACGATCAGCAGTTCGAGCCGGGCCAGTATGTGATCAAACCGCTCAATGCCTTCGAGCTGATTGTTTCCAACACCACCACCCACCAGAATCGGCTTTTGCCGGTGTCATCCATAGGGCTGAGAGACATTCAGTCCAAAGGACGCCTCCTCTTCCGCAGGTACAACGGAAACGAACACTTGTATCAGGTATGGATGCCGGGCAGAAGTGACTTCAGCGAGCTGAGCCCGACCCGGCGGGAACAGCAGACGATGCGTACGGCAAGCACATCCCCGTCCCCTGGGACCGTCGTGGAGGCTCTTGTTACCCCTGCAAGGTAACTCGGTAGTCAGCCGGTCGCTTCAACCCCGACCGGCTGCCGCCTGGCAGAGCTAGCCTAGCGATCCTGCCTCAAGCTAGCACAGATGGCCATCTGGCATGACAGGTTTCAAGCGACAATTCGGCGAGAGCCGATGTCGGGTATGAACCGTTCTCTGCGCTATCTGGTTCCAAAAGGGCACAGGATTCGGTGCTCGTCAGTATTCCTTTAGCCTGTTCAAGGCCTAGAGCGCTTCGTTCCCTCCTTGGTGCGGCTGAAGACTGCAGTAATCATCCCACCTACGGGAGCAACTCCGATATGTCGGGGGGCTGTCCTGCGGTCCTGGTTGAAGCCTCGGGGAGTGACGTTTTCAGTACATCGAAGCCGTCTAAGATTCTCGCGCATGTTGACACGTGCTTTGCCATCTAACGTTGCGAACGGATAGTTTCGGGCGAATGCACGCTCCTGCGTGTTGGCCAAGTAATTGGCCGCGCGGCATCCTTGCTGATTGCATGCGGCATACACGCTTCCTCCAACCCTCGAACGATCGCAACCTGCGACCTGAAGGGAAACCTCATGAAAATTACATTCTGTGAAACCTCACTGAGTACTGCAAAGCGTCCCAATCCGAACGAGCCTCCCAATCCGAACCAAAAAGAGACAAAAGTGAAAGCAAGGCGGATCGCACTACGACTTCTGATGGCGGGGTGTCTGACCGCGGCCCTTCTTCCCCTCGGCGGGGCCGCACAGTCGTTGCCGCCCAATGCCACCCTCTACGCATCAGGCCTTCAGGCGCCGAGGGGACTTCGCTTCGGTCCGGATGGCAATCTCTATGTCGCAGAGGCCGGCACAGGCGGTTCCAACAGCACAGGTACCGCATGCACCCAGGTCCCCGGCCCCCCCGCGTCCGTGGGACCCTATACCGGTGGACCCAACGCCCGCATCTCCAAGATTAGCTCCGATGGGACGCGAACTACCGTTGCGTCGGGATTTCCCTCAACGCAAGACGCCGTGGGCGACCTCCTCGGGGTGGCCGATGTCGTATTTCTGGATGACGTCCTGTATGCGGTGTTGTCCGGCGGAGGTTGTTCGCACGGAAATCCGAACAGCCCGAACGGCATCGCAAAGGTGAACACCGCCACCGGTCAATGGATCCTTGTCGCAGATATAGGTGAATTCCTCAAGACCCATCCGGCGAAATATGAAAGTGCGGCTGACTTCGAGCCAGACGGCGTTCCCTATAGCGCGATTGCGGTCAATGGAAAGCTGTACATCGTGGAATCCAATCATGGACAAGTTCTGTCCGTAAACACCAGCGGCGACATCAGGCAGGTCATTGACATCTCCGCATCCCAAGGTCATATCGTTCCGACCTCCATCGCAGAGCGGTATGGATCGTTTTATGTCGGGAATCTCAATCTGTTTCCGATCAATCCGCAGTGGGCCCGGATACTTACCATCTCGCGCGGCATCTACCAGGACCCAGCCGTGCCCGGCTTCGACGTTAAGGGCTATCACATCGTGAATTCGACGGCGGGCTTTACGACCGTTGTTGCTGTTGATTTTGGTCCGGATGGCCTGATTTACGCGCTTGAACTCTCCGACCAGGCTGGCAATCCAGCCCCAGGAATGGGCAAGGTGGTTCGAGTCACGCACTCTGGGGAAATTGAGGACGTGGTTACTGGTCTGTCCGTTCCCACTGGCATGACCTTCGGGCCTGACGGGGCGCTGTATGTATCGAACTTCGGAGCCGCACCTGCCGGAGCCGGTCAAATTCTTCGAATCGCCATTCAGCCTGGCTGGTAGACTCTGGTTTCGGAGTGACTCCCTAACTAATCGAAGATCTAGCGTTTTCCCAACTGACGGGAACAGGCCGAAGCACTCGCGGTCCACAATTCCCAAATTCTGAATCTGAACGAGGCGTTCGTGGATGCGACGATGCCAACCATCTCGTCTACGAACGTCTTGCTCGTGGATTTCGGAAGGCCTTAGGAGTTACGCATGGGCCTGCGACCCACCCATAGGGATGAAAATCATTTCGGGAGGTGATTTTCGACGGAGTCCGTCGGGGATTTCATTTTTGGCATTTTTCTCGCTCGGCGAGAGAGTGAAATGCGTCGATGCTGCCGGGACACCCCGGGGCTCCGGACAATTATCGACGGGTGCAATCGGCGGGGAGTGGCCTGCGTTGGACTCCAGCGCCAACAGCTGACCAATCCGTGCACCCGGCTCCATCGCTAACTGAACGATCTGCAGCTTCTCCGAGAGCGACCGCCACCGGCGAATGCGACACGCCCACTGCTACAACTGCGCTTGAATGATCCACGCGGCCATCGTCAGCCCAAACATGCCCTACGTGCCAGAGTGGGAAGTCGACACGCTTACGTTGGTTCTGACCCAGGTAGGTGCTTCGTCGATAGAGCGAAAGACGCGGGGTTGCCCGTGAATGCTCCCGACGAGGTAAGAGCCGGGTAGGACTGCTTCGGAGCGGCTTTGCCGAAGCCAAAGGCGTGAATCAGCTCAACACCTGGCAGACGTGCGAACGAGACGGACGTCTGTACCGACGAAGCGGCCGTTTCAAGACGATACGAAGGGGCAGCGCCTCCCGGAATCACCGCCCGGCGCCAGCGACGATTTAGATACGGGTAGAGGACGATATATCGGCGCAGGAGGTGCTGCGGCCAATCATGGACACGCTGGCGACAATCTGCAGGACGCGCCAGCGGCGGTGGCGGCTATTTCAGAGCCTCTGCCTCCACGGGGGGGACAAAATTTTCTAATAGCACCTAGGCACCTTTTCGATCGACTCTTCTCACTGAATCCTTGATCTTGAGTTCTGTATCCAGCACGATATCTTGTGGCGGAGAATCTAATCCATTGATTCTCTCCAGAAGCAGGCGAATGGCGGAATAGCCGAGCTGATAGCTTGGCTGAAAGATGCTGGTGATTGCGGGTTCCGTCATCTGTGTGAACGACATGCCGTCAAAGCTAATAATCGAGACATCTTTTGGACATTTCAGCTTTTGCGCTTTAATCGCGGCAAGAGCACCAACCGCCATCAGATCACTTGCTGTAAAGATGGCAGTTGGTCTGGGAACCAGATTGAGAAGGCGTAGGGTGCAAGCATATCCGCTCTCTTGGTCAAAGAGCCCCGTTTGTATGTATTCCGATGAAACGGAAAGCTGGTGTTCCTGCATTGCTTTCAGGAAGCCTTCCACGCGCTCCGTGGCAGTGGTGACATTGGATGGACCACAAACAATTCCAATTTGGCGGTGTCCCATTTTGATCAGATGTTGCGCCGCCAGATATCCTCCTGCAGTGTTCGCGACTGTGACGCTGTCCCCTTGCCAATCGGTAGGTTTGCGGTCTACGCAAACAATGGGGGGCATCCCTTCTCCCACGAGCTTATGGTCGATAGAGGGAATCAGGATGATGCCGGCAGCGAGGAAGGACTGTAGATCGAGCAGATACGCGGCTTCCTTCTTCACGTCGTTGTCAGCATTACAGAGAAGTACCCGGTAATTGGATTTGAATGCAAGGTCCTCCACTCCTCGCACGACTGCAGGAAAGAAGGGATTCATGATGTCCGGGATAATCACTCCAATCAGATTGCTCTGATTGCGTCTCAGTCCTCTCGATAGATGATTCACCGAGTAGCCGAGCTCCTCGATCGACTGCAAAACGCGTTTTTTCAGCACCTCGCGTACGGTCGCCGTTTCATTCAGGACGTGCGAGACCGTACCGACGGACACTTTCGCGTGTGCCGCGATATCCTGCATCGTCGTCCGTCCTGAAGTCGCAGTTCTGTCGGGTTGTCGCTTCATTCCTTAGGACCTCTCATCGATCGAGAACACATCGAAAACCTATTGCACCGGAGCGGTCAAGGCTCGGCGCCATCAGAAGATATTTTCCGTGCTCGGATAACTTGTATGCTTGCGGGAAATACCACCGTGATCCTTGAGGCTGGTAGTGACTTCCTCCACGCAAGATCGCAGCCCGCGTGTGCGCATCGGTGTACTCATCGGTCCACTGCCAGACATTTCCAACCAGGTCCTGCACGCCGAAGGGGCTAGCGCCGTGTGGATGTGCATCTACATCCGCAGGCGGCAGAATTGTCCTTCCCATATCGATCACCGGAACGTTTGCGCTCTTCCACTCCGAACCCCAGGGATAAGTCCTCCCGTCCAGTCCTTGCCCCGCATACTGCCATTCCCACTCATGGGGGAGCCGCTTGCCCGCCCACGCTGCATAGGCTCGCGCATCTTCAATCGATACCCACGTCACAGGCTTGTTGGCCCACCCAGAGGGGTAGTTGTTTCCGTGCCAGTCCTTGAGGAAATTATGGTCATCGACAGGATGATACGTTGTCGCATCCAGAAATTCCTTGAATTGTTCGTTGGTTACGGGAAAAGTGTCGATCCAGAAGGCTGGAATATGTACCTTCAACTCGTGATAGCGCCGAGCCGAGACTTCGCCCGGATACTGCACATCGACGCCTTCATCGTTCGTGCCCTCAAGCTCAATGCCGTTCACGCGAAAGACAAAATCAGCTGTCGGCACAGCAGACATACCGGATGGTTGCGTAGTAAGTGCCTGGGTCTTGGCGATCGGAACCAATTGCTGCGAAAGTGTCGTCCACTCGTGCGAAAAGCTCGCCAGCCGTCTTTTCGCCAGCGAATTCATCGTTCGCATCAGGCTTTGGAGCTCTTCCGGTGCAGAAGGAGCCGCGAGAATCGCTCCGTATCCGTTCGCCTCGATTGGAAAATCGAGAACGATCTTGTCGCCTTCTGATTGCGGTGTGAGCTCGGTGCCATTCCAAAGATCGTAGTAGTGCATGCCAGCTTGAGCAGGGAGGATCATTTGCCTTCCGTCTAGAGGATACGAATTGCGATTTACAATCGTCCAGAGCGTGGATCCATCTCCCGGCCATTTGCTCGCGAATGCTCCATATTGTTGCATGAACGCATGCGGCTCCCAGTCCGGAGAGACCAGAAGCTTGCTGAACGCGCGCTCGATGATGGCGATCCTGCGCAGCGCCTCCGCATCGCGTGGCGTTATTCCATTCCATATGCCCCAAACATTTTCCCAGGATTCGAAGCCGATTCCATTGAAGAAGGCGAACTGGAGATCGTTGGTATGGTCGTGCGCCCATCGATTTGAGATGTTGACCATGTGTCGCGTCGCGAGCCACTTATACCTGCTTACCGTCGGTACAAAATCGTACTTCCAGTAGCCCCAGGTCATGTTGTTGTAGTTCAGCATCTCGTCGGACGCCGGGCCAAGTTCGGGTTCGAGCGCAAGAGGATGGCCGAGGGCATCGGAGGCGCTGCGGAAGGTGCGCGGAACACCCTGCAGCGTGTCTCCATTGATGCCGTCCGCTTCTATGTCAGCAAGCTCCTGAGAGAGAGCTTCTGCATCCGGCAGGCCTTCCTCGCGAGTGCCCTGGTCCCACAACATGGTGGGAAAGAGCACATGTACCCCGTGCCTATGGAAAGCAGCAACAAACTCCTTTACTGCCTCTTTGCCACCGGGGAGATCCGCGACGAGGTCGTATTGGTTGCGATCATCGATGCCGATGTTCGGATAGGTCGGCCATATGAGCACGCTGTCGATGCCGCCGTAGCGCGTCTCTACATCCTTCAGATAACGATCGACGGTATAGCGGTGAGCGACTGGGTCGTAGAAGAAACGATCATGAACCATCATTTGCGGTTGTACGAAGCTGGATTGTGTCCACCGCAACTCGGAACGGTCATATTCGGCGCCGTTATAGCCAACGCGAATGCGATGTTCATCGCGCCAGTGATGCAGGTCGCTAAGCCAGGCCTGAGTTTCGGCAGTCGTGCAGGTTCGTGGAGCACTTTTCATAAACCATTCGGGAAGGGAAGCGCAGGAAGGACCATCGATCTGCTCCTCGTGGATTCGAGCGAGCGAATCCTGAGCATGCGCGAAGCAGCCGGCGACGACAAAACAGGCAATGGGAATTGCGAGGCGAAACCGAGGCATAAACGCTCCAAGTGAACGGAAGTTCGAGCTGCCAATATAAAACCATTCAAACACATTCGGCAAAGGTCGGCTTTGACGGAAGCTAGGAGAAAGCAACCCGTAACCGGATTCGTCGGCTTCGGTTACATCCTATAAGCTGTTTATATCTCTTGTACTTGCCCGACTACACAGGTTTTTGCGGCAACCAGCGAAAGAATGATCTTGACAACTCTAGTTTGGGATTTCTAGTATTGCCCCGCTCTCAATTTTGAATCGATTCAAAAGCGAAGACAGATTGGACTGGCCGGAAGCGCAGCCCGATCTCATGGAGGTTTTCGATGTTTTTCCCCAGGCAGCTCAGATTCGTTTTCGCAGCATTGGTCGTATCCGGCTGCATCCTTTCCGTCCCCTCGCTGAAGGCTCAGTTCGCCAGTGGTGTTGAGGCCACCGTCGCGGATGGGACCGGCGCCGTCATCCCCGGTGCCGATCTCACGGTGACCAATGAGGCAACGCAGGTGAGTGAGAAAGCGGTCGCGGACCAACAAGGCTACGTGCATATCCTTCAGCTGCCGCCCGGGACATACCGCGCTGAGATTCACGCTCCAGGATTCAAAACCTGGCAACTCGGTCACATTCGCATTGAGGGCCACGACGTCCGGACCATCTACCCGAAGCTTGCCATTGGCAGTGAAGATACGACGGTGACGGTGGAAGCGAATACGGAGACGGTGGAAACGACAAAGGGGAATATCGGCCGTGTCCTGGAAGCAGAGACCATGCGCGAGTCGCCAATGGTTGGGCAGGATGTGTACGCCTCAGTGGCGACCCTCGCTCCGGGCGTCACCGGACTTGGCGATGCGTCCGGCAATATCTCCGCGGCAGGATCGGTCGGAACCAGCAGCTTCAACGCCGAGGCGGGCTTCCAGATCAATGCCGCTGGCCAGCGTCAAGAGGCCAACGAGTACCAGGTGGATGGCACGGTCGTCGATGGCGACTCGCGCGATGGGGTTGTGAATATCACGCCCGAGCCGGAAACCATACAGGAGATGAAGGTCACCGCTTCGGCCTTCTCCGCGGAAAAGGGCCGGGAGAGTGGCGCGCTGATCGAGATCTTTACCAAGCCAGGCACGAATCAGTTCCATGGAATGCTATCGGAGTTTCACACCGACAAGACCCTCACCGCGCGTACCGAGTTCCAGACCGATGTACCGAAGTACAACCGCAACGACTTCGGCGGAACGCTGGGCGGTCCCATCTTCAAGGACAAAACCTTCTTCTTTGGTTCTCTCTTCTGGACCCGCGCGGTGTTGGGCAACACCTACGTGGAAAACGTCGAAACTCCAGCACTCCGAAGCTGGGTTGCTGCCAATGAGCCGAACTCCATTGCGAATCTGTTTTTGTCGCAGGCGCCACCGGCCGTTGACCCAACCGCAAACTTTCTCACGGCCGCACAGGTGGAAAGCAACTATGGGAGCACATACGCACCCCCGCCCATCCCGAGTTCTATGATCGTCGAGGGAACCTCCACGATCAACGTGTCCCCAATCGCCAATGGGTTCCAAGGCCATCTCCGGCTGGATCAAAACATGAGTGGCGGAAACGATAAGGTCTTCTTCAGTTTGTTCCGCAATACCACGCAAGGGGAGACTGCGGACGGGCGCCCAACCTACTCGTACACTGCTCCCAACGCTACGCTGTATGCAAAGTTCGATTATCTTCATGTCTTTTCGTCGTCTTTGGTCAACGAGGCTGGCATAAGCCTGGTACGGAATACGGGCAATCAGTCCGATGTCATCCCTTCGCTGCCGAACGTGTATTACATTGGCGGTATCGATGACGACTTTTCGCAGTGGGGTCCATCAAGCTGGGTGCAGAATAACTTCATTTATCAGGACGATTTGACCTACACCCATAAGGGGCACACTGTTCACGTTGGGATCAATGTGGATCGCCAGCAGGATATGGACAATTTTACCAATGGTCTTGTTCGCCCGTACTTCTACTTTCTCAATATCCTGGACTTCGCGGCCAACCATCCCTTTGACCAGGGAGGCCCTGTCGTGGATTTGGCGACGCAGACCACTGCCCATAATCTCTATCAGCGCGTGCTGATGCTGTATGTAGCACCCTACATCCAGGACGACTGGAAGGTGTTGCCCCGTCTTACTCTCAATCTTGGCGTTCGGATGGATGACTTCGGACATCTGGCTACGGTGGAGAACGGCCAGAATCCGATCGCCTTCTTCACTCCTGGTACCGGCTCAACGTTCGCCGAGCAGGTAGCCAATGGCAGCATGCAAACTCGCGGTACGAACGGGGCTGCGGCCGCCCATTCACAATATCGGATTGTGCCGCGTGTTGGTTTCGCGTGGGATGTCCACGGAAATGGCAAGCTGTCTCTGCACGGCGGATTCGGCATGTATAACAACAAGGTCGGCGAGTATGCCTATGTGAATAACATGCGCACAAACCCCCCGGGTTACGCAGATCCTTCGTTGAGCATTTTTAATGCTGGCACGACCCTGGCAAACTTCTCCTACGGCACGAGCAGTTCTGGAGCTCAGGGCTTTGCTCCGCCTCCTGGTTTGACCTACCAGATTGATTCCCACGGCGGATTGGCGGGAACACGGACCCAGGTGGGAGGAATCGATCCGAATTTGCGTCCTCCGCTGGTGTACAGCTGGGGCCTCGGCCTGCAGCAGATGGTCGGAGGCTTCGTCCTCGAACTTGATTATCTCGGCACGGCCAGCCGTGATCTCTTCCTGCAAACCGACGTCAATCGCTTCGCCGGGGACGAGATCATCAATCATGGAAACCTACAGCGTCTGAATCCCAGCTTCAATGGAGTGATCTATGGGCGGAGCGCGGGCATCGCAAACTCGGATGTCGGAGCATTCGGTATCTCTCGCCACTTCTCACATGGCTGGACGACTCACGTCACCTACACTTTGAGCAAGTCGCTTGACTACGTGAGCAGCAACGACAACGGTGTGGCTGGTGGAGAGTCGGTCTTCGATGCGCAGCATCCAGAGCGTCAGTATGCCCGCTCGGATTACGATGCCCGGCATCGTGTCTCGGCCGATGCCGTCTGGGACATTCCGGGGATTTCGGAAGGTTTTCTGGGCACTCTGACCAGAGGCTTTACGGTGTCACCGATCGTGATCCTGCAGTCAGGCAATCCATACAACGTCTACACCTCGGCTAGCTATACATCCGGTGGTGACTACAACGCAGACGGTTATGGATATGACACACCAAACACGCCTGCATTCGGTCGCGTGCTCCATGCCAGCCGCTCCGATTACTTGAAGGGGGTATTCACCGCCTCTGAATTCCCGGTTCCAACACCGGGGCAAGAAGGTGATCTTGGACGAAATGTCTACAACGGCCCGGGTTTTGCCGAAACGAATGTCGCCGTACAGAGATCGTTCCGTCTTCCTTTTCTGGGTGAAGCAGGCCGGTTCGAGCTTCGTGGTGAATTCCTGAACGCCTTCAACCGTGTCAACCTTGAAATGCCCGTAGGTGATCTATCCAACAACCTCTTCGGCAAATCTACAGCGCAATACATGCCGAGACAGATTCAGCTTGTTGGACATATCCGCTTCTAATGCGAAGCAGGCGGAAAAGAGCTTTGTCTCTTTTCTGCCTGCTGCATCTACACTGCTGTAACAGCCGTCTTGGAACTCAAGGGGAACTCGCTTGTATCAACCGCAGGCCTATACCGTCGTCCTCTTTTTCATGATGACCAGCATGCTTTGCTGGGGCTCATGGGCGAACACCCGCAAATTGACTGCTGGTTATGCGTTCTCCCTCTTCTATTGGGACTACGTCATCGGCATCGTTCTTGGCAGCCTGTTCTGGGGATTTACCCTCGGCAGTCTTCACGGTGGTCCCGAAAGCTTCGTCGCGAATCTGGGCAGTGCCGATCGTATGCATTGGCTTCTGGCGATCGTCGGCGGACTTATCTTCAATCTAGCCAACCTGCTTCTAATCGCGTCGATCGATCTCGCGGGGATGGCCGTTGCCTTCCCTGTGGGCATCGGACTGGCGCTGATCGTGGGCGTTGTTCTGAATTACGTCATCCAACCGGCGGGAAACCCGGTTCTCATCTTCGGCGGAGTCGCCCTTGTGGCTGTGGCGATTCTGCTGGATGCTCTCGCGTACCGCCGACGCGAGGCAAACAATGTCATCAGCACGCGCGGGGTTGTTCTCAGCATCGTCAGCGGTCTGCTGATGGGGACGTTCTACCCTTTCGTGGCAAAATCTACCATCGGACCGCACGCGCTGGGGCCTTATGCCGTCGCCTTCGTCTTTGCGATTGGGGTCGCGCTCTGCGCGTTGCCAGCAAACGCATGGCTCATGCGTCACTCGCTCACTGGCGAGGTTCCATCCTCCATGCGAGGGTACAAAAGGGCGCGTCGCAGCTGGCATTTTTGGGGTATAGCCGGCGGAGTGATCTGGTGCACCGGCGCAGTGGCAAGCTTCGTTGCCTCGCGTGCGAACCTTGTGGGACCGGCGGTTTCCTATGCGATCGGGCAGGGCGCAACAATGGTCTCAGCTGTATGGGGAGTCTTCGTGTGGCGTGAGTTTGCCAGCGCGCCCTCGACTTCGCGCCGGCTGCTTCCTTTTATGTTTGTCTTGTTTCTGCTCGGGCTGGGAGCGATTGCTATCGCGCCGCTCTTTTCTAGATAATCAGGGGACACATGGCACAGAAAAAAATCGTAGTGGTGGGAAGCATCAATCTGGATCTTGTGACATCCGTCGCAAGGCTACCCACAGTTGGCGAAACACTCACGGGCCAGCAGTTTGCAACTTATTCCGGCGGGAAGGGAGCGAATCAGGCCGTATGCGTAGCACGCCTGGGAGGCAACGTCTCTATGGTTGGCCGACTTGGAGAAGACCGCTTTGCGGTAGAGCTTAGAGAAAATCTGCAAGCCGCAGGCGTTCAGACCGACGGCATCGAGAACGTGACAGGCCCATCTGGTACTGCCATCATTCTTGTAACCTCGGAGGCAGCAAATTCCATCATCGTGGTCCCGGGAGCAAATGCATCGCTTCGTCCTGAAGATCTGGACCGGTGCGAAGCCTTGTTTCGGGACGCTTCCATCGTCCTCTGTCAGCTGGAAACTCCGCTCGATACAGTGGAACAGGTCGGGCGCATAACGCAACGTCTCCGCATCCCATTCCTATTGGATCCGGCACCTGCGTTTGCATTGTCCCCATCCCTGCTTCGAACCGTAACCTGGCTCACGCCAAACGAAAGCGAATGCCGTATTCTCCTGCACTCGCTCGGCCACCCACCCCGGGCCACGGAGAGTGATCTTCCAGCGGAAGCAGCTGCGAAACTTCTTCTGGATGCCGGTGTCCGCAATCTCATCCTCAAGCTGGGCTCTCGCGGTTTTTACATCGCGGGTCGGGATGTCGAACCGGCTTACGTTTCTTCCTTTCAAGTGAAGGCCGTGGATACAACGGCAGCGGGAGATGCGTTCAACGGCGGCTTTGCCTACGCGCTAGCGCATGTTGGACTTGATCCCTTATCGGCCGCACGCTTCGCTAATGCCGTTGCGGCCATTTCTGTTACGAGAGCCGGAGCCCAGAGTTCCATGCCTCAGTTGGCGGAGGTTCAGGCTCTCCTCGCTCGTGGACGAAACCTACCAACATATCCGTGACGTCATTCGCATCTCCCACGGGATCCGTTACATGCCTGCAAGTGTGGCTTCGTCAGAACGAGGAGCCACAAGGAAGAGCTGGCGCAAGCCGGGGCTTCTCCTTCGAGCGGCAATGCACCTGGGCCGATCGCGCTCACCTTCTTCTCAGACGAGTTACTCAGTTTTTAAACAGATTCTTAGAGAGCAGAACGGAACGGTGTCTGGCAGAGTGGCCCAGAGGAATGGGCGAACCACACTGTGGAGTCGAAACTAGTGGCACAGCGCGTCGCGCCTGCGCTGTCGTACCGGCAATGGGGTTTCTAATCGTCGTAGTGAATAGCTGCTTCACTCTTTCCTGCTTATGTGTGCCTTTCAAAATTTCGTCGTAAGCATAGAACTGGTCCAAAGGTAGGCCTGCCTGCACCGCGTGGCCCGGGTCAGGACGGTAGTTGCCACTGCCGTTACTCCACCATTCCAGGCGGCCGTTGTTGAAGCTGGCCTCGCCTGCGTAGAGCACCGGCTTGCCCTCCGAAAGGGCCGGATGCCGGTAGCGGGGATGTAGGAGCATCTCTCCCCTTGGCATCGTGACAAAGACAAAGCGAGCGTTCGGAACGTACTGTCCATTTTCCGAACCGCGGGTCATGCGGTAGTTGTCCGCAAAGCTGCGGAGGCGGAAGATCTGTTCCCGATCGACCGGGATGGCCGCCGCGGGATTCAGGTTGGGATAGATCTTCGGGATGCCTTGATAGCTCATCGAACGCCGCGCCGTTCCGATTGCGAGATTGAGTCCAGTTTAATCTGCGGGAAGCTGTCTTCGGGAAGAAAGTTGAAAAAGAAATCGCCAGGGATGCCTCTTTTCGCAGTACACTCAGGGCGTGCCCGCGCCTGCGCCATATCGTGTTGTCGCAAGGTCTGTCGCTCCGCCCCGCATTGCGCAGCCCTGCGTCGCGTGCGGCCGGAGCCGCACCGTGCAGGGGCTCTTCCGCGCGCGTCCGTTTTCCTTTGCCGCGATCAATTCCGGCGCGGTGCAGAAGAAGGCGGCGATCCAATGCCGTCCGGGAGTGGACGCCTTCCAGGTTGACCTTCGCCCAAAGTCCGGCGGATGGCCGTTGCCCCGCGATGTGCAAGCCAAGATGGAGACCGCGCTGGGAGCGAACTTCTCCGATGTTCGCGTTCATGTGGGACCGGAG
>OUNK011150721.1_pt1 | contig 28875 bp, 19 predicted proteins | sample 1755341 | NCBI WGS metagenome assembly OUNK01 (sample SAMEA3914788, study PRJEB12502) | metagenome | biome: forest; material: soil | place: Canada | collected 2011-07-03 | depth 0.1 m | reverse complement strand
TATTCTTGGTGGTGCCGGTTGTGAAGGAGCCCATGATGAACTGATTGCTTTAGCTGCTCGCCTCAAGGCGCCCATCGTCCACACGTTGCGCGGCAAGGAATACATCGAGTATGACAATCCCTTCGACGTTGGCATGACGGGATTGGTGGGTTTTTCGTCCGGCTACGCGGCCATGATGGGTTGCGACGCATTGCTATTGCTTGGTTTGGATTTCCCCTACCGGCAGTTCTTTCCAAAGCACGCGAAAATTGCTCAGATCGACATTCGGCCAGAGGCACTCGGCAATCGGTGTCCATTGGACCTCGGTTTGATTGGTGACATCCGTGAAACGCTGCAGAGCCTGATCCCTTCCATTCCCGAGAAGGCCAACAGCAGTCACCTTGATGCAGCGCTCGCACACTACAAGAAAGCCCGCGAGGGATTGGACAAGCTCGCCGATCCAAGGCGCGACAGCGACATCATCCATCCTCAGTACGTGATGCAGCAGATGAGCGAGCTTGCGGCGGATGATGCCATTTTCACTTGCGACGTCGGTTCACCGATCCTGTGGACGGCGCGATACTTGAAGGTGAATGGCAAGCGGCGCATCGTTGGCTCTTTCAATCACGGTTCGATGGCCAATGCCATGCTCCACGCGATCGGGGCTCAAGTCGCGTATCCGGATCGGCAGGTTGTTTCGATGTCCGGTGACGGCGGATTCACCATGATGATGGGTGATTTTCTTTCTCTGGTTCAGCTGAAATTGCCGGTGAAAATCGTTTTGTTGAACAACGGCACCCTGGGCTTCGTGCAAATGGAGATGTGGGCCAACGGATTTCTGGACACTGGCTGCGACCTGATAAATCCAAACTTTGCACAGATGGCCAATGCGGTTGGCATCAAGGGCATTCGCGTCGAACATCCAAGCCAACTTCGCGATGCACTAAAAGAAGCCTTTGCACACGACGGCCCGGCACTCGTCGACGTTGTAAGCGCAAAGCAGGAACTGGGGATGCCGCCAAAAACCACCTTCGATGAAGCATATAAGTTCGGCCTCTTTATGATGAAGGCGGTCCTCGACGGACGCGGTAGCGAGTTGATTGATCTGGCCAAGGTGAATCTGCTGCGATGAGAGAATGCAGCGCGGCATGAAGATGCACGAGTTTCAAAGCTCGCCCTACTGGTGCAGGCCGCAATAGCCGGCCCATTGGGTGACGGCTGATCTCCCATCATGAGGCAGGACAAGACATGTCAGGCCCGCTGAATATCTTGTGCGCCCTATCCGCCAACGCGGACAATAGGCACCCTGCCAGACAACCCGACGGAAGATCTGTGAGCAACCAACTCGAGCAATTGCGCCAGTACACCACCGTGGTCGCCGACACCGGCGATATCGAAGCCATCTCCCGCTACAAACCGGTGGACGCCACCACCAACCCCTCGTTGCTGCTCAAGGCCGCCGAACTGCCTGCATATGCACCGCTGATCGACGAGGCGGTGGCCTGGGCCAAGTCGCAAAGCGGCTCGCGTGAGCAGCAGTTGATAGATGCAGGCGACCATCTGGCCGTGGCAGTGGGTTGCAAGATCGTGGAACTGGTGCCGGGTCGTGTGTCCACCGAAGTCGATGCGCGCCTGTCCTTCGACACCAGCGCCACCATCGCCAAGGCCGAGCGTCTGGTCGGCCTGTACGATCAAGCCGGGGTGAAGCGCGAGCGCATCCTGATCAAGATCGCGTCTACCTGGGAAGGCATCCGCGCTGCCGAGCAACTGGAAAAACGCGGTATCCAGTGCAACCTCACCCTGCTGTTCTCCTTCCAGCAGGCGGTGGCCTGCGCCGAGGCCGGCGTGTTCCTGATCTCACCTTTCGTGGGTCGCATCATGGATTGGTACGTGGCCAACACCGGCACCAAGAGCTACGCCCCGGACGAGGATCCCGGCGTGAAATCGGTGCGCAATATCTACGCCTGGTACAAGCAGCATGACTTCAAAACCATCGTCATGGGCGCCAGTTTCCGCAACGTTGGCCAGATTCAAGCGCTGGCCGGTTGCGACCACCTCACCATCAGCCCGGACCTCCTGGAAAAGCTGGAACAAGACCGCAGCCCTCTGGCCCGCGCACTAACCGACAATGGCACCCGCGCCCCACGCCCGGCGCCGATCAGCGAAGCCGTCTTCCGCTGGGGCCACAACGAGGATGCCATGGCCACCGAAAAACTGGCCGAGGGCATCCGCAAGTTCGCGGCGGACCAGCGTAAACTGGAGGCATTGCTAGCGGCAAAGCTGTGAGGAAAGTCGGATTGACTGACTTGACCGGCTTTGTCAGCGTTGGCCCGATGGCAGTTCACCTGCCCCTTATCTGACGGCCCCTATGTCGCCTTACCGTATTGCATTGCTGTTCAACGCCAACAAGGTCTACGACCGGCAAGTAATCGCGGGCATCGGGCAGCATCTCACCTTCACACGGGTGAAGTGGGATCTGTTCATGGAGGAGGATTTCCGCAGCCGCACCGCTGGCATCCACCTGTGGCGCGGCGATGGGATCATCGCCGATTTCGATGATCCCATCGTGGCCGAAGCCGTGTCGGCACTCCCTCTGCCGGTCGTCGCCGTGGGTGGCTCCTATGCCACTGAATCGCATTACCCGACCGGCATCCCCTACGTCGCCACCGACAATCAGAAGCTCGTGCGCATGGCCTATGATCATTTGATCGAGCACGGCCTGCAGCGCTTCGCCTTCTTCGGCAAGCCACCGGAACCAGGTAACCGCTGGGCCTACGAGCGCGAGACTTGGTTCCAAAAGATGACGGATGAAGATGGCCTGGAGGGCATCATCTATCACGGCTCGCCGACCAATGCCGGTGGCTGGGGTCGGGCTCAGGAGGATGTCGCCGAATGGGTTCGTTCGCTGCCCAAGCCCATCGGCATCATTGCTGCCACCGATGCTCGCGCACGACAGCTGTTGCAAGCATGCATCGTGGCCGACGTGCCGGTACCCGAACAAGTCGCCATCGTCGGTATCGACAACGACCCTATCGTGCAGATGCTCAGTTGCATCCGGCTGACGTCGGTAATCCAAGGCGCCGAGGAAATGGGGCGCACCGCCGCACAATTGCTGCATCAGATGCTACATGGCGGCAATTGCTCGACCACGCGCATCCTGGTGCCGCCAGCGGGCATCAATGTGCAAGCCAGCAGCCAGCACCAATGCATCTTGAGCCCGTACGTGATGCGCGCGCGGCATTACATCCGCCAGTACGCCTGCATGGGCATCAAGACCGAGCAGGTGGCCGACTACGTGGGCATTTCACGCACGCCGCTGGAAGAACATTTCAAACGCGAACTGAAGAAGTCCGTGCATCAGGTGATCCTCGAGCATAAGTTGGAAACGGCACAGCACATGCTGGCCGATCCGTCGATCTCGCTGTCGGATGTCGCCGTGCGCAGCGGCTTCACCTCACTGCAATACATGTACGCCGTGTTCCGCCGCGAGTTCGACTGCACGCCGAAACAGTATCTGGAAAAGCTGCGGGCCTGACGCTGCTCTTCCCATTCATCGTAAAAACGAAATATCGGTCGTCAGTGTTACCAACTGCGTCTTCCCCTGCAACGCCTCCAACTCACATGAGATTCGCGCCTCAGTGTTCAACGGGGTCGCCGTAGACGATGCCGCGTCCACTGGTGCCGAAATAGACACGCCCAAACATTCGCGGATCACCAGTGATCATGCTGATTTCGCCGTAACGGTGAGTATCGTTGTCGATGCGTTGCCAATGCTGGCCACCATCGATGGAACGAAAGATGCCTTGCTCGTCTCCGCGTTTGCCGGCTGCGTACAACGTAACTTGCGAGTGATACGGCGCGTGCATGCCAAAGCCGAAAGCGCCCACGCTGGTCAGTTCGCTGGCAGTAGCCAACAACGCGCCGTCATCGCTACCGCGGACCAATCCGTCGTGACTGGATAGGTAAAGCTGGCCCGAAGCATCAGGCGCGGCTTGCAAGCGTAAATGCGCGGCCTTCGCCGCGAACTGACCCAATGCGCCATTGATCGGTTGGAAGTGTGCACCGCCATCGTGACTGGCGAAGATCTTTTTCTGCTGCGCATCGAAAGCATAAAAACGCTGGGGATCGACGCGATCGGCAACCACGCGCATATGCCCTTCCGGGCCATCGATCACCTGCCAATGCTTGCCGAAATCGGTCGTGAGATAGCCATGTTTGGCGTCGCGCGGAAACCACAGCACGCGGCTGGCATCTGCTGCGATAGCAATGCTGCCGCCACCGACGCCGTCCATGTTGACCGGCTCGCTGGCAAAGGTTCGCCAATGGTTGCCGCCATCGGTGGAATACGCTGCGCGAATGGCTGGACTGGATGGCTTGCGCAGCCAGCCGCTGCGCACGATCACGCTGGGATCGCCGTCGGCATAGTCCACATCGTCTGCATCGGTGTAGCGCGGTGGTGCATTGAATTGCAGCGGCGCTACGTTGAGATCATCGTGGCGATAGCCGTCCATGTCGTACATTGCGCTGATCAGGTGCGCGCCGGCACGTGGACTGATGATGGCTTTGGCGACGATTTCCTCCAGTCCATCATCGAGGAATCGCCAATGCACGGCGCCCTCATGATCAGCCTCGCGCAAATCGTGCGTCGCCCATACACCGTAGCCGGTGACGAACCACGCGCGATCGGCATCGTGCGGATCGATCACGACGGACGCAATCCAGTGCGGCGTGTGTTCCTTCAGCCACGCTGGATGATCGGTATCGAACTGCGAGTGCGTGAAGACTTCATGCCAATGCTGCCCGCCGTCGGTGCTGCGAAACAACAGATCCTTCGGCGTGTAATGCGCGAAGGTCGCCGTCATCACTACCTGTGGGTTGCTCGCATCCAACGCGATGGCGTTCCACCCGTAGCCGCTCGGCTGACCCGCGGTGCGTGGCAACGGCGTGATGTCCTTCCATTGCCCGTTTTGTGGCGTGTATTTCCACACGGCGCCGTCATGCATTTTGTCCGGCCCAGCCTGATCGCCATACGTCAGGTAATACGCGCCATCACTCGCGCGCAACATGTGGTTGGGACGCAAACCAGTGGGTTGACCTGCGACTGCTGTCCAATGTTCACCACCATCGATGGAACGGTAGACGCTGGTGTCTTGCGTGGAAACTCCGGCGTACACCGTTTGACTGGCATCTCCGGATTTGCCGCTAGCCGGATCGAAAACCACGAACACGATGCCCACCGGCTGCATATGCGAACCATGCGTCGCCGAGGTTGCAGCGCTCGCAGCAATCGCTGGGAAATCACGCGCCTGCGTCCAATGCGCGCCGTGATCGACGCTGTGCCACAAACCAGCCGTGCGCGAACCGAGAAATAGAACGCGTCCGTCGTTCGGATCGACCGCCAGACGTTCGCCGTTGTTACGACCCTGCTCGTTGCCACCCACAGGAAACGGCAAATCACTGCGCGTGAAGCGTGCACCGCGATCAGTAGAAATCAGTACGGCACCATTGCCGGCGCTGGGAATGGTGTAGGTGCCGGTCAGCAAGTAAAGGCGATTTACGTCGTTTGGATCGACGGCAACGCTGTCCACGCCATAGAGATTGTTGTCGCTGGCAGGAAGCCAATCCAGCAACGGTATCCACTGTGCGCGTGACGGATCCCATCGATACGCACCGCCGACATCGGTACGTGCGTACAACAAATCTTGTGCGCCGGGCTGATAAAGCAATCCACTGACGAAGCCACCACCGCCGATGCGAACATTGACAAAACGGTATGCGATGGCCGTATCGCTGGCATGCGCGTGCATGCCAGCGGTTAAAAAAAGCAGACAGGCAAGCATCCAGCGGCTTGCCTTGTCGGCGGGGGTAATCATCAGAAGCTCGCGCGGAACACCAGTTCGTAACGACGATCGGTCATGAACAGCGCACGCGTGTAGAGATTCGTGTCCACGTAGCCGTTCAAGTAGCTGGTCGGACCCATCAGCACTCGCTGCACGGTGTTGGTGAGGTTGTTCACCTGCAGACCCAACTGCATGTTCTTGTTGATGTGGTAGAACACCGAGCCATCGAGCTGGCCCGACGACGCGTTCCACATCGGCAGGTAGGTATCACCCGAATCCACCGGCGTGATCAGGTAGCGACTGCGCCATGACCAAGCCAAGCGAGCCGACCAGTCACTGTATTCGTACATGGCGGTGATGTTGTAGTTGTGCGGCGACAAACCCTGCATCGGCAGGCCCGGGTTGGTGACCACGTCGTCAGCCGCGCACGAGCCGTTGCCGTGGTTCGGATCGCACGAGGTAGTGTTGTAGACCTTGCTGCTCTGCAGGAAGGTGTAGTTGGCCTGTACACCTAATCCCTTGAGCGCGCCGGGCAGGAAGTCAAAGAACTGCGAGTAGCCGAACTCGGCGCCCTTGACGGTACCTTTGCCCGCGTTGGTCGGGCCGCTCACCGCCACCGGCACGCCATCGATGATCTGCTGATGGACTTCGGTCGTGGTGTAGTTGGAGAGATCTTTCTTGAACAGCGTGACGTACAACTCGCTGGTCGGCGCGAAGTACCACTCCAGCGCAGCGTCGAACTGGTTGGCTTCCAGCGGTTTCAGGTCCGGGTTGCCGCCCGACGTGGCGGTGAAGCCGGCGAGTTTGGATGCCGCGCTCGTCGAGCTCGTGCCAGCCGATGTCCACGAGCTACCGATAACCATGTAGGAGTTGAGCTGGCTGATATCCGGGCGTGTGACGCCCTTGGATGCAGCCAAGCGCAATTGCAGATCGTCGGTCAGCTTGAAGCGCAGGTTCAGGCTGGGAAGTACGTTGTGGTAGTCATAGGCACCGTTGATCGGCGTGGTCATGCCGTTGAAAAGGGCCAGCTGGGCCGGCGTGATGCCGTCGGGATTCTGGATGGCATCCGACGACGGATAAGTCACAGAGCCGTTGGCGTTGAGGCTGGTACGGACGAAGCGCACGCCGATGTTGCCATCGAAAGGAATGCCCAGCGCGCTGTCGTTGCCGAAGTACAACATGGCATAGGCGGCTTGTGTCGATTCGTGCATGTAATCCGCGCTCATGCCCGAGGCTGGCGTGCAACCGTCGGCGGAAGTGAAGAACTGCGGGCACCAGCCACCGGCGCCGCCGCCCAATTCAAGCGCACGCAACGCGGAGATCGCACCGTAGTAATTGCCGACCAACGCCGTGCTGGGGAAGATCAGCGTGGTGGGGACTTTCGCCTGGCCACGGAAGAAGTCGCTCATCGTGAACTGCTGTTCCATCCACGCCGGGACGTTATTGGCCCAGTCCAGAGGCTGCGTGCCGCCGTTGTAGATGGATGCGCCCTGCCACACCTGGCTGATCGGGCCCCAGTTGTAGCTGCTGCTGTTGTTGTTGCTGTAGGTGTCGTGGTTGGTGGCGCGCACACCTACCTTGACGTACTGCAACCAGTTGTTGTCCTGGAAGTCGTATTCGAGGTCGGTGCGGAAGGCGCGCTCCATCGCATAGTCGTATTCCAGGTGATCCAGCGCCGCACCGAGGTAGTAATTGGCGTAGTTGGTCAGGCTGTTCGGATTGGTGGTGTTCGACGGAATGGTTGCGTACGCGGGGTTGGGCAACAACGACATGCCAGGTGTGCCGGACACATTCACGTTGGCCGGCGGCATGAAGAACTGGTTGTACACCGTGAAGTCCACTTCATTGGAGGTGGATTTGACGAACTGCACGGCACCCGACCAGATCATGTGGTCATTGAGGTTGTACTTGAAGTCGGTGGACCAGTCGGTGGTGCGGGTGAACTGTGTTTGCTCGCGAGTGAGCGCGTAGTAGTTCGGGCCGCCGATCGGAGGGTAGCCCGTGTTCAGCGTTGCCTTGGCGGTGGGGTCGTAGCCCTGCCACGAATTGGCCACCATGTCGCCGTCCTGGAAGACGCCGTTGCCGTTGTAATTGAACGACGTGCCAGGCACCGGCACCATGTTGTAGTAGTTGCCTTCGTTGGCCTGAACTTCGTGCTCACTCCACTGCAAGTTGTAGATGGAGCGGAAAAAGCGCGTGGAGATTTCCAGATCATTATTCGGACGCCACTGAAAGGCAGCGTATAGACCTGTGCGCCTACGCTGCATGTCCATCTGGTAATAGTTGATGTCGCCCGGAACAGCCACGTTGCCGTTGGCCGAGGTGGGCTCGCACGGAACATTGCCGCAATTGCCCAGGTTGTCCGCCGGCTCAAGCACGTAGGGGTTGACCTGGACGCCATCGGAACGCGAAGCCAGCTCAGAGTAGGACACGTCGACCAGCGCGCCGAACTCGCCGAGGTCTTCGGTCTTCCAGCGGTTGCTATACAGGAACGACGAGGACGGCTTGCTCTTCTTCTCCATGTCGCCTTCGTTGATGCCGGTGGAGAAACCGATCACCTGATTCGGTGAGTCGAATGGCATGCGCGTACGTAGATCCACCGTGCCACCGATGCCGCCTTCGATCATTTCGGCAGACGGGTTCTTATAGACGTCCACGCCTTGCATCAACTCGGCCGGCACATCTTCGAAGCTCAGCGCGCGGCCGTTGTTGGCCGAGAAGCTTTCGCCGCCGTTGAGCAGGCTGGCGACGTAGGGCAAGCCGCGGATCAGCACGGCACTGCCTTCGGCGGACGGATGGTCCGGATCATCGTCGGCCAGATAGTGATCCACGGTCACGCCGCTGATGCGCTGCAGGGTTTCGGTCACGCTGCGATCAGGCAGCGCGTTGATATCGGTCGCGGTCACCGAGTCGACGATCTGACTGGCGTTCTGCTTCAGCGACTGCGACGTCTCCAAGCTCGCGCGAATGCCAGTCACTGTGACGCCGGCAAGGTCTTTCACATCCTTCTGGTCTTTGGCTTTGTTCTTGTCAGCCGGCTTACCGCTGGTGGTCTTGCCCGTCGCAGTGGCTTGCGACGCTGCAGTCGTATTCTGATTCGCGTCCTGGGCATGGAGTGCAACCGGCGCGTAAGTGAAGGCCAGCCCCAGTGCGATGGCGGCGGCTAATCGCACGCTGGGTAGCGAAGCCGTCGAAAGTGGGTTCGTGCGTCGCTGTTGCTGTGACAACGATTGCGTCTTACCGATCATGTTAGCGCTCCCCTCGTGCATGATTCATTAGCGGCAAACGCCGCTTGCTTGTTCTTTAAGATATTTTTTGATTTGCGATGGACCCATGTGGAACCCCAAACGAAGCAATCCACATGCTCTCCTCTGCCCAGCGCTTGCGTAGTGAATCGGATGGCACGAAATCAAACAATTACGAAATTGCAGGCAAGCGTTGATGTTTCTTCATTTGCGGTTGCGGCAATGAAATGCCCTTCTCCACGTCCATGTATCGCTCGCAGCACGAATTTGTTGTGGTGCAAAAACCCAATACCTCAGCGCCACACAACGTTTGCGCCCTATTGTTCCGCATCGCCGCATAACGCCCTCCAGTCGTACTACTGAACCCCAAGCATGGATTGTGTCCTTGCCAGTCTGACCCGTTTCATTTAGTTTTTTTGGTAGCGTTAACACTCTTACGTTATGGATCGCCCTTTATGAGTCTTGTCGTCGGTATCGATGCCGGCACCCAAAGCGTGAAGCTGGTCGTCTACGACCCTGCCAATCGCCGCGTATTGGCCACACATGGGCAGCCCCTGGAACTGATTGCCCGCGACGACGGCTGCCGCGAGCAACATCCGGAATGGTGGATCGAAGCGATCCGCGCCTGCTTCGCCAAACTCGACCCTGCCCTGCGCGCCCGCGTGGCGGCCATTGGCGTGTCGGGCCAGCAGCACGGTTTCGTACCTGTGGATGCTGCCGGCAAGGTGTTGGCACCCGCCAAGCTGTGGTGCGACACCAGCACGCAAACCGAGTGCGAGGAAATCACGGAGGCGGTGGGCGGCGCGCAGCAGTGCGTGAAGCTTGCCGGCAATCCCATTCTTGCCGGGTATACGGCATCCAAATTGCCATGGACGCGCAAGCACCGTCCCGAAGCTTATGAGCGGCTAGCTAGCATCCTGCTGCCGCACGATTACGTGAACTTCTGGCTCACCGGCGAGCGCTGGATGGAATACGGTGACGCCTCCGGCACCGGTTGGCTGGACGTGCGCACGCGTCAATGGTCCAAACCGCTGCTTGCTGCCACCGACGCGCAACGCGATTTGTCCGCGTTGCTGCCACCACTGGTCGCAGCGGATGCCAGTTTCACTATCTCGCCGCTCATCGCTGAGGAATTGGGCCTGCCGCGCAACGTGCGTGTCTCGGCCGGCGGTGGCGACAACATGATGGCTGCCATCGGCACCGGAAACGTCACGTCTGGCGTGCTCAGCATGAGCCTTGGCACCTCCGGTACGTTGTTCGCCTATGCCGCGCAGCCGATCGTGGACGAAGCCGGCGGATGGGCTGCGTTCTGCTCATCTACCGGCGGTTGGCTACCGTTGATCTGCACGATGAACTGCACGGTCGCCACTGAAGCCGTGGCGAAAACGTTCGGTTTCAGCACGCGTGACGGCGATGCAGTCATGGCTGGTACTACGCCGGGCGCCAATGGCGTGGGAATGCTGCCTTTCTTCAACGGCGAACGCACACCTGATATGCCGCATGCGCGTGGCAGCCTGTTCAACCTCGATCTGAACAACTTCACTCGTGCGAACGCCTACCGTGCCGCGATGGAAGGCGCCACGTATGCGCTGCGCAACGGCTACGACCTGTTGCAGGCGGCCGGCATGCGATTCGACGCAATCCGCCTCACCGGCGGCGGCAGCCAAAGCGCCGTGTGGCGACAAATGGTGGCCGATGTATTCGCGTTGCCGGTGGAAGTGCCCGCGCAGGCCGAAGGTGCCGCGCTGGGGGCCGCACTCCAGGCGCTATGGGCGTTGGAGAAAACCAGCAACGCCAGCGCCAATCTCGTTGCCATCGCCCGCGAACACGTGCAACTGAACACCGAGCTTGCCACGTATCCCGACGCGCATGCCGTCGCGGCCTACCAGCCAGCTTATCGACAGTTCTTGCGTCATCTCGATGGCGCCAAAGCTTTGTATGCGGAACGTCAGCCAGCGTTTGGCTGATCCGCCCTCTTTCTTTTCCAGCCACCTCATATCGGCATCGACAGGATTTTCAGCATGAGTACCCCCTTCATCGGCAAGCACGAATATTTCCCTGGCATCGGCAAAATCAAGTTCGAAGGCCGCGAATCGGACAACCCGCTGTCCTTCAAGCATTACGACGCCAACAAGAAAATCGGCGACAAGACGATGGCCGAGCACCTGCGCTTCGCCGTTTGCTATTGGCATACGTTCTGCAACGCCGGCCACGATCCGTTCGGCCCCGGCACGCGCCATTTCCCATGGGCGGCCGCCACGCCGCTGGCCACCGCCGAGGCGAAGGTGGACGCCGCATTCGAGTTCTTCTCCAAGCTAGGCGTGCCCTACTGGTGCTTCCACGACATCGATCTTTCGCCGGATGCCGACGACATCGGTGAGTACGAGAAGAACCTCAAGCACATGGTCGCGATGGCGAAAGAACGCCAGCAAGCCACCGGCGTGAAGTTGCTATGGGGCACCGCCAATCTGTTCTCGCACCCGCGCTATATGAATGGCGCATCCACCAACCCGGATTTCAACGTGGTCACGCGCGCCGCCGTGCAAGTGAAGAACGCGCTGGACGCCACGGTGGAATTGGGCGGTGAGCACTACGTGTTCTGGGGTGGCCGCGAAGGCTATGCCAGCCTGCACAACACCAACATGAAGCGCGAGGTGGAGCACTTCGCGCGCTTCCTGACGATGGCGCGCGACTACGGCCGCAGCATCGGCTTGAAGGGCAACTTCCTGATCGAGCCCAAGCCGATGGAGCCGATGAAGCATCAGTACGACTTCGACAGCGGCACGGTCGCGGGCTTCCTGCTCAAGCATGGCCTTGAGAAAGACTTCAAGCTCAACATCGAAGCCAACCACGCCACGCTGGCAGGCCACACGTTCGAACACGATCTGCAAGTGGCTTCCGATCACGGCTTACTCGGCAGCATCGACGCCAATCGCGGCAACGCGCAGAACGGTTGGGACACCGACCAGTTCCCGAGCGATCTGTACGACACCGTGGGCGCGATGCTGGTCGTGCTACGCCAGGGCGGCCTGCAGGGCGGCCTCAACTTCGATGCGAAGGTGCGCCGCGAATCGACCGATCTGGATGATTTGTTCCTCGCGCATATCGGTGGCATGGATTCCTTCGCACGCGGCCTGGAAGTGGCGCACGCGCTGCTTACGAAGTCGCCGTGGGAACAATGGCGCAAAGAGCGTTATGCCAGCTTCGACAACGGCGCCGGCAAGAACTTTGAAGACGGTAAGCTCAAGCTCACCGACCTCACCGCGCTGGCGGCATCGAGTGGTGAGCCGAAACAGATCAGCGGGAAGCAGGAACGCTACGAAAACCTGCTGAACCAGTATCTAGTGCGCTAAACAGCACAAGACTGGAACCGATGCGATACCGTCGCGTGGCGGTATCGCATCCGAAAGTCCGGGGTGCCCACGGGGGTGGGCCTCGATCCAACCAAGCGATACCGGGACAAGCACGTAGTGACCCCACTGCGTCGCCCATGAGGGGAAGTAAATGCACGGCATCACGCTCACTCCTGTCACTGACATCAACAGCGCCAGTGCGGAGAACACACGTTTCATCATCCTCATCAGTTGCGTGGCGACCATCGGTGGATTTCTGTTCGGCTTCGACAGTGGCGTTATCAACGGCACGGTCGATGGACTGAAGCAAACCTTCCAATCCAGCTCCGCGGGCGTGGGCTTCGAAGTAGCTTCCATGCTATTGGGTTGCGCGTTCGGCGCCTTCTTCGCGGGTCGATTAGGCGACTACTGGGGGCGACGCACGGTACTGATCGTGGCAGCCGCGTTGTTTTTGCTCTCGGCGACGGGAGCGGGCGCTGCGGGCAACGCCATCTTCTTCGTTGCAGCACGCTTGGTCGGCGGCATCGCCGTAGGTGCAGCCAGCGTGATGTCACCGGCTTATATTGCAGAAGTAGCCTCAGCGCGCTATCGCGGGCGGCTGGCCACGGTGCAGCAAATCGCCATCATCAGCGGATTGTTCTGCGCGTTCTTGAGTAACTACCTGCTGGCACGCGCGGCGGGTGCATCCACCGAACCACTGTGGTTCGGCCAGGCGGCTTGGCGCTGGATGTTCTGGATGCAGGCGATACCTTCCGCCCTGTTTTTGCTGCTGTTGCTGACGATTCCCGAAAGTCCGCGCTTCCTGGTGGTGAAGAAGCGTCAGCAAGATGCTCTCGCTGTGCTCGCCAAGCTTTATGGCCACGCGGAAGCGTCGATCAAACTCGATGAAATCGATGCTTCGTTGTCCGCCGACCACCATCGCCCACAGCTCTCCGATCTCATCGACAAGACCCGGGGCAAGCTGCGTCCCATCGTTTGGGTGGGCATCGGCCTCGCTACCTTCCAGCAACTAGTGGGCATCAACGTGGTGTTCTACTACGGTGCGGTGCTCTGGCAGGCTGTAGGTTTTTCCGAGAGCGATGCGCTGCTGATCAATGTGATCTCCGGTGCGCTATCCATCGGCGCGTGCATCGTTACTATCTTTCTGATCGATCGCATCGGCAGAAAACCATTGCTTTGGATTGGTTCGCTCGGCATGGCGATCACGCTCGCTCTGGTGACGCTGACTTTCGCCACCGCCTCGTTGGACGCTGCTGGCAAGTTGGCGCTTACGCCTGGTATGGGCAAGCTGGCGCTCATCGCCGCCAACGCCTACGTGTGCTTCTTCAATCTTTCCTGGGGCCCGGTGATGTGGGTGATGCTGGGTGAGATGTTCCCCAACCAGATTCGCGGTTCTGGGCTTGCTGTGGCGGGCGCCGCGCAGTGGTCGTCCAACTTTCTCATCACCGTCAGTTTCCCGATATTGCTGGCCGGTATCGGCCTCGCTGGCGCCTATGGCATTTACACGGTGGCAGCGGCGCTATCGGTGTTCTTCGTGTTGCGCTGGGTGCGCGAAACGCGCGGCAAGGAACTGGAGCAAATGGAAGGCTGAGGCTTACGTCGGTGCAGCTACCGAGCCCCGCTTGACCAACACATGCGCAACCACGTGATCCACCATGACCTTGGCATCTTCCTTGTTGCGGATCGCGCGCAACAGGATATCAATCGCCGAATCCGCCATCGCCGCGATGGGTTGGCGGATGGTGGTAAGTTCCGGCCACACGGTTGTCGCGGCAGAGGTGTCATCGAAACCCACGACGGAAAGATCGCCCGGCACATCCAGCCCGCGCCGGTGCGCTACCGAAATGACGGCAGCAGCCATGTCGTCGTTGCTGGCGATAATCGCGCTAGGCGGATTGCGCCGCGCAAGCAGCTTTTCACTGGCGCGCAGGCCGGAGCGATAAGTAAACCGTCCTTGTTGCACCAGCGCGCGATCCGGCTTGATGCCGGCCTCGTGCAGCGCGGCAAGGAAGCCGTCGTAACGCAACTGCGTGGCGGTCTGGTTGGGGTCGCCCTTGATGTAGCCAATGCGCGTATGGCCTTTGGCGATAAGGTAAGCCGCCATCTCGCGACTAGCGTGAAAGTCGTCGATGCGCACGCTGGAAACGCTCGCACGCGGTCGGCCAGAAGCGATAGCCACCACGGGTACGCCAGCGCGCACGAGTTCTGTCAGCACCACGTCCGACTCGCACAACGGCGGCGGCAGAATCACGCCGGAAACGCTGCGCGCCAACTCACGCACAGCAGCGCGCTCGGCATCGGGTTCACGTTCGCTCCATGCCTCGATGACCAATTGCGCCGACGTGCGGGTAGCGCCACGCAACGCACCCACCAGCAATTCCCGCAGGTAGGCGGCACTGGGGTTGGAGTAGATCAGCGCAATGCGCGTGCCTTGCGCACCTGCCAGCGCACTGGCAGCAAGGTTGGGCATGTAGCCCAGTTCGCTCACTACGCGCATCACCCGTTCGCGAGTGGATTCGCGCACGTTGCCTGTGCCATTGACTACGCGCGACACCGTCATCGGCGAAACATTGGCGCGCTTGGCCACCTCGACGATGGTGACGGCGCGGCCTTTGCGGCGGATCGATTTTTTTCTGAGCTGCTGCAAGATGTTTCCCCCGAAGCGGCATGCGGACGTGTAGTGCCCTCGGTACTCCGGTCCATTCTGCACACAAATGCCGGTTCGGTGGTAGCGATACCAGCATCAACACCTTGCAGCCGCCAGCGCACGTCGCACCATCCATTTTGCTTGGCTACTCCCAAACACTTTCCTTTCACATCGGGATATAACTCATGGCAAAGCTCGTCCTGCTGCACGTTTTAAAGTCTCGACCCCGTGCTGCCCTGGCGCTTGCGTTGCTATGCCTGAGCGCAGGCGCACAGGCTGCCGGTGACAACGTCACCCTGCTCGCCCCCGTATTCCAGGATCACGCGGTGCTGCAACGCGATCGCCCTATCCCTGTGTGGGGGCACGCGCAACGAGGGGCGCAGGTTCACGTAGATTTCGCCGGAGCGCACGTCACCGCTCGTGCCGATGAGCATGGCGACTGGCAAGCGCAATTGCCCGTGCAAAAGGCCGGCGGCCCGTACACGCTGCAGGCGCACTCTGGCACGGCGACACAGGTAGCCAGTGATATTTTGATCGGCGATGTGTGGTTATGTAGCGGGCAGTCGAACATGGAACTGCCCGTGCGTCGCACGTTGAACGCAGACGGTGAAATCTCGGGGGCGCAAAACGATTCGATCCGCATGTTGCGCGTGCCACAAACGGCCACGCCTTCCCCGCAGTCCGGCTTTGGCGGACCGGCGCCGTGGCTATCGGCCACTCCGGAAAACGTGCCGAATTTCTCCGCAGCCTGCTACTACTTCGCCCGCGAACTGCAGAAGACGGAAAAAGTGCCGCAGGGCCTGATCAACGCTTCGCTCGGCGGCTCGCGCATCGAGGCGTGGCTGGACGACGCCTCACTACGCAAAGCCGGCGGCAACGACGAGGCGCTGGATGTGCTCGCGCAATACGCCCACGATCCACTAGGTGCCAATGCGCAATGGGGCGAGTTGTGGGCCAAGTGGTGGCGCGCGCTGCCCGACACTTCCAAGGCGGACCCCGCTGTCAACGACGAACCGTGGCAACCAGACACCTCGACTGCCGGCTGGCGCGAAGCGCCACATGCCATGGGCGACTATCAGCAATGGGGCCTGCCGGAACTGGCCAGCTTCAACGGCATGCTGTGGTATCGCACCACCGTTAAGCTCACCGCCGCGCAGGCTGCGCAAGCCACGACGCTCTGGCTTGGCAACGTCGATGAAGTCGACGAAACCTGGGTGAACGGTCGTGGTGTCGGCAGCAGTTACGGCGGCGGCGATCGCCACTACACATTGCCCAGCGGTTTGCTGCACGCGGGCGACAACGTGATCGTGGTGAACGCGCTCAACACCTATGCAGGCGGCGGCATCATCGGGCCGGCTTCGACGCGTGCGCTGCATTTTGCTGACGGTTCGTCCGTGCCGCTCGACGATGCCGGATGGCAGTACCGCAAGGTGCCGCTCGCGGCCGGTACGCCGCCGTTGGCGCCGTGGCTTTCGGCTTCGGGCAAGACCACGCTGTACAACGGCATGATCGCCCCGCTCGGTCACTACGGCATACGTGGCGCATTGTGGTACCAGGGGGAGTCCAACACTGGCGAAGCCGGCAACTACCGCAAGCTGTTGGAAGCGCTGCGCAACGAGTTTCGTGCCCGCTTCGGCGCCGACATGCCGTTGCTGATCGTGCAATTGGCCAACTATGGCGCCGTCCCCACGCATCCTGTCGTAAGCGGTACCGCTGAACTGCGCGAGGCGCAGCGGCTGGTGGCGCAGGAAGACTCGCATAGCGGTTTGGCCATCGCTATCGACATCGGCGAGCACAGCGACATCCACCCTGCGAACAAACAGGAACTTGGCCGCCGTCTGGCACGTGCTGCGCGCCACGTAGTGTATGGCGAAGCGCTCGCATCATCCGGTCCGACTCCGCTTTCAGTCCGACGCGAAGGCGAAGCAGTAGTGGTCACTTTCGGCGATGTCAGCGGCAAGCTGCTTGCTTATGGCGCGGATGATCTGCTCGGTTTCGAACTATGCGGCGCGCAAGCCGACAGCTGCCGCTATGCGCATGCCGAGATCCGCAACGATCATGAAGTGATTTTGCACGCCTCGGTGCCTGCTGTGACCCGCGTGCGCTATGCATGGGCCGATAGCCCGCTCGTCAATCTTTATGACGAAAGCGGTCTGCCGGCGGGGCCGTTCCAGCTGGATCTGCCTACCAGGCCTTGATTGCGAAACGCGTGCAGTGTGGAAATCGGTGCAAAAAGCGCCGATTTCCATTTCCAAACATCACGCGGCGTGCGCCTGTGAGTTATGCGGCGCACATCATTGTTTTGGATGCTCTGCGCGCACATAGCTACGCAACCATGCCAGCGCCGGACGCTCGCTTCCATCTTTGCGGATCAGATTGGCGCCCTGTTCGTCGCGCCACAAGCCAGGGCGAAATCCCCATAGCGTGATGCCTTTCACCGCAGGATCGTCCCAGAACAACGGGAACACGCGCTGGTATTCACGCAGCTGCTTGGCATCGTCACGACCGTCGATGTCCATCTCGGTGATGTAGATCGGCAAGCCCGTGGCGGCCAAGGTGTTGAGGTCCGTGCGCAATGTGGCCGCAGGTACGCCGTGCGTTTCGAAGGCATGCGCCTGCACGCCAATACCGTCGATCAGCTGTTCGTGTTGCAACAGCTCGATGATCGAGCGGTAACGCGCCGTATCCTTGGGCGTGTTGATGATGCTGTAATCGTTAATCAGCAATTTGGCGTGCGGAAAGCGCGTGCGCGCCATGCGGAAAGCAGTAAGTACCCAGTCCCAACCGGACGCACCCTTTCCACCCAGCGCCTGCAAGTAGTTGCCACCATCCTTGTAGTGAGTACTGGGCGGGTGATGCAGCGATTCGTTCACCACCTCGACGAAATCCGCATCCGGATAACGCGCCGCGGCGGCGTCCATCCATTTCTCGATTTCTTTGCGCTGTTCGTCCGGCGGCAGGTGCAGCATCCATGTCGGCTGCTGCCGGCCCCACACCAGTACGTGCAGGTGAAACAGAATGCCGTGTGTTTTGGCAAAGTGGTAAGCATCGTCCAGGGCGGTCCAGTCGAACTGGCCGCGCACCGCCTCCACGCTGCCCCATTTGCCAGCGTTTTCCGGTGTGAGCTTGTTCCAGTAATTGGCGAAATCCTGGGCTTGTTTGGCGCTGTACGTACTGCCCAGGAACTTCGGCTGGCCCGCAGCTAACGGCCCTTGCTGCGCATGAAGCGCGAACGGCAACAGCAATAACAGGCCCGACAACTTGATGGTGGTCTTGCGCATGATCCCCCCGAGAGATGAATCCATCGTCCAGCGACAGCAAACGTGCCGCACCACAGATTTATGGTAGCGCTACCAATCATTGCAGGAATGCTGGTCAAAGTCATATGCACTGCAGCAACTGCCGCGCCATTCTTGGCCTCCTTCAGGCGTTGCCCCCGGCACAAGACAAATTGCTGCCATGCAGCGTGTCGAGCAGGATTGTTAGCGCTACCTTTCCAGTGTTCCGCCCGAATCAGCGGCCGCAATAGCTGGCGAAGTTCGTGGCCCGGGACGGCGGGCCAAATGGTTCCGCAGTAGGGCAGACATCCAACGCCGCGCATCCGTGCGGCCGGTATCCAGCAGGCACATCGGCGCGCATGAGCAACGACAATCCGCAAGCACTCTCCGTGATGGAGAAGATCGGCTACAGCCTCGGCGACCTCGCTGCCAACCTGATCTTCCAGACGCTGGTGAGCTTTCTCGCTTTCTTTTATACGGACGTGTACCGCATCCCTGCCGAAACAGCGGCCACGGTGATTTTTGCGGTGGGCCTGCTCGGCGCCTTTGTATTCACCCCGGTGATGGGACTCGTCGCTGATCGCACACACACGCGCTGGGGTAAGTTCAGGCCATGGCTGTTGTGGACAGCTGTCCCGTTCGGCGTGTTCGCGTTGCTCGCCTTCAGTACGCCAAACTTCGGCGAGCATGGCAAGGTGGCGTATGCGCTCGCCAGCTATACGTTGCTGATGGGCATCTACATCGCCAACAATCTGCCCTATTCCGCGCTGAGCGGCGTGCTCACCGGCAACATGGATCAACGCAATAGTCTTTCGTCATACCGCTTCGTGGCCGTGATGATTGCGCAGTTCATCATCCAGGTGCTGCTGTTGCCGCTGGTGCTGATCCTTGGTCATGGCGACAAGGCAAAAGGTTTCGAGCACGTCATGGCGTTGTTTGCGGTGGTGGGCACGGTTTTTTTCCTGATTACTTTTTTCACCACGCGCGAGCGCGTCGTATCGACGGCGGCACAAGGCTCCAGCATTCGGCAAGATCTCACTGACCTCGCCGCCAATCGCCCATGGCAGATCATGCTGACATTGACCGTGCTGGTGTTCGTCACGCTGGCGTTGAAGGGCGGCATGTATGTGTACTACTTCAAGTACTACCTCGATGGCGACGACCTGGCGCGCTTCCTCGAAAACATCGGCTTCAACCACTTCATTGCCGGCTTGAATGCGTTGTTGGTGAGCGTGGGGCTCACAGGCTTTCAGTGGCCCAAGGATGCACCCACGTCGGCTTTCAGCCTGTTCAGCGCAGGCGGCATCATCTGCATGATCATCGGCATCGGTTTTTCGCGCCGACTGGCTGAGCGCTACGGCAAACGCGACGTGTTCGGCGGAGCGCTGCTGCTTTCCACCGTGTGTCTGCTGGCCTTTGCGCTGTATTCGCCGCAGTCGGTTGGCCTAGTAATTCTCTCCTACATGCTGCACGGATTTTTCTACGGCATCACGACGCCGCTGCTATGGGCCATGGTGGCGGATGTGGCCGACTACTCGGAGTGGAAAAACCACCGCCGGGCCACGGCCATCGTGTTCTCCGCGATCCTGTGTGGGTTGAAGGCCGGCTTGTCGATCGGCGGCGCGCTGGTGGCGCAGATTCTCTCCACCTACGGGTACGCACCGGAGCAAGCCGTGCAATCAGCGGCGACGGTACACGGCATCAAACTGGCAGTGAGCGTGTATTGCTCCATTCCTTTCCTGCTTGGCGTGGCCTTGTTGTTCCTCTACAAGATCGACAAGCGCGCCGAGACACACATCGAGCAAGAACTGGCCGCGCGCCGCGTGCAAGCCGCTGCAGCCTGAACTTTCAACCATCCACGAATAGCCGATATGTCCGCCGATCTTAGTCCCGCCGAACTCGACCACTTCCGGCAACGCGCCATCTCGCAGCCACTGGTGACGCACATCTACACGGCCGATCCTTCTGCGCACATCTTCGAAGGCAAGGTCTACATTTATCCCTCACACGACGTCGATAGCGGCGTGCCCTTCGACGACTTGGGTGGCCATTTCTGCATGGAGGACTACCACGTCTTCCGACAAGACACGCCGACGAGTGCGGCGGTGGACTGCGGCGTAGCTCTGCACATCAAGGATGTGCCATGGGCGGAAAAACAGATGTGGGCGCCGGATGCAGCCTATAAAAATGGCAAGTACTACTTGTACTTTCCGGCTAAACGCGCCGACGGCCTGTTCCAGATCGGCGTAGCGCTGGGCAACCGGCCCGAAGGTCCGTTCAAGGCCGAGCCGGAAGCGATCGAAGGCAGCTATTCCATCGATCCTGCTGTTTTGCGCGATGAAGATGGCACGCATTACATGGCATTTGGTGGTCTGTGGGGTGGCCAGTTGCAGAGTTATCGCGACAACACCTACGCGCAAACGAACGCAGAGCCCGCTGATGACGAACCTGCGCTCGGTCCGCGTATCGCCAGACTCACCGACGACATGAAGCAGTTTGCTGAGCCGCCGCGCGAAATCGTGATCCTCGACGAGCATCGCCAACCGTTGCGTGCCGGCGACCACGCACGTCGCTATTTCGAAGGGCCGTGGTTACACAAGTATCGTGGCAAGTACTACCTCTCGTATTCCACCGGCAACACTCATCTGCTCTGCTACGCGACCGCCGACAACGTGTATGGTCCATACACATGGCGAGGCGTCATCCTCACACCGGTGCTGGGTTGGACCACGCATCACTCCATCGTGGCGTTCGATGGCAAGTGGTGGCTGTACTACCACGACTCGCTGCTTTCCGATGGCGTCACTCATCTGCGCTCGATGAAGGTCACCGAACTGCGCTACGACGAGGATGGCCGCATCCTCACGCTGCACCCTTATGGCAAGTAACGCAACACTCGATGTCGCGCAACAACCGCTACCGCCTGGTGAGTTGATCCACATCGGTAACGACGCGCTGGCGGTGGCCATCGCTCCGCATGCCGGAGGTCGCATCGCGCAGATCATCTATGAAGGCGTCGCATGGCTGGCCAGCTACAGCGAAGCAAACGCCGCCGCTATCGCCTGGGGCAGTTATCCTATGTTGCCGTGGGCTGGGCGTATTCGTCGTGGGCACTTCCGCTTCAATGGACAGACTTACCAGCTGCCGATCAACCTGGGTACTCATGCGATCCACGGCGTCGGCTTCGCGTTGCCGTGGCAAGTAGCGACGCACACCGCGACGCATGCCGAGTTGACACTTGCCCTGCCCACCGACGAGCGCTGGCCCTTCGGAGGCACCACACACCAGCGCATCACCATGGAAGGCCGTACGCTGCGTCTAGAACTTGCCATCACCGCTGGCGCGCAAGCGATGCCAAAACCCGTGCTTGGCTGGCATCCATGGTTTCCCAAGCCCGACGCCATCGACTTCCAGCCCGACGCGGCCTATCCCCGTGATGCCGAAGGCGTCGCCGTGCGCCCGCTGCAACCGCCACCACCTGGCCCATGGGACGACTGTTTCATCAACACGCGCCCGGTGTCATTGCACCGCGCGGGACAAACGCTGCGTCTGACGTCTGACTGTGATCACTGGGTGGTTTACGACGAACCGACACAAACCACGTGTGTGGAACCACAAAGCGGTCCGCCCGACGCCTTCAATCTCGAGCCGGGCATTCTCGCACCAGGCATGACGGTATCGGCTTGGTTCACGATGGAATGGTTGGCGTTCGATGCTAAAGCGAAAAGACCATGAAGGAGTCAGGCGACGCGCATTCCACAGACATTCGTCGTCCGATGCATAGCGGAATTGCAGGGATGAGCCGCCAAAACATTGGCGAGCTGATTTCCGAAGCCGTCGCCACCTTCATCATCATCGGTCTTGGCGACTCTGCCGCCTGCATGTCCGTACTCTATGATCCAAGTCCGTATGCCAATGCCTACTGGGGCATTTGCATCACATGGGGCCTGGCAGTGACGATCGCGATTTACGTGACCGGATCGGTATCCGGCACGCATGCCAATCCCGCGGTGACGCTGTCGCTGGCCATGTTTCGCGGTTTCCCATGGAAGAAAGTGATTCCCTATGGCATTGCGCAAGTGGTAGGAGCGTTCATCGGCGCGGCCATCGTGTATGTGCTGTTTGCGCCGGTGATCGATCACTACAATCAAGTGCATCACCTTACTCGCGAAGCCGGCGGCGCGGCGGATGTGTTCTTCACGCATCCTGGGTTGGTCGTTACGCCGATGCACGCATTGCTCGACCAGGTCATTCTTACCGCCTTTCTGTTGTTTGGCATTTTCGCAATCACCGAGCAGTACAACGAAATGGCGCCGGGTGCCAATTCAGGCGCGCTGGTCATTGGTTTGTTAGTAGCGACCATCGGCGCATCGATGGGTTACCTGGAAGCCTGGGCCATCAATCCCGCACGCGATTTCGGGCCACGCTTATTCGCTTATTTCGCTGGCTGGGGCTCTTCCGCGCTGCCGGCACCTCACGACTATTGGTGGATTCCCATCGTCGGTCCGTTGATGGGTGGCATCGTCGGCGCTGCAGCCTATCAATGGCTGATCTATCCTTTCCTACCGGCGCGTCAGCGTGCACTACAACAGCCCATGTCCGAAAAAGTCACGGCCGATTCCACCCATTGAATGTGCGGATGACCTGAGCGCAGGGTTACCCATACAACGCAGCGACCGGCGATTTTCCTCTTCGCAACTTCTGCCTAAGCATTTCACCGATTTGTAGCGGCATCGCGTGTACTTTGGTCGAAAGAAGGCAATATCTTTGGGTTAGATGCCGACTACTGAGGAGAGCGACATGAAAACGACTCGAATCATCGCCAGCACCGTGCTGGCCCTTGCCTGCGCCCTTGTGCTCCAACCCGCACAGGCGCAGCAGACGGGAACTCATCGCACGGAACTTCAGCGCCACGACCTCAGCATCCCTGGATGGGAGACCGTGCAAGTGCGCGTCGACTTCGACCCAGGAAAAGGTGTCCCGAATCACACGCATCCCGGTGAAGAGATCGTCTACGTTCTTGCCGGCACGCTAGAGTATCGACTCGAAGGCAAGCCTCCCGTGACCCTCAAGGCAGGCGATGTTTTCTTCGTCCAGAAAGGTGTCGTCCATAGCGCGAAGAATATCGGCAGCGACAATGCATCGGAACTCTCGACGTATGTCGTCGAAAAAGGAAAGCCGCTGGTCCAAGTGGTCAAGTAAGAACCTGTAATCGCAACCCGGTGCGACGGCGGATAGAGGCATTGCCCTAGCCGCCGTCGCCGAACAACTTAAAGCTGTCGCAGCTTGATGTTTCTAAACCAGATACGAATCGGCAGCTCGCCTTTGTCCTCGGTACCCTGGAGGGAAATATGTCCGGTACGGAAGGTGCCGAAATCGGGCCACTGAGCAAACTTGGTGCGCGCAACCAGCTTCCGCCAATCGTCATTCCAGAAATAAGTGTCGATCACCTTGTAACCGTTCTGAAAGAACTGGATGTGGCCGTGATCGGCAATGATTTCAAAATCATTCCAGTTCCCCGCCTCATGCACGCGTTCGACATCCGATGAAATGAGGTCGAAGAGATCGCCAGAGCGTTCGTACAAAACCTGGCTGTCCGGCTTTGTGCAGACCAGATCGGCAATCTGCATTTCCGGGCCGGTTTCATAAGTTTCTGCGTATTTCGTTGATTCGTGCACGTAGAACATGACTCCGCTGTCCGCACACGGCGTCATCTTCCATTCCAGCTTCAGGTCGAAATTGCTGTATTCGGCGTCGGTGACCAGATCGGCGAAATCCTTTTCGTCACCCGTGCGCGAGCGCTCGAGCATGATCGCGCCGTTGTCGACGTTCCAGTCCTTGGCCGGCCCTTTCTGCAGGTACGAGTGCCAGCCATCGAGATTTTTGCCGTTGAACAACAACTGCCAGCCGGCCGCCTTTTCCTGGGCACTCAAGGTGTTGGCCTCCTGTGCCTGGACCATGCATGGCGCAACGCATGCGATGGAAGCGAAAACCAGACTGCGTAAAGCCACATACTTGAACATGATGCATTCACCGTAGAAGAAAACGTTCCCGAAAACGGCATGTCGCCTCAAGGCAACATGCCACACGACTAGAGGTGTTCGGTCGCCGATCAGACTCCCAGATCGAAGCCGACGTCTACGAATACTGGGCACCCAAGTGCGCCGTAATCGCTGACATCCTAGTTTAGATGCATCTTGCTCATTTACCGGCGCGCACACTTAGCCCGTAACATCCGGCGCTATGACATACAGCCTCCACTAGCAAACGAATTCCTCACTTATTCCAAGCAAAAAGAGAATAGAGTCGCAAACCACGCACAATGCTCGCTTGATCGTCGAGATTAGCTGTCCCTGCTTGAATCGCTGGATACCTCACGGCCGGCTATCCGCTCCGGGAGAAATCCAGGTCTCACCCACCGATGTCTTACGACAATGCGAGGGGTCTCATGGATAAGCCAGTTCCTGGTCGTCGTCACTTCCTGATCACTAGCGCTGTCGTGGCGGGCACCGGCCTAGCAGGCGCTATCGGCGCCACCGTGCGTGATGGCGAGCTTGGAGCGCCACCGCGCACTTATAAGGGAGGCGTTCCGTGGACCGAGGGTCAGGCGGATGCACCGCCAGGCGTTTCAGGCGGCGACTTTAAGTTCTTCACTCCGGCCGAACGAGTGTTCATCGAGGCCGCGGTTAGCCGTCTCATTCCAAACGATGAAGTAGGCCCCGGGGCCATTGAAGCCAATGTGCCCTTTTTTATAGATCGGCAACTGGCGGGACCGTACGGCCGCGGCGATCACTATTACTTGGGCGGACCATGGCCTAAGGGTACGCCCGAGCAAGGTTATCAGAGCCGTTTTTCGCCGGCGCAACTGTATCGCGCAGCCATAGCGGCAATCGACAAATACACGCACGCGAACTTCAACGGTGCGGACTTTGCGAAGCTTTCTGACGACGATCGCGACAAGTTGTTGAAGAGCATGGAGAGCGGCGCCATCCAGCTAGAAGACGGTGTTGATGCCAAGACTTTTTTCGCCATGCTGTTGCAGAACACCAAGGAAGGTTATTTCTCCGATCCCATTTACGGCGGCAACAAGGACATGGCCGCGTGGAAAATGATTGGGTTCCCCGGTGCACATTACGACTATCGGGAGTGGGTAACTCGCCACGGTGAAGCGGTGCCCTTCCCGCCCGTGGGATTCAAGGGCCGTCCTGGCTGGAACGGGGAGGGTTGAATATGGCGACGACCTTAAAGCCTGTTGACGTAGTCATCGTTGGATTTGGTTGGACTGGCGCGATCATGGGCCAGCAATTGGCCGATGCAGGCCTTGAGGTGCTTGCTCTAGAGCGAGGTCCATGGCGCGACACACCCACGGATTTTGCAACGGGTTTTGCTCAGGACGAGCTGCGCTATATGTGGCGGCATCATCTTTTTCAAAACGTCTCCGACGACACGCTCACCATCCGTAACAACGTCAACCAGACCGCACTGCCCATGCGGCATCTCGGCTCATTTCTTCTAGGGACAGGTGTCGGCAGCGGCGGTGTGCATTGGAACGGCCAGATATGGCGATTCTTGCCCACGGATTTCCTGACCAAGAGTCACAACGAACAGCGCTACGGAAAGAACTCGGTTACCGACTACGATCTCACGGTGCAAGATTGGGGTGTGACGTACGAAGAGCTGGAACCTTTCTACAACCAATTCGACGTGCTTTGCGGAACCAGCGGCAAAGCAGGCAATCTCAACGGTCAGATTCAACCGGGTGGCAATCCGTTCGAGGGTTCGCGTTCGGCGGAATACCCTACCCCGCCCATGCCGCAAACGTATGGACCGACATTGTTTGGCAAAGCGGCGGCGGAACTCGGGCGACATCCGTTTCCCCATCCCACGGGCAACCTATCGCAACCCTACGTCAATAATCTTGGCGCACAACTGGGCGCCTGCACGTACTGCGGCTTCTGCGAAAAATTCGGTTGTGGCAATTATTCCAAGGCGAGCCCGCAAACCACCGTCTTGCCATATTTGATGGCCAAACCCAATTTCACGTTGCGCACGGAAAGCGAGGTGCTAAAGGTCGAGTTATCCCCTGACCGCAAGCACGCTACCGGCGTCACCTATGTCAACAGCGCTGGCGAGGAATTCTTCCAGCCAGCGTCGATTGTGATTCTGTCTTCTTACATTCTGCAGAACGTTCGGTTGTTGCTGCTATCAGGCATCGGCACACCGTATGACCCGCAGACCGGCGCAGGTGTGGTCGGGAAGAACTACGCGTATCAGACGATGTCATCGGTGAATGTTTTCTTTGATGACAAGCTGATCAATCCGTTTATCGGCGCCGGTGCGCTCGCTACGGTAGTCGACGATTTCAACGGCGACAATTTCGATCACTCCGGTCTTGGCTTCATTGGCGGCGCTTACATTGCTGGAATGATTACGGGTGGGCGCCCCATCGAAATGATCTATACGCCGCAAGGAACTCCTGCTTGGGGCCTGGCGTGGAAGCACGCGGCGGCCAGGAATTATCTGCGCTCCTTCAGCTTGAGCGTGCATGGCTCGTGCATGAGCCATCGTGGGAATTATCTCGACCTGGATCCTACGTACCGCGACATCCATGGCCGGCCGATGCTGCGGATGACGTTCGACTTTTCGGACAACGAGCACAAGATGTCCGATTACCTGACGGATCGCGCAGCCGAGATCGCCAAGGCGATGAACCCTCGCGAGATCAAACTCAATCGACGCGTCGGCTCGTGGAACGTTGTGCCTTACCAGACCACCCATAACACCGGTGGCGCGATCATGGGTGACAACCCCGCCAACAGCGTGATCAATAAATACCTGCAAAGCTGGGATGTATCCAACGTGTTTTCGATGGGTGCTGGCGCTTTTCCTCAGAACGCCGGTTACAACCCGACAGGTACCGTGGCGGCGTTGGCGTATCACTCGGCGCAAGCAATCCTGCAGCAATATCTTAAAAATCCCGGTCCATTAGTACAGGCCTAATGCCATGCGCATGCTACTTCGCATCGTAGGGGTGCTGGTTGTCCTCAGCCTTATTGCTGGCGCCTACTTCGCTTGGAGCCTCAATCACGTCGCCGCGTTGCCCACCGGGCCGGTGACGTCGGTAGCGGCGGCGAAGATCTTGCTGGAACCTATCCCCGATGGCCCCAATGCGGCGCAGCTTCGCCAAGGGCAATACCTGGCGCGGCTAGGCGACTGTTTGTCGTGCCATTTGCGCGCCGATGGCGAGCCATTTGCTGGTGGACTGGGATTGAATACGCCCTTTGGCGTGATCTATTCCTCGAATATTTCTTCAGACCCCGAACACGGCATCGGCCATTGGACGCCCGATCAGTTTTACCGAGCGATGCATGATGGTATCGGCGCTCAGGGTCAACATCTGTATCCGGCTTTTCCGTATCCGTGGTTTCGCAACTTGAGCCGCGAAGACGATGACGCGTTGCTCGCTTACTTGAAGACAACACCTCCAGTGGCTTATCAGCCTCCAGGCAATCAGCTTTTCTTTCCAATGAATGTTCGTGCCTCGGTAGCATTGTGGAATGTGATCTCGCTACCGCCGCAAACAGGCGCGCAAACACCGCAGGGCGCCACTCCCGAATGGAGTCGTGGCGAAGCCATTGTTCTGGGACCAGGCCATTGCAGCCAATGTCATACCCCGCGCAATCCGTTCGGCGCAGATACACGGGGCAAGGCTTTCCAAGGAGGGCTACTGGACAACTTTGTATCGCCAGACTTGACCGGTAATGAGCGGACCGGCTTGGGGCGTTGGAGCGTCGACGACATTACTGAGTATTTGCGCACGGGACGAAATGCTCGCGCCGCAGCCGGCGGCCCCATGGGCGATGTCGTCACCTATTCGACCTCAATGATGACGGATGAAGATCGCCATGCCATTGCGATATATCTGAAGAGCTTGCCTGCTAGTGCCGATGTCGACTCGACCGCTGCGGATACAGCGTCGATCAAGCGTGGCGCCGCTGTTTTCTCCGACGCATGCACGGCTTGCCACCTCGAGAACGCCATAGGTCAACCGACGCTTTTCCCACCGCTAGGAAATAACGCGGTGGCGCAACAAACCGACCCTACGGGCGTGTTGCACATCATTCTCGCCGGCGTGCGCGTGGGTCCATCACCGACACGCCCCTCTCCTCTGACGATGCCGAGCTTTGCATGGAAGCTGACGGATCAGCAGATTGCGGACGTCAGCACTTATATACGTAACAGTTGGGGTAACCGAGCCTCTCCGGTCGCGGTCGAGGACGTGGCAAAGCTGCGCAGCAAGTTGCAGCTGGATGAGCCACGCTTGACTGATAATTCAGGTGATCACTGACTTTTGTACTGCGCGACACCTTTAATCGGCGTGGCGAAGACAATCGGTGTACTACCGCGCTTTTCATCGCCCTGACGACAGTCAGACTATTAGATCTTGAAAACCATAGTTGCCTCGACAGCTTGCTTCCAACCGGCATACAACGCCTCACGTCGCTCTTCTGGCATAGCAGGTTCGAAACGACG
>OUNK010002605.1_pt1 | contig 29398 bp, 41 predicted proteins | sample 1755341 | NCBI WGS metagenome assembly OUNK01 (sample SAMEA3914788, study PRJEB12502) | metagenome | biome: forest; material: soil | place: Canada | collected 2011-07-03 | depth 0.1 m | reverse complement strand
GTCCGGGGTGTTGCCGGTGTCCGGGGTGTTGCCGGTGTCCGGGGTGTTGCCGGTGTCCGGGGTGTTGCCGGTGTCCGGGGTGTTGCCGGTGTCCGGGGTGAGCTTCTTTATGGCCGTTCCTGAAAATCAACCTATTTCCCAGCTTGGAGGGCGTCTAAATATCTGGTAGTAAATCTGGTATGCTCCATCAGGACATCGATCAACGCAGCCTTGAAATGGACCGGCTCATCGCGGAGAAGATCCGCGCCAATCCGGCTTTGCTGCGTCGTGCCCTCGATAACATCGATGACTATGTCAATCGCTCCACGTCTTCTGATTCTGGCCGAGATGCCTACCTAGAATGGAAAACCATCATTCAAACGCATTCACTCGAAGAAGTGCTTTCAATTCTTACGGAAGATAGCGAAGAGGGACAGAGATTGCGCCAGTCGACGCCATTCATGGGAATAATCAGTCAAGAAGAGAGAACCGCGATTTTCGCCAAGTATGAACCGCTCCGAGCTAGAGCATATCATTAGAGCGGCCGCTCGGGTCACTGGCGAAAAAGAGTTCATCATCATCGGCAGCCAAGCGATTCTTGGTGCTGCTCCCGACGCCCCCCGAGAGCTTCGGGAGTCCATGGAGGCCGACATATATCCTCGAGATCGGCCTGATCTTTCCGAGGCTATCGAGGGAGCACTCGGACGGTACTCCTCGTTTCACGATACGTTTGAAATTTACGCAGATGGGACGGGCCCTGAAACGGCGACGTTGCCTCCTGGATGGAAGGATCGCTTGGTTCCCATCAACGGGCCAGGAACAGATGGGGCAACGGCCTGGTGCCTCGATCCGCACGATATTGCTTACAGCAAGCTCGCAGCTGGTAGAGAAAAGGATATGGCGTTCATCACAGCGTTACGGTACCACCAGCTGATTCAGCCGAGTCGTATGTTGGCGCTCTTTTATGACACCCAGGATCAGGAATTGGCCGGGCGACTTCAGGCTCGATGGCAAGGAATTGAGCTGAGGCTCAGTCAACGGCGAAGCCCGGAGAGAGGGCTTTGATCTTTAACTGCGGCATGATTTCATCTTCGAAGGACCGTTTCGTTAATGTTGTAGTTCCACTCATTCTCTTTGGCTTCGTATCCGGCTGGATGCTTTTCTTGGCGTCAATATTCAATCCTGCTCCGCGCTACATCATATCTGAGGCTTTATATAGATATGATGGAAAACCCCCAGAGCAGGCCGAAGCGGCTGGCTGGTATGCAAACGATAATTCTTATAAAGGCGAAGGCGTTAGTGTCGTATTGTATTACGGAGCCTCCCCAATTCGATGGCCACGGGCATGTTTCGCGAATGGGAACAATTTCTATCGAGACGCCAAAAGCGTTACCCTGGTGCGTGACAATGAAAATGCCCCTTTTCGGTATCGCATAAATGTAGCTTCCTGCGACCAAGCTTTGGCTGCTCTTCAGGAAATAATTGATTCTCAACCGAAATCCGACCAATGGATTTCAAACATTGCAATCATTGAACATGGAGCGCCTGCCGCCCCATCACTGGCAGGAGAATCTATCCCATTCAGATTTTTGGAATTCTTGAAAAGATATCAGGGGACAGGTGATCACCATTCGCAGCTCTACCTTATGGAATGCTCAATCGCAGGATTTGATCGTGGGAAGACATATTGCATCGATTTGGCTCGCGATCTCAATTATACGGTTTGGGCCTCACGTGAACCTGTTTCGGAACATCATATGCCTTTAATTGCATTTGGGTCTAACGGGGAAATCCCCCGACCAGACGAAACGAAGAAGCCTTGAAAGGCTAGGCACCTCGAGGGTTCAAACATTCTCCACCGGCATGTCGGCGATCTGCTCGGCAGCCTCAACCCAGGAAAGAAAGGTCAGTTGACCTTCCTTATTGCGGGAAGTTCGGAATTGCGGTGGCCGCCACGCACTCTCGGGCGCTAGTTCGGGCAGTCCGCTGGCGATATCGTTACGAACGAAGAAGACATTGTGGCCGGCTCCGTTGACAGCCACCAGCCGATATCCCTTTTTCCTACCTAGGCGAGTTAGGGCGCGGAGGGAGGCTCCCCAATACAGGCCTGAGAAATGGGCATCAAAGAGATTGAAGTCAGGTTTGTAGGGAACGGCCACCGATCGTTCGGCTCCCCAGAGCGCATTATACTCGCAGATCACGATGCGGGGAGAGCAGACCTCAATCGCGTCCCAGATCCAATAGTCATTGCCGTCGACATCAATCGAGAGGAGCCCGATGTCGCCCGCTGCATCATAATCCGTGAGCAGCTGGTTTATGTTTTCCCGGGTTATGAATGCGGCTGCAGCGTGGAGATGATTGCGCCAGAATTCCGGACGTCCTCGCAGCTGGTCCAGGTTCTCTTTGCTGCCGTCCATTACTAAGCCCGACCATCCACCCCCGCTCATTAGAAGGAATCGGGTATTGCTCTCACGGTAGTCCTCGACGCCGAATTCCACGAAGAAGCGTCGAGCAATCGGGACGCGTCCAAGAATCCACGAGATAATGCCGTCCTCCCCAAACTGGGAAAAAGTTTGGAACTCGCGAGGGAAATCGGAAGGGGAGGAAGAGGCGAGTTCGCGTTCCAGCCGCCCCAAGGCGAGCCGCGCCTTCTCAAGGTCTACGCGCAGGACGCCTAGCTCGAGCAGGATTTCCTGATTGCCCGAAAGTAACTTGCGCCCGAAGCGTTTGATGCCGCGAAAGGGATCAATCATATATCGGTTCCACATAGTTGCCCATCGATGAAAGGCGGAATATGCCCCGCTCCTTCACTGATTTCGGCGCATATCCTCGCTTCGAACTTCATTGTCGATCCGGAGAATATGTTCATCGACCTCGGCTCTCCGGAGCAGCACCCGAACCGCCTGAGAGAACCCGGCCGGCCGGCCGTTCTTCGCCAGGTAGACCTGCACCTCCTGGATCTTCGCCAGGTCGGTCGGGAAATAGCAGGTCGATCGTTCGCTGAATTGAGCTCCGGTACGCTTTGGCTTCGATCGATGCGCGGCCTGTCCGGTCGGCGGTGCTGTATTTGCCGGTAGGGAAGGGGAGGAAGCTGGGGCCTGTGGCACGGGCGCCAACGTCAATCCCGTGGTATTGCCGGCGGCGCTACGATCGAGGCCGGCCTTAAGCGCCTCAAAGGTGGGCGTGGATTTCTTCATGATATTATGGGTGTTCGGGGTGTTGCCGGACTCCAGGGACTCCCTGGAGTCCGGGGAGTTAGGCGATGATCTCCAAGGCGAGCTTGCGCAGCTCTTCCCATGCCTCGCGGGTTAGAGCGCCGAGGCCCAGGGCGGCCGCATTGACGTAGCATTGTCGCTCCTGAACGACGTTCTGGAGTCGCTCGATACCGATCTGCTTCTGCATCTGATCGAGCAGGCTTGCCATGTTGGTGCCCTTCTTCACGCCGTTGAAGAGAAGGCGGACCTTCTTCGTCGGGTAATTCGCCCGAAGAAACTGCGCCGTCTTCGCGGCCGTCCATAGATCGAGTGGACTGGGTTTCGTCACCAGGAGAATCGCGTCGACCTGGTCCAGTGCGGCGAAGACCTCCGGCCGCTCAAAGTTCGGAGGACAATCGACCAGGTGAACGTCCGCATCCGATGTATTGTCGAAGAGCCGATCGACGTTCATCGTCCTGATCCAACTCGATGCCGTGCCCTGGGGATCGAGATCTCTGACCGAAACTCGTTTGCCGGCATCGGCCAGGACCGCCCCCAAAAGCACCGTGACCGTCGTCTTTCCACAGCCGCCTTTATTATTGAGAGTGAGAGCTTTCATCGGTTAGTCTTGGGTGGAAGGATTGGTGGTATCGGCCACGATCAAGGCATCGAGCTTTCGACGAAACTCGACCAGGCCCGATGACGGAATCACGATCGTATTTGAACGGGGAAAGGCTGCTACGGTTTCAGTGATTTGAAGATATCGGCCCCTATCGTTCTCTTTGAGATCGAGCCGAAAGTTTTTCCGCTCAACGGCTAATTGTTCACTGGCGATAGAAGGAGTGTTGGTTTTCATAGATGGATGATTATTTAAGGGTTTTTCCGGTTGAGGGATGCCGGCGCAGCTCGTCGTGGACGATGTCACGCACGCGGGCCTCGATGCGATCGAGGAAGGCCCCGCCGACACGGGTGAACTTGGGACGAGTCCGCCGGGCCAGGTCGAGGACCATGCGGCGGACGTGGGCGCGATTGAGAAGTGAAGGAAGACGTGGCAAAGCCGATTCAGCGGCCGCCGGGGTCTCCGGATTGTCAGAATTCATTGCGATATCCTTTCTTCAAGATGTTATGGGTGTCCAAGGACTCCCCGGAGTCCAGTAACTCCGGGGAGTTCAGGGATAAAAAGTCGGCCGCCGTCGTGAACTCAGAAGAGCGTAAAAAAGGACGACAGGGCCACATTTCCTCCGAGCAAGGCCGAAGGGGAAGGCGAGGGGAGGCGGAACAACCGCCGGAGAAAGCATCGTCATCCGAAGAAGGACGACTTCGATTGTTTATCATAGCGGGGTACAGCGTGGGAAGCATTTTCGTCATGCCGGCGCAAAAACCAAATGGGTCTTCGCAGGGTGAGCGGTGAGATGGCCTCGAGCTGACGTTCCGTTTAACTCGATCAAGTGGCGGGCAATCGGGGCCCTGATATGAAGCTCCATGGCGTCCCGCAGCGGTCGGGCCCCGAAGTACTTGTCGAATCCCTTCAGAATGAGGAAATCGAGGACGTCCCGTTCAAAAGTAATGGCATGGCCCTTCTTTTCCAGAAAGGCCTTCTCGCGCTCTAGATTCAGCTCCGCAATTTCGAGTTGAACGTCGTAGGACAACTTTTTGAAAACGAGCCTGGTCTTGATGCGGTTTACGAATTCCGGCCGGAATGTCGCGGCGAGCTGCGCCATGACGTGCTTCTCGATCTGGGTGAAATTAAGATGCTTCGCCTTCAGGATGTCGGCCGCTCCAACATTCGAGGTCATGATAATATAGAAATCGGACAGGTCGAACGTCTTGCCGACACCGCAAGTCACGCAGGCCGCATCGAGGATCTGCAGGAACACGTCCATCACGTCGCGACTTGCCTTCTCGATCTCATCGACCAGGAGGACACCACGGTTGTGAGCGGCCAGGATATTGCCGAGCCGGCCCAAGCTTCCAGTTTCGTCCCCGATGAAATTGCGGATAGCGTCCGATGCCGAGAACTCGGACATATCGAGTCGGAATGGTTCGGCAATGCCATAGAGGCTTTGGGACAGACACTTCGCCAATTCGGTTTTCCCGACCCCAGTCGGGCCAATGAAGATAAAGGCTCCTTTGGGCCGTCCCGGGGTAGCCAGGCCCATCTCACCGATTTCCGCCACCCTGACGACGGCGGGAATGACGTGGTCCTGCCCACGGATGCTCTTTCTCAAAGCAGATTCCAGATTGCGGAGCCGATCGATGGGGAGGGATGAAATGGTGGTCATAGGTTAGGTCGCTACCAATACCGGAGTGGGAACCAGATCCTCACGTGAACCAGCGGCAATGAGCCGTTCTCGAATTGTTTCGGCGTAAGGCTGACCGACCTCTGTAATGGGAACCTGTTGTTTTACCTTGCTCGGTGCCGTCATTTTTCTGGTGTATTTGGTGAAAGGAAGAATCGCTCGCTCCCATCCCTTTTCGCAGTGGCGAATGATGCATTCCGACCCACGCCTATGCCGCTTCAAGCTTCGGAGGACGTGCGGCTTGATAAAGGCCTCTTCCTTCTCCTGGGAGGAGGTGGATTCCGAGAAGCCACCGGCCTGGCGGCCGACCGTGCGGGATTTTTTCTCGATCGTTCGCTCTCCAATCCGTTTCGAGAGGATCTCCGCATCCTCTTGATTGGTCTGACAGAACGCGATCTCGTTACCAAGATTATCGACCAAGGTGTTCTTGATGTCTTTCCCGAGCGGGGGAATCAAGGATCGCTCCGTTTGCGTCGATAGAATATAACATCCTTTGGCAGCTCTAATCTGGTCGATCTGATTATGATCAGCCATTCCCAGCTCCGATTTGGTGACGTTGCGTTGCCCCTCATCCGAGAACAAAACGTTCAGATTCCTTTCGGCTAGAGTGTCTTCGTCCAAATCGAAGCGTCCCTTCATATGCCCGAACCATCCCATTTTCATCAGAGTGTTTAAAAAACCTCGCTCAGCGTCGAAGCGTTGCGGGATCGAGCAGCAAAATACTTTGTGCCGATCGGTTCCGTTAAAATCGACCGTGCTCTTTGGCTTGCCGAATACCTGGACGACGTCCGGATGCTGGTAGAAAAAAAGAACATTCGTGATCGTCGATTTCACTCCGGAAAGCTCATCGCCGGCGAGAGTGAGAAATTTCTCCGTGAAATGGTTGAAATAGGTGGCCGCGTTATTGGTATTAAGGGCGCGGAGCTTCGACATCACCTCGTACATCAGCGAAGAGGTCAGAAACTCATAGACACTTGGAAACGTAGGCACCCATCCAACCGTGCGAATGGCTTCGATTGCCATGCCAATATGAATCTTCGCCTGGCTGGCAAAATGGTCTGAAGATCCTCCGGTGCCGACGGCTCCCCGAGCTTGGGCTACATCTAGGAGGTATTGGGCGTAGCTCGATCCAGGAACGACGGAACGCTCCAGCCAATTATAATTGAATGGAGCCTCCCAAAGTTCCGTGCCGTCATTTGGGCGAAGCTGCAGGAGGACCACGTCCTCTTCCCGACCGAAATAGCTGAAAACCTTTTGAACCATTCGGAAAAAATCACCTTTCTGATCGAGGCAAAGCCCTCCCCAGGTCGGAACCCGCAGGGTGAATTGGGCCATCATATTCGCTAGGGCGGCGGCCGTCTTTCCTGACCCCGTGCGACCGGTCACCAGCCAGCCACGGCAAACGTCCTCCATATTCCATGTCAGGTTTGCGAGCTTTAAAATAATGTCCTCATCATCTTGAATTTCGTCTGGAGAACGAATGAGAAGGGTCGATAGGGCGGCGGCCACGCCGGCGGCTGCCGCGTGCTCAATAGGATCGTCAGTGACTAAAGTTGAGGCGACATAACCGGCAAGCCCGGCAGTTCCGAGCGTTCCGGCAACGCCAAGAGGGTAGAGAATGTTCTTCATGGCCAAACCTGTACCGCCAAGCCATCGGGAGAGTTTACCGGCTGCGCGGCCTTCTTGACTCCTTTGAGGACGAGGAAATACCCGTCTCCGCTCTCGTTCCGGCGTAGCTCGATCGAAATGCCGGCTTCGACTAGTCGGTTTAACGTCACCGTGTCCTGGATCGAATCAGTCTCCAGCTCAGCAACGCGCCGATGATATTGATCCTCGTAATAGCTGCGGAGGTGAATCGCTCCGAAATAGAGGATCAAGGTTGTCGCGATGACTGAGCCGGCGGCGCATACCGTTCCGGAGATTGCCCAGGGGGCCAGCCGCATCACCAGCTGACGAGCAACTCGAGCGATCCGGGCAACCCGCCAGGCGCTTCGTTCCCGCCAATCTCCCTCCGGAGGCGCTGGCTCGATCGGGAAGACGGCCGCCAAGTGCTCGACGTGCCGGCTCAATTGATCGGCAACAGCCGACAGCTCGGTAAGCGGCCTGGCTGCCTTCTCGATCGATCCGAGATGCGCCTCGATCTTTCCGTGCAACTCCTCTGGCAGGCTTTTGAATTGCTCCAAGAGCTGCTTTGAAAGCGTCGAATGGAGGGTTGCCTCCTGGAGGAAGTCAGGCACAGACGATTCTTCCCCTTCCTCAGCTCCCTGTCCCTTCGTCGCCCGGCTGAATATATCAGCGAGCACGCCAAAGAGAGGATTGTCCGGCGAGAGCCTCGATCCCCCCAGCCTTTCCTCGAATTCGGCGCGGAGATCCTCCGGAAGGAGTCCAACGAAACGCTCATATTCGGTCGCCGCTGGGATGGTCATAAGGTGGTCTTTTCAGTTTTCGGGTTAAGGTGCTTCCGCAGATAGAAGTAAAGGGCCTGGTTCGGATCTTCGACCGTGACCTGGTGATTCATGTAGAGAACCTCCGTGACCGGCGTTGAACCGTCACCGCCTGGGCGGTGTAAGGTCGCCACCACGCGAGCAGGGTCGAACGTGAAGAGGTCGATCTCGACAAACGCGCTGTTGAAATTGGTCTGACTTTGTCCGGCCGGACTAGATCGGCCGATGGAAGGGGGAGTGGCGAACTTGGGACCGTTTCCGGAGGGTGTCATATCATGTTCCTTAGAGATTTGGGCTTTGCTGGTTTGAGATCGAGGGCGGGGCAACCTTCGCTTCCCGCTTGGGTCCACCGAAACGAATCGTCCTGGTCGGAGCAATGACGTGGCGCTGCCGCAGCGCCGGCGTCAACGAGCGATGGGCGGCCGTCTCGGTGTAAGCGGCTCGGTTTCGCTTCAGGGATCGGTAATCCGCCATCAAACCCCGCCTCCTCTGCTGAAGATCGCGGACCTCGCGCCACAGCAACGCCGAGTTGCCCTTTTCCAAAGTCCGATACCATTTCGGCATTCGGGGAAGAAATATCCGGGCGATGTTCCGGGCCTGGGATGCGGTCCGGGCCCGGCTCTTCGTCGAGCGGATCTTCTCGTCCAGGGTGGATATCGCTGCCCGCTTTTGCTCCAATAGGAAATCAGTCGGCAGCCGTGAGCTGAAATCGTTCCGAGCGCGACTCGTGTGACTGATCTTCGGAACGAAGGTCATCTTCTCTGACTGGAGATGTTTCGCCAGGTAGGAGGCCTCCTGCGGCACCTGCAACTCTTTCAGAACGCCGATCACCCGGCGGCGGACTGCATCCCGGACAAATCCCAACTGGTCTTTATGACGGGACTCTGCGCCAGCGGCCGCCTTCTTCTTCAATTGCTGGCTCATTCCCACGAATGCCCCGGCCCGGGTGCGAGGGTGGATGAACACATGGGCATGGAGATTATCCGTGTCGTGGTGCAACCCGTAGGTGTAGCCAATCGAATCGCCCGGATGAAACTTCTCCTGAAGAGACCGCATCGACTTCTCAATCGCACTCCGCAACACCATGTCCGGGTTCCGGCCCGCGCGGACCAGGGTGTCGTGAAACTCCCCCGACAGCGAAAAGACTAGCCGGTGATGATTGACCTCGGTTGGACGGCACGTCTCAGCATGTTTTCGCCATACCCCATCGAGTCGGCCGATCATTTCCTCAGTCGAAAGGGAGGAGGGGTGACTGAAAGAACCGTCCGGATTCTGGGCGACCTGGTCATGCAAAAATCCCCGAACATGAATTCGCCCCAGATCCTCCTTTGCCAAATAATGAAGCGACTCCCAGGGCCTAGGGACGTACTCCATGTCGCGCCGCGCGGCGAAGGCCTGGTCAGTTTCTACTTTGTACTGAGAGGTTTCGTCCTGGTACCGAAAATCGAGGGGACTGGTCCATGACTTCGACTTGATCACGTTGATGGCTTTTTGAACGGCAACGGCTTTCACAGGCTTTCCTTTCCTACCGGCACAACGCATTCGAGTAATTCGTTAACCTGCAAGTCGAAGCGTTTGAGGAAGGCGCGGGCCTGGTCGAGATTCAGCGAAAGCAATTCGTCGGACCCCTCGACCAAGGCCCTAAGGAGCATCACCGCCTCGGCCTCAGAGATGGCGGCGGCAACCCGAATGTAGGAGGGGCCGAAGACAATTTGCCGTCTGCCTTCGACAAAGACATCCGGGTTGTCATGGAAAAGAGCAACGTCTCCACCATTACGAAACATCGCCAAGGGCCGTTTTTCGCCCCGCCGGAATACGGCTATGTAGGTAAGCTTCTCCATAGCTAGGGCACGATGTGCCGCAGGATCTCCTCGACCCGAGTGTCGAGCCGGAGGAGGACATCCCTTTCGTCCTCATTCCATTTTCGGGCAAGGGCTTGATCGATGGCACGTTGAAGAGCCACGTTGGTTTTCACGCCCCATTTGGCGGCGAGGAGCTTCAGCTTTTTCTCAAAACCGGGTACCACGTCGATATTGATCCGGTGACGCTTGGACGGCTTGTTTTCGTCGCTCATGATTAGTGCCTGTTGAATTTCGAGTGCAGCTTTAGCTAATTCACTCCACTGAACTAAGTGGAGTGATTCCGAAAGCCATAGCGAGCTTGCTCGCGGAGGCCCGGCCCAAAGGGCCGCACAATTGAGGTCCGTTTTTGCGTCCTGCAAAAATGGCTGCCAATTGTGCTATCCTGAGGTTGCTGGAAAAACCGCCATTCTGGTTTTTCCCGTCCCCAGCATCAAAGGGCCGAATGGACCAGGTCGGGGGAAGAGGGGAGGCCGCCGCGCTGGTCCTGCAGCGGCGGACACCCCGACCGGCTGGCCGCAGGGAGCGACGATCCAGGCGCGCCCGGAGGCCCGCCGGGGGGCGACCTTCCGCCCCGGTGATCCGGAATGAGCAGCCGTGGCAGGCGCCCATGCAACCCCCGAAACTAGGCCAGGAAGGCCCCGTGGCGGGGTTTTCAGTCCGAATGGGGGTCGTCCTCCCTGCCGAGCCCGCCTGACGGCGGGTGCCAGTAGGAAACAGAGGACGACCGTTGGCAGCGTCATGGGAGCCGTAAACCCGCTGCCGGGAGCTGCGGAAGGTGCCGGTAGGAAAGAAAATCATGGCCGGAATTTCGCAGTTTTCAAAGGGCAAGGGCCTCGGCAACCGATCGAAGATCGGAAAGCCAGTCCAGTGCTTGAGCCTCCAATACCGGGTAGGGGGCTAGCTCCTCGCCCGTCACCCGCGAAATCCAAACACGCTCCCAGACGAACTTTCGGAGCTGGACCTCGATGTCGGCCCGCAGGACAATGCCCTTGCGAGCATGATCGTAGAGGCGAAGTCCAAGAACGCCGGTCGATCGATTATTCACCTGGGCACGGCGGCGGGGAGGGTAACGGCGCGACGAGCTCATGCCAAAGGGGCCTCCGATTCGACCGCCTCAAGCTCCTCGGGATAGCAACCGACCGGCTCTCTCGAGAAATCAGATTTCACAAAAACGAGGGGAAGCGGCCGCTCCTGAATCGACATCACGGTGCCAATCCGTCCCTCGGGGAAGATTTCGTCGCTCGTCTCATCCCGGATCGTAAAGAGAGCCCGAACCCTCTGATTCACGGAAAACGCGATGATCATAGGTGTGCTCCTCGGCTTGTCGGAAGAGCAAAGCGGAGGTCATCGTTCCAATCCTTTCGTAAAGGAGCATGCCGGGTCGGAGGCTCCCCGTTCGGAAAATGGAGACGCTGATACTCGACACACTTCCGGAACGCCTCGTCTGCCTCCGGGGCATTGTCCAGGGCGACGACGAGCTGCTGCCCCCTTTCCTGGGCCACCTCGATTAAACGAGGAAAGACGTGGCAGCATCCCATGGAAAGCACCGACACCCCCTCGGGCCGATACATGGCGGTGTAACTGACCGCGTCGATAGGTGCCTCGGTGACGATCATCGCAGACGACGCCCCGATGTTTCCGATCCGGAACCAGGCCCCCGCCTTGGCCCCGATCGACTGCTGGAATGCCGAATTAGGATTGGTCGAACGAAGGGTTGCCCCTCGAGGCACCCCATCAAGATCTCGGTGAATGAAGCAAGCCGCAGTCGCCTGCGGATGTTTCTCGGAAAAGGACGGGTAGAGGTCGCCACTCTCGTAAAGATCATCGACCATTCGTCCAGGTAGCCTCCGCACATCGACGAGATAACTGCGAACGAGAGGCCACCTCATGTCCTCTCGAATGGCGAGGGTTGCGCTCTGCTGCTCGAAGTTCTGGGGAGCGACGGGCCCGCTAGAGAGGGCAGAGGAGGTGCCGGTAGGAGAAAAAACCTGATTGGGGCCTCCCCGCAACTCGTAAAGCCAGAGCACCGCTTCGCGAAACTGCTTGGCTGAAGGATTCTTGGGGCTAACTCCCAGGTGAAGGTGCAAGGCCAGGTCAATCGGTCCACGACCACCAATAGAAGCGTCGTTGTCGAACCAAAGATCCTCCCCTGTGACTACAATATTTAGCCGTTTATTTTTAAAACGGGTGGTGAAGTTGCCTTCTTTCCGGGGGCGAACATCATTATAAGTAAGAACTACGTCGAGGGGAATACGCCGCACAAGCTCAGTTACGGAACGGAGATTTTGGGACATAGGTTAGACCTTTCTGCTGCCGGATGACGGCTTGAGCCCCTGGCTTGGAGCGACCTGGGAGTACAGGTCGTCGCGGAACTTCGAGCCAGAATCGATCCCATACATGTGCCGGCCGTCTCGAATGCCTGCGCGGAAGGAACGTTCCGCCGCCTCTTTCAGAACCTTTGGCGACATGGTTGTCGAGCCCTCGTAGGAAGGGGGAACGTATAACGCGGTGTAGGCAGATAGAAGCTGCGCTGCTTCTTCACGGTTGAATTCTGAGGTGAGGTTATGCTCCTTCACCAGCATTGGGGCTAATCCTGGCCGTTCCGAGGAGGCGATCGAGTGACCGGCGCTGCCCATACAGGACATGACTCCATGAGCCAAAGCGGCAAGAATGGGCCGGGTCGAGAGAATCGACATGTGCAGGGCAACCCCATTCTTGGTCTTGTTGGCAGTAAACGACCTACTGTTTGGCCAAAGTTTTAACCCCTCCGGTACGGCTGGCAGGTTGTAGGGTGGCTGGGTATATTGATCCATAGACTCTCCTGGGAAGAATGAGGCCGGGGGATTGGACCCCGGCCCGCAATCAGCTCAGATCTTCACCCCCAGCGTTTTCGCATTGGTGAGGGTCTTCTTCACCGAAGAGACTTCCGCGTAAAGGGCGTCATGATACTTCGCCCCCCCACGCCGGACGCCGCCGAGGTTAGCCTCGGCCAACTTCACCAGGTCGGGGTTCTGCTTCCGCTCGTAGTCCACCTTCGCCCTCGAGACGGTGAATCCACGGTCCTGCACCAGCCGCGACAGGACTTCCTTCCGCTCGAGCTCCGGCCGCGTGAACTTGCCGGCAATCTCGACCAGGTCGGGACTCCGTTGCTTGTACTCGGCCAGAGTGGTCGTCGCAGGAACGCGATTCCGGCTCAGGTCAAACTTCAGAGCCCGATCCAGATACCGGTCCTGGAGCTGTCCATCCGACATTCCCCGGATCTCGCCCATCCACCCGTTTTCACGGCCGATGGCAGCGTCAATCGCGGCATCGATCGCGGGATGGGTTTTCGGGCGCTCCCCCGGGGTCGGGGCCGCCGTGGGATTCATCGCCTTCATAAAGCTGTTATTCAGCTCGTTGAAGGTCTCCAGGGCAGCCCTGCGGTCCGGTTGGTTCTTCAACTTGGCGATTTCCTGGAGCATGTCGGCCTGCCCTCCGTTGAACCATGTCTCCGGAGTGTGCTTGATATCAGTGGTCATACGTATTTCCTTTCGTTTTAGGCCCTCCTTCCGATCCGATGGATCGCGGCGTGGACCAAGGTCGAATCATCAACCGGGTTATCGTGCCGCTGGGCTCACCGAGCCCAAATTGGTGCCGGTAGGAGAAGAGGAATCGCGGGCATTCGAACCCCCCGGAGTCCGGGGAGTTGCCGGAGATTCCGATGCTCCCTCCCGAAGAGATCCCGACCGGGCTTCTCTCTTTAACTCCTTGATCCGCTCGATCTCCAATTCGAGGGCCCGCTGCTGGGTGTCGGCCCGGATGACGATGAACTTGTCGAAGGGATCCACCTCGTCTAGGAAGTCGAGAATGATGGTGTTCAGAACGCTCTCTGGAGTGTCCTTCCATTCAGGCTTGAGCCTGATAACGTCGGCAACGATCGCCAGAAGCGTGTCCAGGGCATCCCCAACGAGGGTCACCTTGTAGGTTTCCTTGGCGAGGGTTGGCTCGGACGGGGTAGCTGTTTCGGGGGATTTCGGCATGGGTTCCTTGGTTTGGGGTTAAAGCTAGGGAGCGGGAAGGGGAGGCTGATCGCCCACGGGAGCGGATTGATGGATGGCCAAGCTCTGCTCTTCCTGGGGAGACATCGTGTATTGGTCGAGGGGCGGAGCCTGAGTGTCGATGGCAACCGATGTTGAAGCCGCCGGAGCTGGCTCGGCGGGCACGTCATCCCGTGGCGGGACCGTCGCCTTGAACGAAGTCGTGGGCGGAACCGCGTTCGAGTCCTTTGCTTTCGCCTTGGGAAACATCCCTTTGATGGTGTCCCAAACGCCGGATTGGGCCGGTGCTGGCTTAACCGGTGGTGCCTTCAGAACATCAACCTGTTGTTGCAGGGCAGCGAGCTGCTGTTTCTGTTCGTCGTTCTCTTCGGCCAGGGCGGCGGCCTTGTCAGTCGCTTGTTGCAACTTGCCCATTTGCTCCACCATCTTGTTTCCGATTTCAGAAAGCTGTTGGCTCTGCTCCCGCTGCTTGACGAGTTCCGTCTCGAATTCGGCGGAATAGGGATTGGGAGCCGCCGAAGGATCGGCAACGGCCGTCACCGGTCCCAGGTGCTCGTACGTGGTATCGGTCGGTCGCAGGTTCCAGGTTTCGCTTTTGTCCAGGACAGTGACGTTGTGGCCATCGTGGCGAACGTTCGGGTTATTCGGATCCTGGTAAGGATTGACGATGTAGGTGTGCACTTCACTCGGATCCCGAACGTTTTGGACCGAGTCGGCTGGCACGTTGTTTGACCAGGCATCTTTCGGATAGATAACGGGTTGATTTTCGGTGACGATGCCGCGATGGCTGGCGCAGGCGCCGAGGAACATCGCGGGTAGGACGATGAGGATTCGCTTCATAAATTTCTATTTGCCTAGGAGACCTCCCAGCGCCGGGATAGCGGACCCTGCCGCCGAGGCCGGCGTGCTTCCGCGCGCCAATGTCTCACCGGCCTTTGCCTTGGTCGGATCGAGTGTTTGGGTGATGTAGAGGTAAAAGTCGTTGCCGGCGGCGCATCGATAATAGAAGCCGTCTTTCTGCACGGCCTGGAGGATCTGCTGCGCATAGAGTTGACCGGCGGGGGCCAGGCCGCCGGCGAGGATCTCGCTCACGCCGGCATTGTGTTCCGTAAGAACTGTGCCGCTCGAGGTAACCGCCGACTGCTGTGCATTTTGGGCAAGCGTCTGCATGGCACCGGAAAGAAACGTCGCCACAAGCGCCTTAATCTGGGCCAAGTTATCCGTCTGGATGAGTTGGCCCGGGAGGCCGGCAGACCCGTCGGTGATGCCCCAGCCTTTCCCGTCCGGATCTGGCTCATGATCGAGAGCGATACCTTTTACTGAGAGCTCGACCTCCTGGCCGTCTTTTACCCATACCAAGACCCAATCATCCTGGGAGGCGATCCTCTCTCCCGCGCTGTCGAGCTGGGCCATACCATGAACTTCGGTTCCAGCCGGAATAACCAGGTCGCCGTTCACGGCATAGCAGTCCTCCAGGACGAGACCGACAATCGGCGTCTTGATGTGGTTCGAGTCGACGGTGATGAGGAGCTTACAGCGAAGGAACCGGCCATAAGCCCGATAGGTGCTTCCCAGCTGAGGCTCGTCATTGATCGGAAAGGCCATCATCGTTGACGGCTGGGACCGCATGACTGGCCGAGCGGAGTCTTGTCCCGCCGCCGTCGGCGCTGCCGGCTTGCTTTCGGGAAACACTGGTATGTCGTTCTGATACGTAGTGACGGTTGATTCGGATGCCGTCGCGCTCGTCGGGGCAATCTTCTCCGCCGGCTCGACCCGCTTATGGCTAAAAAGCGAGCCAGCGTGTCCACCACGAGCTTTCCAATAGATCACGGCTCCCACTGCCAGGAAAAAGACGAGGGCGGTGAGGATGAACCCACCCAATTGGCCCTTCCAAAGAAAACCTAAGCGGTGAACATTCATCGTTTGCTCGATTTGGGCATCCCATCATCCTTCGGATCGATCGAAGGAACTGGAGCTGGAGCCGGATCTGCTGCGGATTCCACGGGGAGGGCTCGTTCCACCGGCTCGCCTGCTTGGTCATCAGGTGCGGCTTGGGCTTCTGCCACCAGCTGCGGTGGAAAGACCCTGGGAACGAGGACCGTGAACTTATTCGTCGCTGGGTCGATGTTGTTGCGGCCGCCGGCAGGCGTTCCGGTCACCGCAAAATAGGCGGGAACAAGGGAATGAGGGGGAATGATTCCCGAGGCATCGACAACGGAGGCGTCGAAAAGCGGGGGAGCTCCGACGTAATTGTCGCTCTGGGGCTCGATCCGGACCGCCAGAGATTGAGGCTTATAGAGAATCTCCTCGTCGGTCTGATTCTCCAGCAAGATCCGGAAGACCAGCGTGTCCTCGTCGTTGAAGCGGAAGACTTCATCAATCAACACTCGGAAATTGGTGTAGGTGATGATTCGCGCCGGCCGGACATAGGTGATGTTTGCCAACCGATCAGGATAATATTTGGCGAGAAGGGAATATTCCTTTGCCTCGTTCATGCAGGCGATGATGCGATCGGGGGAGATCGCCGCCGGCGGCGCCTGGCTCAGGCTCGAGCTGCGGACGAATTGGACGGTGAACTGCGGCTCCTCGTCGCTTGCCCGCAGGAAAAGCTGGTAGACCTTCCCATCGATGATGACGCTCAGAGTGTCCTGGACATCGGGTCGGGTCGCTCGGAGCGAGCAATAGGAGGCGCCTCGGTGCGAGATCAACACGAAGTCAACACGGTCGTCCGCCGAATAATCGGGAACCGGAGACCCCGCTTCGACGTAGGCAATCCGATTGAACCCGTAATTCTGCGGTGCTGTGGGAAAGAGAATCGTGGTGATCCCTTTCCGCACCGGCACCGAGATCTGGTAGGGCATCCGATCGTCCAGCGGAAACGAGCGAAAGAATCCGCCTTGCGGCGCGGCCTGACCAAACGCCCAGGTCGGGACCAGGCCGATGGTGGCCGCGAAGACCAGCGACAAGATCCAAAGCGAAAGCGTTTTCATGGCATCCTCTCCAAGGTGAAGTCATTCGCAACCAGCGGGAACATGCCGTTGCTCAGGAAATCGTCATTTTTTACCAACGTGATCGTCAGCTTGATCGTGAACGGTTCCGTGTACCCTGCCCCGTTCATGGTGCCGTTTTGCAAAATCCGGCAGAGTGCCGTTGCGCGGGTAATCTTCTTCCCGTCCTGGTCCGGCATGGTGACGACTTGGACGGTGCCGCACTTGACCGATTGGAAAATCTGGTTGTCCTTGAAATAGCGGTCGCTGTCGTCGAGCATTTTCTTCGCCTTCAGCCGGCCTGCCTCGGTGAAGATCATCTTGAGAAGCAGCGGATCGTCAGAGCCGCTCGGATTCCGCGAGAGAAGGGCCAGGGCTATGTTATTGGCCGCCTCGTGGTAAACCGTCTCAGAGGACCAAAGATCGTTCAAACGAGTGAAGTGCCAATTCCCTGCCGGATCAACGACAGCCACACCCATGTCGGGCTTTGCCATCCAAAATGCGATGAACGGATCAACGGCGGCGAGAGTCCAGCCGACCGCCGCCACACACCCCAGCACGAGAATCGTTTGCGAGCGAAAGACGACCTTATCAATCGGACTGGGCTGATTGGTTTCCCTCAGAGTCACCGCTTCCGTGGCAAGCTCCTCCGAGGTGGGCAATGGGATTGCGGAATTCACAGTATTCGCGTTCATCTTGTTTCCTACCGGCCAGACCGTTTCCTTGCGGGCGCCTGGCGCACGCCTCGATTGGTTCCCGTTTTCGTTCCCGCTCCCACCTGCGAAGCGCCAGCGGAGCCACCCACATTTGCGGCGATAGCCGCCTGTTTGGGGGAGGGGAGGGGGGCCGCCGGCGCGAGTTTCCGGCAACGATCAATCCAGGCGGCGGGAACGTGAGCTTGGAGCCATTCCCAGTCGGCCAGGGCAAGGGGACGGAGCAGGACACCGAGCAGGTAGTCGCTGTCAAAGGACGGCTGGCTGGCACCGGCCGCCAACGCCTCCACGACGTTGTGAAGGCTCGCGTTCGGAGCCTCGCCTCCCGCGCGCGTAGTCTTCTTAATAGTCTTCTTCTTATAAGGGTGTCGCCCGTGACATACCGTAGGTGTCACGGGTGACATACCGTGTATGTCACGGGCGGCATACCCCTGTGTCGCGGGTGACACACCGTATGTCACGGGCGACATACCCCCTATGTCACCGGCGGCATACCCATCCTGAGAGTTCGCTTTGGGCTGAGTCCACGAAAACGATTCCCGAAAAACCATCTGCGAAATGGTGTAAATCGGTGTCCCATGAACCCCGTTTTTAAGGATTTCGGTTTTCCGCGTAAGGAGCCCGACTTCGATCAATTCATCGATACCACGCCGAATTCGGCTCTGGCTATCGTTGACCATCAACGCCAGGTTCCGATAGCTGATTTGCAACGTATCGCTCCCCTGAGCCGCGTCGAACATCAGAGCGAATATAACTCGGGCATCATTGGAGATTTCCAGAGCCAATAGCCATCGAAAGAGCTTAACGAAACGCAAATCGCGAGCGCTCTTAATGAAAAGAAACTGGTGCTGAACGGGCTTATTTTCAGCCACTTGCCTGATTTTTTGTCGCATGGTTTGTCGTTGTGATTCTGAATTTAAAACTCCCAGGAGTCCTATAACTCCCCGGAATCCCTGGAGTTCTTCCATCTTCTGAAATTCATTGCGGCCTGTTGCCGAATGGATAAATGAGGAATATGAAAGCACGCCCCAGCTGTGTCGTGAGATTCTCGCCGGAGACCGCCAAACCATTTGCGATCGGTCAGTTTCTGGCGATCTGGCAACAGGCTCAGCAACTGGCCGATGAATGCATTCCAGATGAAATTAGGAGTGCTGGAGATATCGATGACAATCGCTTGAGAGATCCGTTCGAAAGAATGTCCCCCGACAAAGAAAGGTTCCGAATGGGAGTGAAGCGAGTTTTTGGTCAGGATATTCATGGCTATTACTCTTTCATGTACCGCTGGCGCGTTCTGTGGAGGCTTGATCGGGCGCATTTCTGGGAAACGTTCGATGAGTGGGGCATTCGAACTCGAAAGAGGAATCAGCTCCGGCGATACGTTCAGGAATTGGCCGCAACGATGCCCTTGGATCGGCATGAAACAATCGACGAAGAGTGCGTGTATCACTTCCTACTTGGTCGGCTTTAGTGACGAACTGATCGGTGGAATGCTGCATAAAATACGTCGAGATTGGCTCTCTAAGCGCGGCGGTAGTGTTTCAGCTGCCAAACGAAGAGAACCGCCGTCAGGATGGTGACGGCCGCATAGAGGTAGGGCTGCTTGCCCAGACCGAGGATTCCGGCGAAAAGTTGTGCGCCAAGCGGCGTGCCAATGAGTTTGATCTCATCGGGCAGGCTCCAACGTCCAGTGGTCTGAATCGCTTTCTTCCGGAAGGCACGGGGCATCTTCCAAAGGCCAACGAATAGCATCGCGGCGTTCGCGTAGATGGAAATAAGAAGCAACCAAGCTGTTTCCATAATCACGTATAATTTTTATCGCGCTGTTCCAGAATCTGAGCCGCCTCGGCTTGGCGTTCGGAAAGCTGGTTGGTCGTAACACTGGCGCTAGTGCTGGCACTGGCGGTCGCAGTACCCTCGGTCGAATATGACGAGAGAATGGCCGCCTGGCGCTGAGCTGGAGTCTGGGGGCTACCCCCATAGCCGGTTGAAGATCTGACATTGCGAGGGGCATCGTCACTCGCAATCAGAGATGATTCAGCTCCGCCCAGGCCTGGTGCCGGCGTCATCCCTGGCCGGGGCCCGCTCGTGCCGGGCCCGGAATCCGAAGATCCACCGCCGCCACCATTCATCCCCCCAATGGCCTTGGTGAGGTCCCCAATGGCTTTGGAAAGCGGATCACCGCCGCCCTCGCCGCTTCCACCGCCCATTCTGGCCGCAATCTGGCTACCTATCATCGCGCCAAGGCCGGCGCCAGTGCCTGCCATTTGCATTCCCGCCATCGCAGCCGTCGTGAGCGGAGAGCCACCCTTGAGCACAGAGGCGATGACCAAGGGAACCGCCAAATACATCGCGGTTGAGATGAGAAGCAGGCCCGCCAGGGCTCCGACAATTATCGGCAAAGCGCCTACGCCTCCAGTAAAGGCGCCGGCGATACCTCCGGAGAGAATTGCCGCTGGCACAATAACTTGAGCGATATTATTTAGAAGGAGATCAACGAGGGCAATCCCTAGGTGCCACATGCATACCCCCAGAGTCGTAATCAGAAAATTGATACCAATGCTTTGCGTCCAGGGCGTTGCTAAAAAGCCAAGGAGAATAGGGGAAACGGCGATAAGACCTGCAAATGCAAAACTCTGAACCCAAGTTAAAAAGACAACGGCTACATTACCAAGATATTGAAGAATTTGAGCGCAGACGAAGGTGATTTTCTCCGCGATTTGCAATGAACTGGTCGGTTCAGTAATGGTCGCGGCAAATAAGTTTTTCCAAGAATTCTGTTGGTCGATTTGATCCCGAAGTTCTTTAAAGTCGTTGGCTAAACTTTGAATAGCGGTGGGGTAGCCGTTTGCGATAATCACGATGGCAAGAATCCCAATCAGCTTCATCAAGATGGGCTGCATATTCCCCCAATTGGTCAGGACAGAGACCAGGAGTCCCATTACGCAAAAGAAATAGGCGCCTGGGAAAAGATCCTGCTGCAACTGGAGAGCTTGGCTGAGACCGAATTGGTTCATTGCTTGTCCTTCGTCGAAGATTGATGTAAATAGGAAAAATGAACCCCCTTCGACTTCTGCTCGTCACTGGCGCAATCGGGGCCATTAGTGGAAGCTGCTGGTACGTTGCATCCCAAAAGGGTGCTCCGACGGATAAGACTCAGATTGTGCGCAGTGCAGACGCAGGGAACGTGAGCGATCTTCAAAAAGAAGCCGTTGAAGCTCGAAAAAAATTCCTGCAGGAGTCGAGTCAGTAACATGATTGCTTTCTGCTAATTAGTGCTTTGCTGCAAAAAACTTTGCCTTGCTGAAACCGCCTGTCCCTGCAGTTGCTGTAGCTCGGTATTCTCTGCGTCTTGCTCTGCCTGAGCTTGCTTCTCTGTATCTTGCTTATTCGCCTCGGCTTGAGCTTGTGTCTGGTTTTCAGCGTCCCTGGTCGTCTGATCATTCGCATAGAGCTGCGCCGCCAGCCCATTGATCCGAGCGATTTTCTCGCTCTGCTGGGCCTGATTGGTCGCGGACGTATTCATCACCGTCTGCAGCTGCTGTAACAACGTTTGGCGCTGCTGCTGCGTCGTCGTTAACGTCGTGCTGAGATTCTGAAAATTCTGATTGAAGGCGTCGAATTTCGTGAAATTCGTCAGGTCGTGAACAATCGCTGTTCCATCCGATAATGCGGTTGGAATCGCCTTGAACACTCCACCGCCGGTAAATGACAGGGCATTCTGGCCGCTCACCCCGCTTGCGATCGAACTGATCGACTTAAACGTTCCCATCAATGCAGTAGGATTGATCCCCATCGATCCGGACGCGAACGACGACAAAGCCTGGGCCGGATTGCCGGCAAGAGTCACCAGTTGCGTCGCCTGCGTCTGGATCGTGGTAAGCTGGTTGACCTGCTGGTTCAGCGTATTGAGCTGAGTCGCCATCTGGTTAAGGAAATTCGCATTCCCCTGGCTCAAAAGCGCTTCCGTGCCAGCGTCTACCACCGCGTATTGGGCGGAAGCGGCGGCCGGCAGGAAAAGAAGGAGCGCCAGGACGAGGATCGAGGACGATTTGAAATCGGTCCGCAAGGTGGCGACCTTCTTGGGGATGCGGAGAACCAGGTCGGGGGAATCTTCCGAGAACTCCCTGACGATTTGTCCGAGATGAAGCGGCTGCTCCACGACCAAGGTGACCCAGGGCGTCAGACGAAAAAATTGCGCTTTGGGGTAACAAAACAGCCCGATCGGAGCCGCCGCCGCCAGCGAATTGACCGTCCCGAGAACCGCAATTCCCAGGAGGAATCCGTCCCAAAACGACGAGTGGCCGCGAAAGACAAGAAAAGCGATCAGGCCAAGGAGAGCCGATAACGCATTTGCAATCGAAGAGAGCGAATAAATCATATAGGGTTTCCGGAGGTTGAAACTGGCGCTTAAAGGAAAGGATCAGAGTTGGCTTGAGATAGAGCCCCTCGTCCTCCTGTTGATTGAAGACGGGCAGGTCCAATGGGAAGAAGAGCTTTGGTATGCTGAAATGGAGCTTTATCGCTCCATTCTTGGCGCGAAAGGCCTTCGCGTGAAACGCCACGATTGGTGGTGGCCTCGCACCTATTTGACCGATGAACCGTGGGAATCAGTACGGAAGTTCCATGACCACTTTCATTGGCAAAAATCCCTAAGCACGGGATAGGCTGGGAAATTGACTCCGCTCGGACCTGGAGAGGCGTCCAAAGAAGCCCCGTAGCCAAAGCGGGGACAACGGCCAGCCACGATGGCTTACGCGGAATGCGCGGGATGCGGATAACCACAGCCGCTGAGTCTTCCTCGGTCCGGACCTGATCCATCTCGATGAAATCACTGATCACCAGAGTCACTCCAGGAACAATGGGAAGGACCCGTGAATACTGGGACCGCTTCAGAATTCGCCGAACGCGTTTCAGGGCGGCAATCAGGAAGACCAGTCCGCCCGATCCGTATAACAGGCCCAGCCAGAACAGCCGCCGATGCGCGGGAGCCCCGGCCCCAGCCAGCGGCTCCGTCGCCTCCTTGGCCCAATACAGTTTCTTGATGTCATTGGACTCTCCACTGGAAATGAGCCAGGGCGGATCGGTCCATTCCGCGTCTGGGCGCCCCTTCCGCATCCAGTCTCCCGTAGCGGGATCGATGATCCACGTCTCTCCGGTGAGGGGATCGACGGCGCTCTCCTCGCGAAACTTCTCCTGGCTGATCGACGGCGCGCAGATCGCTCCTTCGTCGTCGGACGCGACGTTGCTTGCCGCCTCAGGAGCCGGAGCGCCGTCGAGGGCGGCGAGAGCCAGTAGGAAGAAAAGAAGGGCCGCTTTCATGTTCAGATGAGGGGGTTGTCGATCGACCGGACATCGATGATCCGGGGTTTCTCCCCAGGAATGAAGAAGAGGGTCGGCTGCGCTTCAAAAACCTTGCGGGTTCCATCTTCCGTTTGGAGGAAATCGATCGCCTGATCCGTCGTTTCAGCGGCAACAACGGCATAGAAAAACGAGCGATTACCCGTCATGAACTTGCAGTTAAATACTTTCAGCATAAGGATATGAAGTAGGTCGCGCCCCGGAGCGAAGGGAGTGGGAAGGAGAGATAGCCCCATCCATCGCCATCGTTTATCTTCGCCTTGACCGATACATAGCGGGCACAAGTCCCAACTACCTTCGCGGAAAAGGATCGCGAGGGATTCTTAGTGCTATGAATGGTCACAATTTGACCTAGAGAAAGAGTCATAACGGATATCACTGGTTGATGACCGGAATACTCACCGTATTCGGCACATGCTTGATGGGGCTATCCGGCGCGTCCTCGACCGGCACCGGCAGATAGCTCACGTCCGGCGCACCGCCAGTCGATGGATTGGGCTTCAACAACCGCTCCTTTGCCCAATACACCTCCTTGATGTCGTCCGATCGACCCCGGTCATACCCCGCGTCGTACTTCTCGATCCCATTGTTCTTCGAGGCAGTTTGCATCATCTCCGAGACGGCCAGGCCCCCGACGGCGCCCCCAACGGTCGCAATCGGATTCCCTTTCGTCAGGGCGGCGGCCAGGCCGGCGCCGCCGGCGACGCCCACCGAGTCATAAAGCATATGAGTGGGGACGCCGGAACAAGCCGGCAGGAAAAGCAAGCTCCCACCCAAGAGGCCGACGCGGGCCACCCAATTCACTTTCTGTTTTCCTATAGGCATATTCATGCGAACTCCGCAATTACGGCCGGGTCGACCGGCACAGGTTTAGGCTCCGGTTTAAAATCAGGATTCTTGGAAACCGTGATCGTCCCGCAAATCGGGCGGGAAGCATCCATGTGGTAGTAAAGGAACTGCGCGTATTCGTAGTTCACGTACTCGGGGAGGGGATAGGACGCCACCGCGCCGGCGGCCGTCTCGGGCAGCTCGAGCTCGGCGGCGATCGAGCGGACCAGGGCAGGGGACCGCTGCCGCCCCAGGAGCGCCTGCTTGATATTCCCGAAGATCACCTTCCGGACCTTCGGCTTGTCGAGCTGCGCATCGTTCTGAAACGCGAAGCAGGCCCAGCAATTGTATTTACGAAGCTGCGCGGCCATCTCCTCCATCATCGCCACGCCATCGGGAATATCGGCCACCCGGGCCGCTTCCTCGATCAAGCCCCGCTTTAAAAGCTGCCGAGGGAGCGTCATCACATGATGCCGCACCGCATTCATGATGAGGTAATATGCGGCCGTCTTGAGAGAGTTTTCCCCCGATCCAAGCAACGACAGCTCGAAATGGATCAGGCGTCCATTCAACGAAATATTGGTCACGCCATCGAAGAGCTTTCCCTTGGAACCCTCGTCCCTGGTCCAATCCTTCAGCTGCTCCGCGAGGTCCTGCACGGTGCGCTTATCGTGCTCGACCATCGGCGTCCGGAGCATCATCTCGACCAGATTCGAGTGCGTAGGCATCTGCTCCGGAGTGAAATGAGCAAAGACGCAATTCCGCACCGTCTCTTCAGTCGCCGGCGTTTTCAGAAACTGGAGCACTTCTTCATCGCGGATCGCTGCCAGCTGCTGAAGCCACCGCTCTGTATTGACCTCCTGGTGGCTATCCGTCCAAGCATCGACGAACGTTGGCGGCGGCGTCTCGGCGTCATGGTTCGCCTGGTGCTCGGCCTGCATGCCAATCAACCAGCGGGTGACGGCCAAGGCCTCGCGGGCGATCGCGACCACGTCATCGGGACGGCTCCGGGCCCATTCCTCATAATGATCGGTGTAGAGCTGGTCGATATAGCGGGCGAACAGGGAGAGTCGCCGGCGCTGCACATCCTCGTCGGACGACGTGCCGACCATATAGGCGCACAGCGCCGCCGCCTCCGACTTGAGACTCTTCGTCAGAGGCAATCCGCCGGTATCGAGATAATTGATCGTCTCTTCGCCATCCGGACGAATAACCAAGGATTGCCCGCCAACCGCCTTCACGAATTTCGAGTAACCAAACCCTTCTTCGAGAATGAAATCGTACGACGAGCGATGAAAGCCTTGGGCAAGGAACGTATTGAGCAACGTCGTCTTTCCTGCCCCGGTCATTCCGAAAAACCCGCAATGCTGCGGCTGCGTCGGCTTACCGATGAATGTCCGGATACCGACGACGGACCGATTCGGACCAGGGTGAAGGATCTCCGCGTCCTTAAGATGCCCCGTGAAGGTGGAAGAAAATGGGAGCATCGCGGCCAGGTCAATGTCCTCCCAGTATTTGGCCTGGCTCGTGTATTCTCCATAAACCCACCCGGGCCAGGACTGCCACCAAAGCTTCTTGTTCGTGGCGAACGTCAAGGGTTCATGCTCCTTGCAACCATCGAGGCGATTGATGATCTCGCGGATAATCTGCGTCTTGCTGGCCAGTTCTTCGGGCGTCTTCGCCCAAATCCGGATGATGAAATCGGCATCGTAGGGATGGACCGTTCCCCGTTTGATCGACTTGATGCGCTCCTCGATCATCGTCATCGCCTCAAGGAACTCGGGGTCCTTTGTCGAGGTATAATCACCGCGCACGCGGCGGAGCTTTTCCTGCTCCTTGCGGACCACATTTTCTTTGTTGGCCGGATAAAGATTCGTCGTGATGGAGTAGTCGAGCATCTCCGTTTGCGTCAGCAGAAGAATCGTCGTCGGATCGGTTCCATCCGGCAGGCGGCGAATCGTAAGGATATTCCAATAAAGATCGTGATACTTGAACCCGTAGGCCGGTAGATGGGTATCTCCCGATTCCGTGTTCCCACGGAGCCAGTTCGACTGAATCGAGTCATTCGGAAAAAACTCGGGGAGGGGATCGCCCTTTTTCCGTGTCGCGTAATTGGGATTGAGATACCGGAGCCCGTTGACGAAATGGGCGCTATCGTCCATCGGGATCAGCCGGAGATTGCTCGACGCAAAGAGATTCCCCAAACCTGTCTGAAATAGCCGAAATTCCCGGTTATATTCGCTTAACAGCTTCTGATAATGCTCGTCCTTTTGAACCGACGATGAAAAGAAGGGCGGCTTTACCGTGATCTTTTTCGAGATGTAGAGATGCAGGTGCTCCCGCCGCAGCTCGCGGCGTAGCATCGCATCGTGAAATCGTAAGAACGTTTGCGTCCGCACCTGGCGGGGATAGGGCTCGTGGCAGTCCCGTTGCGTCTCCTCGCCATAGGCGATCAACTCCTTCTGGTAGTTCGAATCGACCGACCAGCACAGCTGCATCCGATATTGGCCGCCTAGGCTGTGGAGCATCCGCCGGACCTGGCCGTGGAAATCCGTGTTGAATTGGTCCGACGAATTGGCACGGTCCGGGCACTCGACCACGAACCCTTTCGTAACGACCGTTGGAAGAAAGGGATCAATCCCCTTTCCCCAGACAATCAGGTTTTCCCGCAGAAACCCGTTGGGGCATTCAGCGGCCACGGACCCTCCAGAATGGTTCAGGCTGCGAAGTCCAGTTCGCGCCCCAGGACTTGCCGTTGATCACCGTGTCCAGGAGATCCACGTCATAAGACGGCGGCTTGCCCTGGCGGAAGCCAAACACCCACACCGCTCCCAGCACGACTGGAGATACGCCGGCGACCACCACCACCAGCGGATGCCATCCCTTGCTCATACCTTCCGAGACAATCGAAATACCGATGAGCAATCCGCCCAGGAGGATGAACACGTTGTTCCCCTCGAATCCCCAGGTCTTACCCGAGGAATCATCGGCATTGTTGACGCGGTGGTAGGCAAGGGCCATCGCTCAATTCCCCAGAACCAGCCAGTTGACCAGGTAGATCACCAACGAGAGCACGGCGAGGACAAGGCTCTGCCACGGCATCTTGCGGGCCTCGGCAGCCTCGTCTTTCTTGATGAAGGCGAAGAGCGCGGCGGCGATCAGCAGGACCGTTGAGAGAATGACCAGGGTTCGGAAGGCAACAGCGATTCCGAGGAGGACCAGGACGACGATAAGGAGGAGGATATTCTTCTTCACGAGCTTTTTTTGATAGACTTGGGCGTTGCAACGGGCCGATGAGCCGATTCGGGAATCGAATCTTCATCAGGGAAATCGACCGACTCATTGTTGAAGAGCGCGGCGGCAACCTGCTCGGTCAGATCCTCCCGCTGGCCATCGACGACGGCAAAGACATGCCAAGTGGCGTCCTGGTCGCGCTTGGCTACGATGCGGGCCTTATAGACGCCATCAGTAAGGTGATAAGTCTTCATCCCGCGCGGCGTGTCCCCCTTCTTGTTCTGCCACTCGATCTCCGAAAAGATTTCGGGAAACTCGAGCTTCAGATGTCCGTCGGCCTCGACGCCAGTGACTGCGGCCACCCAGGAACTGTTTTCCTTGTCTTCCTTGACGAAGAGGCCGCTGATCTTATAAGCGTTTTCAGGCGCCTTGGGCTGGTTCTGCCCGGCGGGCACACTGGCCCGTGCTGCTGCGATACGATCTTTCAGGTTCATGGGGTTTCTGGGTTGAGGTGAGGGGACTAGTTGGTGGTCGGCGTGATGTTGATCGGCGTCTCGCCGGTGGCGAAGAGCGCCTTGACGATGAGAGAGGCAGTGGCGGCGATCAGCGCCCCCATGATTGCCCATTTCGCAGACTCGGATTGCCCTTTCTGGACCTGCCAGGAAGCGGCGATGATCATTCCGAAGGCACCGAGGTAGGCGATACTCGCCATGACGCCCATGCCCTGGCCTACGGCGGTATTCAGGGAGCTGGCTTGGCCCAACATGAGGCCGCTCCTGGCGAGAAGGAGCCCGGTAGACGTTAATGTGGTGATGGTCATATTCGTTTGGTTAGATCGAGGTTGCTATTTGTCGTAGTATCCGGGGCGCGCTTGCTCGTCGGTGGAGTCACCGCCGGGTCGTGGTAGCAGAGCGGAATTCGAGAAAATGGAGCCGGCCAAGCCGCCGCCCAAGCTGGTCGCAAATGGAACTCCATAGAGCTGCCAGGCTGGAATTGTTTTCTGATAATTCGAAAAATTGGCGTTCGTCGCCTGCAACTGAGAATTCAGCGAATTGATCTGCTGTTGCAACGCTGCCACGTCGGAAGCCTCCTGGGTTTCGGCGCCAGCGAGTGCCTGTTGCAGACTTGTGATACTCGTTTGAGTGGGGAGAGCGGCCAGCTGCTGCTGCAAGCCCGTAATGGTCCCTTCATCGGTAGCGAGCTCATTCGCGAGCGAGGTAAGCTGACCGGCAAGACCCGAATCACCCGCCTCGTAAGCGGCGGTAATCTCATCTAATGCGGCTTGGACCTGCGGTGAAATCGATAACGCGAGAGTTACTGAGTAGGGACCGGTGATATTGACGTCTGCAAGGCTATTTTCAATGGTATGACCGGCAGCGGTATTTGAATCCTCGTTCGCGTAGTACAGTTGATAAGTGCCAGGATCGATAGAATCGATCGAGCTGCTTAGTGTTACTGCAGTGGGGCTTACATACTGCGAGGTGGAGGTGGAATATACCAACGAGTCATTATAGTACTCTAGAATGGTTTGAACGTTGGTCGCGGTGTTCACGATATAGACCTCGCCTCCGAGAGCAGAGTTCGTTTCACTCCCGGTGAAGGACGAACTGCGTGTTGGTGTGGCCAAACTGAATGCGGCGGAAAAGGTAAGAGGGGTGCTCTGCGAGGTGGTAAAAGTCGTAAGGAGAATGGTCATAGGAACCTGAGCCGTCGCGAATGAGGCATTTCCAGTCACGATCTGCTGGGCCATAGCGGTTTTGAAACCAAGGCCGAAAAGGAAGACAATCGCGATGTATTGAAGTGGTGTTTTCATGGATTTTATTTCCGGGTCGATTTGCGGACAGAAATCGGCAGCGCACTGGAAGCGCGATGGGCGGCATCGATCTCGGCCAAAGCAGCGGCTGGCTGAAAAACCCATGCGCCGTGCCGTTCGGGATCGCGGCGGCAGGCTTTGATGATTCCGATCCGGGCGAAATGCCGGAGCCGGTAGGAAGAATAATTGGCGAACGGCGAAAGCTCTTCGGCGTTCAGCTCGCGCTGGGGAACCCGGCGAGAGACTGCCGCCATGTCATTGGCGGCTATAGCGGACTTCGGTACATTCGATTTCATGCGTCGTTTGACGCCGAACTCGATCCAGCCCTAATTACTTCGCACAATATTTGTTATATCAAAGTCGCCAAAGGCCAGGTTTCATGCCGGACGGACCGTCATGAAGCCTGCTCGACTCGGACATAACTAAGCGTTATGCGAAACGCTTTTTTGAGCCTCGGTGGCTTCAAGCAATCCGGGCAGCACGATGCCAACCGCTGGCGCGGGCGCTGGCGGCAAATCCTCGCACGAGCCGGACCAGAGGTTGCTTCCAGCAACAGAGTCCGGCTCCTGCTTGCGGTTTGCCTGCCGTGGGCCGGTGCGGGCATCAAAACGCTGTGGCGGGCCTGCCAAGGCCGTTTCCGGGCCATTCT
>OUNK010004978.1_pt1 | contig 29502 bp, 33 predicted proteins | sample 1755341 | NCBI WGS metagenome assembly OUNK01 (sample SAMEA3914788, study PRJEB12502) | metagenome | biome: forest; material: soil | place: Canada | collected 2011-07-03 | depth 0.1 m | reverse complement strand
GCCTCGGCCAGCCCGGGGCGTGCGGCCAACATCTCCGAGGCGGAGAACGCGGCCAAGAACCCCGTCGCAGCCCTGTTGGGCGGCGGGCCTCACTTCCTCTGGTCGAAGTACAGCATGGGCCTCGGTTACCCGGTGACCAAAGTCACCATTGCCGCCGGCTTCGTCCCGGACCATTTCGCTGGCAAGGCGATCAACGGCAACCTGATCTACGGCGATTTCTTCGTCAAGAAGGACGACGTCAAGACCGGCGGTCGTCCTGTTCCCTCCGCAGTTGTCGATAACTGGGAAGAAGAGGCGGCTGCTTGGCTCAAGCACCTGGAAGGCGGCAAGGAGCGCAAAAAGGCCGAGGCCAAAGCCAAGTCCGAGGGGCAGAAGATTGCCGCCGAGGATGAAGGTGGCAAGGTCGAACTCAGCACCGTGGCTGCCACCGAAGCGATCATTCCCGGCGTCACCTTCTATGGTCTGCACCTGCTGGATACCGACTTGGGCGGCGAGGCTATGCTCGGCCTGTTTCTCCTGAGCTGGGAGCGTTTGGCCCAGGCCCAGCGCCTCGGCGGCAACTGGCGCAAGGGGTATGGTCGCTTCCTGCTCAACATGACCGTCAAGTCTGGCGACGTGGCTTTCGAGCCGTTTGCCATCATCAACGGTCAGCACGAACTTCGCCGCGATCAGCCGGAAGTGGCCGCCGCCCTGGCCGCCTGGGACGCCTACGCGGCCAAGCTGACCGCCAACGACATCAACAAGGCTTTCCAATTCGAGGTCTAACGTGATACCTCTCCGCATCGATTATCTCATGGGAAGTCCCATGGTGGTGCCGGACATCAACCTCCACTCAGACGGGGTGTTGCAGCTTGCGGCCTTTCGCATTGCGCAGCGGTTTGGTGAACCCAACCCCGCCGCCAAGTCAGAGTACCTGCCGCTGGAGCGTGCCGTCGTGGGAAATTCCAGCGTCTGGAAGGCGTCGCAGATCCTGGTGGAGTATGAGGGCGAACGCTTCTGGGATCACTACACTCGCCGCTGGGAGATGAACCGCTGGAGCGACGATCACATTCGCGAGCGCTGGGATATGCGCGTGCAGCGCGACACCATCGAGCAGGGCACCGGTCACCAGAAGAGCTTTCTCTTCGTGCAGCCTGTCCGCATGGCTCGGCGCGCCGTCTCCTGGTGTGTGGGAGATGAAGCCGCCGTGCGCCAGATGCTCCAGGAGGAGATCTTTGCCCTGGGGAAGAATGTCCGCATGGGTTGGGGGCGCATCCGGGAAATTGTTGTCAGTCCTGCACCGGCAGAAGAAGCTGAGAACTGGCGCCGGCGCACGCTCCCCATCGAAATGGAGGCGTTCAAGCTGGACGGACACTTCCGGGCGGTCGCTGGCATCAAGGCTCCGTATTGGGACAGATCCAACTGGAAAGAAGCCTGGCAGTTTGATGAAACCCGCACGCTAACCCCAGCCTAGCCAGGTGGGGAAGCGACAGGTTCCTATAAAGAGGTGGAGACGAGGGGACGAATCCCCTGTCGAAGAACTGCCTCTTCACCGACTCTGCAAGCTTGTCCAGAGCGTGATTATCGGGGTCGCGGTTGCGCGTCAGCTCGCCCGCTACCCGTAGTCACCACCAGGTTACCGCAGATGACACACCGGTTGCGGTCGCGCTTGAGTGCGCTTTCGCGAAAGTCCTGGCGTGTTAAAAGTTTCATGGCTTCCTTGAAGATAACAGTCGGTCACGACGATCATCTTACGAGGATTTGGCGAAAAAAGCCAACCCCCTAGGACAAACTCCGGGAAAGGCGCGCTCTGCCGCGTTCGCCATTTCACCACGAGGGCATAAAACTTGATATTTGATGACCGCCCAATCACTATCTCGGCGTGGCGCAGCCTATTCGATTTCTTTTCCGCGACGTCATCGCAATGCCTACGCCTTTAAAGCGTGGAGGGAGAATATGTGTATTCCGTCGCTTCGAGGGTCGGCTAGAGGATAATCTCGAAGGGGTACTGCTCGTCCCTCTTCGCAAGCTGAAACGAGAATTTGAAAGCACTTGCTTTGATTTGCTTACCCGGCGCTATCACAGAAATATTGTCAGCTTTCGTGGATCAAGTCGCGCATCGTTTCTTGCCCCCCAAATAGTACAGTTTGCCAGCTTGGTGCTTCAAGGTGCAACCTCTGATTGCCACGCCCATTACGTCGACGCTTCAAGAACCCCGAAGGCCAAACATGCCGACGTTAGGTCGTTATTTTCCGTCGATCAAATCGTCTTAATCGACCCCTTGATTTTGCGTGAGTTTTGCCAAACTTACAAATTGGCCGCTGTTTACTGCCGCGCGTACACCCGTCTTTCAGAGCGGCCTTTCTCAGGAAACAAAGAGCGCATAGAGGTTCGTAAAAAGGATTTCTGCCGTACCATAGCTATCGATCCTTTTAAGGGAAGTCGCGAATCCGCAGGATTGCTCTCCCAAGCCAATCTTTGGCAAAAACAGCTAATTCGTTTCGATTGATAAAAGCGTGGAGATGGCGGGGGGGCGAACCCGCGACGTCCACGTTGGGCAAGGGGCGCTCTACCAACTAAGCCGCTCCCTCATAAAATTGAATTAGGCCGCCGCTGCCAGAATCTCCAGAAGCTTCGCCTGGCAGGCCGCTATCCAGGCATCCCCAAAGGCCTCGTCCTCTCGTCCGTCCATGATCGCGCTTTCGCCAGCCTCGAAAACACACATAACATCGAGATACGCCTGATATATCTCGTCTCTGTCAAAATCGTAGCATTCATCCTTGAAATCCCGATAAACTCCATCCAGCGTTTTGCTACTCGACACCATGTAGCCGGCGGCAGCAAGCTCGTAAGGAATATCCCATATATCTTCTTCGCTGTAGGTACTCGCATCCGCAAGGAGCGTGTCCAGGCGCCACCATGCCTCTTCGCTTATCGGGCGAGCTGGGTTGTAAGACTTAAATACTTTAATTACCTCGGCCAGAGCCTTGCGAGCATCTTCACCGGTCGGTACCTTAAGCGGTTTCTTACTGAACAACTGATTGGCCGCTATCGGACTCTGCCGCATTTTTTGGTGGGCCATTCCGTAAACCGGATCCGTCAAAAACCAATGCGCAAATTGGGGCCAGACGCGATGCAAGGAGACTCCAACAGGAATAGCCCGGATGATCGTCCTGGCAAATTCTGTCCGGGCCTTATACTGCTTGTCCCGCTGCGCCCGTGATTCCGCCTCGAATTCCGTGGCGTACAGGATACCATCACAGAGATGGATGACAACGTAAGGTATGCCATGGGGCGAAGACAGTTCATCACCCTCACCTTCCGCATCGAACTCCCAGAGGAATTCCTTGTATAGGTCGCGTGAGGGGGCGGCATTTAAGAGGCCCTCTTTGACTGCGGGATCGCCGTTGAAACTATTGAAGGTGTACACGCCAGTCCGTGATGCCGGTAACGACTGCCAGTGTCAATTAAAAGAGTGGAGACGAGGGGAATCGAACCCCTGTCCAAGAACTGCCTCTTCACCGACTCTACAAGCTTGTCCGAAGCGTCATTGTCGGGGTTGCGGTTGCGCCTCGGCTCGCCCGCTACCCGTAGTCACCACATTGATTCGTCGCGGAAGGTTGGTCACTCACCCTCCGCACCGTCCTGCTAATGTCGACCTGTCCTCCTAGCAGAAATCAGAGGCAGATCGCTGAGGGCTATTTAGGCCGTCAGGACGAGGTCACCCTCGCGGACACCATTACGGTTGTTCTTTATTTTGCTCCGGCCTTTTTAACGAGGATGACTAGAGCGTTCCTCGGCTTGCATCGGAGCATCAGAAGTTCCTGTCGAAACCAATGCGTCCCCGTTGAGCTTTCACCTTATCGGCGATCAGTCAGAAAGCCAATGCTAAATTTCCCGGAGCAGGCTGGCGTTGAACGACGCCAGCTTTAGCTCTTTGGGCTCAGGACGGAAAAAGACCTCCTCGATTTGTTCGACGGCGTATTCCGGGTCTTCGAGCAAGGCATCGATCGGGAAGAGCGCGAACTCCGATCGCGCGGGATCGTCTTCGGTCTTCAAGACCATGATCTGGCGAGGACGCACATCAAGACATACGGCTAGGCTGTCTCCGGCCTGCTTGAAGCGGGCGCTCATCCGGCCCGTATGCCCTACGCATTGGTTGACCCCAGGGATCGGCACTAAGTCAGCCCAGTCTGCCCATAAGAGGCCACCGGGTCCTTGCCCATGCAGCATGCGCTCGCCAGGCCGCGTGATCCATTCCGGCGCCGCACCGCGGGCCAGGGCAGGCATGTACCTGTTGAGCGCCTTGGCGATCGTCACCGCGTCGAGGGCGCCGTACTGCAATTCCGCAGGGAACGCGCGCTTGTCGTAGGAGATGCCAGCGTGGCTGAAAAGCCAGTTGCCGGACCCGTAGGCCAGCTTGAAGAGGCGCTCGCACGGGAGATGGTCAAAGAGCGGGCGCACCCGGTCGTGCTTTTCCTGGGTCCAACCCGGACAGTAGTGATCGCGGTTGGCCTGATTGGGGAAAATGTAAGGCAGACAGTGATTTCCGAGCAGGTGAATCCGGTTCGGCTGTTGCACCGACATGGAAAGCCACCGGGCGGTCGCCTCCGCTTCCCCCGGGCCGTCATTCTTGGAGTCGAAAGAATCGCCGAGCAGAATGGCGCAATCGTAGCGTCCCGCCAGCATCTGGAGCAAACGCTCCACTTTCTCCCACTTGTTGTGGATGTCGGGAATGACGAGATGACGTATCATGATTGTAGTTATGCCGGATTTCTGGGGCTTTCGCCAAGATAACACTCCGCGGAGGTTTACCGACGAAGATCAAGCCGGGTATCGTTGATCTTGGGCAACTTCTGGAGACGCTCCCACTGGGCCAAAAGAGGCACCAGGGATTTGTGTTCCTTCTTCCAGGGCCGATCGTCGAGCAGAAGAGCTATGACATCCGGGGCAAGCTTATCCCACGGCAGCCAGGTGATCTCATCGAAGGTCAGCACTGTTCTCTGCTCGGCCTTGGTGTAAATGTGGTCGCTCCGCTTGGACGGTACGCGCCAATAGACGGCCAGGGAATTTCCGTCGACTGCCTTGACTTGGACTAGGGCCCAATAGTGATACTTGGTGCGCAGGGCAATCCAATCCCCCTTGGCAATATTCTTGGGTGCCAGGATTTTCTCCATGACCTGCTGCGCGCGCGGATCGTAAAGCGTCGCGTAGGTGTTGCCCAGCTTCAGCCACCGTCCCGATTGATCGCCGAGAATATCGGTGCCAGGAGGTATCTGCAAAATTCCGCGGCGGTCGACCAGCCCCTGGAGGTAGGCCAGGAACGGCACCTGGCTCCGCATGTGCGAGATCATGGTGCTCTGTACCGCTTCATGGATGGCGCGCTGCACTTCGTCGCCATAATCCTCGCTCTTGAGCCACTGTTCCATGCGCGGGTAACGTCGCAAACCCGGATCAATCTTCGCCTGGTAGGGAGCGGTCTCCCATAGGGCGTCCTTCTTGAGTCCAGGTTTAACGGGTTTTTCCCGAGGCTTGAAATGCTTTGCCCAAACCTTCTCCTGCAATTCGTGCAGGGTCTCGGCCATGAAATTTGCCGGCGGTAAAATGGGATCGTCGAGTTCGAGATCGCAACCCAGCACCGCGCAGAACTCGCCGTCACGAATAAACACGAGGTGCTCCATGTTGAGCAGATTGTAGAAGTACCCGGCAATCGGATCGCCATACTCCTTGCGCTCACGCCGAACCCGGGTGACGAGAATGCACTTTTCCTGCGGCAGCAATTTCTTCCACCGCCCTTGCTCGGTGATCCAGGCATAGAGCGCCTCCATGCTCCGAAAATCCATGTCGACCAGGTTCATGAGCAAGGCCACTTCCTCATCGAGGTAAAGCCGCTCGGGAAAAATCCAGTAGGGCGTGCCCGCTGCCGCGCGCGGCCCGGAGGCCAGGATGCGGCGCCGGGTGCCACCAGCCTGGTAGGCTTGGTAAACGGCTTCCTGTTCCGCGAGCTTGGCCGCCTGGGCTTCCAGCCTCTCGCCACGAGCCGCCAACTCCGTTTGCTGAACCAGCATCTCCATCCGCGGCTTGAGCTGCTGGAAGGCCGCGAGCTGGCGCCGCTGGGGAGAAAAGGTTTGCCCGAGTTCCTGTCCCAGCGGTGAAATCACATTCCCGGTATCAACTCCGTCCGGCGATGGCAGGGCCAGCCGGTAGCTCCAGGCGGCCATGAGGTTGGGCAGGTCAATGACCCGGATCTCTTTTTCCAGCCCTCGCTCTCCCGGAATAAGGACATTGCCGATCGACTTGCCTGCGCGGTCCATGGCATCCATGCCTTTGACTGCGGCCACCGTCCGGGCGATACACTCAGGCCGGTCGCTCCATATCTGGATGACGTTCTCGGCAGGCTCCCCTTCAAGGGAAATACCCGGGATTATCATGTGACCCGCGCGCCCGATCAGTTCACCAGGGAAGGGCAAGGCTGGCAGGAGCGCCTGCATGGCCTCGTCGACGTCGGTGGCCTGGATTTTCCAGACGCCATTACCCCGGCTGTTGCTTTCGTCCCAATAGTTGGGGTCATCCCCGAAGACATAAAGGTTCATATCCAGGCCGTCCCTTCCCGCTCGATCAGCCGGGTAAGCTGTTCGCGGGTGAAAGTCCGCCAATCCGCCGGCGAGAGGGGAGGGTCAAGGTGAAGGATTTTATCCCAAGGGAAATGCTGCGCACCAAAAGGCATCCCGTCCTGGTAATGTCGCCACATCCACGCCCAGAAGGAAGTCCACGGTAGCAGGCCATCTTCCAGCGCGGCCATATAGGTTGGCCACCCAACGGCGGCGAAGAACATGACGGTCATGTCCCGATTGTTTCCATCGTAGGAGAGCATGCCCCAACTCCGCGTGGCCACATCGAATCCAGGGCTTAGGTACCAGCAATTTCCCCGGCTGCGCGTGGCCCCGATCTGCGATTCAATCTCCTCGCAGGCCACACACCGCCGATAAAAGGCTCCCACATGAAACATACCTGGACGCCCGCAGCCGCAGGGCACCTTGGTCAGGTCGCTTTTGCGGCTCGTCTTGCGCAGGGCCATGCGGAGTTTTTCCTGCAGCACCCAAAGGCGATGCTCCAGATCGAAGCTTGGATGCTCAGGCAGCGGCTCCAGGGCCTGAATTTGCTCGATGATCCCGGGAGCCGTGATCTCTCCAGCCTCGACCTCGCGCGCCACCGCGGTCCAGTCCGTGGTCTGGAATTTGCGCGCCATGAAGACATCCACCTGGGGCGTGCCTTTGGACGGGACAAGAAAGTTTTCAGGCATGGCGGCAACTCAATAGATAGCCTCCATTCTGCGGCGAAACCCTGCCGCAAGCAATGCCGGGCCTACCGAATGCCCCTGCCGGCATCCCGATCCGTCTTGTCGTCGCCTGCCACCTTCCTGAGCGAAGGAACATCCGGAAGCTTGGACTCCATCAACTCCGAAAGATTGAGGATGTGGGCCGGCGGAACGTAGGAGATCACAAACTGGTTTCGGCCCGACTGGATATCCTCGTCATGCGGATCAGGCCGCAAATCGCCCAGCCGCACCGCCACTTCCAGGAGCACAGCCTCGCCGCCATGCACTCGCTCGGCCGCGCGCGCGTAGGTGTCCATGGCGGACCCGGAGCCGACGGAACTGAGAAAGACGCCCTCCTGGCTTTCACCCAGCCGGCTGACGTCATGCTCGGTTCCGCGCAGTCCGATGCGGGCAATCTGGGGCACCACCTTGTCCGACGTCATGTGGTAGAGCACTACCTGCGCATCGGGCCCAAGGATGGATTCCACTTTCGGGGTAAGCTCGTAGATCTCCCACTGTCCATCCTCACGGACCCGGAGGGAGTGCTTTTCCTGGAGAAAATCGTAGTAGGAATCAAGCCGCATCGCTTCGCTGGCCAAAACCACATCACGCTCCGCCGGGACATCGTAGAGGTCGTCCATCCAGGCTTGGAACTCCTCCTTCGGCATGTTGGCCCTGGACAGGGCGTGGAGTTGCTCAAGAGACAGGCGGCAGCTTGGCGGTGCCGTGGGCAGGGGAAGCGACTCAAAGTACCGCGGCTCCGGCAACTGCAGCACCCGGTTATGCCACATCTTGTCGATATTCCAGACCACCGCCATGTCGTGGTGGAAGGTTCGGTCTTCCGGCTCGCTCCCGCCGCTGATGCCATAGGAGGGATCACCGATCACCCGGATGCCGTCAAAACCCCGCTTTTTGATCTCCTCGGTCGGCTCTTTATCGGAAAGCCAGTCGGCAATGCTCATGGGGTAGAGATTGGCCTTGGAGAGGTCGTAGCGATGAAGGAAGGAGCCGTAGCAGGCCGCGACGTCCTCGCTAAAGCTCAGGCTCAGCCCGCCTTCCTCGCCTTGGTGAGGGCGGAGATCAACATGGTCGTAGCCGGACCCGTGATAGGCGTAGACCCAGGGATAGGGTTTGCGGGCGGGCGTCTCGTCCATGCCCATGTTTAGGTCAGCGCCCGGGAGGAGGCAACCCCCGGGAAACTTTCTCGTAAAAATCTTCAAAAAATATTTGCGCGTTTCCCCCGTTCCTTGCATAACCCTCGCCACCATGAAGAAACTTACCCTCATCCTCCTCGCTATGGTGCCCGCCTTTTTGTCTCACGCGGGCACTGACATGAAAGAAATTGCCGCTCCCATCGTCACTCCGCCGTCGGATGGCGGTTTTTACGTGGAGGGCGGCGCCGGCGCCTTCGCCTCGGATGCCTCGGTCAACCACCCCTACACCTACGACACCACCACGAAGCGCTGGTGCCGTACTTACACCACCGTTCATCACGCCAGCTACTCGACCAGCTCGGATTGGGGTCCGCTTGGCAGCATCGGCGGTGGCTACAACTTTGGCTCGATCCCGGCGGGCAGCCTGCCCTTCTCCCTGCAGGCTGGCGTCCAGGTCCAAGGCCTCTACAAGACCAACAACAACTATGACGGTTGGGCTGGCCTGGTCAACGGCACGTTGGCGTTCAAAAACGATTCCATCGTAACCCCTTACATCGGGATCGGCGGCGGCTTCGAGTACCTCAGCGGCTACGAGACCGGCCTGCATGGCGCCATCGACGGCGAATTCGGCCTTCAGGAGCGCATCGATCGTCACTGGTCGGTCTTCGAGCAGTACCAGTGCATCGACGTCCTGGCCGACACCTCGGTCGTCCAGCAGAACGTCGAAGTCGGTATCGTCTACAACTTCTAAGCGAAATCGGCCATTGTTAGCGTTGTCAAAATGGGGTGTTTAACCTATACCCCATATCCATGACCGCGCGTTTTCTGGCCCTAATGGCAATCTCGGCCTGCCTGTTGACCGGGCAGGTCCGAGCGCAAAATGATGGTGGAGCCGTGGCAGCGGGCGGCGAAGGCACCATCCCCAATCCCACGGCAGCGGGCGGCAATGTCGCCGCTGGAGGCGAAGGCACCATTCCGAACCCTTCAAGCGCAGGCGGCGCCATCCCCCAGACGCAGAATCTGAATGTGGCGATGAAGAATTTGAATACGCCCGTTTCCGATCTCAATGTGGCGATGAAGAATCTGAACGTGCCCCCGTCGGGGAGCACCACGGAGCCCACCAATCCGACCAGCGTGCCGACGGGAACGACCACCGGGGCCACTAACCCCACGGATACGGCTTCCAACCCCACGACCGGCACGGACACCAATCCGACATCGGCAACAGGCAGCGGGGGGACCGATGACGTTACTAGCACCGGCCAGAACATGCAGGTTTACAGCACTGCCTACAATCCGAGCGAGGCAGGAGGCAGCATCAATGCCCAGGGCTCCGATCTCGCTCCCGGCCAGGTTGCCGTGAATCCGAACGTCATCCCCTACGGCACGCAATTCACCGTCGATAACGACCCGGCGCTCAATCAAGCGGCCATCGCCGAGGGCGCACCCGTTGACGCTAATGGCAACGCGGTCTTCACGGCCACGGATACCGGATCTGCGGTTGTGGCAGGGACCGCGGCCACCGCTAATGGCTACGCCGGCACTCCGGTGGTCGATTTCTACTCACCCACGTCGAGCTACTCGTCGATGGCTGGAGCCACCAGCTCCCCCGTTACTATCACGATCGTTAAGCCCGCTTCCAGTTGAGTCCGGGTTGTTTTTTGGGGCATCTCCCCGTAGGATGGAAACATGAAGCATTTCGCCCTCTGTCTATTGCTGGCCATCCCTGCCGTGGCCATGGCTCAATCCAGCGCCCCCGCCCAGGCCGCACCTCCCGTCATCGACAAGGTGGTCATTCAGATCAGCGATTCCCTGACCTTCATTATTCCGATCACCGATCCCAAGTGGGAAAAGTACAAGGGCTACAAGCCCGCATTGACCCTCAACTCTCAGATTTGGGACAAGTTGGCCCTGACCATGTCCCGGACCGACCTGGAGATGCGACTTCATGACGAAATCGCCTCCTCCTACGTGTCGGCGGTGCGGCAGGTCAAGGAGCAGACCAAGGCGCAGATGTCCGAACTGACCCAGGCCGCCTACACGGCGAAGCTGCCCAACGCCACCCAGGCCCAGAAGGACTATTACGCCGCGGTCGAGGCCAAGGATGCTCCGATCCTCAATCAGGCTACCGCCCCGCTCATGGCGATCCGGCTGCTCCTTCAGGCCATTGAAGCGGATATCCACATGAAGCCCGGCTACAACGGTCTCTACAATGGCAAGATTGTGCCCAAGCCCGGCACGAACCCGAATTCGCAGTAATTAGGCCCCGCCGACTGGAATTTCCGTCGATACCTTGGGGTGTTCGCAGACGACGTGCCCGCAGACCGGGCACATCTCCTCCCGTTCGCACTGGTCCGCCGTTTTATCGAAGGGCACCTCGTGCCGTCGTGCGGCCCGCGTTTCCAGGAGCACTAGGCATTCGCGCAGCTTCTCGACGATCTGGGTGTTCTCCTCGCAGGCATGCTGCCCCTGGAGGTGGCGTACCCGGTCGAGACAGGCGCGCAGTACGCTTTGCAGTGTCGTGCCCGGGTAGGCGTTGGTATTGCCGGGAAACTTGTCCGGGTGCTCGGGGTCGCACCGCTTAACGAAGGTGAGGATTTGCTCCAGGTCCCCGTCGAGGGTCAGGAGGCAGTATTTGTGGCCGGGATCGAGAACTTCCTGCATGCCCCACCGTAAGGTAAGCGACCCGGACGAGACAATTAGAATCCACCACCGGTGGACATTCCGCCGCCAGAGTCCCCGCCGAATCCGCCACCACTACTGAAAGAATCCGTGCTGAAGCCCCCAAAGTCGGAGCTGGAGGATGAACTACTGGAAGAAGAGCTGCTGTACGAGCTGTAGCTCGGCGTCGGCGCAGGCTCGACGTAGGAGGATTTCATCGTGCCCCAGAACGCGCTGGAGGTGGTTTCTCCGAGGAGGTAGCCGGTTAGCAGGGACTGCATGTCCATCCCGCTGGAGAAATGCCCACCCGAGGAGTCGTAGTCGTGCGACCGAAACTTCTGCTCCACCTCGCGAAGCTTGTCGAGATCCTGCGAGGCCTGCTTGACCTTCACGCCGGCGTCCTTGGCCTTGCTCTTGGCGGCCTGGAATTGTGCGGTGGCGTCGGCAATCCCCTGGGCCAGCTTGTACTCAGGGCTGCCGGGCACCGCCTGGGCGTTACGCACGAGGCCCTGCACATCCTCGGACTCAAGCTGCTTGCGAATGCAATCCTTGGCATCCTGGGTGTGGTCGTCGTTACCCGTGGTGAGCTTCAATATCTGAGCCTGAAGTTTGCCCTGGTCGGCCTGGTTCTTAGCCAGGCTGTCCCGGTTGGCCTTGATCTTGTCCGTCGTCGCGTGCAGCGCGAGCACTTGATCGTGCACGCCGGATTTCACTTCCTGGGTGGAAAAGTAATCACGCACCGCAAACCGCGCCCCCTTTTCATCGATGGTGGCCGCGGTCAGTCGCTTGGAGCTTTCCTGCCGCAGGTCGAGCAGCATCGTGTAGGCCTCCTGATTGACCGCAAAGCCGGTCAACCGGGCCAGCAGTCCGTTGAAGAAGCCCAGCTTTCCGAGGCAGGCGGCGGAATAAAGGACCATGAAGACCGGGTCCGCCTGGTAAGCTTTCTGTTTGGCCACGCACTCCTTGATGACGGCCTGCGATACCGCCGTCGCATCCCGCAAGGAGATCTGGGCCGGGCGCCACTTTTGCAGCAGGGCCTGAAAATTTGCATCGTCCTTGAGGGCGAGCTTGAGCGCCTTGGACGTCTGGGTAAAGGCCGAGCGCTGATCGGAGAAGGTCTTTTGCAACGCCTCGCTTTTGTTGTGAAGGGTCGTCTCCGCTGATGCCGCATCGTCGAGGGCTTTCTGCAGACGCTGCCGATCCGCCGTCCGGGCCTGGAAAACCGTCTGTACTTGGGAGAAGGCACGGGAGAGGCGCTTCTGCACGGATGCGAGATCAATCTTGTCCAGGTAGATTTGAGCGAGTTGGTCGTAGTTGCTCTGAATGAGACGGGTCGCTTTCTGCGCCTGTCCCTCGGCCTGGGATAGCGCGCTCTGGGCCTGCGATAGGTCGTCCTGCTTGGAGGACACATGGCTGCGGATGGTGTTGAGTGCGGTTGAGCCAGTCATGGGTGATTACCAGTTAGTGATGGCCCCTTCGGATTTGGGTATGCGGCTATAGGCTATATTCATGGACCCGGCGGGTTTCTCCGCGAAGACCACGTTGGTGACAAATCCATGCGAGACCTTGTCGTCGCGCACCTGATCGTAAATTGCCTCTGGCACCCGCTCGCCCCAATAATTCACGGTGGACGTCGCGCCATTCTCCTCGTTGCGAATGGACATGGGCACGACCTTTCCGGCGTCATCCACCGCCTGCACTACGATGTAGTAGTTCTTGATGTTCGGGTTGGAGACGGAATATCGCCACACCCCGGAACGAACCCCGTCGGCGTTGACGATGTTGATGCGCAGATGCTGCTGGATGAAGTCCGTCAGGGAGGAAAGCTGCGTGGTGGCCTCGGTCATATTGGCCGTGTTGCCCTGAACCACCGCCCCCCGCACCATGGATACAGTCTCATCAAGGGCGTTCTTGGTCGTTGCGTCCCCAGGGTGAACCTCTGCCGCGGCGGCCAGCGCTCGCTGGGCCTGTGCCTCATCCACCTTCGCTTCATTGAAATGCCCGATGGCCGAATTCGCCTCATCAATACCCGCGGAGGCTGCGGAAAGCTGGGAGTCGGCTTCCGCAATAGCCTTGTCCGCCTGCTGATAATTCGTCGGCGTGATGTTGTAAGGAGTAAAGCCCTTGAGCATGGCGGGAACTGTGGTCAAAGCGGCGCGCGCCTGGATGACACCCTGTTCGATATTCTTCACCAGATATTGAGCTTCAGGATCGCTCGCACCAGCGTAGGCGCGCATCTTCTCCTCCAGCGCGTCGATCTTCCCGGCCAAGCCCTTACCTTTTAAGTCCTGCTGCTGAAGGGCCATGCTTGAAGCGGTGGCCGCATCATCCAGGCGCTTCTTCTCTGCCGCCACGGCCTGGCGTTGCCAGACTTGCTCTTCGTGTTGGTAGACAGCGACCGCCGAGGAGATCGCACCGGTCGCCCCTACGGCAATGACAATGACCGCGGCCACCATGAGCCGGTGGAGGATCAAGGCGCTGAGCGCCCGCTTCCACAAGGGAACCGGGGTATATGTCAACCGGCCCGCGTAGTACAATTCGATGCCCTTTTGCAGGGCGTCGTCGGTCACAGTCAGCCCCTGGGAGGAATACGTGCCGCGAAGCTGCTCCATGAACCTGGGCTGGCTGGCCCGCAAGTCGTACTCGTGGTCCACCGCTTCGTCGTGGCGGCGGAATTCATCCACCGCATCCATCGCCTTGAGGGTGGCGACGATGTCAATTTTGGTGCCCATGTGCGATTAGGCGGTGAGGGCCGGGGCGGACGAGGCGTTGGCGACCAGCTCGGCGTAACGCTTCTGGCCGGCGTCCACGATCGTGGCCACCTCTTGGGCGTTCTCGGTCGCCTGCTTGCGCAGATCGGCGATCCGGGCGGTCGACTCCTGCTGATAAGTGACGATCGCGTCGACCAGCTTCTGCACGGACTCGGCCTTGATCGTGGCGCCATACGCCCCTTCGAGGGCCTTGTCTTGCACTTGGCCGCTGACTTCAGCGAGGGTCTCAATGCTCTTGTTGGCCCCGGCCTTCATGGCATCGAGGGTGTTGGAGGCTGCCGCCAGCCCAGCCTGCGACGTCAGCGTGGCGTCGAGGGAGGTGAAGACGCTCTCGTTGGTCGTGAAGAAGAGAATCGACTGCTGGTAGACCGCCTTCTTGGTGCCGTGAGTCTGGTTGAGCTTGGCGATGATCGTGTCGCCCACGTTGTAGGCGATGGTCAGGTTCTCCGAAATGCTCTTGAGCACCTGATAGCGCCCGTCCTCCTGCTGGTAGGCGCGCTGGGCCTCATCGCGGGCGAGTTGCTTGGCCGCCTTGTCTTCCTGCTCGGTGGCCGCGTCCGCCGCCTGGGCCTTGGCGTTGAAGTCAGCCTTGGCCGCTTCGAGCTTCCCGGTTTGCTCCTTGAAGAGTTGGGCGGCGTAGATTTCGGCCTGCTTGAGTGCGCCGCGGAAGTCGAGGTAGGCGCCGATGATCTTGTCCTCGCGTTCGAGCTGGTTGGCGGTCTGGTCCGAGGTCTTGAGGTAGAGTTCCTTGATCTTGCCAAATCGGCTGTGGATGCTGCCACGGGAAAGCTTCATCCAGTAATCCTGGATTTTATCCAGGGCCGTCTCCTTGCCGCTGGCGTTCATGTGCGTCACCATCGACTTGGCGTCGTCGCGGATGGAGTCAAAAAGCTGGGTGATCTTGGGATAGCTGTCGGCAATGTGCATTTCACCAACCTGCTGGCGTACCACTTCATTGAAGACGGTTACCTGCTGGAGAGTGCGACCGATGGCGAGCGCCTTGTCGGGGTCGAGGGAGGCCACGTCGTTGAGCAGGGCCACGATCGGGGTGGGTGTCTGCTTTGCCGGTGCCAGACCAAGGGCGCTAAGGGTGGAAATGGCCTGATCGAGGTATTTCAGGGCGGAAGGCGCGGCGGGGGCTTGAGTCATATTCTCCATGATTCCGTGGATTGTCCGAATTATCAAGGTGGTCGGGGTTATTTTTATCTGTCGCCGAACTTTCGCCCCTTCCTGAGGGGCTTAAACGTGGCCCGCTTTCGGTTATTTTATCAGGTTTAATGGCGTTAAAGGTAGGCCCCGCTCAGGCCGTCGAGGCCGAATGCCGTGCCATAAGGTAATCCCCCGCGCGCACCGGCGGATACTTAGCCACACCGCTCCCCGGCAATGCCTCCACCGTGACGTCGAGACAAGGATTGCAGAAATAGGCGATCGACTGCCTCCAGCCTTCCGTGGGGACAACCCGGTGGGGCGTGGATACCCAGCGATCGTTGGTCCAGCGCTGCATCAGGTCTCCAATATTGACGATCAGGCTATCCGGGCAGGCTGGCGCGTCCAACCACTCACCTTGCCGCACCTTTACCTGGAGTCCCGGAGATGGCGCCCAGAGCAGGGTCAGGAGCCCGTAATCGGTATGTTCGCCGGCGGACCCACACTTTCCAGGGTACTTGAGCGCACGCAGGGCACTGGCATGGTGAACCATCTTGGCGTCAAACCATCCCTCCTCCAGCCCCAAGGCCAGGCTCGCCAGGGCAAGCAGGCGTAAGGAGAGTTTTTCCATCTCCGCGTAGTAGGCGGTCCAGGCTTTGGCGAATTCGTCGAATTCCGGCCATCGCCGCGCCGGCACCCCGGATGCGGGATCACACGGGCCGATGCAGAAGGATTCCTTGCGATCGGACTTCCCCTGCTGGAGCGCTTCCGCGGTCAGGCCCATGTATCCGTAGGGATAGTCCGGCATCATGCTCACCTCGGCTTTGTACTCAGCCTGGATATTGAAAAAGGCCCGCGAGATATCCCACATTTCCGTCATGACCCGAGAAGGAACGCCATGCCGGGTGACGACGATAAACCCGGTGCGCTCGAAGGCTTCGCCCAACTGATGGACCAGCGTATTGCGGTCCTGGGTCAGGTCGAGGATGGGCAGCATTGAGCGCAGGATACCGCCTGCCGAGGACAAAACCAAGTCCTTCGAGGAAACTCTCGGTTATTTGGCGGCCGCGTACCCGGCCTTGCCGGCCCCTTGGGGGAAAAGATACTGATCTTTCTTCGGCACATGGGGAACCTCCGGCAAAGGGCTGTTAAGCGCCTGCTCCAGTTTCCCCATGAATTGCCGGGCAGTCTCTTGATGCTCCTCCTGGACAGGAGGGGAGTCGGTCAAAAACTTCTTGAGGTCGCCATACGAGATGTACCCTACGCCAACCATCGCCTTGACCAGGTCGAAATCTTTGACCCGGGCCACAGTCGCCTTGTTGTAGGCGAGGTCCAGCGGGGAAAGGCAGTGGCCGACATTGCCCTTCTCGGTGACAACCTTGTTGGTCCGGTCCTGCCACCCGGGCGTGAGACGAAAGGTCGTCCACTCGCCCAGCACCTCGATATACCAGCCGTTGTCCGCGCGGAACTGGGAGCCCTCCCCGTAATCCAGAGCCATGTGGGTCTTGGCCAAAACCTTGTCACCTGCATTCTTTGGATACAGGTCGATATCCATGGTCATCGGGATTTCCGGCGGAAGCTCACCCTGTGTGTGCCCGAGTATGGACATAGAGCCCACGATCACCATTTCGTTGTCCTCGAATTGGTCGCACCCGAGGTCGATGGCCATCTTCAGTTCTTTAAGCGAAAACCGATGCATAAATGCGCTTTGCCTCGTCAGGGGTGAAGAAAGGGGTGCCGATAAAGGGCGAAGACGATCGCAGGCGCTGCCCCTCTTCGGTGTCAGCTTCCAGGATAGTCACGATCTCCGCAACATCGCCGCGCGCGAGCAGGCTTTCCCATTCCTTGCTGGCGTAAGGCCCGCGTTCTTTCCAGTCGGCCAGGCGTTGGCGGGCATCTTCCAGCTTGGAAGGGTCCGCTTTCAGCACTGCCGCGGCCTTGCAGCCCAGGGCGAGCTGGTAGACGTCATTGGGGAGAGTGGCGGGCACCCCTAAGAGATAGGACTGACCGCCGCTGGCGTCAAGCAAGCCAGGAGATGCGGATCTCGCAGCCGGACCAGCAGCAGTATCTCCGGGTCGGATTGCTTCTGGCCATCGATCGTCAGGTAATGCCCCAGATAACGCTCGATGTTCCAATACCCCTGAACCTCCGCCCAGTGGTTAATCGCGCGCAGCGTTTTCGTGTTCCAGATGATGGCATGGTGCGCGTGCCGCTTGAGCCGGCCCAGATCCAGTTGGCAGGGAGTTTCATGCTCCAGGTGCAGCACACCGTCCTCTTCCGCCACAAAAGGCGTCAGCGGCTCGGGAACCTGGCGGCCATCGGCGTAATTCCACGCCATCTGCAGCCACCCTCTCCAGAGTCCAATCACCCCCAAGTTGTACCTCTCGACTGGTTGAGTCATAAGCATTTCCTCCTTCATCGCGGGCTAGTTAAGGTGGGTCGCCGGAGAGTGTCGAGCCCGCAATGGAGTTGTTATTGCAAGTCCCTTGATTGCATCGGAATTTGTTTTCACTCTGGATTTTGAAAAAGATCGACCCGGCGAAATTTGCTCGATACGCTACCGCGCGGATTATGTCCGAGCCACTCAAGATCCTTCACATTGAAGACGTCCCTGCCGACGTCGAATTGGTTGATTTGGCTCTCAAGCGCGAAGGGTTTGAGCCCCAGATACAGCGGGTGGAGACTCGATCGGAATTGTTGCATGCCCTGACCGGGCACTGCCGGTACGACGTCATCCTTTCCGACTATACCCTGCCTAGCTTCACTGGCACCGATGCACTGGAGATTGCCCGCACCCTCAAGCCCGAGGTGCCCTTCATCTTTGTCTCTGGAACGATCTCCGAGGACACCGCGATCTTATCCTTGCAGAAAGGTGCCTCCGACTACGTGCTCAAGGATCGTCCAGCCCGGTTGGTGAGCGCCGTGCGCCGTGCGCTCTACGACGCCCGTGAAAAGGCGGCCCACGCCACTCTGGAGAAGCGCCTGCATCAGTCTCGCCGCCTCCAGGCGGTCAGCACGCTCGCCGGTGATGTGGCCCGGGACGTCAATCGCCTCCTGCTGAAGATGAACAACTACCTTCATGCGCTCCAACCGGAATGCCGTAACATGGGCAAGGCGAGCGACCTGGTCGCCAAGCTGTCGGATACCTGCGGGGAAGGCCGCGAGCTGATGACGCACCTCCTGGCCTTTGCCCGCCGAAGCGAGCCGCGTATGACCATGCTCGCCCCCTCGATCTTTCTCCCCGAGGTGATGATATCGCTGAGGGTATTGCTGCCACCTTCCGTCACCATTGCCCTGGCGCTAGGCGACAATCTCCCGCCAATTTTCGCCGACCCCGAGCAGGTCCAGCGCATTCTGGCCAACCTCGTTCTGAATTCCCGCGAGGCCATGCCCGAGGGAGGGAAGATTGAGATTGTTGCGGAGGTGGTCGAGTTTGATTCACCGGACGGTGATCCCCTCAAGATCGAGGACTGGCCCTATTTTTGCCTGCGGTTCACGGATAACGGCGCCGGCATGGATGAGGGTACCCGGGTCCGGGTCTTCGAGCCTTTCTTCACGACCAAGCGGCTGCGCAATGGCGCCGGCCTGGGACTGCCGGAAGTCTTTGGGCTCATGCGCACACACAATGGGTTCATCGACATTCAGTCTGCCCCGGGAGCGGGTACCACCATCGCCCTTTTCTTCCCGCTACCGCGGCAGGCCGTGAGACCCAAGGCGACCCGCAAGGTTCCGCCCATCCAGGCGCCGGAATCGTTGATTCCGTTTTAAGCTAAACTCGGGAGGAGACCGCTCAGGCTTTCCGCTGATGCCGAGCAATCAGCTCCGGCAACTCCGCCTTGACCTGCCGACGGACCTTCGCGTTTTCCTTGGCCTCTTTAGCCGTGACCCTTCGTTTGCGGATAATTCGTTTCATGATGATGTCGGCGAGGGTGAGATAGCGGTTACGAAACGCCTTCCTTATCGGACAGCATGGCCGCGCGCAGAGCATGGCCAAAGGCGATCAGGCGACCTTCCTCTACGCCGCATTTCACCGCCATGTGCCGGCCCACAGCCTTGCTAACCTCGATCTTGTCGGTATCGGCCAAGGGATTTGGGCGGGTGATGAGAATCTCCGCCGCCATCGAGCGGATGGCCGGCCCCTCCAGGCATTCGAGTCCCTGGTGGCCGTCGATAAAGGTAAGTTCCTCGGCGATCTCCTTCGGTATCTGCCCCTCTTCCTTGAGACGCTGGAGAGCGTGCGCCCACAAGTTATCGGAGGACGGCATCGGTGTGATGTTTTCCTCGTTGTCGTCGGCCAAGACCCACGACGAATAAATCATGCGGGCCAAGTGGAGAATGATGGTGCGATCCATAGGTCAATTCCGGATATAGCGGGAAAACTCGTCGCGGTAACGTGCGAGCGCCGCGGCCATGCCCGCATGCAGTGGTGAGGGTAGCGTGCCCAAGGTGAACCAGCCAAGCTCGTCGCACTTCGAGGGCTCCATGATCCGCTCCTCACCGCGAGTGATACGAACGATGTGCGGCAGCGCGATCCAGTGGGTGGTTCGTGCCTGCACGTTCTGGGAGAAGACGTCGTAGGCAGGTAGCCGGGCCAGTATCTCTCCCTTGCAGCCGTGTTCCTCCAGGACCTCCTTGTGGATGTTGTCCTCGATGGTGATGGGGTGCTCGTGACGTCCGCCACCGCAATCCCACGTCCCGTGCTGGTCGCGGCAGTTTACGCTCCGACGATGCAGCAGGAGGTAGCCGTCGGAATCCACGCAGTAGAAGGACGTGCTGATGCCGATAAAGTCGACCCCTGGCTCGATATTCATCGGCTATTTCCCGACGCCAGCCAGGCGCAGAAGGTTTTTCTTGTCGATCGCCTTGACTCGCCGCGAGGCGAAGGCGCTGTCGAGGGCCACCGTGATTTGCGCGCCGAGTTCGCCCTTGGCCTCATTGATTCCCATGGCGCGCACGAGCGCAGCCGCATCGAGTTTGAGCGTCACGACATTCGGCCAGAAGGAGCACATCAGGTTCCAGGGGTCCCCGCCATTCTGGTCGCCGGCGACGCGCAGGTCCGAGCGCAGGGCCACACAGGGAATGCCAGCCATCTTGGCCAGGACGAATTCCACGACGGTACCGCTATCGAGTTCCGTGCCGTCGAACTGAACGATGACGCCGTCGCAGGCCAGCAGGTTCTTGATACACTGGTCGCGCAGGCTCTTGGGCGTCCCGCCTTTGAGAAAGTCCTGCGGGGCGTGAATCTGGTATTTGCCTGCCAAGTTGACCGCATCGCGAGTAACGGCGTTACCCCAGATTTCACGCAGGCTGAAGAGGCTGCCGGCGAGGTAGATTTTGCGTTGTTTGGGCATGATGGGTTTCAGATAAAGGTCAAGCGATCTTGGGCGGACGCGGCGTGAACATACTCTTCTCGCCAAAAGCGTACTGTGTCCAAATCTGACCAAACAAGGCCATGCCTTCGAGATCCCGCGTTTCGTCGATCTGGTCAGCGTACCAGTCGTAGGCCCGGCGTCCCGCGGTGGGATCGCCACCCTTCGGCATCTTCGCCTCTAATACTTCCAAAAGCTCCATGGCATATACCGATTGGTAAAGCGTCTCCTCAAAGAGGGAGCGCACCAGCAGCGCATTGAAGCAATCCGGGTGTTCCGGCTGATGTTTGTGCAGAAGAAGCCCGTAGCTTGCGAAACCATCAAGTACCCCGTGGTGGGCCGCAACGTACCCATAGCGAATGGCCAGGTCCGGATTCTCTCCGCTCAGCCACATGCGGGTTGCCAGGAAGCCGCAACAAAACGGATTACCCCGCTGAGCGCCCTCATCCATCATGGCCATAGCCTCATCGCCCCGCCCCGCTTCCCTCAGAATTTTGGCAATATCCCAGTAGGCCGAGATGCTGCCAGAACGTATCGCGCGCATGAAAAGCTCCTCGCTCGATTTCTTGTCGTATCGGGAGCGCATCACCCCGCCCCAGGTCAGCGCTTCCGGAGCTATGTCCGGGTGCTGCGCCAGTAAAGGTTCTGGATCAACCCAAAAATCTGATTTTTGGCCACCAGGAACAGCAGCCGCCACAATTTTAGCCAAAGCGTAAACACACCCCTCACGAGCTGCCGCCACATTGCGCTCCTGGGCCTTTCGCAACCAACCCAGAACATCGTCTATATTAGCGCTAGGAATCCCCTCCGCTTGGAGGCGCAAATTCATGGCCAGCGACTTGTATCTCGGATCAGCCTCTGCCTTTAGCAGTAGTCGCCGACTCCTCCGAGGATCAACCGACATGCCCGCGAGCCCAGTCAAATGGCCAACGGCCCGCAAAAGACTATGCGACGAAGTATCGCCCATCGGGATTGCAGAAGGGCGTCCAAGATCCAGCCACGCACTCACCCCAGCCACCATGCGAGCATGGGCTAGTGCCTGCTCAAATTCTCCAGAAAGCTTGTCTATATCGAATTCCATTTTGGAAAGATGGGGCGCTCAGGCCACTTCCCATTTTACAGGTTTGAAGTCGGCCTTGGTGAGTCCAAGAAGAGGCAAGCCTTCCAACTCGAAATGCCGGCTTCCCTTCTTGCGGGTCATGACGATAATTTGGCCGTTCTTCGGGGTCTCCATCTTGTCGAAAACATCGGTGGAGAGATGAAACCACCGCATCAGGAAAAGGCGATGCGCCATGCCGTGACCAACGAGGACGACATTGTCCGAGTAGTCCTTCTTTTTGAAGTCCCGCCACAGGGTATCGATTACCCCACCCATTCGACCATAAACGTCGGCGGCAGACTCGCCCTGTGGGACACGATAATAGAACGGCCCGTAAGCTTTGTGCTGCTCCCGCCAAAGCGTGCGGTTCTTCACGGAAGCGAGAATGCCCCATTCCTGCTCACCAAGCCGCGGCTCATCGCGTCGGCGCATGCGGTTACCCTTAATTCCGGGGCGAATACCATCGAAAGTCTGTTGGGCGCGCGCAAAGGCCGAGAGGTAAACCTCCAGCGGGGCCTTGCCGACGATCTTGCGTAGCTGCTTGCCGGCCTCGACGGCCTGCTTGTGCCCCAGTTCGGTTAGCTCAATCTTTTGATCCGGCACCGTGGCGTAGATGTGATAATTGACGTTGCCCTGGCTTTCACCGTGGCGGATAAGAATGATGCGACGAGGAATGGGCATGGTTAGTTCTCGATCTTGGTTTCGTGGTAAACCTGGGCCAGAGCCAGGACGGTTTCCGCATACTCCGCGTGATGATCGCGAAGCATCTTCTCGGCAAGTTCCGATCCGAAATTCCAATAGTACACGCCGGGCGCATTACTGCGGGTGTGCAGGTGGCCGTGCGTGAAGGCGCCGTTAAGCAAGGCGCTGTCCCAGGCACGGTATTGCCCCATCATCCCCGGAATGAAAAGGAGGAGAGTATCCTCCCATGCGTTGGTGATCTCCGCGACCGCTCCGAAGCGGGTCCAGTGCTGGTTGTGGCGCGTATTGATGATCTCGCCGTGCTTGACGCGCAGGGCTAGCAGGAACGCCTTAAGGAAACGCTCCTCGTGGAGGTTATTCGGCACCGGCTTGATGGATTTGACGTCGATCATAAGGTTTAGGCCGTCGCGGCCCTGGACTTGGCGATGCGTTCCTTGATGTTGTCGAACGCACTCGGCTCCCCTTTACCATAGGAAATGAGGGCTTCTTGCGTATTTCGCGACATGGGGGCTCCATGCGGAACCGGCGAGGGTTGGTTACTCCGCCGTCGGTTGGTAACCAGCGCGTCCCAAAGTTGCTTGAATCGTTCGTATCTCATGAGTTTAGACCGCCATGGGGGCCTTGATGGCCGCGCCTGACTGGTAGTTCTCCAGAACGATGTCCTCCGGGGTGTAACCGAAGATGGATTTCACATCGGGGTTGAGCCGAACGGTCGGCGCCGGGAAAGACTCGCGGGCAAGCTGCTCCTTCACCTGGTCGAGATGGTTCTCGTAAATATGAAGGTCGCCAAAGGTGTGGATAAACTCCCCGGCAACCATGTTGGCTTCCTTGGCCATCATGAGGAGCAGGAGCGCGTAGGAGGCGATATTGAAAGGCACCCCGAGGAAAAGGTCGGCGCTCCGTTGGTAGAGCCCGCAGTCGAGCTGGTACATCGGGATGTCGGTGCCCGTGAAAGCATCATGGGACCGGGGATTTTTCAGGAAGATTTCCTCGATCTGCGCTGCCTGGGGATGCCCGGCCTTCACCAGGTCGAGACGTTCATCCGGCGTGAGAGCCCGCACCATGTACTGAAAGAGCGCGTGGCACGGCGGCAGCGCCATGTCTTCGATCTCCGCAGGGTTCCATGCCGTGATGATATGCCGGCGGCCCATCGGGGCAGTCTTAAGCGAATTCACGACACCCGCGAACTGGTCAATGATTCCACCGCGGCCATCCGGCCACCGGCGCCACTGCGCACCGTAGACGTCACCAAGATCACCCGCCCATTCAAAGGTATCGTCTTCGAGCAGGCGGCGGAGCCAGTCTTCCTCGGAAAGCACGGGTTCGCGGTTACGGGGCGCGAGCACCTTCTTGTAGCGATCGTAGGCGTTGCCATTCCAGATGACGCACCTCTGCTGGTTGAGCGCGCGGACGTTGGTGTTGCCGGCGATAAACCAGAGCAGCTCGACCACGATGGACCGGAAGGCCATTTTCTTGGTCGTCAGGAGAGGAAAGCCTTGGCGCAGGTCAAAGCGAGCCTGACCGCCATGAACACCGACCGTGCCGACGCCCGTGCGGTTGGGTTTATGGAAACCGTCATCAAGGACGCGCTGGAGCAAGCCGCGGTATGCTTCGTCGTGAGGATTCTTGTTCATTTGGATTCAGGGTTTTCAGGAACCGCGTCGTAGCCCTCACGTCCGCCCTTCTGACGTAAGGCATAGGCTTTCGAGACCAGCGAGGTCAGCGGCAGAGTGACAATGCTCACCTTGGCCGTGGAGGTCAGGGATTGCAGTACCGGCCTGGTTGGCTGATGTCTTGGCAGGCTCTTTGATTTGGAGGGTTCGGCTTCTTGGCTCATGGCTTTTTCTTCAAATGGGACAAGGCAGCGGCGATCGTCGCCTCCAGGGTTCGACAAGGCGCACCCTTACCAACCCTGCCCCACAGCCAATCAAGATAGCCGTTATGCTCAGCATCATCGGGCCGCCCGTAGACCGAGCGAGGGTCAGCGGCAAAGCGCCCAAATTCCACGTTGGTCGTCATGCCTGGGAGAGTCGCCATGTGGCGGGGAACCCAGAACAGGATAACGGTAGAGACCTCAAAGGCCCGGTCTTCCCAGTCAGCGGAATACGCGCCACCGCCCTTGAATTCATGGCGGTCTTCCGGGTTGTAGATCACCCCGGTAAAGCCAGTTTTCTCTAACAAGGCCATCGCATCCGGACGCCAGGCCAGCTCGCGGCGGCCACGCGGGGAAGGTCCAGCCAGGAATATGGCTTGGACGCCGTCTTCCCGGATAAGCTCCTCAGTAGTGTGAACGATATGCATGACCAGTTCCATCCTACGGGGAAACCCGGAAATTATCAAACTGGGCTTAAGCGGCCTCGGCAAACACCTGGTCAAGCTGGCGAATCTGCTGCGCCTGATGGAGCTTCTTGGCCTTGAGGATATTACTGCTCTGTGCAGCCTCCGCTTTCTGCTCGCGCACAAAGTTCTGCCCTGCCTGAGCCCGGTTCCGTCCCTTGACCTCCAGGCTGCGGCGATCCTCGATGACGTGCCGGCGGGCCAGATGCGCATTGATGGCATGCAGGCTCTGGTTTTGGATCTGGCGGACCCGCTCCCGGGTAATCTTGAAGTGGCGGCCCACGTCCTCCAGATTTTCCTCCACGCCAGTACGGAAACCGAATCGGCGGCGGAGGATTTCCCGAGCGCGGGGATTGAGAATGCCAAGAGCCTTTTCGACCTCAGCGTAGTCGTTTTGCCGCGCTAGGGCCGCACCGGGTGCAACCGCGTCCGTGTCGGCGATGGACTCGCCAATCGGACTGGACGCCTCCTCGTTGGGGTCCTGCTTTTCATCGAGGGACGTGAATGAAACCGGAGCCGTCTGGAAGCGCATGACGTGGGAAGGCTTGATGCCGGTAGCCTCCGCGATTTCCGCGATAGAAGGGGTATCCAGGCCGAGCGCAGCCATCTCGACCACCGCGCGCTGAATCTTTCGGTACTGCCTTCCCCATTGGCAAGGAAGACGGATAAGGTGCCCGTGTTTGGAGAGGTAGCGCATGATGGCCTGGCGAATCCAGAGGCCGGCATAGGTGGAGAACTTGGCTTTCTTGGGATTGAAGCGCATGGCCGCGCGGCGTAGCCCGATGCTGCCCTCGGAAATCAGGTCATCCAGGTCGACGCCCAACCCGCCGAAGTCGTGGGCGATTTTTACCAGGAGGCGGAGATTACGCTCCATCAGCTCGTGGACAGCCTTCTCGTCGCCCTTCTTGGCGCGAGCCGCCAGAACCCTCTCTTCCTGGAGGGTCAAAACCTCGGCATTCGTCATGGCGCGGACCATAAAGCCTGGAAGGGGATGCGAGTACATGTGGGCTTTCATTTAGATAGCCCCTTCCTCTCCACTCCAGGCTCGATTGCGGAAACTTTTTGCAGGCTGGGGATGGGCGGCAAGGCGCGGTTGTCGACGGAATTGATGTCCGCCGGCAACCGATGCAGGGCCATGGTCCAATCCCGGTTGAGCTTGGTCTGGTGCCCGTAGGTCTGGAGCGCACACCCAACCCCATGGACGCAAAGGTTGCTCCAGAAGCCGGCGAGGCGGATCGGAGCCGCATCCGGGAGCTGGCGGCTGATGTCCGACGCGGCCGCGTGAAAGTTCTCTTCTCCTAGGCCGCCCTTGATGTGGATGGCTCGGGCCGCGATACGGGCAATATCCTCCTCGACGGCCTGAGGCAGAAAGGACGCCCGGCTCACCCATGGGCCGACCACGAAAGACTTGCCGCCAAACTCCACCTCATCGGCCAATCGGGCGAGTATCAGCCCGCACTGTTCGAGGGTAGCCTCGCGGGTGACCGATGGAAGATCAGCCTTACTTTCCCATGGCCAGGAAGGATGAACGATGACAACGGGCGCGCGCATCCCCTGTGATGGGGTAACCGGGGCTCTGCGTCAAGGGGTGGCTGTCTTGATGAACCCGGTAATTGTCTCGGGCTTGAGCGGCAGGTAGTCGCCCAGGAAGGTCTTGATCTGCTCCTCGCACCAAGCGTCGATCTTGGCGTTATCCCAGTCGGCAGTGTCTTCGCTGTTCTCGTGGTCGGCGCACCAGCGATTGAAGTAGTGCGTGCGCAGATCGGAGATCACCCGCGGCACCGTCCGTGGATCCTCCACCAGGATACCGATCAGTACCTGACCAACCTCGGCGCCGGTCAGCTCCCAGATGTCGTTTAACTGGGAAGCGATCGCGTGCGACTTGAAGTCCTGGTAAAGGGACTCGGCCAGCCGGTCGCCTTCCTTGGTCCTGCCGAAATAGTCCGCCAGAATGGCAAGGGATAACTGAGCCGGCCCGCTGCCGGAGTAGCCCCAGGAGAGGTCTTTGACGCTGTGCTTGCGAATGTCGTTGCGAGGATCGAGAGGCTTCATGACCCCGTTACGGGCCACGGTCACCTGCCCACAAGTATCTCCTTCGCGGGAGCCGCGGTAGATAAGAGCAGCTTGTTCAATCTTCATGATTGTCATCTTCAGATAGAGAGCAGCTCCATCTCGATCAAAATAAATGCTACTTCTTTTTTGAGATATAAATACCGCTCATCCAATTATAAGTCGACCAATCCGCCCTTGTTACGGTAGCGCGCTGCCACGCTCCCGACCCGTCCTGCTGTGAAAATGTTTGCCCGGCGGCTTGGATTTTCGGATCGGCGAGCAACTGCGACGCAAGGTTGAGCGCCATATCAAGACCAAGGGGGGTTGTTGTCCCCGTCAATTCAGCAGCGACCATCTGATTCACTTGGTCCGCCCCTCCCTGATTGAAGACAAGATTTAAAGCCGCAACCTGAACCACCCCAGGATCACTGCTGTTAAGCGCCGCCTCCAGCGTCTGCTTCGCTGCGGGAGACTGAATGCTTCCAATATACGAGATGACGTTTTTTTCATCACCGCTACCCATTTGGCTGGGATTATTAAGACCAGCCTGCGCTGTTTGAATTAAGTAATTGGTCGCGCCTGCGTCGCCAGTCATTGTTGCCAATGCCCATGCCGCCGCCTCCTTCACCGCAGGATTTTGCGTATTGTTAAACGTCGAGGCGATCTGTGGAATAAACTGCGTCGCTCCAGCTTGCCCATAAAAAGCCAAAGAAGAAGCATCCGAAAAATAGCCTCTAGCTTCGGTTAGCTCTGCTGCCTGCGGAGAACCTAGCGTAGCCAATGCAGAGATAAGGTCTCCATTTTTTGTCTGCTGATACAAGGCGGCGATGGCCGGTGCGGCACCTATTTGTCGGAACTGCGCGAGCGCTTCTGCGGCCTGTATTCGCGCATCTTCGCCGGTCCCGTTAATGGGAGTATTAGATTGAACCAGGGCAAGTAATGTGTCGTATCCACTTTGATCGCCGACAACGAAGAGATACTTGCCGGCAAGATAACGCACAAACTGGTTCGAGCTGTCTAAAAAATCCCTTAAAGCCGCGACGACTTGATCGGACGGCCATCCCGCATAAACCATATCGTTAAAAGCCCGCGCAATTTTGGCGTTGTCATCAGTCGCAACAGCAGCCTGCAGGTATTCCCGAGGAGGGGCCATCGCTTTGAGCCCCTTTTGCCGCATTAGCTCCTGGAGCACCTTTCTTACCGTCGCAGGGTCGGCAGGCGCGGCGTTAGTCATACCAGGCGCAATGTGCTGACTTGCTAGCGCGGAAGCATTTGTCGGCACGAGGGTGTTTGATGGTAAGACGTTTCGCGTACCCCTTGCTTCTTCTATCCGCGAGAATCCGTCCGTTAGCCATGCAGCGCCTCCAACAATGATGACAGTTAGCGCAATCGCAAGTAAACCATAACTCAAATTTTGTTTATTCATTATTGTGCTGAGGGGGTTGTAGGAGGTGTTGGCCAAGTACCATAAGGAACGCTGGAGATAAAGCCCTGTAATTGACCCTCCATCGGAAGAAGGCTTTGCGAAACGTAATTAAGTTGACCAGTCGCCGGAGTGTACACGCCCTTGTAAATATTGAGGTTGTTGAAATTGACCGCCCCGGACACTGTGCCGTTATCCTTCCAGTCTTTGTTTACGCTCATTTCGATATTCGAGGTGACCGTGTGATCGGACGCAACTTGGCAAAGGATCTCTGAAAAAATCCAGGGCACGTCCTGTCCCATGACGTGCCAGTTTACGTTTTGCCCGTCGCTTCCCACTCTGCCCGATGCGTAGGAAGAAAGTTCGGTCCGGGCCGTATTAGTTTGGGTGTGTGCCTGATTAGGGAGAGCATCAATCGGATTGGTATCGGCCTCAACCGTATGCACAACTATTGGCGGGTTATTCACAACCGGATTGAAGGCACCCGCAGGGATATCAAGTTTTGTTTTACCCACGATTCCGTCCTTGTGGATGTCGTAAAAATTGTCAATGGTTCCTGCTGTGGTCAACGTAAATCTCGTTTGATAGTGATGGAAGAGGCGATAGTTCCCGAGCGCTTGAGTAGCAGATAGCTGAGACGTCGTCATTGGAGGATCGGAAGGTCCAGCAACCGTAGGGGTATCCACCGAAGCGTTAAGCGCGTTTTCGTACATCCAATATCGGTTTCCTTCTGTAACGGCTCCTGCATACGACAAAGGCCCCTGCGGAGTGAGCGCATGAGGCCACACCCCCCAGCTCGCAAACTCGATAAACCCAAACGCAGAATTAGGTAATGCAGGAGCAGCGAGAACTGGCAACCCTCCCGCCAAAGTCGAACCAGAACTAACCGCGCCAGCGCAGTCGGTGGTTATTGCTGCCCGGAAAAGAGTGGAGTCAATAATACCTTGAGGCCCGCTGTTGGCAAAAGTATCCGTACTTACAATCTGGCCAATAACAACGTAATCCTCCGTCCTCCAGCCAATTTTTTGGGTAAACGTGACCGGAATAGTTCCTCCGCCGGAAGCCACAATGGTGCACTGAATCGTGTAAGTATCTGGCCTCCATGTAAGGGTCGTGTTACCGGATGGATCGTTGCCGCCGTTGGATATTTGCCAATGATTGTCACCCGCTCCTGACGGCCCATTGATGACGTTGCCCTGCGAATCTGTTGCCTTCCAGGTAAACACACTTCCACTCCAGCCAGCAGGGACAGTCAATTTCCACCCAGCCATATCGCCTGCCGTTACTCCTCCGTACATCACAGTTGGCCAAAATTGTTGCTGCTCGTTCGCCCAAGTTTGGGTTGGATTATCCCGATTAACCCAATCCACCTCAAGTGAAACTGGGGCAAGCAATACGCCATGGGGGATAGGATTGCCGTAGGAATCTGCGTCCACATTCCCGTTTTGGTCGGATGCGTAGCACATTCCAGCAATCCAGCCTTGGTCATTA
>OUNK010000035.1_pt1 | contig 29835 bp, 26 predicted proteins | sample 1755341 | NCBI WGS metagenome assembly OUNK01 (sample SAMEA3914788, study PRJEB12502) | metagenome | biome: forest; material: soil | place: Canada | collected 2011-07-03 | depth 0.1 m | reverse complement strand
CTCGATGCGATTCGCGCCATCGCGGCTGAAGTGGAGGGTGCGGTGGTCGGCGTCGGTACCGTGCTCAGCGCCAAAGACCTGCATGCGGCTGAGCAAGCTGGCGCGCGCTTTGCGGTATCGCCCGGTATCTCGCCGAACTTGCTCGCGGCGGCCGATGACAGCGCGCTGCCGCTGTTGCCCGGCGTCGCGACCGCGAGCGAAGCGATGAGCTTGCTCGAACGTGGCTACCGCCACCTGAAATTCTTCCCCGCCGTGCCTGCCGGCGGCGCGAAACTGCTCGGCGCGTGGGCCAGCCCTTTGCCGCAAATTCGCTTCTGTCCCACCGGTGGCATTGCACTCACCACCGCGCCGGACTTCCTCTGCCTGCCCAACGTTCTGTGCGTTGGCGGTTCGTGGCTGACGCCGAGCGACAAACTGAAGAACGGTGCCTGGGCAGAGATCGAGCAATTGGCGCGCGAAGCGGCGTTGTTGAAGGGCGTTATCGGGCGCTAGCAAGACATCGCTCGGGTCGTCCGGCGGCAGACGCTAGGCCCCGGCCTTCGCCGGGGAAGCGGACTTGAGCTCCGCAACATCACGACGTGACTTCTGGGGCGTGAACCCCGCGCCCGGGCTGCCTAAGCTGGGCGGTCGGCGCATCGCGCCTGTTTTCCGGGGAACGTCCATCCATGCGCAAACTTCCGCTCGCTATCGCCCTTGCGGCCCTTCTGCTTGGCAATGCCGTCGCTGCCGACAAGAAAGACAAAACACCGTCGGATGACACCAAGCCTGACGCCGCACTCCTGCATCCGCAGGCGTCTGCCAGCGAAGGATCGGTGTCGGTCGAAGGCAAGCGCATCGCATACAAGGCTGTCGCCGGCACCATCGTGCTACACGGCAAGGGCGACAAAGAGAACGAGCCCACGGTCAGCATGTTCTACGTCGCCTATTTCAAGAAAGGCGCGGATGCGGCCAAACGGCCGGTCACGTTTATCTACAACGGAGGTCCGGGCTCGGCCACCGTTTGGTTGCATATGGGCGCCTTCGGTCCGCGCCGCGTCGTCACCAAAGACGACAGCCATACGCCTGCCGCGCCGTATCAATTGGTCAACAACGACTACAGCCTGCTCGATGCTTCCGACCTGGTCTTCATCGATGCGCCCGGCGCAGGCTTCAGCCGGCTGATCGCCAATGACGCCGATGCCTCCAAGCGCGACGAGCAGATGAAGGATCGACGCAAGGAAATTTACGGCGTCGATGGCGACGGCCATGCCTTCGCACAATTCATCACGCAGTTCCTGTCGCGCTACAGCCGCTGGAATTCGCCGAAATACTTGTTTGGCGAGAGCTACGGCACCACGCGCTCTGCGGTGGTCGCCAACGATCTGGAAAACGAAAACAGTGTCGACTTGAACGGCGTGATCTTGCTCTCGCAGATCCTCAACTTCGATACCAGCATCGATGGCCCCGATCAGAACCCTGGCGTCGACCTACCCTACGAACTGGCATTGCCAACCTACGCCGCCACGGCTTACTACCACCATAAGCTGCCACAGCAGCCTGCAGATCTCGAATCGTTGCTGCAGGAGGTGGAGCAGTTCGCACTCGGTGATTACGCGCAGGCGCTGATGGCCGGTTCGCGCCTTGACGATGCGCGCAAGCAAGCCATTGCGGAAAAACTGCACCAATACACCGGTCTTCCCGTGGCTTATTTGCTCAAGGCCAATCTACGCGTCACGGGCGGCATGTTCGAGCAACAATTGTTAGGCGACACCGACGACACCACTGGACGTCTAGACACGCGCTTCGCCGGCCCGTCGCTCGATCCGCTGAGTAAGGAATCCCAATACGACCCGCAGTCCTCCGCGATCAGTTCGGCCTACATCGCCGCATTCAACAACTACGTGCGCAACGATCTCAAGTACGGCCAGGACCAGAATTACCTGGAGTACGCCGATATCAAAGAATGGGATTCCAAGCACAACAACCACGACGGTGCCGTCAACGTGATGCCCGACCTGGCGATGGCGATGAAAACCAATCCGGACCTCAAGATCCTGCTCAACGGTGGCTATTACGACCTCGCCACGCCGTTCTACGCCGCCGACTACGAAATGCACCACATGCCCATCCAGCCGGCGCTGATGAACAACATCAGCTACGCCTGGTATCCGTCCGGTCACATGGTGTACGCCCACGAGGAGTCGCTGAAACTGCTGCACGACAACGTGGCGCGGTTTATTGACCAGACCGATAACGTGAAGCGCTAAGCAGGCTCCGTTAACTCCTCCCCTGGCTTTCCGGGGGAGGTTGGAAGGCGGCGTGCTTACGCAAGACGGATTACCCCAACAGACAATCAAGCGAACCTCGCCATCAATAGGCTCACGATTTCGCCGAAAGTGGGTAAGCTTTAGCGTCCCCGTCTATGCTGTGAGAACCTTATGCGCGCCCTCATCGATCGTTACATCGACGCTTACAACCGCATCGACGTTAACGCGATGCTAGCCACGATGCACCGCGAAGTCATCTTCGAAAACTTCGCAGCAGGCACGCTGACTGTCCGTACCGTAGGCATCGACGAATTGCGCCATCTGGCCGAAAGTTCGCGCCATTTGTTCTCGTCACGCCGGCAGACCGTCACCGGCTTCAGCGAAGCGGCCGGCACCGCGCATGTGCAGGTTCTATTCGAAGGTATCTTTGCGATCGATTTGCCAAACGGTGTGCGCGCTGGGCAACACATTGCCATGAATGGTCGTAGTGAATTCCGTGAGCGCGACGGCTTGCTGATCTATATCGCCGACCACAGCGATTGATTGCGCATAGCGGCTGCGTTTGTCTGTGTATCGGCTTACTACGCATACCAGCGAATTTCGAGCAGATGCTTGTTGGGATCGAAGAAATAAAGCGTCGGCGCCAAGCCTCGCGCACCCGACTCTTCCCCAGGCCCGGCATTTGATCCGACCGTATCGAACGTCGGCCCATATGCGATGCCCGCCGACTTGATGCGACCGAAGATGTCGTCGAATTCTTCGCGTGACACCGCAAACGCGTAGTGCTCGAATCCGGGTGTGCCATGCGGGGCCATCTGAATCTGAAAGTCGCCGCTGACACGCACAACCGTAAAGGGGCCATCGACCCCTTCCAGCGCAAAACCAAGTATCTGCGTATAGAACGCAATGCTCGCGTCCAAATCATTAACCCGAAGGATGATGTGATCAAGCGTTGCCATGCGCTACGACCTCCCCATTGTCAAAACGGCTGGCAGAAAACGAATCAACTCTCGCCTTGCGCGCTGTTGAGTTCCCATGGCACCCCGAATCGATCCACCAAAACGCCAAAGCCGGGCGACCAGAACGTCGGGCGAAATGGCAAGCGAACCTCACCGTCTTCGGCGAGGGCATTGAATATGTCTTCTGCTTGAGTGGCGCTTTCCAGCGTCAGCGTGACGAAGAATCCTTCGGGCCTGCGATAGTCATGCGAAAGCAGATCAGTGCCGGTGAGCTCCATATCGCCGAGCCGCAAAGTCGCATGCACGATACGCTCGTGCCATCGCGAGTCGATCTGCGAAGCCATGGGAGATTCGCCGTACGTGAGCATCGTCGCGATCGTTCCACCGAGAGTCCGGTGGTACAACTGAAACGCGGCCCTGCATTGGCCGTCAAAGGTCAGGTGAGGGCTGATATGCATCATGTCAAAGTCCCTTCTTCGAGCTTTAGCGCGTACCTCGAAAAACCCTACGCCAACCCGCCAACTCCAGAGCCACGCCAACGACGAGGAGCAAAGCCGCGCCCGGCATGCTGCCTGCGATATATGCAGCAATGGCACCAACGAAGAAAAGCAATGTGACGAGATGTTTCATTGCGTGGCACTCCTATCGTGTATGAGCTGACCCTTGAGCCAAACGACAGCTAATGCGGAGAGCTTGGAGTTTACCCCAGTGATTCGCCAGGCGCTCCCGAGCAAATGGTTAGGCGCTCCTTGTGCACAATCGCTGCGCGGGGAATTAACGCCTCAAGTGCAAAATAAAATGCAAAAAGAACCAAGTGGCAACGGACACTGCAAGGAACAAAGTGGTTGAGAAGACGTAGGCTTTCCAGAAAGCCTGAGGATCATCCTCGCGACTCACAGGACTCAGGCCGACCCTGATCTGGCCGGCAATAAGCGGATACCCAATCACAACGGCTGCGATGAGCAGCCACAAGACGGTGATGGATAAAACGACGATCTCAAGACCATTCACGCGAAGTTCCTAGTGAAGAAGCATGACGTAGCCGCCTAGATTAAGAACGGCGACCATCATCTCTTCCAATATGCCTACCGTAGGCTTCACCGGTGCAAGGGAGGCTTAGGCGTTGGCGTTGAAATTTCTGGTACAGAACTCACTGTCCCGGAGGCGGCTCCCAAAGTTCCACCCTGTTGCCCTCGGGATCCATAACCCAACCGAACTTCCCGTATTCTGAATCGTCCGTCTTCTCCAGGACGTTGCATCCTTCGTCCCTAAGCGCCTGGAGTAAAGCGGCCAAGTCGTCGACGCGATAGTTGACCATGAAGGTCGACTTGCTTGGTGCAAAGTGCCCACCATCGGCGGCACCGATGGACCACGCGGTCGTTCCGTTTATTGGATTGCCCGCTTCATCCGCCCACGTGAATGCCGCGCCTCCCCACGATTGCACGTCGATTCCCAGGTGCTGTTTGTACCAAGCGCGCAGTGCGACGGGATCCTTCGCGTTGAAAAAGATTCCTCCGATACCTGTGACTCTCTTCATTTGAGCCTCCGAAGTGCGACAAAGTTGGGGCGTACTGGATGTGCGACGTCTAACTTTAAATTGACGCAAAATTAGTTACTCACAGAGTATGTGGCTAGCTTTCAGCTCACGGCAAGACCTTGTGGCTTGTTTAAATCAATGAATTGCGCACCTACATCGCAGGTGAAACAGATGAAGGACGCCTTTGTTACCAAGCATTTTGGAGATGTGTGAGTTATGCGGCGAATTTTGCCTATGTAACAACACGTCTTTAGCGTCTGACGTAACTGATGTCGCTGGTGCCGTCGGGCTCTGGTCGACGCAGGAGGGCGTTGTACCAGCGGCGTTGCTGGGCGAGGTCGCTTTCGATCAGCCATTGCGGTTTGTTGGCGACGAGTGCGGCTACGGGAACGCCATCTTCGTACAGCACGCGGGTGCCGGCGAGGGCGGGTAGGCGATCGCCGGCGAGTACGGTGCCGACGAGGTTCAGGGGATCGCTGCCGCTCAGGCACACGCGTTGTTGTTCCGGTGCGCGTTGCCGCACGCTGCGTAGTTGGCCGATGGCTTCGGGCAGCGCGAACTGTTCGCCGACGAGGCCTTCCACGAAGCGGCCGCCGCGTATTTCGCCGCGTGCTTCCAGTCGATGGTAGACGCGCAGCAGTTCGCGCCAGGTGGGCAGCCATGGTGCTTCGCGTTCCAACAGTTTCCAGAAGACGACACCGTAGCGGCGCAGTAGCGTGCGGGCGATGTGCTCGATGGTTTCGGCCTGCCCTTCATTCGCGCTCTGCGTTGAAGATGACGATGTGCGCACGAGTGACCAGCGTCCTGCGTCTTCGATCTCACTCAACGTATGACGGCGTACGCGACGATGCTTGGATGACTCCCGCTTGGCAGCGGGTGTGAGCAGCGCGCGCAGACCGGCGAAGCTGTCGGCGGTGACGCGTCCGGCGGAGACGAGTTCGCCGAGGGCGTCTTCGAGTTCGGTGCGTAGCAATCGCGTGGTGTCGATGAGTTCGTCGAAGAACAAGGCGCCTTGTGCGGTGAGTGCATCGACCACGGCTTGTGCGCGTGATGACAGCAGCGGTTGTTGGTCCTGGTTGCGGTCGGCGATGGATGTCCAGAGATTCAGTTGACGTCGCGGTAGCAGCACGATCGGCGTGGCGCGCACGGGGCCGCTGCTGCCACCGCCGCTGCGCAGACGATTCCAGCCAATGCGGCCGGCGCGGCATAGTTCGTCGAGCCAGCGGCTGGAGTAGTCATCGATGCGTGCGGCGAGTAGTTCGTTTTCCCAGGCGCCTGCTGCGGCTTCAAAACCTTCTAGCTGATTGAGTACGGCGCCGAGTGCATCCGGGCCGCTGAGTCGCGTGCCTGGCGTGGTGTGCTGCCAGTCGAGCAGGAAACGCATCAGGTCGCGTCGACTAACCGGCTCGATTTCTCGGCGCAGGCGACCGATCGTATAGCGATGGATGCGTGCCAGCAGGTGACGCTCGCACCATTCGGTTTCCGCGGCGTTGGGGGTGAAGCGGCCTTGCATCACGTAGCCTTCCGACTGCAGGCGTATGAGTGCGAGTTCGATGTCGGTGGCTTCGACACTCAATGATGTGGCTAACGCGGCGACGGTGATGGGGCCGAGACCGGTTAGTCGTCCGCGGACCAATTCGAGCAAGGCGTCTTCGCGTGTCCAGGCTTGCGCAGTGAATTCGGCGGGTGCATCGATGGGCGGTTGTAGTGATGCGCCCTCATGCACCGCTAGCCATAGCGGAAGCTTTTCGGCGCAGATCCATACGCTGCGCGATTTTGGCTCCTCCCCCTGCGCGCAGGGGGAGGGAGTAAAGCGGGTGGCGCGGTGTGCGTTTGTTAGCTTGTGGAGCCAATCTGGCCAGCCAGCGTTGGTGCTCGCTTCATCGCTTGTGACAAAGCCGAGGACGTTGAGCGCCTCGTGCATCTCGTCCGCACTGCGCACATCGGGCCACGCTTCGGCACGCACAGCCGCGATCGCTTCAGGGTCGAGTTTCGCTAGGTCGTCGGTGTCTTCGATGCCATTCCAATGACGCGTTTGTACAGCACGGGTGCGGCGTTCTTCCAACGGTGCGTCATCGAGGAAGGCATACGGTGCGGCGTTGAGTATTTCGCTCGCCAGCGGACTGGGTGCAGTGAGATCGCGCGCCACCACGGTGATGGCGCCGGATTCGAGACCTTTCAGAATATGCAGCAGGCCATCCACGTCCATCGCTTCGCGCAGACAGTCGTGCATGGTCTGGTTGACGAGTGGATGATCGGGAATCTGCCGTTCACCGACGATGTTTTCCAGACACGCGACCTGATCGGGGAATACGGCGGCGAGCAAGTCCTCGCTCTTCATACGCTGCAGCTGTGCCGGTACTTTCTTGCCGCCCGCGTAGCGCGGCAACGCGAGCGCGGTCACGGCATTCCAGCGCCAGCGCACGGGAAACAGTGGCGCGTCGAGGAGTGCCTGCACCAGCACGTGCTCTGCACTGCTGCTGTGCAGATAGCGCGACACTTCCTCCAATGGGAAGCTGTGACTGGTGGAAAGCGACAGCACGATGGCATTTTCGGTGGCGGCCGCTTGTAGCTCGAAGTTGAACTGCCGGCAGAAGCGCTTGCGCAGCGCCAAGCCCCAGGCGCGGTTGATGCGGCTTCCCCACGGCGTGTGTATCACCAACTGCGTGCCGCCGGATTCGTCAAAGAAACGCTCGAACACGAGCGTGGATTGCGTGGGCATCACGCCGAGTGCGGTCTTCGCTTTGGCCAGGTATTCCACGACCTGCTGTGCAGCGGATTCGCTCAAGTTCAAGCTATCGCGCAGCCAGTCAAATGCGGCCTGTACGCCGCCATCGTCGATAAGTGTGGCGATGTCCTCGCGCAAACGCGAAACGCCCAGTGACAGTTCGTTGCTGCGCCCCGGCGCTTCGCCTAGCCAGAACGGAATGCTAGGTGGTGCTCCGTGTGCGTCTTCCACGCGCAGACGGTCGCGTTCCACGCGTTGGATGCGATAGCTGGTGTTGCCGAGCTGGAAGATATCGCCAGCAAGGCTTTCGACGGCGAAGTCTTCGTTCACCGTGCCGACGATGGTGGCTTGCGGTTCCAGCACCACCAGGTAGTCGGCGGTGTCGGGAATGGTGCCACCTGAGGTGACGGCCGTGAGCCGCGCGCCGCGACGTGCGCGCAGCTCGTGGTGCACGGCATCGCGATGTACGTAGGCAGCGCGTGCGCCGCGGCGCGTGGTGAAGCCGTCGGCCAGCATGCGCACGATGGCATCGAACTGTTCGCGCGGCAGCGTGCGGTATGGATACGCGCGGCGGATGAGCGCGAATAACGTGTCTTCGTCCCATTCTGCGCACGCGACTTCGGCAACGATTTGCTGAGCAAGGACGTCGAGCGGTTGCGGCGGTTGCACCAAGGTGTCGAGTTCGCCGCGGCGTACGCAATCGAGCAGTGCGGCGCATTCGATCAGATCGTCGCGGCTGGTCGGAAATAACCGCGCTTTCGGTGTGCCGCTCACGGCATGGCCAGAGCGGCCGGCACGTTGCAGGAACGCGGCGATGGAACGCGGCGATGCAAGCTGGCAGACCAGATCCACATCGCCGATGTCGATGCCAAGCTCCAACGATGCCGTGGCGATCAGCACTTTCAGATCACCACGTTTCAGGCGCTGCTCGGCATCCAGCCGTTGCTCCTTCGCCAGGCTGCCGTGATGCGCGGCGACGGCCTCATGGCCGAGTCGTTCGGACATATGCCGCGCCACACGCTCGGCCATGCGTCGCGTGTTGACGAAAACCAACGTGGTGCGATGTTCTTCCACCAGTTGCGCGAGCCGGTTGTAGACCAGCTCCCAGGTGTCGTTGGACATCACCGCTTCCAGCGGCACCGGGGGCACTTCGATGGCGAGATCGCGGTGGCGTGTGTGGCCGACGTCGATGATGGTGCAGCCCTGCTTTCTGGTTTTAGCCCTCTCCCCCTCGGGGAGAGGGTTGGGTGAGGGGCTGAGGCTTGCGAAGAGGTCCGCTGTTGTGGGCTCCGCCTTGGAGGAGGTTTCTCGCGAGATTGACCCCTCACCCCGGCCCTCTCCCCGAAGGGGAGAGGGAGATAAGCCGGTGCCCTGCCCCACCAGGAATCGCGCGACGTCTTCGATCGGTTTCTGCGTGGCCGACAGGCCAATGCGCAGCAGCGGTCGCTGGCATAGCGCTTCGAGGCGTTCGAGCGTGAGCGACAGATGCGCACCGCGCTTGCTGGCGGCGACGGCGTGGATTTCATCGACGATCACGCTACGCACGCTCTTGAGCATCTCGCGTCCCGACAACGAGCCCATCAGCACGTAAAGCGATTCGGGCGTGGTCACCAGAATGTGCGGCGGTGCTTTACGCATCAGATTGCGTTCGGCTTGCGGCGTGTCGCCGGTGCGCACCGCAGTGCAGATCGGTGCGTCGGGCAGGCCGAGTTTTTGCAGTTCGGCGCGAATGCCTTCCAGCGGCGCTTCGAGATTGATGTGGATGTCGTTCGACAGCGCTTTGAGCGGCGAGACGTACACCACGCGCGTTTCGTCCGGCAGCGTGCCGCCGCGTGCCACGGCTTCTTGCACTAGCGCATCGATGGCGGCAAGGAATGCGGTGAGCGTTTTGCCCGACCCGGTAGGTGCGGCCACCAGCGTGTGTTGTCCCGCACGGATCGCCGGCCACGCGGCTGACTGCGCGGCTGTGGGCGCGGGAAACGTGGCGTCGAACCACGCGGAGACAGCGGGATGGAAATCGTGCAGAGGCATCGTCGATGGCCCGCGTGGCTGCGGGAGCGGTTCGTCGATCATACATAGGGCCTGGTTGCGGCGCGGTAAAGGCCTGCCCTGGCTACCGGCGTTCCGCGGCGCTGGCTTTGGGCATCCTCTGGTGGGGCCGTCTCAGGGTGTGAGACGTCGCCCGTCGTCCCGGCGCAGGCCGGGACCCAGTGCCTTAAATGAAGGGCGAAGACGCTGGGTCCCGGCCTGCGCCGGGACGACGGGTTCGGGGATAACGTTTTGATGCGGCTAGAGGTCGGTATAGCAAGTCGTGCCGCTGATCGCCGCAATACGACCCTGTTACGTCGGGATATCGCGGATGGTCCAAGGTGTGCTCATGACTGCTCCCTCACTAGAGAAATGTTTGGCAAGGCACCGGCGTCGTCGGCATCGGTGGACAGGCTGACGGCTTGCCAGCGTTCCGCATCAGCACGGCGTGCTGTATCCACCATGTTGAAGAAATGCACGGCGTCGCTACCTAGCAGCAGATGTTCCGGCGGCGCGTCGTGACGGGCCAGTTGCAGAATCACCTTCGCGACCTTGTCGGGATCGCCAACTTCGTGACCGATGTATTGGGCAAACATTTTGGCGAGTGCGCCAACGGAGGGTTCGTAGTCAGGTAGCAATTCCGGCACCGCACCGCGTGCGATCACGCCCCAGTCCGTGCGCATGCCGCCCGGTTCGACCGCGGTGACTTTGATACCCAGCGGCGCGACTTCCTTGGCCAGCACTTCGGTGAAGCCGCCTACAGCCCATTTCGCGGATTGATAGGCGCTCAGGCCCGGCGTGCCCATGCGGCCGCCGACGGACGACACCTGGATGATGTGCCCGGAGCGTTGCTTGCGCATCACCGGCAATGCCGCGCGGGTGACGTTCACCACGCCGTAGAAGTTGGTGTCGATCTGTGCACGGAAATCCTCGTCCGTGGTTTGCTCGAAGGGCGCGGCATGACCGTAGCCGGCGTTGTTGACCAACACATCGAGACGTCCAAACGCCGACACCGCGACATCGACAGCCGCCCTCGCCGCTGCGGCGTCGGTGACATCGAGCGAAACGGGACGGATGCGGTCGCCATAGCGAGACACTAGATCCGACAACTTGGACGTATCGCGCGCGGTGGCGACCAGCGAATCGCCAGCGGCCAGCACGGCTTCGGCAAGGTGACGGCCCAGGCCGCGGGCACTGCCGGTAATCAACCAGATCTTGGACATGAGAGTTACTCCAGGTTTGTGAGGGTTAATTGAGCGAGTACATGCTCATCAAAAAGACAAAATAAAGGGTCAATGCTTTGTAATGGCGGCCCAGAACGCCTCGAAGCCTGCGTTCTTGTAGCGCTCCGCCATCGCAGGTTCGCGGGTGATGAAGTCCATGGTCGTTTCGGCCAGCGAACCCATGATGGCTCCGACGAAGGCTGGCGGTTGGTCCTTCAAAGCCCCGCCAGCGAGGCTTTCATGCATCAGCGTATTAATCTGGGCAAAGCCCAACATGCCCGCTTCCCTGCTCTGCGCGCTGATCCGGTCCGAGACGCCCAACTGGCTCATCGCTTTGCGTTTGAGAGGATAGGCCACACCCCAATCGACGTATTTTTCCCATATATGGCGGGCTTTTACGGCGATCCGCTCGGCGGCTGGGTAGGTATTCATCATGGTGCCGCGCAGGTCGGCCTTGAGGTCCAGGTAAAGCTGATTAAGCAACGCATCCTTGTTCTCGAAATACGTGAACAGCGTGCCTTCGGCCACCCCTGCCCGCTTGGCGATCCGCGCCGTCGGTGCACTCACGCCCTGCTCGGCCACCACTTCCGTGGCGGCTTCGAGGATGGCGTTGCGTTTGTCCTCGCTGCGGGGGCGGGCCATGTGGATCTATTCCAATGAATGAGTGCTTGCTCAATTATTGGGCCATCGCCGCTGGTTTGCAAGAGGTGTTGGATCAGTGCCGTGGCGATCTGGTGAACAGACCCCACCCCAGAAAGGCCATGCCGATGATGGACAGGCATGCGGTAGGCGGCCACCACAGATAGAAAACGCGAAGCAAAACCACGCACAGCGCGAGTGCCACCACTACGGCGAGCAACAGCAGCTGCCAGTTGCGTCGTAGCCCAGGCAAGCCGTACAGCAACAGCGGCACCAGCAGCACGCCGCTCGCAACGACTCCCTGCGCCAGGAAGTTGAGCGGGGTGACCAGCAGGCCGCGATGTAGCGACTCCAGTACGTTGGCTTGGTATTCCACGCCAGGCATAGGCGAGTTCGGCGTCTGCAAAATATCGCCCAGACCTTCCGCCGTGGCACCGATCAGCACCCAGCGTCCTTTGAGCAACGAAGCAGGAACGCTGCCGTCGAGGACGTCGGTGAAGGATAGACTTCCAAACGTACCGGCTGGCCCTGCGTAGCGCAGCAACACATAGTCATTGCGCATCCAAAGATACGGTGATGCGTCGTTGTTCAAGGGGTCGCGTAGGCCGGGCAGGTTGGTCGGTGCCGTGTGATCGAGTTGCTGCAACGCCAGCGCCAGCGAAGACCAATAAGCGCTGCCAAGACCGGCCTTCAGATAAGCGCCACGCACTATCTCGTCCGAATCCTTGGCGACATCGACCTGACCGAGCGCGGCGACGTTTTGCGCAATCGGCGGCACCGGCAGTGCTTCCTGCAGTGCGCCGCCCAGCGTGACCGCTTCGGCGAACACCGGCATCACCACTTTGCCGTTGCGATGCATGGCATCGGCCAGCAGTTGATCGTTGTGCGGATTGTCGGATTCGGGCGTGGACATGGTTACGTCCATGCCGATGCCACGCACGCCATCGGCGGTGAGGCGGTCGATCACTTGCGCGTAAACCGAGCGCGGCCATGGAAAGCGACCGACGGTATCGAGGCTCTTGGGATCGATCGCGATGATGATCACATCGTTGTCGGGCGTGTAGTGCCAGACGCGTGCGTGCAGATCATAGATCGCATTGTCGGCAGGTGTGGTGATGCCGCTGACCAATAGCAGCACCAGCACGCCGAGACTGGCTATCCACATCATGCCGCGCACCAGCCACGCGAAGGCGCCGTTGGGCATCAGCGCCTCGCGATCCGCGATGGATGACGACAGTAAGGATGGTTGTCGGTAACTCTCATGCCATCCTTATAGCAAGATCCACAACACCACGGCGCCACCGCCCGCGATGGCGGCAATGCGGCAGGACACGCAGGCGATGTGGATCTTCTGCACTTCGCCCCACGGGCCCGCATAGCCGTCCGTATCGATGGTTTGTACACGTACATACCAGGCACCGGCGCCGGGCTTTTGGATCTGCAACACGGGCTGTTCTAGCGTCTGATCCACTTGTGGATGCGTGAAGTTGGGATCGCGATCCAGCTGGATGTGATAATGCTGGCCGGGTGTACCCGTCTGCCAACCGAGGCTCACCTGACGATGCGATGACTTCGGTCTTCCAACCTCCGGCGCAGGCGGCTCCGGCACCAGGTCGAAGGGCATGGGATCGCTGAAAGGCCCTTGTTTTCCGCTGCTATCGCGACTGGCAATGCGCCAGTAGTAGCGCCCGTATGGCAATCCTTGCGGTGCGCGAACGTCGTCGCCGGTGAGCTTCGCCTCCGAAGCCAACAACTGGGTGAATTGTGCGTCGCTGGCGAGCTGCCACACGTACGAGACCGCTTGAAGGTTTTCGGTCCAGCGGAAACGCGGACGCGTATCGCGCACCTTGCTGGCGGGCAATGGCTCCATCACCAGCGGCGGCTGCGGATGGCCGCTGATGTGCAGCGTGCAGATGCTGTCTTCGCCTTCGAGTTTGCTGGCGTCGATGCCATGCACACGCACGGCGTAATCGCCATCCGGCACATCGGGCAACGCGGATTGCGGCGCGCCGGTAACGCGATCAAGCAGCAACGCTTCGAAGCGATCGTTGGCTGCCATCTGCACGCGATAGCTTGTCGCGCCAGCGAGCGGCGCCCACGCGAAGGAGTAGGGCAGTTGGTTGATCGGCTGCGTGGGGCAATGCAGATCGGGCGCGGCCAGCAGCGGTTGCGCTTGTGCCGGGCGGGAGCCGTTGGCGACGGCAACGCCGAGTCCTTTCTGCACCAGCACGCCAGCGTGATCGCCCGCGACTTCGACGCGCCCGGTGAGCACTTCGGTTTGCGAGGTATCGGTATCCGCAGCGACGCGGAAATGCGTGCCGCGCACGCTGGAAACCGTGCCGGGTGTTTCCACGCTGAAATGCGCGGCGACGCCGGTCATCGGCGTTACGGCGCTGGAAACGCGGCCGTGCTGCAGGCGCAATCGCGTATCGACCATGCCAGTGCGACCGTAGGCGCTCATCTGATCGAGATCGAGTTCGCTGTTGTCTTGCATCAGCACGCGCGAACCATCGGCGAATTGCAGTGAAAGGCTAGCGTTGGCGTCCGTGCTCAAGTGCGTGCCATAACCCAGCGTCATGCCGGGCGTGACGGGCACGGCTTGGGCCTGGCCGGGCAGTTGTACGTGCGCGCTGCCGATCACCGCAATCACTTGCGCGTTGGCCGGTTGTACGCGCAGCCATGCGATCGGCACATGCAGTGTCATGCCGGGTGGCAGGTGATACGGATCGGTGACCTTGTTGTAGTCCTGCAACTTCTGCCACGGCACGTCGGGCTTCAGGTAGCGGCTGGACAAATCCCAGATGTTGTCGTGCAGGCGGACACGGTAAGTCCAGTCGGTGGCCGAAGCGAGCGGCACGATCGACAAGGTGAGAAGCGTAAGCGCAAGCCGCAGTAGCAGCTTGGTCCGGGCGGGATGCATGGTGTTTCCCCCTGAAATCCCGTGCGGTACGGAAACCGCACTAGCGAGACGCCCCCTACGTCACGGATCGGCCGTGGGCAGATGACCTTAGTCCGGGGGTCAGCAAACCTGGGTCGAGTGGATCGGGGCTAATTTTGAGGCAGAAACGAAACAAATACCAATGCGGATGAAAGAAAGCGAACGCGTTGATTCATGATTCGGTGGTTTCTTGCGCCAGCCTGACTAACACGTCCCGTAGGTTCTTGAGATAGACGGGCATCTCGCGCAAGGTCTTGCTGTCGTCGTCGCCGCCCAGTCGCTCCAGCCACGCGCGTCCCTCGGGGATCACGCGATCGGCGGTGAACAATTGCAGCGCGCCCAGCAGGCGATGCAGCGTCTGCATGGCTTGACGGCTATCGCCATCGGCCACGGCCTGCTCAAGTTTGCGCAGATCCGCATCGCCGGTCTGGACCAGCATGCGCAACATCTCGGCGCGCATTGCCTGCATGCCGGGTTCGGCGAAGACATCGTCGTGCATCGGCACGGTTGCCGGGTCTGCCGTAACAGCGTGGGGTATCCACGACAGGATCTTTTCCTCGAGCTGGCGCAGTTGCACGGGCTTGCTCAGGTGGTCGTCCATGCCGGCATCGCGGCAGCGCTCGATCTCGCCATCGAGGGCGTTAGCGGTCATCGCAATCACAGGCAGGCGCGTGCGCGTGTGGGTTTCGGATTCGTGCCGACGCCACGCTTTGGCCAATTCGTAGCCGTTCATCAGCGGCATATGGCAATCGGTCATGAGCATTGCGTAGTCGCCAGCGTGCAGGGCGTCGTACGCAGCGCGGCCGTCGGCGACCACGTCGCAGGACCATCCCAGCAGATCCAGTTGACGCCGTATCAGCGACTGGCTGATCGGATGGTCTTCCGCGACCAAAATGCGCCCGGTTTTACGTGTGGGACTGGCGATGTTCGCAAGAGGCTCGGCCGGGGGGGCAGGTGGCCTATCGTGTGCCGTCGCATTGAGCGGCTTGAGGCCTTGTAAACAAACCCGTACGACGGTTTGCCACTTCAGCGGATTGGCATTGAGCCAGATGCGCTCGTCGTCGAGCTGACCGCTTGGGCTTGCGGCGCGCGTGTCGACCAGGATCGCCTGCGCCGCGACAAGCCCGGCGCTTTGCGCGTCATCCGGGTCGATGAACAGCAGATTGGCGGCGATGCCGCGGCGCATCGGTTGCTCGGGCGGGATCTGCTCGACCGTAAAGCCCAGCGCGGTCAAATGCGCGGCGAGTGCGTTGGCGGTGCCGATCGCGTTCAACCGCACGATCGCGTGCCGACCCGCGAATTCGCTAGCGTGTTCGATATCGCGCTGGGCCACCGGCAGCCGCAACTCGACCACGACCTTGGTGCCTTCGCCCAGGCGGCTGCTCAATTCGATGCTGCCATCCATCAATTGCACCAGATGACGACAGATGGCGAGGCCGAGGCCGGTACCGCCATAGCGGCGCGTGGTCCACGACTCGGCTTGCGAGAACGGCGTGAAGAGATTGGCTTGCTTGTCGGCGGCGATGCCGATGCCGGTGTCGGTGATGCTAAGGCGCAGGCGCTGGAAATGACCGTCGTCGCCGAGCACGCGCAAACCGACCGCCACGCTGCCGTGCTCGGTGAACTTGCCGGCGTTGTTAAGCAGGTTGAGCAGAATCTGGCGTATGCGCACGCTGTCGCCTAGTAGCTTTCCGGCGAGCGTCGCGTCCGCGCCAACCTCGATCTGCAGCCCCTTCTTGTGCATCGAGCCGGTCATCATGCCGACAACGTTGTCGATCAGCGTGCGCAGATCGAACGGTGCATCGTCCAGGCGGAGATTGCCGGCTTCGAGCTTGGAGAAATCCAAGACGTCGTTCAGCACCTGCATCAGCACGCCGGCCGAATCTTCCACAGCGTGCACCAGTTCGTGCTGTTCGGAGTCGAGCGATGTGCGGCCGAGCAATTCGAGCATGCCGATCACGCCATTCATCGGTGTGCGGATCTCGTGGCTCATCGTCGCAAGAAAATCCGCCTTGGCCTTGGAGGCGCGTTCGGCTGCATCGCGCGCGGCACGCAGGGCTTCGTTGTGCGCGTTGATGCTGGTGGTGTCGATGAAATAGCCGATCCATTCCACGCCGCGGTCGGGCAGGCGGCGCGCGCCCATCACGAGATGGATCCAGCGCAAACCTTCGGCTCCGTAAGCGCGGAAATCGAGTGTCGAGGTGCGCATATGCCGCCGGGCGCGCTGCAATTGCCGACGCAATGCTGGGGCATCTTCGGCGTGGACGCGATCGTGGAAGGGCCAGTCGCGCAGCACGTCGCCTGTTTCGAGCAGGTCCGACGGTTCCAGGCCGAACAGCGCGTGCAGGTTGCCGGCGATGAAAGCCAGTCGTTGCAAGCGATCGTTGCCGCGACGTACCGCAAAAACCACGACGGGAATGCGTCGGGTGATGTCGCGCAGACTTTGCTCGGTGGCGCGGGCGCTGAGTTCGATCTGGCGATACTCGGTGATATCGAGCAGCAAGCCGGCCGTGCCGGTGATGACCCCGTCTGGCGCATGCATGGGCGATTCGAGGAACAGCCCCGTGCGCTGCTGGCCATCGGCACTGAGGTAATCGAGCTCGCAGCGCTGCACTTTGTCCTCGCGCAGCGCATCCACGCCGAGTTGGTGTAGGCGCTGCATCACCGGTGTGCCGTCGGCCAGTGGAACCCAGCGATGCGTATCCAGGGCCAGGCTGGTTTGTCCGACGGCCTGCGCCGAGTCGATACCTAGCCTCCGATCGCAGGCCGTGTTGAGCATGCGATACGTGGCTGTGGTGTCCTTGAGCAGGATGGGAAACGGAATCGCATCCAACATGGCTTGCGTGGCCGCGGTTTGGTGTAGCAGAGCCTGGTCGGCTTGGGCCAGTTTCTGCCGCTGCACGAAAACCATGCGAAGGATCAGCAATGCGAGCAGCGCCGTAAGACTCAGCAAAGCGGCAAGCGCCGTCACCGTGACGGAAACGGAAAGCGGGCCAGCGTCGAACCAGCCAGTTCCCACGGCACTCATGAAGGTTGCTAGGCGCACGACAAGGGTTCGGTCAGCTTGGCCAGTTCCGTGGATGAGCCGCCATCGGCAATCGGGCAGCGCTGTCGATCATCATGCCTGTTTGACGCGTAAGATCAATCGACGCGCGGCATCACAGTAGCCTGACGCGTTTGGGTAGACTCTCCTCACACGGGGTAACGATCCGTGCCGACCGCTTTGGAGTCTTTAGCGACCTTGACTATGTCACACAGCGACCCGACCACCCGGATCGTCATCGCCGATGATCATCCCGTCGTGATGCTCGGAATCCGGGCCCTGTTGAAGGATCGCGGCAACTTGCAGGTGGTCGGTGAGGCAAGCAGTGGTGCGGAGTTGCTGGCGCTGCTCGCTTCGCAGCCATGCGATCTGCTGATCACCGATTTTTCGATGCCCTACGAAGACGATTCCGGCGATGGCTTGCTGCTGTTGCGCCGGCTGCGTCGCGATCACCCGGCGTTGCCGATCATCGTGTTGACCATGGTGCATAACCCGGCGTTGATCCGCGGCATGCTGGCGGCGGGCGTCAACGGCATGGTCGGCAAGGTGGCGATGATGAAAGAGTTGCTGCTGGCGATCGGCGCGGTGATGAATGGGCGCATGTACATCTGCGAAAGCATGCGCGAGCACGTCAGCGACCGGGCGACATCGCGCATGCAGGTCGACGTAGCGCAGACCGAGGCCGGCAACGATCCGGCGATCCTGTCTCAGCGCGAGGCCGAGGTGGTGCGCCTATATGCGCAGGGCCTCACCGTCACGCAGATCGCCGAACACGTTCACCGCAGCGTGAAGACGGTGAGCCAGCAGAAGAACGATGCGATGCGCAAGCTCGGCATCACCAGCAACACCCAGCTGTTTGAATACGCGCGGGCCTACGGGTTGCTGTAGCGATCGCGCGCGCCGCCCGCCTCATGGTGCATTGACCTCAAGAAACCTTATCGGGCAGGCGCGAGCCGCATGCCTGGATCTCGGTCGCCATGGCATGCGCGAAAACAGCGGCGTCGAATTTTTAGGAATCGTCCGATACAGACACCCCCACGCCGGGCCGCATCCTGCTACCCACGAAGCGATGTTTATCGTCGGTGTTTCGGGCGACTCGTCCGCCGCCACGCGATCTTCATCCGAGTCTTCCCGTACACCTAAGGAAGGGTGTGTGTCGACGAGGCTACGTCGGCAGCAGGCATGACAGACCCCCTGTGTGGCGTGCCTGTTGGGATTTAGATGGAAAAGGGAAGTGTGGGTGTGGGGTGTAAGTGCCAGGACGCGGCATGTCCGTGCACAGGGATGTGATCAGGCGATGCATCGGCATCGCCTTGTGTGAGAAGCAAGGAAGACATGCCTGAGACCGCCCCGGCGCACAGCCCGGGCGGTCTTGGGCATGTCGCTCATCCGATGTGCCAGGGACTTACTTCATGGCTGGATGGGAGAGTTCGCGGTGAATACAAGCGAATACAGGACGGACAACGGATGGATCGGGCGGCAGCGGGGCGATTGAGTTTATGGCCAAGCCCATGTTGCACGCCGTGCGTGAGCGTGTTCCGCGCGAGCAAAAGCGCGGCGGCAGCGTAACGAAGTTATCGCACATCACGAGACGTCCGATGTTTCCAATACAGACCAAAGAGGCATTCGATCGGCTGCAGGAACTGATCCGGACGCATCCGGAATGGCGCTGGCAGGTCGACAAAAACTATCGCTACACCGATCTGGCGCAGAGCTTGCTGTATTTGCTCGGGCGACAACGCGACGACGTTCTGGGCAAGCAAGTCTTCGACTTCATGGCGCCGGAAGAAGCGGCGCGTGTATCTCGGCTGCTTCATGCCAAGTCAGGGTGGCCATATTCCGGCGCGATCTCGCATCACCTGCGGCCGGATGGCACTACGGTTGCGGTCGAATCGTGCGCCATGCCGATGCATGACGACAGCGGCCAGCTGCTCGGCTATTACGGCATCGCGCACGCCGTGGCCCATTTCGATCCGATGGAGAGCGAAAGCGTGTACCGGATGAAAGCCATCTATGACACTGCTCCGGCCGCGCTATGCCTGATCGGGCGCGATGGACGTTATCTCGCTGCCAATGCGACCTATGCATCGATCTACGGTCTTTCGTCCGAAGCGTTGGTTGGGCGAAAAATGGAAGAACTGCAGCCAGGTGCGAGCGATTTCATCCGCAAGGACCTGAAATGCCTGGATGCCGGCGTGGACGTGCCGGCGCATGAAATCGTCCATCGCAGCAAGGTGTACCAGGTATCGGTGAAGCCGCTGCTCAATCTGATGGGGCAGGTGACTGGCATCACGACCGCCCTGATGGACATCACCGAACGCAAACGCGCGGAGCAGGAATTGGCCGAGACAAATCGGCGACTTGAGCATTACGCCATGCATGACTATCTGACCGGCTTGGCCAACCGCCGCCACGTCGACAACGTGTTGGTCGAGGAAGTAGGGCGCGCTCTACGCGTTCGACATCCGCTATCGCTGTTGATGGTCGATGTGGACTTCTTCAAGCGCTACAACGATCGCTACGGTCACCTGCTCGGTGACGAGTGCCTGCGCACGGTGGCGGCGCAGCTCAAGAGCGTGTTGCACCGGCATGGCGATCTCGTGGGGCGCTACGGCGGCGAGGAGTTTGTGGCGATTTTGCCCGGCACCGATGCAGCCGGCGCACTGAAGATCGCCGAGTCGGTGCTGGAGGCAACCGCCGATTTGAATATGCCGCATGAGGAAAGCGAATACGGCCAGGTCACGCTGAGCATCGGTGTCGCCACGCTCGATCCGTTGTCGTCGTCGTGGCAAATGCTCGCCAATGCCCAAGCGCTGTTGTACGTGGCCGACCAGGCGCTTTATGCCGCCAAGCTCGCGGGCCGCAACACTGTGTACAGCCATTCGTCGAAAGGAGAGCTATTCAATGCCTAGCGCGATGGCAGATGAATCATGCGGACACATGCCGATCGCCATCGTGGCGATGCCTATGAAAAACGTTGCGATCGGCAGGGGGCGCTGATTCCTGCATGTTTCAACGTCAGGTGACTCACGCCCCGGGACACTTCGCTGCATGCGCGACCTGTAAAAAAGAGCCGCGCCATTACACGGCGCATGGAGGCGCTCGTCATGAGCGGCCATCGTTCGGGAGTCGCAGCGATCGGCACCAGTTGGAGTGCGTGTGCGAGCGCCGCACCGGTTGGTGCAACAGCCTGGCCGAAGCGGTCAAGACGTGGTGCGAGCTGGGTGAAACGTTGCCGCCCGCGCATGCGGACAGCAACGTGCATTTCATCTGGCGTGCGGCGTGTTGCTCAGGCCCGCTTGAGCAAGCGCACCACGAACAAAAGGATGACCGCGCCGATGGTGGCGGTGATGATGGAAGCGATCCAGCCGGCGCCCAGGCTGATGCCCAGCACACCCGACAGCCAACCACCTAAAAAAGCGCCGACGATGCCGACGATGATGTCGACCAGCAGTCCGAAGCCACTGCCTTTTACAAGTTTGCCGGCAAGCCAGCCCGCAATGGCGCCGATGACCAGCCAAGCGATGATGTCGTGAGATCCCATTGACGCTACTCCGAAAGGTTTCGAATGGATGGGGTTACTTGCCCCATCGCCAGCGGCGATGGGGGAAATGCGCGCAGGACCATCGCCGGCCTCCGCAGGCAGTCATAAGGCAACCAATGGCCTGCGCGCGACCGAACTCTAGTGCCGCCAGCCACGAATGACCTTCAGACAATTCCTATTCGAGTCACTCCTTTTTGGGTGCGTCGATCGGTCAGGCAGTCCGTTGCCCGAAATAGCGCGCGGGCGAATGGCCGAAGCAGCGCTTGAACATGGCGATGAACGCGCTGGCGTTCGCGTAACCCAGGCCGTCGGCAACCGCGGCGACGGGTGTTCCGTCGGCGAGTTGCTCCAATCCCTTGCTGAGCCGCGCCTGTTGCCGCCACTGCGCGAAGCTCAATGCGGTCTCGACGCGGAACAATCGGCTCAGGCTGCGTGGCGATAGGCCGCCCCATGCGGCCCATTCCTCCAGGCTGCGGTTGTCGTGCGGTTTTTCGAGCACGGCATGGGCGATGCGCAACAGCCGGCGGTCGACCGGCATCGGCAAGTGCAGCGGTTCGTGCGCGGCATGGCGCATTTCGTCCAGCAGCACGTTCATGATGCTTTGCTGGCGTTCGTCCAATTCGGCGTTCCACGTCCAGGAGCTGGCGCGATGAACCAACTCGCGCATAAGCGCGCTGACGCCGATGACACACGGGTGCTCGGGTAGGCAGCCGCTGATTTCCGGCGTCAGGAAAACGCCCCAGCCCGTCATGGAGCCGCTGATGGTGATGGTGTGCATTTCACCCGGGGGCATCCAGCCCGCGCGGTGGGGCGGCAATAACCACGAGCCGCGCGCGGTATGCACGTGTACCAGGCCGCTTTCCACGCACCAGAACTGGCCGCGCACATGGCTGTGCCAGTCGTATTTGTGCGTGACCGGGCTGTACTCGCTGGTCGCCTCGCCCTCGTTCCAGTACGCGATAACCGGCGGGCCGCCGGCTTGCTCGATGTATTCGTAAAACTCGTCTTTGGATCGCGTCATGGCCGGTTCTCGACATTTTTTGACCAAATGACGTTATCAGCTTAGGACGACCTTTGCCTAAGCTTTCCCTTACCTGGTGAATGCACCGGGTTCCCCACGCCGCTGCCGCCGCCCGCGGTTTTTGATCAGCACAGGAGGTGCTGGGCTTGAGTGCGTTCGTCGCCCTGCGCTCTGCCCGAATGTCACGGCAATACCGCTTCGTTCGTCTATGTGAAGCGGGCTCGTTCGTCTAGATCAAGAACAGAGAAGCTCATCCAGAGCCCCAGCGACCGATTCAAAGGATCACGTCATGTCCCCCATCCAATTGATTTCCCTCAAGTCCGAGGTGTCCAAGTCGCCGCTGGAGACCTTCGTCGCCTGTGCCCACCAGATGCTCGACCCGGCTACGCCCGAAGCCGTGCGCCGTGCGATGGAGCCTCGATTGCTGGCGCAATTGCCGGCGCTGCGGGCGCTCGGGGTGTTCGAGCTGTTTGAATTGCGCGATCCCGCCCTGCGAAGTTGGCTAGGCGACGAGCTGGCAGAGCTCACCGCCATCTCCCTGCAGTAATACATTTCTGACCATTTGCTGGGACAATAGGTGCACGCGCTATATTTGCCTTGACAAATATTTCGGGAGCAATAAAATACGGCTCCCATGAACCCCGGACCCCTCATCACCCCCACCAGCCAGGAGAGTCTTGGCGTACTGATCGGGCTTGTCCGCACTGAGCTCGTGCGCAGCCTCGAAGCGGAAATCGCAACCAAAGGGTTCGATTTGCGCTTTACTCAGTTCCTGATCCTCAAACGGCTGTCTGTGCTGGGTCCCATGTCGGCAACCGAACTTGCTCGCGCTGTCGAGCTGGACGGTGGCGCGATGACTCGCCAGCTCGACCAGCTGGAGAAAAGGGGCTTGCTGCGTCGCTGCCCGCATGAGCAAGACCGGCGTGCCTTGCGCATTGAACTCACCGGCGCTGGTGATGAGCTATGGCAAAAACTTACAGGTTGTAATGATCGCGTCTTGCAAGCGGCACAGCGTTCGTTGAGCGACACCGAAAGCCAACACCTGCACGACTACCTGGAGCGCGTCTTGCGCGCGCTTCGCGACAAGAACTGATCCACCCCTAACTTCGAGATGTGAAAGCCATGCGTCTGCATATTCTTGCGGCTGCTGTCGGACTGACATTCGCGCTTGCTGGTTGCGTCAGCAGTGGCGGTATTCATCCGAACGGCACGTCGATCGATCCGTCTTCACTCAAGGCCGAACGCAGCCTGGCAAACGTGCAGGTGTCCGATGCGGCGTGGCCGAAGGACGATTGGTGGACCGGGTTGGGCGATCCCCAGCTCAACGCGTTGATCGCCGAAGCGCTGCACGATAACCCGAGCCTCGCCGTCGCCGACGCGCGTGCCCGCGCAGCGCAGGCCCAGGCCGGTGCGGCCGATGCGGCGCGCAAGCCGACCGTCGGCGTGGGCGGCAGCGTGGCGGAAGCATTTATCCCCACCTCTATCCCGGCACTCGGGACCGGACACGTGGCCGCGGCCAAATATGTGTACGGCGACTTCAAGTGGGATCTGGACCTGTGGGGCGGCCAGCGCGCTGCGTGGGAAGCTGCATTGGGCCAGTTGCGTGCGTCGGAAGTGGATGCACAGGCCGCGCGCATCGAACTATCGACCAATGTCGCGCGCGCTTATGTGCAACTGGGCTACGCCTACGTGCAACAAGATGTAGCGACGGCCGAACTGAAACGTGCTGGCGAAGCGCGCGATCTGACGCGTCAGCGCGTCGCCGCCGGTATCGATAATCAAATACAGCTTAAGCAAAGCGATTCGGAAGTCGCCAGCGCACAAGGGCAGAAGGCACAGGCCGATCGCGCCATCGACGCTGCACGCTCGGCCTTGTCAGTATTGCTCGGCAAAGGTCCCGATCGCGGTTTGGATATCGGTCGGCCGCAATTGTTGACCCCGACTGCGTTAACCGTGCCGGCCAATGTGCCGGTGGAGTTGATTGGTCATCGCGCCGATCTGGTTGCGGCACGCTGGCGTGTCGAAGCTGCAAGCAAGGACATCAAATCCGCCAAGACGGAGTTCCTGCCGAACGTGAATCTCGGTGCGATGATCGGGCTGGTCGGTCTGGGTGGTGGCAATCTCTTTACGATGCAGAACCGCTTCTACGAAGTGGCGCCGGCGATCAGTTTGCCGATCTTCGACGGTGGTCGCCGCCGCGCGAACCTTGGCGGAAAAGATGCGCAGTACGACGTGGCCGTCGCGCGGTACAACCAGACGCTAGTGTCGGCGGTCAACGAAATATCCGACGACTACGATGCATTGAATTCCGTGAAACAGCAGATCGACGCGCAGCAACGTGCGGTCGATGCGGCTAGCGATGCATGGAAACTTTCCGAGCAGCGTTACAAGTCGGGCATCGGCAGTTATCTGGAGGCGCTCAGCGTGCGCCAGGAATTGCTGGCGGCCGAGCAGCGCATGGCTACTCTGCATGCGCAGCAGACCGATCTCAACGTGCAATTGATCCAAGCACTCGGCGGCGGTTTCCGTCCACAAGCCGATGCGCAACTTTCCTCCAATAATTCTAATCGTTCCTGAGGCAGCCCCATGTCCAGCCCGAATCCCAATACCGCCGACACCTCGGTCGTGCAGGCGCCTCCGGCCAACAACCGGCGCGGCTTCCTGTTGCGCCTGGTCGCCGTCATCATCGTGCTCGCCGTCATCGCATGGACGGTGTGGTACTTCCTTGAAGGCCGCTGGTACGAAAGCACCGATGACGCCTACGTCAACGGCAATATCGTGCAGATCACCCCGCGTATCTCCGGCACCGTCATCAGCATTACTGCCGATGACGGCGACCTGGTGAAGCAGGGCGAAGTGATGGTGAAGCTCGACAAGTCCGACGCCGACGTCGGACTGCAGAGTGCCGCAGCCAATCTCGCCAACACCGTGCGTAAAGTGCGCGGCCTGTACAGCACTGTGACCGGTGCGCAAGCGCAGGTTGCGGTGGAGAAGGTGGCGTTGCAAAAGGCGCAAGCCGATTACAGCCGCCGTCGTGATCTGGCCAAGACCGGTGCGATCTCCTCGGAAGAACTGTCGCATGCATTGGATGCGTTGACCGCCGCGCAAAGCGCATTGACCACTTCCGAGCAACAATTGCAGACGAACAAAGTGCTGGTGGACGACACCATCGTTGCCTCGCACCCCGATGTGAAAGCTGCCGCCGCGCAATACCGCGCCGCGTACCTTGACGATGTGCGCACCGTGATGGTCGCGCCGGTCACCGGCTACGTGGCCAAGCGCACCGTGCAGGTAGGTCAGCGCGTGCAGCCGGGCGCTGCATTGATGGCAATCGTGCCGCTGCACGAAGTGTGGGTCGATGCCAACTTCAAGGAAACGCAGCTCGACCACATGCGCATCGGTCAGTCGGTGGAAATTTCCTCCGACGTTTACGGTGGCTCGGTGAAGTACAAAGGTCAGGTCGAGAGCCTGGGTGTAGGCACAGGTAGCGCGTTCTCGCTGTTGCCGGCACAGAACGCCACCGGCAACTGGATCAAGATCGTGCAGCGCATCCCGGTGCGCGTCGTGTTCACCGATCAGTCGCAGCTCGAGAAGTATCCGCTGCGCATCGGCATGTCGCTCGACACGAACGTGAACCTGCACGACCAGAATGGCGCGGCGCTATCGCAGACGCCTCGTACCGAGGCGCGCTTCAGCACCGACGTCTACCAGCAGGAATTGGCTAAAGCCGACCAGCAGATCGATCAGATCATCCACGCGAATATGGCGGGACAGCAGTGATGGGTCAGGGATGAGCAAGCAGGTCGCGGGCGTCTCCGTGCGCCTTCGCGAATCAGCAGCGCATCCTTCATCACGGTAACGCTCAACGCGCATCTCCACCAAGATCCGGATCTCATGAACACCCACTTCCGTCCACCCAACCTGGTTCTTGCGACGATCGGTTTGTCGCTGGCCACGTTCATGCAGGTGCTGGACACCACGATCGCCAACGTGTCGCTGCCGACCATCGCCGGCAACCTCGGCGTGAGTCAGGATCAGAGCACCTGGGTGATTACGTCTTTCGCGGTGAGCAACGCCATCGCGCTACCGCTCACCGGCTTCCTTACTCGTCGCTTCGGCGAGGTGAAGCTGTTTGTGTGGGCGACCATCCTATTTTCGATGGCTTCGTTTTTATGCGGCATCGCTCAAAGCATGGGCATGCTGATCGGTTTCCGTGCACTGCAGGGTGCGGTAGCCGGTCCCATGTATCCGATCACGCAAGCGTTGCTAATTTCCATCTATCCACCCGCCAAACGAAGCATGGCGCTTGCGCTGCTGGCGATGGTGACCGTGGTGGCACCGATCGCCGGCCCCATCCTCGGCGGCTGGATTACCGACAATTACTCATGGCCGTGGATCTTCTTCATCAACGTGCCGATCGGTATTTTTGCCAGCATGGTAGTGGCCAATCAGATGCGCCTGCGCGAAGTTGTCACGCAGTTGCCGAAGATCGACTACGTAGGTTTGGTCACCCTGGTCATCGGTGTCGGCGCGCTGCAAGTGGTGCTGGACAAGGGCAATGACGACGACTGGTTCAACTCCACCTTCATCATCATTACCTCGATCGTCTCGGCGATCGCGATCATCATCTTCCTGATCTGGGAGTTGACCGACAAAGATCCGATCGTCGATCTCAAGCTGTTCCGGCACCGCAACTTCCGCATGGGTACGATCGCGCTGGTGCTGGCGTACGCGGCATTCTTTGCCATCGGCTTGCTCGTGCCGCAATGGTTGCAGCTGAATTTGGGCTACACCGCGACCTGGGCAGGTTTGGCCACCGCGCCGCTTGGTATCATCCCGGTGCTGCTTACGGTCATTGTCGGCAAATACGCCACGCGATTTGATCTGCGTTTGCTGACCAGCGGTGCGTTCGTGGTCATGGGAGCGACGTGTTTCCTGAGGTCGAATTTCTATATCGGCATCGACTTCGAACATGTTGCTCTGGTACAGCTGCTGCAGGGTCTTGGCGTGGCGTTCTTCTTCATGCCAGTCACGACGATCCTGCTGTCGGATCTACGTCCCAACGAAATTGCCGCAGGTGGTGGCCTGGCCACGTTTCTGCGCACCATGGGCGCCAGTTTCGCGGCATCGCTCACCACCTTCCTATGGCAGCATCGCGGTATCCTGCACCACGCTCGGTTGGCCGAGCAGATCACGCCTTACAACCCTGACGTGCAACAAGCGATAGCTCAAACGGGCGATTCGCAAACAGCAGTCGTCGTGTTGAACCAAACGATCACGCTGCAGGGCCTGCAGATCTCTTTCAATGAGGTCTTTCACATGCTGGGATGGATTTTCCTGTCCCTGATCGTGGTGATCTGGATGGCCAAGCCGCCCTTTGCGGCAAAGGCCGGCGCCGGCGGTGGCGGCCACTGAACCATTCGCTGCTTCGGAAACAACAACGGCCCCATCGGGGCCGTTGTTTTATATGCGACAAGCATGCGTTGGATCAGAATGCGATGCCGGCGACCACCATCGTTTCACCGCGATTCGGCTCGTGGAAGCTGCCGTTGGAGATGTGGCGAACGCCAAGACTCCAGTGATTGCCCTGGTAGCCCACCGTAGTGACGAATTCGTACACACTGCTCAATGACTGCGTACGTCCGGTATGCACGGCCGGCTGGAAGCTCAGGAAGAGCGGCTGATACCAGGCGTTGGCTGGGCCGTAATGGAGGCGTACACCGCCCGCCAACAGCCAGATGTTGTCGCGCGTGGTGTAAGGGTCGTTGTTGTATTTGGAAACGTTGCGACCATCGATCCAGCCGCCAGTGATATCCGGCGACCAGGTGAAATTGCTGCTGCCGATCTGATTCGGGTCGAAGATGACTTCGCCAAAAGCGGCAGGCGCACTGTAGCCATTGGAGGGGTCACCCATGTAACTGACGCCGCCCTGCAATTCGAAACGAGCCGCCATGGCGGGCAGGGCCGGTAAAGCACACATCAGCGCGACTGCCACTACGCGGGTGAGGGGATGAATGCGCATGAGAAATACCTATGGGGATAGGAAAAAGTGTTTGTGTACTTTTAAGTTTACAAATGATTTACGCTTCTGGCTAGCCACATTTGTGTCATTTCGGGCAACAGTCTGTTGCGTAAAGGCGAGTCACGCAGCGACGCTTTGGGATCTAAGGTAAATCTGACAGCTGATCTTTGCGCGGCCAATCCCCTAAAGGGTAATGCCTTAGATGACTCGCCAACGGGCACATGCGCGGCTTGCGGCACAAGCTGTGTTCTTGCTTACAGAAGCTTGCAAGGTGTACGCGGTACGAAGCAAATCTTAATTAATCGGTTTCGGGCACAAGAAACGCGATGAGCCAGCGGTGGATCAGCAGCCGTCCTTCCGGTTGGAAGCCAGGCAACGCGCAATCTCCAAAAACGCGCTGACCATGGGGTCGTTCGCGTCATCGCGATAGATCGCCCAGACCGCCGTGGCCGCTTCCATACCCCTGACCGGGCGATACACCACGTTTTCCACCACCATCCGTTGCACCGAGCCCGGCAACACCGCGACACCAAAGCCGCCGGAGATCAGCCCGATGATGGTGGGCAACTCGCGCACCTCGTAGAGAATTCGCGGACTGAAGCCGGCCTTGGTGCACAGTGCGATCACTTCGTCGTAGAGACGCACGCCCAGGGGTCGCTGGTAAAAAATGAAATCTTCGTTTGCCAGTTCGCTTATGTCGATCGGGCCAGATGTGGCTGCCAGCGGATTACTGGAATGCATCACGACCGTCAGCGAGTCGCGGAAGAGTTCGATGGATTTGATGCCGTCGGGCAGCGCCTCGGGTCGAATCACGCCCACATCGATCACGCCCTGTTCCAGCGCATCGATCTGTAGCGTCGTCGCCATTTCATGAATCAGCAAGCGCACATCCGGAAGGCGCTCCCGGAATCTAGCAAGCACGCGCGGTATCACGACCGTGAACGGTCCAGACGACATCAGGCCCAGATGCAGCTCGCCCAGCTCGCCGCGTTGCGAACGAGCAACGGATTCGGCGGCGCGCTCGGCTTGGGTCAATATGCCTCGCGCGCGCGGCAGCAACGCGCTGCCTGCACCGCTCAGGACGATACCGCGACCTTTGCGCTCGAATAGCTTGGCGCCGAGGCGCAACTCAAGTGCATGAATTTGCTGGCTAAGCGGAGGCTGGGAAATACCCAGGCGCTCCGCTGCGCGCCCGAAATGCAGTTCGTCGGCCACGGCGACGAAATATTTCAGGTGCCGAAGCTCTAGGTATTCATTCGTCATGCGTATGGAGCCATTCGCCGTGCTGTATCGATCTTATCAAGTCGTCCACTTAACATTCGCGTTCGGCTGACGCCATTCCCCATGGTCCAGCCGTCCGTCATAACCGGAAGTTTGTATGTAAGCGGAGCTTGCCGCCGCTGACAGCGGTTGCGGCACAGGCTCAGCACGCTGCATGAATGCCATGGATGCGGCATGCGGCCTGGGCGCTTCGCCCCCAAATCCCTGGAGTACGTCCACATGTTGAGGATTGTACGGCTTGCGCTGGAGCGGCCTTATACCTTCGTCGTTCTTGCGCTGCTGATCCTGATCGTCGGGCCGCTAGCGGCTCTGCGCACGCCGACCGATATTTTTCCGGATATCAAAATTCCGGTGATCGCGGTGGTGTGGCAGTACACCGGCCTATCGCCCGACCAGATGGCGGGGCGTATTTCCTCGCCGTACGAGCGTGTGCTGACCACCACGGTGAACGACGTCGAGCATATCGAAGCCAAATCGATCAACGGCTTTGGCATCATCAAGATCTTCTTCCAGCCCAGCGTCAACATCGCGACGGCGAACGCGCAGGTGACGGCGGTATCGCAGAACATCCTCAAGCAGTTGCCGCCTGGCGCCACGCCGCCGCTGATCCTCAACTACAACGCCTC